>Ga0206842_1003_pt1 | contig 111674 bp, 81 predicted proteins | sample Alteio_BWOrgCont_23_FD_152861 | JGI IMG/M metagenome (GOLD analysis project Ga0206842, IMG submission 152861) | Enriched cells from forest soil in Barre Woods Harvard Forest LTER site, Petersham, Massachusetts, United States -... | ecosystem: Environmental > Terrestrial > Soil > Temperate forest >...
AAGTTTTATCCTGTAGATGATCATGCCAGTGAGCCACAGGTAATTGACTGGTAACAATCGTTGAGCGCTTTTGATATCGATCATCTAGTATTTCAAGCAAGTCTTCTCGGCGCGCACTATCAGGTGACACCAAGCCAAAATCATCAAAGATTATTAAATCTAATTTGGCTATTTGAGCCAGCCATTGTGTATATGTGCCGCTGGCCTTTGCTACTTTTAATTTCTCCCATAATCTATGTAACCGAAAGTAGCGGCTAGTATAGCCACCTAGACAAGCACGATGCGCCAGGGCGCAAGCAAGATATGTTTTGCCACAAAAGTCCTCTTAAGCAACGTGCAGTTGACAATGCTTTACTTTTTGTAATGGATACTAAACCCCTATAGGTATCCAACTGGCATACTTGAAGGGTAAATTTTGCGATTTGTGTGCCACCCCTCGGTTTGAGGCGGCGGGCGATGGAAACGGGGCTAATTTAGCAACCGCGCCATTGCTCGACCCTACTTTTGAAAATTTTATATAGCGGATATGCTGTGACGTTTGTATAAGTAACTGCTTGCTTTATCTGGCGTAGTAGTATCAGAAAAGATCACATCTAAGCTAGCACACAGTTTATTTAAAATGCTTATTGGTTTATCAGATGCTTGGCAGTCATGAGTGCTTGTGCAATCCATGTAAAACTGCATAGAATCCAATATCCCTTTAACCTCGATTAATAGTGGGTCTGTTTCAGCTATATTTCTTGGTTGGTCGAAAATATAATTTTTAATATATTGGATAACCAGATTTAGGCATGCCGACATTATTTCCATGTATTTACCTACTATAGTAAAGTATAGGGCTTTATTTGCAGATCCTGGTGATTCAAACAAAGTCCAAATATAAGAATCTCTAACGCCAAAACTATTTCTGTACCGCATATGAACAAGTAATAATAATTTTGTAAAGTCTCCACATATATTCATAAGAAATTGATGCTCCGATATTACATCTGGATCAGAAATTCGTGATGTATATCTACCAATTAATTCGTGTTCCATCTGAACTATATCTTTATCTATAGGATTAATAGACGCTCTTTTTGGAGGGGCATATATCGGGCTGTAATTTTGTAACTCGATTAAAGGTATTTGCTCATCAGTTGTGGAATTGTTCGAACAGCTTGAAAATAATAACATAACACGTTTAGTAAAGCCCCCGATGTTATGTGATACATTTTGATTAGCGCTAATGCTAGTTGTTGATTGCTCTTCTCTTTTCATAGATTCCATTAATTTAACAAGCTGTTTCTTGGCTATTGATAATTTACTCTGTAAAATATCAATTTGATTATTTTTATAGGAAGGATCTGATGGATGCAACAGTACTTTATCTTTTCTACCAGTATTAGAACTAGATCTAGCCTTAAAATACAAACATTCATCATAGGCCTTTGTATAACCAATGCTTTCAGCAACAACAGCAGCTGTCAAGCTGAACAAATAACCCCAGTGCTCTATATGTGATTGTGGAAGATGTTGCCAGTCATTTAAATGTTCATTTATATCCTTTGTCAACCCGTATTCTAGGTCCCAGCAAGTTTTTGATGCATATAGACCCAAGATTTTGCATAAAAGATAAATTCTAACTTCTTCTTGAGCTCCGGGTTCAAAATGCGATAATAGAGAGTTTATTAGGCCTTTATATTTCTCTGCTGCAGTGGCGTATAGAATAACGGTGCATTGATATCGTTCCCACCATCCGTTATCGCCATTAAGACCAAAACTCTTTGCAACATCACAATGAATCTGAGCATTATACCAGGCAATTGCTAAATCAATAACAATGCAACCTTTAATTATTGGAACGCAAACCCTGTCATCTTCTGAAATTGCTCCATTTAAACTCATTAACTCTTTTTCCACTATATAGCCTGGAACACTGGCATCGCGACCGCCATATGCTGTTCTATGTATACCTGGAACTTCTACAATAAATTTAGTAGCAGGAATCTCTGGCAATGATATCCAAGATAGACTGCTTAAATCGTCTAGACTTAAAAGTTTTCCGTCTTTGATTTCTTCTAATGTTTTAACAACTTTAACTCCAGGCATTTAGACCTCCTTCCCAGAAATTAAATGATCGTCATTATCAATAATCATACATCTCATATATTCGATCCTTAAAGTATTGTTTTCTTTGGCGTGGGTAGAAATGGGCATGCTGCCATCAAAATACAGTCCACCGGTTGGACTCAATGACGAATTTTTGCCCCTATGTTAACCCCTTCAATTTGTTGTATTGCATGAAGGACAGCGCAGAAATTGCTAGTAGTAGGATTGCCTTTATCACTAAACATTCTATGTAAGCTTTTATCACTGATTTTAGTTTTTTTGGATAATGCCTCAAATGTTATACTAGCATTAATATAATCTCGAAGAAGACCCTTAGCTGTCTCTAAGTCGCCAGCTAAAAATTCATTAATTGATTCTTCAAGCAGGCCGATACGAAAGACTGGATCTTTTAATGCTCGTGCTTGGATAGTTTCTCTAAAATCTCTTGTTAGTGACATAATCATTTCCTCTAGTGTAAAGTTTTTTTCTTATATTCTTTTAATAGCTCAACTGCTAACTCAATATCTTTGTTCTGTCCTTTTTTGGTGCCGCCAGCTAACAACAGGATGACAGTTTTACCAACCTTGCCATAGTAAATGCGATACCCTGGACCTGAATCGATTTTGAACTCCCACACCCCGTTACCTAAGAACTTAGCGGTGGAAAAATTGCCCTGTCGCATTTTATGCAAAGCACCGGCGACCTTAAGTGCCGCAGGTTATGCTAGTGATTCAAGCCACTTTACAAAAGGGCTTTTACCATCGGGGCGTATATATTCCAGGACTTCATAATTATTAAGCATAGCACAAGAGTAACATATATGTATACAGCATGCAAGCTATTTTTAAGGTTCTAGCACTGGGCTAAATATTGGGCCTTGGGTCTTACTCGGGGCGTGTGGTTAACTTGCGGATTTATATAGAAAAAGAGCCTCATACATCTGCACTTACACGGTTCTGATAATAGATATTATCTGAGGTATATTCGTTGCAGCCCTTGGCGCAGCTACTCCATATCTGTGATGACATGTTAGTTTAGAAAGAAAAAACTTGCATTATCGGCAATTTATCAGCATACTGCAAGTATAGATCTATGCTGATAAAGGGCTGATATTATGCCGATAAAATTTGAGCCAAACTATGATATTACACCTAAAATTGCTAGATACCTTATACGCATTGAGGCAGCAAAGCAGAAGGTGATGCATCTACCTTTAACCCCAATGGTTCTAGCTTCTCTACGTGAAACCGCGCGCCTATATACTACCCACTATTCAACGATGATAGAGGGCAATGCCCTTTCTCCATACCAGGTTGAAGAGGTTCTTAAGCATGAAGGTCATTTTCCAGGTCGAGAGCGCGATGAGTATGAGGTTAAAGGCTATTATGCAGCTTTGGCCAAAGTCGAACAATTGGCCGCAACGGGTCATGCTATAACAGAGAAATCGATCCAAACCCTACATGCTTTAGTGATGGGTGATGGAAAAACAAAAGTTACTCCAACACTCTACCGCGATGGTCAGAATGTGATCCGAGATGGTAGAACTCGTTCTATTGTATATATGCCACCAGAATCCAAGGATGTTCCGGATCTTATGTCTGGGATGGTTAATTGGTTCGGCAAGAATAAGGATCTCCCTTGTGGAATCGTTGCAGCTATAGCTCACTATCAATTTGCCACTATACACCCTTATTATGATGGCAATGGAAGAACAGCAAGATTACTCACTACTTTTATATTGCACTTAGGTGGGTACGATCTTAAAGGGTTATATTCTCTAGAAGAATACTATGCCAGGAATCTTGGCGCCTATTACGAAGCTATTAGTATTGGAGAATCGCATAATTACTATATGGGGCGCGCAGAAGCAGATATTACTAAATGGATTGAATATTTCATTGAAGGCATGGCAGTATCATTTGAAAACGTATTGCAACGTATGTCGGAGTCTGACGCCAAAGGAATACCAGACCAAAGTTTAATTTTGCGTAAGCTTGATCCTCAGCAACGAAAAGTATTAGCCTTATTTCAAGAATATGAGATTGTGACTAGCAGCCAGATAGGGGAATTATTTGGATATAAACCGCGAACAAGCTCTAAAATTTGCAGTGATTGGGTGCATGTTGGGTTTTTAGAAATCGTAGATCCATCAAATAAGGGTAGAACGTATAGGTTATCAAAATCGATACAAGAGACGATATATTTAAGCTCCATACCTGGACTGGTTGAGGATGTGAAGGCAGGGCGTAAAACGCCGAAAAATAAGCTGGCCAAACGCGAGGAGTTACCAGGCTCGAAAAAGTAGTAGAATGGACACTTTTATTCACAAAAGAGGAAAGCATGAGCGAATCAAAAAATTATTGGATAGCAAAGCAACCAATTTCATACCACTAGTCACGCAATCCAATATAAGGTAAGATTTAACTAGCTATCGATTCCATGGACGAGATTCCTATGAAATTCAGAAAAATGCAGCTAGCTGGCTTCAAATCTTTTGTTGATCCAACAACGCTTGATCTCCGATCCAACCTAGCTTGTGTAGTTGGCCCTAATGGCTGCGGCAAATCCAATGTGATTGATGCTGTACGCTGGGTATTGGGCGAAAGTTCAGCCAAAAATTTGCGCGGTGAATCGATTACCGATGTGATCTTTAATGGATCCAATACGCGTAAACCAGTTGGGCAAGCATCTGTAGAGTTAATATTTGATAACAGCGATGGTAAAATTGGGGGTGAGTATGCAGCTTATGCCGAGATCTCCGTACGTCGCGAAGTAAATCGCGAAGGCGTGTCTAATTATTATTTAAATAATACGCGTTGCCGACGACGCGATATTCAAGATGCCTTTATGGGTACTGGTCTTGGTGCCCGATCATATTCTATTATCGAGCAAGGTATGATCTCACGCGTGATTGAATCCAAGCCGGAAGAATTAGGTAAATTTATTGGCGAAGCAGCGGGGATTTCAGTTTACAAAGCACGGCGTCAAGATACTGAACGACGAAAATTACATACAATCGAAAATTTAGCACGTCTTGAAGATCTACGTGAAGAACAAATTAAATTATTGGAACGTTTAAAACGTCAATCAGAAGCAGCACAAAAATTTAAAAACTATGATAGTGAAAAACAAACTCTGGAAGCGCAACTATTAGCGTTACGTTGGCGGGAATTTGATTCGAAATTGGCCTTACACGCGGAAGAGATTCGCAGTTTAGCAGTAAAAATTGAAGAAAAATTAGCAGCTAAAGCGAGTGTGGAAGCCTCACTAGAAAAAGTACGCACAGAATACGAAGAAAAATCCGATGTATTTAATGAGGTACAAAGTAAATTTTATGAATTAGGTTCTTTAGTTGCGCGTAATGAACAAAGCTTGCAACATCACAAAGAACGCAAAGCACAACTGGAAAATGATATTGCCGAAATCAAACAAACTATTTCTGACATTAATAGTCAAAAGAACACAGACAGTGATGCCTTGTTTGAATGTGAAGAAAAACTCGGCGAAGTAACTCCAGAATATGAGCAAATTTGTATTATTGCCGAACAAGCTGATGAACAATACCAAGATGCAAGATTATCCCTGGATGCATGGAACGAAGATTGGGACGTCTATCAGCAACAAGCGCAAGTACACCAACAACAAGCCGAAGTGCAAAAAACACGTATTGAGCAAATAGATAAACAAACTCGCGATTTGCAAGCGCGTATTGATCGGTTGCAACAAGAGGCGGCGAGTTTAGATATTAACGGTATCGAAGCAATTGTGGCAGAGTTAACCCAAGAATTAGGTGTTTTAGAAGCTAAAAGCCAAGACTTGAAAGCAGAAATATCAAACATTCAAGCCGCTATCACCGCACAACGTGCAACTTTAGTGCAACAACAAAATTACTTAAATGAAATTCGCAATACTATACAACAATCTAAAGGTAGAGAAGCAGCGCTCACAGCCTTGCAACAAGCAGCCTTAGGTAAAAACGACAAGCTCATGCAAGAATGGTTAACAGCACAAAATCTAGCTGGCAATCCACGCTTAGCTCAGACTCTGACAGTTGCAGAGGGTTGGGAACAAGCTGTGGAGGTAGTTTTATCGGATTACCTAGAAGCAGTTTGCATTGATGCACAATGGGATGCAGTTGTTGCTGCTTTAGATAGTTTAACAGATGGTAAACTAAATATATTGTCTCGTGGTATAAGCCAAAACTTTGAATCAAACCTTGGTTTAGCGAGTTTAAGCTCTAAGATTAAATCTGAATTTGCAATAGATTCTTTATTAGTCGACATCTTAGTAGCAGATGATTTAAACAGTGCGCTTAACTATCGTAATCAATTAAACACTACGCAAAGCATTGTGACCAAAGAAGGAATTTGGCTTGGTAAAAGCTGGTTACGAGTAGTACGCGAAAAAGATGGTCATCGCGGTGTATTACAACGTGAACAAGATTTACAACAATTAAAAGCACAACTGCAAACTGATTTAGAGTCTGCTACTATACTTGAGAATTCTATTCAGGAATTAAGCGCTAATTTGCAACAACTAGAAGCAGAATTAGCTGAAAAGCACAGCATTGCTTCCCAGGATGCGGTATTAATGCGCGATCTAAGTGCTAGAACCAGTGCTGCACAGCAGAAGCTGGAAAATATGCACAATCGTAAACAACGCATTAGTTTAGAAATAGAAGATCATCAGCAGCAATTAAGCGTAAATTCCACGGAATCTACTAGTGCGCGTTCATTATTAGAAGTTGCTATCGAAGCGATGGCATCTTTAGCGGTGCAAAAAGATCAATTAACTGCCAGCAAAGAAGAACTGCAACAGCGGGAAAAAACCGCTAAACTGCATGCTCGAGAACAGCAAGATCGGATGCATGAGTTAGAGTTAGAAAAACAAAGTTTGACTACACGTTATGAAGGATTGCAACATACAATTGCACGTGTTGATCAACAATTAGGTAATTTACATGCGCGGCATCATCAGTTAGTACAATCCTTACATGATGAAGAAGAACCAACTAAGCAAGTATTGGCAGCTTTAGAGATTTTGCTTGCCGAGCGTTCAGTAGTTGAAAATAATCTTAGCCAAGCTCGTTCGGAACTGACTTTTTTTGAAGAACAATTAAAGCAGCTCGATAAACAACGTTCTGAGCTAGAAAAAGCAGCGCAAGAACAAAGAGATATTTTAGATAAATTGCGTATGGAATGGCAAAGCGCTGAAGTACGCAAAGAAACTATCAATGAACAATTAGTAACGAATAATATTGATGTACAGCAAGTTTTGCATACCATGCCAGAAGATGCGGATGAAGAAGTTTGGGGCGAAAGGATTGCAACTCTAAATAAAAAAATAAATAATCTTGGTGCTATCAACATGGCAGCAGTGGAAGAACTTGAAGCAGAAACCGAACGCCAACAATATTTAGAATCGCAATACAATGACGTGAAACAAGCTTTGGAAACCTTAGAAAATGCGATTAAAAAGATTGATCGTGAAAAACGCAGCAAGTTTAAAGAAACTTTTGATCAAATTAATCAAAATTTCAATGTATTATTCCCCAAATTATTTGGTGGTGGTAAAGCTTATTTAGAAACTATTGGCGAAGATTTACTAGAAGCTGGGGTTACAGTAATGGCAATGCCCCCAGGTAAGAAGAATTCCACTATACATTTATTATCTGGTGGTGAAAAAGCCTTGACCGCAGTGTCATTAGTGTTTTCAATTTTCCAATTGAATCCAGCGCCATTTTGTCTCTTAGATGAGGTAGATGCGCCTTTGGATGAAACTAATGTGGTTAGGTTTTGTAATTTAATTAAAGAAATGTCTGCTACAGTACAATTTATTATCATCACTCACAATAAAACGACTATGGAAATAGGTAATCAATTAATTGGTGTGACGATGAAAGAACCTGGGGTATCGCGTTTAGTAAGCGTGGATATCAATGAAGCTGTAGAGATGGTAACAGTATAGGGCTAAGGATATGGGGCTACAGTTACGTATCATTTTGTTGCTACTGGGTCTTTTAATACTGATGGGTGTCGCATTTGACACGCTGCGACGGCGCAAAAGATTTGCCTTACAACAAGCAACTTTTTCTGAAAGTGATCTGGAAAATATAGTAGAACCAGAATTGGATGTGATTTTAGAACCTGAGCTATCTTTGGATCTAAATCAATCTGCGCTATTACCTGAAACAAAAAGCAATCATCAATTAGATCTAAACTTTGATACTGATACAGTTGTCACCCAAGATGCAGTGTCACATATAGCAATTTTTATTATGGCGCGTGACCCCAACGGATATTCTGGCGCACAATTGCAACAATGTTTAATTAATGCTGGTTTGCATTTGGGAAAAAATAATACTTTTTATCGTTATGCTAATGATGATGCCAAGGAAGATAGTAAGCGTGAGAAATTATTTAGTCTAGTAAAAGCCTATGAGCCAGGTTACTTTGATCCGGATACTTTAGCTTTCGAAAATATATTAGGCGTTACTTTAATTTTAATGCCTGACGCGGTGAAAGATCCATTGCAAGCTTTGGATAAAATGATCCGTATCGCGAAGCAATTAGCGTATGCTCTAAATGGCGAACTGCTAGATCAAGAGCGTAAACCTTTAACTTTAGATACAATCAATAATTACAAGCTGCAAATTCATGGTTAAGGATCTGCAACAACATGTGGCAGAATTAAGACGCTTAATAGATCATTATAACTATGAATATTACATTAATGATAATCCTAGCGTTCCAGATAGTGAGTGGGATCGATTATTTCAAGAGTTAAAAACCCTAGAAGAACAACATCCGCAGCTTAAGACTGCTGATTCGCCTACGAATAGAGTCGGCGCCAAATCAGCAACAGCCTTTCAGCAAATCACCCATAAAATTCCGATGCTATCTTTGGATAATGCTTTTGAACCGCAAGATATTGAAAATTTCGTTAGACGAATTCACGAACGACTAAACTCTAATCAATCCATAGAATTTATTGCGGAGCCAAAACTCGATGGTCTGGCGGTAAGTTTAATATATGAACATGGTGTGCTTGCTTATGCTGCAACACGTGGTGATGGCGCAACCGGCGAGGATATTACCGAAAATTGCAAAACTATTTTAGATATACCTTTGCGTTTGGACACTAATAAACCACCTGCTGCTGTAGAGGTCCGAGGTGAAGTTTATATGCTAAAATCCAAATTTTTAGCTATTAATAATCAAGCTGCATTAGATGGTTCTAAAACCTTTGCTAACCCTCGTAACGCAGCAGCCGGCAGTTTACGTCAATTAAATCCTAATATTACACGTAAGCGCGGTTTAAGTTTTTATGCCTATAATTTACCGCAAACAAAAAGCGGTACCCAGCAAGCATGCTTAGTTCAATTACAGGATTGGGGCTTTGCGGTATGCGAGGAAATTCAAAAAATTTTAGATCTTGATGGCTGTAAAAAATACTATGCTTATCTTGGTGCAAAGCGTAATGATCTACCATATGAAATTGATGGCATTGTATTTAAGGTCAATGATCTAGCCTTGCAAGAACGACTTGGTTTTATTTCGCGATCTCCACGTTGGGCAATAGCTTATAAATTTCCTGCGCAGGAAGAAATAACACAGGTGTTAGACATAGAATTTCAAGTGGGACGCACTGGGATTTTAACACCGGTGGCACGATTAAAACCGGTTTTTGTTGGTGGTGTCACGGTCAGCAATGCTACTTTGCATAACATGGATGAAATATGGCGCAAAGATGTACGTGTTGGCGATACAGTAATTGTACGGCGTGCAGGTGATGTGATCCCAGAAGTGGTAAGTGTAGTGTTAGACAAAAGACCAGAAAAAACCACAAAAGTTATTGCCCCCCAACATTGTCCAGTATGTAAATCGGCTGCAGTACAAATTGAAGGCGAGGCGGCAATTCGTTGCATGGGAGAAATTTCTTGTCCAGCGCAAGTTAAAGAAGCGATTGCACACTTTGCTTCGCGACGGGCGATGAATATCGACGGCTTAGGCGAAAAAATAGTTGAGCAATTGGTTAGCAGCGATTTAATTTCCAATGTAGCAGATTTATATAAGCTTGAGCTCAAGCAATTATTGTGCTTAGAGCGGATGGGTGAAAAATCTGCGCACAATCTTCTTACAGCGATTGCTAATAGCAAAGACACCAAATTTGATCGGTTTTTATTTGCGCTAGGTATACGCGAAGTTGGTGCTACAACTGCACATACTTTGGCAGCAGAATTTGTGGAGATAAAAGATTTAATGCAAGCGACAGTTGAACGTCTAATGCAGATCAAAGATGTTGGGCCAGTGGTGGCGGAAAATATCTATTGGTTTTTTCAGCAAAAACATAATCTTGAGGTTATCGATCGCTTATTAAAATATGGTGTGATTTGGCCGCAACCTATAATCTCGAATAAATTGCCACTCAGTGGGCAAATTTTTGTGTTAACTGGTTCGATGCAAAAATATTCGCGCGATGAAGCCAGAGATATGCTACAAAATCTCGGCGCCACAGTTAGTGGCAGCGTTTCAAAAAAGACTAATTACGTCGTGGCTGGTGCTGAAGCTGGATCCAAACTAGATAAGGCGCTACAATTAGGAGTTAAGGTTTTAGATGAAGAACATTTTTTAAGTTTAATAGAGGGATTTTGAAATGGCAAAATTATATTTTTACTATTCTACTATGAATGCTGGCAAAAGTACGGTTTTATTGCAAGCTAATTATAACTATCTGGAACGCGGAATGCAGACGATATTATATGCTCCCAGTGTTGACGAACGTTACGGCAGTGGTAGAATTACTTCGCGCATTGGTTTGAGCGCTGCAGCTAAAAGTATCGATCATGATTTTGACATATTTCATGATATGCAAATTGAACTGCAACTACAGACAAAAATAGCCTGTGTGCTAGTTGATGAGGCACAATTTTTAAGCAAAACGCAAGTGTTACAATTATCTAAAGTTGTGGATTTGCTGTCGATCCCAGTATTATGTTATGGCTTGCGTACTGATCATAAAGGCGATTTATTTGAAGGCAGTCGTTATCTATTAGGGATTGCTGATAATCTTGTGGAAGTCAAAACTGTATGCCATTGTGGGCGTAAAGCGATCATGGTAATGCGGATTGATGCGGATGGTAAACAAGTTTTAGAAGGGCCGCAAATTCAAATTGGTGGCAATGATTTATATGTTGCAACTTGTCGCAAACATTTTATGCTGGGAGACTCTGGGCCTCGTTTGCGGGATTTGCAGCAGGTGGAGAAAGAATTTGCAACCATCGCTTAGCGCGTACGTGCCAAGTATGTTGCTTGTTCATATCAACTGTCTGTTTGTAACAGTATTCATGAAAAGCAGCAACTGAATAGATTTGGGTTTGACAGATCGCCAATAATTGCGCGGAAAAACTGTCTAAAGTATCACCATGCAAATTTTTCTCAGAAATACATTTACCATGCTCATCGCAATATTCAGGAATAGCTCCAAAATTGGAAGTTACTACATATATACCAGCTGCCAAAGCTTCCATAATTGGTACGTTGCAAGTTTCTTCAAGTAAGCATGGATAAGCCAAAATAGTATGCGAACGTAATTGCGCAGCTAATTCCATCGGAGCAATTGATCCAATTTGATTGAAGTGCGTTAGTTTGCTCGCGACAGGATAGAGTTTATCTACCTGATCATTTAATGCCCCATATTTGTGATTGCCAGCAAAAAAATTGATTTGAATATCAGGGAAATTGTTTTCTATATCAAGATAGGCATTGAACAAGATATCGAGTTTTTGTAAGGTTTGCGCAGTATATGCTAGTTTTATATTCTGAGCTTTAACTTCCTCGAATTCTTTTTCATCTGTAAATAAATTTTCGTATAGGGGCGAAATAGCATGCTTAATTACATTTAATTTTGATTCTGGGACGAATAATAGTTCTGCAAAACGAAAGCGTTGCCATTCTGAAACACAAATAATCCCATCGATTTGCGCCACGATCTCTTGGTTGCTTAAACCTTTATTAATGGCAACATTGTAATCGTATTCAGTCCACAGAAACATTTTGGGTGGTTTATTTAAAGACTGTTTGATAATATTTAAAAATTCAGGAGAATCATTGATTACTATTAAAGCATCGTAGTCAGGTTCTAAAATAGCATTGGAAAATCTTAAGTTATTATTAATAACTTCTATTGCGCGCCAGCGTACCCCAAAAGTTGCAATGTTATTTGTTGTTTGACTAAAAACAGTAATCTCATGCCCAAGCTTAGCTAATTCAATTCCAAGATAGGTCACAGAAGATTGCATTTGTGGAACTGGTCGATGAAACACAGTTTGCATCCCAAACTGTGAGTTGAAAATAAAACCGAGTTTCACATGATCACCTATTCGCTACTAGTATCTATTAAATATATTTGCTAATATTTACTCTTGCAAATGGGCATATTGAGAGGAAGTCATATGACCGCGACCCTACGTGTAATGAATCTTACTAAAACCTTCGGCAGCTTTGTAGCTGTTGATAATATATCTTTTTCTGCTACGCAAGGTGAGGTTGTTGGCTTTTTAGGACCAAATGGCGCTGGAAAATCTACGACCATGAAAATGATCACCGGTTTTCTGACTCCAACTGCTGGTACATCTTATATTTGCGGTTACGATATTAGTGAACAACCAATCCAAGCAAAAAGAATTTTCGGTTATTTGCCAGAGGGCGCACCAAGTTACACTGATATGACAGTGCTACAATTTATCAATTTTATTGCAGATATTCGCGGTATAGATAAGGCTAGTAAAGCGGCCAAGGTTAACGATGTTATTAATAAAGTAAATTTACAGTCGGTTTTAAAACAAAGAATAGAAACTTTGTCTAAAGGATTTCGACGCCGTGTAGGTTTAGCTCAGGCCTTGATTCATGATCCCAGCGTACTAATTTTAGATGAACCAACTGATGGTTTAGATCCAAATCAAAAGCGAGAGATACGCAAGCTGATTAGCACCATGGCTAAGGATAAAGTTATTATTCTATCTACTCATATACTAGAAGAGGTGGAAGCGGTGTGTGATCGCGTTATTGTGCTTGCAGCTGGTAAAATTATGCTTGATAGCACGCCTAAAGAATTAAGTAATCGTACACCGCAAAAGAACACGATAACAGCATTGGAAGAGGTGTTTATTAGTATAGGAACGGCATATGCATAATATATGGGTTTTATTTAAACGCGAATTATTAGGTTACTTTGCTACACCTATTGCTTATGTGTTTATAGTGGTATTCTTATTATTAACTGGAATTTTTACTTTTTATTTTGGTAATTTCCTGAGCCGTGGGCAAGCTGACCTAGTACCATTTTTTGGCTTTCATCCATGGCTTTATGCTATGTTTATTCCAGCAATTACTATGCGTCTATGGGCTGAGGAGCGAAAGTCCGGATCGATAGAATTATTATTTACGCTACCTATTACAATTTCTCAGGCAATTTGGGCAAAATTTTTGGCTGGCTTTGCTTTTACCGCTGTGGCTTTAGCTTTGACTTTTCCTTTGTGGCTGATTGTAAATTATCTTGGTCATCCTGATAATGGTGTGATTATGGGTAGCTATTGCGGAAGCTTGTTAATGGCTGGAGGCTTTTTAGCAATCGGTTCTTTTATTTCTGCCTTGACTAAAAATCAAGTCGTAGCCTTTGTGCTAACATTTTTGCTTTGTTTGATGATGAATTTGCTTGGCTACCCAATGTTTATTGATAACATACGTGCTTGGTTGCCAAATATTGTAGTAGAGACTGTGCAAAACTTTAGCTTTTTAGCAAATTTTGACACCATAAGTCGCGGTCTACTCGATTTGCGGTCACTGATATATTTTACGACTTTAATTGTATTTTTCTTATTTGCTAATGCAGTAGCAATTGAAAACAAAAAGGCAGATTAGTATGCGTATGACCAAAAATGCAACTTATTTAAGTGGTTCACTATTAGCAGTGGCGGCTTTAATTTTTTTATTACTGAATATTAGTAGCGGCACTTTATTTCGTTCCATACGTATCGATCTGACGCAGAATAAACTCTATAGTCTTTCTCCTGGCACCAAAGAAATTCTATCGCAAATTAACGAGCCAATAACTTTGCGTTTTTATTTTTCGAAAAAAGTTGCTAACTCAAATCCATACCTACTTAGTTTTGCTTCGCGCGTACAGGATTTGTTAATTCAATATGAGCGTGCTTCCAAAGGCAAAATTATCTTAGAAGTCATTGATCCTGAGCCATTCTCTGCAGAAGAAGACAATGCTGTGAATTATGGCTTACAAGGTTTGGCAGTGAATAATAATGGTACCGAGTTATATTTAGGCTTGGTTGGTACTAATTCAGTGGATATAAAAAAAGTAATTCCATTTTTACAACCAACTCGTGAAGTTAATTTAGAATATGACATTAGTCAGTTGATTTTTAATCTTGCACATCCAGTATCACGTACTGTAGGTGTAATCTCTGCTTTGCCCTTGTCTGGTAGAGAAAGCCGGCCATGGGTAATTTGGCAACAAATGGCGCAAGTGTTCGATCTCAAAACTTTAGCGCTTGATGTCAAAGAAATTCCTGATTCGATTGCAACCTTAATGATCGTAAATCCACAAAACTTTAGCAATGATACCTTGCATGCTATTGATAGTTTCGTTATGCGTGGAGGGCATGTACTAGCTTTTGCGGATCCATTTACCGAGGTCACTGATCAACAAACCGCTTATCTTAATAGTTTGCACAAAGATGAAAACGCTGATTATAGAACCCTGTTTAAAGCCTGGGGTGTGGAACTTAAAGACAACACTGTGGTTGCAGACCGCAGCATGGCAAAATCAGTGATTTTGCAACAAGATGGCAGACAACTTAATATTAATTATCCATTTTGGATGGATTTCACTGCCAAGAATTTTGATCGCCAGGATGTATTAACTGCATCCTTAGAACGCGTAACAATTCCAACTCCTGGGGTACTGCTTAGAACCGACGATGCAACTACCACCTTTAGTCCTTTAATAAGCACTAGCATGGATGCGATGTTAGTGGACACGCAAACATTACCACAATATCAGCAAAATCTTGATGCTTTTATGCAGGATTATCAAGCCAGTGGTGAGTATGTAGTAGCAGCGCGAATTTCTGGTCCAATAAAAAGCGCATACTCTGCTGCACAAAGCTCTGATTCAAATATCATAGTTATAGCTGATGCTGACATGTTGCATGATCATTTTTGGGTTACTATCCAGCAAGTTATGGGTAATCAATTTGGTGTGCCAACATCTGGCAATGGAAATTTTGTAATTAATGCTTTAGACAATTTATCTGGCTCTAATGCCTTAATCAGCATTCGTAATCGTGGCTCCTTTATGCGACCATTTGATACAATTCAAGAAATTCAAGCTAACTCGCAACAAAAATATCAAGCCTCAGAGAGTTTATTGCAACAAAGACTGGAAACTACTAAACAAAAGCTCGGCGAGCTAGAGAACCAAAAGCAAAACGGCAATAGTCTTGTGCTTAGTATGCAACAGCATAAGGAAGAAGAAGCATTCCGCAAGGAATTAGTTAACACACGCCGTGAATTACGGGATTTAAGACGCAAGCTTAATCAAGATCTAGAAAAAGTCGAATTTGAAGTTAAATTCTTTGGCATAGGTTTAATCCCATTAATTATAGTATTCGGCGGCCTGTTAATGTGGGGCTTGCAAATCCAAAGAGAAGTAAGAACTAGGAAGGCAATATGCTCCATACCAAAACTTTAACCAAATTAATAATATTTGCAGCTATTTGCTTAGCGGCTGTGATAGCTCTAACCTATTATAATAGTGGTTCAGCTATTAAAAAGAATAATGAAGTATTTCTGCCAAATTTATTAAAACATCCAGACTTGATTTCCACTTTGATAATTCAAGATCATAACCATACTTTAACCTTGAAACAAAATGGCGATAGCTGGCAAATAGTCGAGCGAAATAATTATCCTGCGGAATTTGAAAAGGTAGAACAATTATTATTCGCGCTTGCAGCTTTGCGCATCGTTGAGCCTAAAACTGCTAATCCAGAAATATATCAACAGCTAGATTTAAATGACATTAAAGAAGAGAATTCCAAAGCAATTTTAGTCAGTATTCAAGACAACGCACAAAATACCTTGGCGAGTGTTTTAATTGGTAAACGTGAAGGCTTAACTTTAGGCGACGAATACGTGGAGCGTGCGTTTGTGCGCAAACCTGAGGAGTCTCAAACTTGGTTAGTGCAAGGTTTGCTACCGATTAGTAATAATATTCAAGATTGGGTTGAGCAACCGTTATTAGATATTGTGGATGCCAAACAATTAAAAAGCTTAACAATTGTAAAGCCAGGTGCCAGCGATGTCTTAATAGCTCGTGCAACTCCTGAACAAGAAGATTTTGTCTTAGAAACAGCCGAACGTGGATCGCACATAGATGTTGATGCAGTGAATACTTTACCTTTTGCGGTAGCGGAATTGGAATTTACTGATATGCAACCTGCCGAACAATCTACCATAGATTGGCAACATAGTTTGCAAGCGGTACTCCAGACTTTTTCAGGTATAAAGCTTGATATGCATATAGTAGCCAGTGGTGATCAATTATTTGCTAAAGTGCAAGCCGAAGCAAATGTTGACGCTAGTGAAGATATTAAACAGAAGGTTGCAGCCTTTAATGCTACGAAAGCGTTATGGTATTACACTTTACCGCATGATTTTTATAAAGAAATGAATGTGAATAATGCTTCGTTTATCAGGCAGAGTTAAGCCATTTCAATTCGTATTTTCCTTAAACTAAAGAATTTCACGATACTCCATCCTAATATTAACATTTAAAATCAAGACAATGTTACACAATATTGGAGAAAAATATGGAGACCTTACAACAATTATGCCAAGAAATGGCGCAAAATCCACATGTTATGTCATTTCGCGATATCAAACAAGCAATGTTGCGTGGGGCGGTGGTTGGTAATGAGTTGGGAATACCTGGCGGCTTTGTTGGCGGTGCTGCTTTGGGTTTAGCCACCGAAGCGGCGATTAGGGTGGAAGCTATGATAGGAGAAGTGTTTCAGCCTCGACCTTCTATCAATTAATAAGGACAAGCGGTATAAATAATATATACAAATGGCAGAGAGTATTAACTTTAAACGATTTTAGAGTTAAGATAGGGGATGCAAATCACTGCTCCAGAGCCAGAACATATTAGAAGCGTCGCCGACTTTTTAGAGTGGGCGGCGCAGTTGTTTGCGCAACAAGATTTATATTTCGGCCATGGCACAGATAATCCTTGGGATGAAGCTGTGATGTTGGTGTTATTTGTCTTAAAGTTACCCGCAGAAAATGATCGTTCGATTTTAGAGCGAACATTAAACATCGAGCAAAAAAAACAATTGATATCTTTAGCTATTAATAGGGTAAGCAGCAGAATACCAGTGCCTTATTTAACCAATGAAGCTTGGTTTGCTGGCGAAAGGTATTATGTAACCAAAGATGTGTTAATTCCACGTTCACCATTGGTAGAAACAATTGCACATAAATTTCAGCCATGGTTAGGCGCCAACAAGCAGCCGACTAAAATTTTAGATTTATGTACTGGTAGTGGTTGTTTAGCAATACTTTGTGCGAAATATTTTCCTGAGGCGCAGATTGATGCCACAGATATTTCCGAAGCAGCTTTAGCAGTGGCGAAACGAAATAGAGAATTACATGGATGTATTGATAGAGTAAATTTGATATATGCTGATTTGTTCAATGGTTTAGCTAAAAATACTTATGATATCATTGTGAGTAATCCTCCATATGTTGGTCAACAAGAAATGCAAGCTTTGCCAACTGAATATAAACATGAACCATCATTGGCTTTAGAAAGTGGTATAGACGGCTTAGATCTAACACGCATAATTTTGCAGCAAGCAGGCAATTACTTAACAGCACATGGATTATTATTTGTGGAAGTTGGTACTAGCTGGCAAACATTAGCAGACAAATATCCGCATATTCCTTTTACATGGTTAGAATTTGCTAATGGCGGTGAAGGTGTGTTTATGTTAAGCGCAGATCAATTGCACACACTTAAACTTGAGAACAACAATGGCCGGTAATAGTATTGGCCAATTATTTAAAGTTACCACTTTTGGTGAAAGTCATGGACCGGCAATTGGTTGTATTGTCGATGGTTGCCCGCCAAATTTAGAATTATCAACCGCTGATTTACAAATTGATTTAGATCGACGTAAACCAGGTCGTTCACATTATACCAGCACCAGACGAGAAACAGACCAGGTTAAGATCTTATCTGGAGTTTTTAATGGTAAAACTACCGGTACGCCAATTGCTTTAGAGATCCCAAATCTCGATGCACGCGAAAAAGATTATACAGAAATTAAAGATAAATTTAGGCCGGGACATGGTGATTACTCATATCAACAAAAATATAGTATAAGAGACTATCGTGGTGGTGGACGAGCCTCAGCACGTGAAACCGCAGCGCGAGTAGCGGCTGGTGCAATTGCGAAAAAATTTTTGCAAACTAATTGCAACATAAATGTGCATGCTTATGTATGCCAAATTGGATCGATTACTGCTGATCAAATCGACCTACAAGTTGTGCGTGACAATGAATTCAATTTTTGTGATACACAAAAAATTGCGCAACTTGAGGCTTTGATTACGAAATTACGGCGCGATGGTGATTCAATTGGAGCATTGGTTGAAGCCAGAGTAACTAATGTACCTGCCGGGCTAGGTGAACCTGTTTTTGATCGTTTGGATGCAGATCTGGCGCATGCTATAATGAGCATCAACGCAGTCAAGGGTGTGGAGATTGGTGCTGGCTTTGCGTGTGTAACTACCAATGGATCAAACTTTCGTGATGAAATTTTACCGCAAGGCTTTGCTTCGAATCATGCTGGCGGGATTTTAGCTGGAATTTCCACGGGGCAAGATATTGTGTTGCGTGCGGCCTTTAAACCAGCTGCAAGTATTAGGATCCCAGCAAGAACTATAGATCTTAATTCGCAAGCAACAGAAATTGTAACCAATGGGCGGCATGATCCATGTGTTGCAATTCGCGCTGTGCCGATTGTGGAAGCAATGACTGCAATTGTATTAACGGATCATTTATTAAGACACAGAGGGCAAAATGGATATATTTTCTAAGATCGTCGCAGTCATATTTGGAGCATTTCTATTATGGATGTTATATCGTTACCTGCGCGCTAACCCCGAAGCTTTATCCAGAGAAAATTTGAGCAAAAGCTTTGGTACGATGGGAATATTAGCGCTAGGATTAATTGTGTTTATAGGTCTAATGATCTACTTGCTGAAAAAGACATGACATCTGATCTTTGTAGTTGAATTATAGCATTTTCTAAATCGCGTTCTAGACCAGCTGCGAATTCTGATCTTTCTTCTAGGGCTTGGTTGGCTGATCTTAATTCTTCTTCTAACAACTCTATTCTGTAAGCTTGTTTTTCAATTTTTGCTATCAATTCATGTGACATTTTTCATCCCTTTTTTAGTCAATCTTGCATTTAGCATGCCGGAAATACGGAGATCTGAATAGGGTGATTGTCTCGACTGCTTGTCAGATATTAGCTATCTAAGGTGACAAACAATCTAAATTATGTCAATATTTGAAATTATGTCTTTTTAGAATAGTTGGAATCCAAAATGACAACAAAGTATAATCTTGCTGTTTTAGGTGCCACAGGTGTGGTAGGTGAAACTGTACTGGAAATTTTAGCTAAAAGAAAGTTTCCAGTGCAAAATGTTTTTGCCTTAGCTAGCGAACGTTCTGTCGGTAGCACAGTTTTGTTTGGTAACAAAGTTCTTGATGTGCTGGATGTTAAGGACTTCGATTTTGCACAAGCGGATTTAGCAATTTTTTCTGCCGGGGCTAAAGTTTCGGCTATGTATGCTCCCAAAGCGGCAGCAGCAGGGTGCGTGGTGATAGATAACACCTCACATTTTCGTAATGATCCGGATGTACCTTTAATAATTCCTGAGGTTAATCCAGAAAGTATTGCTGATTATAAACAACGCAATATTATTGCTAACCCTAATTGCTCCACAATACAAATGTTAGTGGCGCTAAAACCAATTTATGATGCGGTTGGAATTAAAAAAATTACCGTTGCAACATATCAATCAGTCTCTGGTACAGGCAGAGCTGCAATTAGCGAATTAATTGCTCAAAGTATGTCGCTTCTAAATGGAAAACCTGTGGTAGCAGAAGTTTATCCACGACAAATAGCATTTAATGTGATACCGCAAATAGACGAATTCATGGACAATGGTTATACCCGAGAAGAAATGAAAATGCTGTGGGAGACCAGAAAAATTATGCATGATCCAAACATCATTGTTAATGCTACAACTGTGCGTGTGCCAGTTGTATACGGCCACTCAGAAGTGGTAACGATAGAAACAAAAACGCCTCTAGTAGCCGCTGTTGCGCGCGAATTATTGCAAGCTAGTCCTGGGGTGAAGGTGATCGATGATTTTAAAAATGGTAAATATCCAACACCAATTGATGACGCAGTGGGAAATGATCCGGTGTACGTTGGGCGGATTAGGAATGGGATTGATGATGATCATACATTAAATATGTGGGTGGTGAGTGATAATATCCGTAAAGGAGCGGCATTAAATAGCGTACAGATAGTTGAGTTGTTGATAGAAAAGTATTTATCATAGTTAGGCCTAGATTGCGTAACGGTCGCAGTATGGGATCTAAATCTTGGATTGAAGCTATACTATGAGTGTTTTGAGGAGATAAAATGCTCACCACTAGAAGTTTGATAAATTACATACTTCTTGCCGTAATGCTCAGCTGCGCTTCAGCTGCTCAGGCATTAAGTTGTGGCGATATTAAAGTATATTCGTATCTCAATGAACCATTATCTGCAGAATTTGAAATAACTAATCTTGGTAAAACGCCTTTAAGTGAAGTGCAAATTAGTTTAGCTGCGCCCAATGATTTTGTGCGAGCTGGCATCCAGCGACCGTTTATTTTAAATAGTTTAACCTTTGATATTATTGCCTATGAAGGTAGGGTTCTGGGTTATATTCGTAGCAAAAAAGTTATTACTGAGCCTTATTTGGAATTTATAATTGATGTTTCGTGGCCTGATGGAACATTAATCAAAGCTTATACGATTTTATTAAACCCACCGCCAAAAAATTTTAATCCTGCAGATCGTGAATTACCTTTTAGCGAGATTGCCTTGCGCGAAGGTGAAGTAAAACAGTTTGGGGAAAATCCTTCATTGGCGGCTGCGCAGATGCTCGCAAATAACAATGGCGCAAATCAAACTGAAATAAAACCAGAAAAAACTAATCTCAAAAATTTTAGCGATCAAACCTTAGCGCCACCACCGGCTCCAGCTACAACTATACCGCAACAAGCGGCAACTCCAGCTACAACTACAACCACAACTACAACCACAAGCCCAGCTACAACCCCAGCTACAACCTCAGCTACAAATATATCGCAACAAGGAGCAACTCCAGCTGTTAGTAGCAAACCAAATATGGCACAGAACACGACGCTCAGTAACTCAACTGCGCCAGCAACTTCCGCAAAAACAAGTTCGGCAACACTAACTCAATCGCCACCTCCATCTCCAGCAAAACCGGTGGTGCAAGCTCCAGCTGGTCCAGACATGTTTGATGAAGCTGAAGAAACTTTAAAACTATACGAACAAAAATTAAAACCCACAACCGATTTAAAGCAATTGAGCGAAGATCGCGATAAGCATCTTGCAATGTTTAAAGAGCAAAATCCTGAATCACAAAGTGAACAGGAGCCGGTTGATTTTGGTAATGTTATTAAACCTTCCGCCGGTGCGCCTGGGCATTCAGGAGCCGCAATAAAAGGTGCGAATGCAGCTCCTGGAGCACCAGTTGAGGCATTAGGTACAATTGCTACTACACCACCACCATCTCATCATGGTATTTTCCTAATAATGTTTGGTATGTTGCTAGGTCTAGTTGCAGCAGCTGGGTATATTTACAAATTTAAAAAAGATTTAATCCTCAGATATTGTTATACACAAGAAGAAGAAAAACCAACTCAACGTCTTAGCTCTTTGTATGATGAAGATTATGAAGCTGATTTGGCCAAGGTTATCGCGGAGAACACAATCCATGAAGAAATTGAATTAAGTTCAGAACAACATCCTACCTCTGCTGTAGTAAAAGAAGAAAAATTAGATCTATCAGGATTAGAAGAAGAGTTAAACAAACTTGATTTAGATAGTCTTGATTCCTCACGGACTAAAACAATGGCTGATATTTTTAGCATGAATACACCGGATACCGGGGAGCAACCAAAATCTTTAGAAATTCCCGAGCCAACCAAGGTTGAGAAGCCATTAATTGTAACAAAATTGGAGCCAGTAAAAGCACCAGAATCTGTAAAAGCACCAGAATCAGTAAAAGCACCAGAGCCAGTAAAAGCACCAGAGCCAGTAAAAGCACCAGAGCCAGTAAAAGTACCAGAGCCAGTAAAAGTACCAGAGCCAGTAAAAGCACCAGAACCTATAAAAGAACCTGAGCCTACAAAAGTTGTAGAAGCAAAAGTAGTAGAAGAACCAAAGGCTGCCCCAGAAACAAAATTAAATGAAGAATTTGCAATTACTGAGCTACCAAAACCTGCTACAGAAATGCCAGCTACAGCAGAAATAGAAAATATTGAAATATCTAAAGTTGCAGAAGAACCAAAACTAGAAGAACCTAAAATAGAAGAACCAAAACCAGCAACAGTTACAACTACAGCTCCTGAAGCTGAAGATCCATTTGCTAAATTTATGCATAGTGGTTCAGCATTGCAATTGAAACCTGAAGGTACAGAAATGTTAGCCACAGTTGATGATGATGCAGTAAATGTAAAATTAAATTTAGCCAAACAATATCTTAAGGCAGAAGATCTTGAATCAGCACGTGCTTTATTAAATGAAATTATTGAGCAGGGTAATGAAGCACAACAATTAGAAGCGAAAATCTTGCTTGGCGGCATGATGTAGGGTCTGTTGACATTATTCCTAATCCCGTGGATACATGCATTTATTTGTTTAGCTTAAAGTGCTAAAATCTTGCCATGAAACAACGATTAGCCATCGGCCTAGAATACGCCGGTACCAACTATAGCGGTTGGCAAAAACAAGAGTACTCACCACAAGTACCATCAATCCAAGCGCAACTTGAGGGCGCGCTAAGCATAGTCGCTGCCCATCCGGTACAAGTTGTGTGCGCTGGTCGTACTGATGCCGGGGTGCACGCCAGTGGACAAGTGGTGCATTGCGATGTGACTGCGGATCGTAATTCCTATGCATGGGTGGCTGGCACCAATGTACATTTACCCTCAGATATTCGGGTGTTGTGGGCAAAGCCGGTTAGCGCTGATTTCGATGCGCGGCGTTCAGCAATCAAACGTCATTACAAATATATATTATATAATAATCGTATCCGGCCAAGTCTGTTACGTGACTTAGTGTCTTGGCATTATAATCCATTAGAGATTGAGCCAATGCAGCTTGCGGCGCGAATGTGGTTAGGAGAACAAGATTTTTCTAGTTTTCGTGGGTCTGGATGTCAAAGCAAAAGCCCAGTACGGCATTTATATAGTTTGGAAATCAATCGTAGTGGTGAGCTAATTATTTTTGATATAATAGCGAATGCTTTTTTATATCATATGGTGCGTAATATGGTTGGCACCTTATTAGAAATTGGTATGGGTCGCAAACCAGCAATATGGGCTCAAGAGGTGCTTATTGCCAAGGATAGGACTAAAGCTAGTGTGACTGCACCGCCACAAGGTTTATACTTAGCAGGGGTGCACTATCCAGAATTTATACTATGAAGGTTAAAAATTTATGAGTTGGTTGACAAAGTTCATGCCCTCGCGGATCCGTTCTTCGGAGTCCACAGTTAAGAAGGGGGTACCAGAAGGATTATGGTCCAAATGTCCGGAATGTAGTTCATTTTTATTTGTGAGCGAATTAGAGCGCAATCTTGATGTATGTCCTAAATGTCACTATCATCATCGCATTAGCGCGCGCAAACGGATCCAGTTTTTCCTTGATCCAATTTTACAAATGGAAATCGCAGCACAACTTGAACCAGTAGATCGTCTTAAGTTTAAAGATACCAAAAAATATAAAGATCGCTTAGCAGCTGCGCAAAAAGCATCTAAAGAAAAAGATGCCTTAATTGCAGTGCGTGGTCAATTAAAAGGTAAAGCAATTGTAGTATGTGCTTTTGAGTTTGCCTTTATCGGTGGTTCGATGGGAGCAGTAGTAGGTGAAAAATTTGTACAAGCAGTTAACACTTCAATTGCTAATAAATGTCCCTTAGTGTGTTTTTCTTGTAGTGGTGGTGTGAGAATGCAAGAATCATTAATTGGTTTAATGCAAATGGTAAAAACTAGCGCAGCTTTAAACAAACTAGCCTCAGTTGGATTGCCGTATATTTCAGTAATGGTTGATCCATGTACAGGAGGGGTGTCTGCTAGTCTCGCAATGTTAGGGGATCTAAATATTGCTGAGCCTAAAGCTTTAATTGGCTTTGCTGGCCAACGTGTGATTGAACAAACTGTGCGCGAAACATTGCCAGAAGGATTTCAACGCAGTGAATTTCTGTTGGAACAGGGTTTCTTAGATATGATTGTTGATCGTCGTGATTTGCGCGATACAATTTACTCCTTGTTAGATAAACTCAGTTAGATTCTTATATGCCACAAAATATTAACGAATGGTTGACATGGATCAAAAATTACCATGATCAAGCCATTAATTATGATTTAAGCAATGTAACACTGATCGCAGCGCAGCTGCAGGTGCAGTGTTTCTCAGTACCAGTGATTACTGTAGCAGGCACCAATGGTAAGGGATCTTGCATAGCAACTATGGAGGCAATCTTACATGCTCATGGTATAAAAGTTGCGGCTTATACGTCACCACACATGTTCAACTTTAATGAGCGCATCCGTATTAATGCGCAAGCTGTTAGTGACAACGACATATGTAATGCAATGCAAATAGTGCAAGCATGTGTCGCAGCAAATGCTAACCTTGCCTTAAGTTTATTTGAATACGCAACCCTTGCAGCCTTAGTGTTATTTAAACAAGCGCAGCCTGAGGTAATCTTGCTTGAAGTAGGAATGGGTGGGCGTTTAGATGCGGTTAATGTAGTTGCAAATCAAATTGCGATAATCACTTCAATTGCTTTAGATCATTGTGCATATTTAGGTAATACAATCGAAGCAATTGGTTTTGAAAAAGCTGGCATAGTTAAGCGCAACGGGATTTTAATTTACGCTGAAGCAAACATGCCGCGCAGCGTTGCCGTACAAGCTCTAGAGCTTAAAGCTACAATTTATCAATGTGCTAAAGATTATAATTATAGCGAGCAGCAAAATTCTTGGGGTTGGCAATTTGGTGCTAAACATTATCATGGTTTAAGTTTACCTGCTTTTGCTGTTGGCAATGCTGCCGCAGCTTTAACTGCATTAAGTCTATTGCCTACTTTGGTTTTGGATAGTAGCATAATATCTAAGACCTTGACACGAATTAAATTAGTTGGACGCCTGCAAATAGAGACATACTCTGATAGAGAATTTGTGTTTGATGTGGCACATAATCCAGCTGCAGTTACTTGGTTGAATGCCAAATTAAAGCAAAGTGTGCATGTTGGACGTACTTTGGTTATATTAGGTATAGTAGCAACTAAAGATAGTGCTGCCATGTTGCAAAGTTGGGATTTGCCAGTGCACAAGTGGTTTATTTGTGCACCAAAGACGATGAAGCGTGCTACGCCACTGAACAAATTAATGGATATAGTTCAAGCTGCGCAGCATGGTATAGTGGAGACTGCGCAAGATGTAGCAACAGCATTAAAGTTGGCTCTAGCGCAAACGGTTTCTGGAGATCGGATCGTGATATTTGGTTCGTTCCATACAGTAGCTGATGGCTTAAACGCATGTAAAAGGTGGTGAAATGGATTTTAGTGCTTTAAACTCTTTAGATTATGCAATTTTAATAATGACTGCAATTTCGGTGTTATTTGGCATCTTTCGTGGTTTTTTGCGTGAAATAATTTCTTTAATTGTCTGGGCGGTTGCTTTTGTTTTAGCTTATGTACATGGTAAGACGGTTGGTGATTGGTTTAGTTTTATCGGCACGGATTTGGTGCGGCAGATATTTGGATCGGCGCTAATATTTTTCACAATAATAATTATCTGTGGAGTCATTAAGCATTTTGTGTTTAAAGCTTTTAGCGTTGGACATGCAACCTTTTTAGATCGGATGTTGGGGGCGTTTTATGGTGTGTTTCGCGCTTACGCAGTTGTGATCCTAGCAATGATCCTTTTAGATAATACTGCAGTGCCTGATCAAGATTGGTATCAGGTATCAGCTATTAGATCTTATTTGCAAAGCACTGCTGACTCGATTAGTGGTAATGTAGGGCATAGATATAGGCACGAAGCCAAAGAACTTGAGTCCAACGATACTTCGCCTACAACTACACAGACTCCCGCAACCACATCAACTCATGTAGTGCCACCAGCAACTACTGAACCAACTAGCCCTAAAGAATAACATCTCAATAAGTCTAGGTGAATTGTCTACCTAGAGTTATTGAGATGTTACCTAAATTGTATATTTAAGATTTAGGAAAAACGCATTGCTAGTATATCGATCCCAAACTTCAAAATCATAATTGATTTTCAACTCGATATTGTCTTTGACTAAGAAAGACACTGCCGCGCCAATTCTTGCTCCGGTGCGTGGTAAGGCGATATTGGTGGTTACAGGCGAGCCGCCTTCGATGAATTCGAATATAGAATTTTGCTTCGAATCAATTATATTATATAAAGCCATAGCATGGAATTCTGGTACACAAATTGAACGATCTAATTGTAAAGGCGCGGTAACCTTGCCTCCCAAACCTAACTCGACAATATTATAATTTTCGCGCGCTACTTGCAGATTGGCGCCTGCACCACCTGCTTCAGTGTATTCGTATTGTTTGGCAAAAGCATATTGTGCGGAAAATTCAGGAGTTATTTGTAAAAAATCCGAATAAGCAAAGTCTTTGGACCAGATGGCTTTGGCAGCAACCTCTTGATTTGAATAAGTAGATTTTGCTACTAGTTGTAATAAATTTAGGTTAATATAACGTATTGCATCATAATTATTTGCTGCAACGCCAATTACCCAATCCATATGTTTGGTGGGATCAAAATTGTAAGTGCCGTATAACATGCCAAGATAACTTTTTATTAATGTAGTGGAATTAGGATTAATTTTATCTTTTACATGGGATAAAGCATAGGTGCCGGCAATACCTAAAATATATTTGTCATCAAGATTGCGATCTAAACCAAAAGCGATGCCGCCACTGGTTGCATAATAACCTTTAAGATCACCCTTATGTCGTTGATTGGCCATGAAACCAAAGGGGCGTAACCAAAATGTATAATCATGACCCAAATCACCAGCTAAATAGCTTGGACTGCGGATGGAAGCAATACGTAATTCTACTTGTTTCATAGCTTCTTCTTGCACTTCAAAACCAAATAATGGTGCTGTAGTAAGTGGTGCCAGTTGTTCCAAGTAATGTTCGACTTGTGCGCCACTTTGCGAGCGCTCCATCGCATCTAAAATTGCTAACATATCACTAGTTGGATTATTTGAGCCGATATATTCCAGATCAGCACCTATAGCTTGAGTATAAGTGGAAGTGGCATAATGTTGATATGGAGTACGTGTTAATGTCACCACAATATTCTGCTGATTGTTGGCAAATTGTGGGGGACCAAAGAAAATAAACAAGGTGGGAGTTATTGGGGCAGCAAAGGCATTCACCGTCATTGGTGCATTACTAGTTGCCAGAATGTAAGTGCCACTTGGAATATAACCGCCGTCATAGGAGGTGCTAACCGTGCCAGCAATATTGGGTATTGCAGTGCTAAAAGTTGCATTACCAATATTATCGGCATCCGTTAATATAAAGTTCGCTGTGCCTCCTGAATTTACTACAAAGGAGCTAGTTTCAATAGTGACAGGTTCAGTTATATTGGTTACACCACCAGAATTGGTTATAAATGCACCAGTTTTATCGATATTGGCGCCAACATATAAAGCACCGTTATTAGTGATAGCGCCATCATTAGTTGAAGCTCCGGTAATAAGATTCATGATGTTCATCGATCCACCATTATCAACGGTAATGGCTTGAATATTGCCGGCAGTATTTGTCAAGGTAAAAGTTGAACCATTAAAAACATGGATCAAATTTATATCGTTCAAGGAACCATCAGTGGTATAGTTAGTAGTTAAGAAATTACCAATGTTTAAAAAACTGCCGGTACCATTGGGCTTAGTGGTTAGAGTTAAGCCCCCTGTGATCGTTGCATTGGCGCCATTTAAATTCAAAGTAACTCGATCAGGAGCTGAAGTTAGTACGCTACCAATTATGGAGCCATAATTATTAATCGTAAGCGTATTAATAGAAGCAGCATTACTATCAGAAGCGTAAATAGCAAATACACCTGTGCCAGCATTTATCGTTCCATAATTTGTGATAGTTTCTGCGGAGAAAGGATCGCTAGCAGAACGATTGCTATTTACTGCTTTACCAAGTGCATCTGAACCACCATAAATTACTGTGGCACCTGCATCTATTACTAAACTACTGCTGACGCCAAGACTAACCGTATAATTAAGAGCATTAATATTTTCCATTATGCCGCTTAACACAGTTAAAGTATCGCCATTATTTATTGAATATGGAGCTTGTATGCCAGGGTAGAATACCGCATTTGCCTGTACATTAAGCGGGGTGACGAAAACTATGCTTAGCGTAGCAATATGCATTACCAATTTGAGCTTATGTTTTGCAGTCATCATGTTATTCATTTTTTAGCAACCTTTCTTCCTACCACTACAATCAATATTAAAGCCTATGCGCCAGATTAAATTGCGGCTTAAGGGGGTACCGACAAGGTAGCCTGAAGTTTTATAACCGCACTCGGCAATCGTAGAAATCTCTTTGGTAAATTGATAACTGAAAGTTAAGAAATCACCAAAACCATATTTATCTGGATCATTTTTGCCCGGTACAGGTTTAAGTAAATGCGGTTGATGCCAAACGGATAATTTATTACCGATTTGCCATTTATTGCCTTTCGCTAAAGGTAAGACATAGAGATCTGCACCATAAGAAGTTTTGCCGCCAGTATGTCCTGTACGTAAATATACTCCAATATATTTATCATCTGCGTTATAAAGATGTAGCAATAATTGAAATTCTGGTCCATAAGGCGCTAATAAGGTACGCGTAGTTGGCATCATACTCATCTCACCAATGAATAAACGTGAATACCCAAGTGTAGTTTCTCCGCAATAAATATATTGCCACCATGCATATAAAGAAAGATATAACATAGGATCAGCTAGATCCCATAACATTTTATGGCGCAGGCCTCTTAGATCTAGTTGCGTATCTTGATATCCCAACCATTGGTTGACTTCAGTAATATAGGATCCAATATCGTTGTTACTATCGGCATGGAAGGTTTGAGGAGTAGCGCCAAAAACATACATTGTTTGATCTAAAGAATTAAACAAATAAAGAATACCGGTACGATAATCAAGATCGTCAGTGTCTAATATATCAAGTTCTAATTCTCGTGCTAAGACGGTAGTTGCCTCCATGCCGCCGGCAGATAAAGCTGCTTGTTGATTTACGTTAAGTGCGGCAAAAGTGCCTGGCGCATAATATGTAGCGCCATGAAAAAAATTAATTTCATAAGCAACATTATACATACCAAATTCACGAGCTCGCGCACCGTGCCCAAAATACTCATGTTGCGCTACCTTAGCCCAATTGGATAAGAAACTCTCCAGCATAGTTTTACTGCTACGCGCTAACTTGGCGCTAAAACAATATTCGCCACTAAAATCAGGTAAGTATTCGTCATCAACAGAGCTAAAAATACTTAAGCCAGATCTAAATAAATTCGCGCCCATATAAGGCGAGTAATATTTATCTACCGTGATTGGAAATTCTTGGGCGTGAGCTATGCTGCCTGTAAACAGCAGGCTACATAAAATAGTGTAACTAGTGAATATCCTTTTCATAAGTTACCTATTTGTTTTTGATATTGTTCAGTGCCACGCATTAAACCATGCGGCAGTTTTTTTAACATTTCCTTGTTATAAGTAACTGTGCCAGCATCTATAGTGCTAGAATCTAGCCCCACGATCCAAGTTGTTGGGTGGATAGGGTCGGCAAGCAGATAGCGTTCTTGCAAGTCAACTAAAGCTTGGGGGTCATAACCTGCATGCGCAAGATTGGTAAGAGTACTGCGATCTGGATCAGGGTTATGATTTAATTTTGCTATCGCTAAGCTTAAGACCGCGGCTAGTTCTGCTTCGTCAAGCAAATTAGTTAATAATCCGTGACTAATAATGATACTATTGCTTTGAGGGTCAATTTCTATTAAAGGCGTGTTATCTTGAGTAACGCTAAAAATATAATGACTGCTTGGGTTGTGACTAACAATTAATATACGTTTAGCCACACGATTGACGTATTCCTCCAACGGACTATTAATTTTCGCACGTTTAATGTTTCTTTTCGCAATTGTGTGATCGTTGGTGCAAGCTGAAAAGCAGCACGTTGTGATTACTAAACAAATATATAATATGTAATGTTTCATATCTCGTCCATGAGTATAGAACACTCCTAATTATGATTATAAGTTATATACTTTATATATGCACAACACTTTGTTGTTGACCTATGGGGATATACATGAATTTAGATCCAGAAGAGAGTCGCAGTGATTTAATTCTCAAATTAGATAAAATTATTGATGAAAAACTACCAGTAAATGAAGCAAATCTAGTTAAGACATTTTTGCAACAATACTATTTGGGCGTATCTTCCTATGATTTGCGTTCTAAAAGCGTTTTAGATTTATATGGCGCATTGATTTCGCATTGGCATTATTTATCCCCGCGTAAACCAGGGGACACAAAAGTACGTGTCTACAATCCGCAATTGGAACAACATGGTTGGCAATCACCACATACTGTGATCGAAGTGGTGCATGATAATAAGCCTTTCATTCTTGATTCGTTGCGCTTAGCTCTTACTACCATGGGGATTGACATACATCTAATTATCCATGCTGAGGGGGTGAAGTTTATTCGTGATGCTGCTGGTAAAATTACTGAGGTATTGCCTTTAGAGCATGCTGGCAAGCATAGAAAAAATCTTGATATTATTGAAGAAGCGCCAATTTATATTGAAATAGATCGACAAAGCGAAGGCGCGGCATTAAATAATATTGCTGAAAAATTGAAAAAAGTTTTGTTTGATGTTGATGTTATTGTGCGTGATTGGCGTGACATGTTAGACAGAATGAATCAAACTATCGACAACTTAGATCCAAGTTTGACTGAGATTATAGCATTTTTGCATTGGTTGGTTGCAGATCATTTTACTTTTATAGGTTTTGCTGAATACAATATGCTAACTGATAAAAATGGTAACATGCTTTTGCAATATGCAGAAGGCACAGGACTAGGCATATTAGCCAACACACATGTTACTACGCAAAACCGTGAACTATCCAAGATGTATCCAGATGCACGTGAGATGATTCTCAACGATGAAGTATTATTGCTCGGTAAGACTGATACTTATTCCACGGTGCATAGGCCAGCTTACACGGATTTTGTTTCGATTAAAATCTTTAATGAAAATGGCAAATTAATAAGAATATTACGATTTATAGGCCTGTACACTTCCTTAGCCTATAACGAAGCGCCAGACACAATTCCTTATATACGCAAAAAAATTGCGCGCGTTTTCAATATGGCGCTCTTTCCAAAAAATAGCCATGACGGTAAAAGTTTGTTGCATATAATTGCAACTTTACCACGCGATGAACTGTTCCAAGCGCGTGATCGCGAGCTGTATGATTTTGCAATAGGGATTTTACATTTGCAAGAACGGCAACAAATTCGCTTATTTATGCGACGCGATATTTATGGACGCTTTTTTTCATGCTTAGTGTTTGTGCCGCGTGAAATTTTCACTTCACAGTTGCGTAAAGATATTCAAGATATTTTGCAAATAGATTTGGAAGGGTCGAGTGTCAGTTTTGATAGCAATTTTTCGGCTTCAGTTTTGGCGCGGATTCATTATATTGTTCGTGTTGACCCACAGAAGATTATTATCTATGATCCGCAAATAATCGAAGAACAATTAATCGACGCAGCTCGCACTTGGGCGGATGATCTGTATCAAGCTTTATCTGAAAATTGGGGTGAAGAGAAAACTAATGAGCTATTTAGTTCTTTTGAAAATGCCTTTCCTCTAAGCTATCAAGAAATATTTTCCGCGCGTACAGCGGTGATTGATATTCAACATATAGAAAATTTAAAAAACTATGATGACTCGCATTTAGAAATGAGCTTATATCGTCCGATCGAAGAAACTGAAGATATATTTCGTTTTAAGCTATTTCGAAACAATCAAGCTATACCATTATCGGATATTGTGCCAATTTTAGAAAACATGGGTCTAAAAATTATTAGTGAACGACCGCATGAGGTTATATTAAGTGATCATAAAGTTGTTTGGATTAACGACTATTGTATGCTAAATCAACGCGGACAAACATTAGATGCCGATATATTGAAGGACATATTTTGTGCTGCGTTTGATGCAATTTGGCATGGTATTGTAGAAAATGATGGTCTCAATCGTTTGGTGTTGGCGGCTAAATTAAACTGGCGCGATGTTTCTATTATAAGAGCTTATTATCGCTATTTGTGGCAAGTAGGTTTAATGTTTTCGCAAAATTCGGTAGAAGATGCTTTGTACAATAATGCAGTGATCGGGCGACAATTAATCAATTATTTTTATAATAAATTTGAGCCACAACAGCAGGGTGCAGATCAAAATTCGCGAATGACTGCAATTAAAAATGAAATTGAGCAAGCCTTAGAGTCCGTAGCAAGTTTAAACGAAGATCGGATTATTCGCAGTATCTTGGGCGCAATGTTGGCGACGGTAAGAACCAATTATTTTCAAACAGATGCAGATGGCAATTTTAAAGCTTGTTGCGCCTTTAAGTTTGATAGTGCCAAAGTTCCCGGTATGCCTCTACCTAAACCATTATGCGAAATTTTTGTGTATGCGCCTAGCGTAGAAGGTATCCATTTACGTGGGGATCGAATTGCACGTGGCGGTCTTCGTTGGTCAGATCGACAAGAAGATTTTCGTACCGAAGTCTTGGGTTTGATGAAGGCGCAACAAGTAAAAAATGCTGTGATTGTGCCACTAGGAGCTAAAGGCGGTTTTATCGTCAAGAAAGATCTGCAAGCCATTACTGATCGAGGCAGCAAGATGCAATTGGTTATCCAATGCTATCAAACTTTTGTATGCGGTTTGTTGGATTTAACTGATAATTATCAGGGATCAGAAATTATTAAACCAAAAAATACATTGTGTTTTGATGTTGATGATCCATATTTGGTTGTGGCAGCAGACAAGGGTACAGCGACTTTTTCTGATATTGCTAATACAATTGCCAATGAATATAATTATTGGCTAGGTGATGCATTCGCGTCTGGCGGCAGTACAGGTTATGACCATAAAAAAATGGCAATTACCGCGCGTGGGGCATGGGAATCAGTTAAAACACACTTTAATCGACTACAAATTGATATGCAAACAAGTGAATTTACTGTATTTGGTATTGGTGATATGGCCGGAGATGTGTTTGGTAACGGCATGCTGCAATCCGATAAAATGAAATTAATCGCGGCGTTTAATCACATGCATATCTTTTTTGATCCTGATCCAGATCCAACGCTTAGCTTCAAAGAACGGCAACGGCTATTTGTGCTGCCTACTTCCGGTTGGAACGATTATAATCCAAATTTGATTTCTGAAGGAGGCGGGGTATTTGAACGCAGCGCTAAAAAAATTATTCTCTCGCCACAAATGCAGCATTTATTAAATACAAATAAAGACAGCATGTTACCTAATGAATTAATTCGTGCAATTTTAACGATGCAGGTAGATTTATTTTATAATGGCGGTATTGGCACTTTTGTCAAAGCTACTGCTGAGCGGAATAATGACGTAGGTGATCGAGCTAATGATGCGATCCGGATCAATGCTAAGGAATTAAATGCTCGTGTAGTATGTGAGGGGGGCAATTTAGGTTTTACGCAATTAGCGCGAATTGAATATGCCAAAAATGGCGGTTTAATTAATACCGACGCTATCGATAATTCTGGTGGGGTTAACTGTTCGGATAACGAAGTAAATTTTAAAATTTTACTCAATGCGGTGGTCGCAGGTGGCGACATGACGGAGAAACAACGTAATGAATTATTAGCCAGCATGACTAATGATGTTGCAGCTTTGGTGTTAGCTAATAATATCAAACAAAACGAAGCTCTTAATTTAACCGATTATCAGGCAGCAGCTAATTTAAAAATGCATGATCGTTTGCGTAAGGAACTAGAGCATATCGCAGGTTTAGATTCAGTGGTGGAATTTTTACCGACCCCGGAAGAAATCACTCAACGTTTAGCTAATAACCAAGGTTTCACGCGCCCAGAGATAGCCGTACTCATGGCCTACACTAAAATTCAACTCAAAAAAGAATTAATGGCTTCCAATGTGCCAGATGAACCTTACATGGAATATCTATTGATCAAGTATTTCCCAGAACCTTTGCAAGATCAAAAATTTTCGCGTTATGTACAGAATCATCGTTTAAAACGCGCTATTATTGCCACTCAATTAAGCAATTTAATCGTGGATGAAATGGGTATTAATTTTGCGCAACGTTTATCCGAAGAAAGCGGTGCTACTGGTCCAGAAATTGCTTGTGCCTATCTAGTGGCGCGCGAAATTTATGATGCGGGGCAAATTCGTGCGCAAATTCGCAGTTTAGGTTGCAATGTGACGATGGATGTACAAATTGAAATGTTACAAGACTTTAATCGTTTAATTCGTCGGGCTACACGATGGTTTTTGCGCAATCGACATGACCGCTTGGAAATCGCAAATTCAATTAAACAATTTAAAGCACCAGTAGCGGAATTACAAGACAAGATCGACTTTTATGTGCGTGATTCACGCTTAGATCAGATGACTAAGGATCGACAAGTGTTAATCGAAGCTGGAGTGCCAGAAGATCTAGCCAAACGCGTATCGCGCTTCCAAGCAATGTTTGCTTCTCTAGAAATAGTTGAAGCTGCTATTGAGCATCGTTACACCGTGCTAGAGGTGGCGCAAGTATTCTTTGCTATTGGTGGACGCCTAAAATTAGGCTGGTTTGGTGAACTGATCAATAATCAACCAGTATCCAATAACTGGGAAGCCTTAGCGCGGGCTGCATTTCGTGATGATGCGGATAAACAGCAACGCAATTTATCGATTAAAATACTTAAAAGCTGGAATGATAAACAAGTTAATCTGGATGAATATGTGGATCAATGGTTAGCTAAGCGCAAAAATTTGTTAGCGCGTTGGGAATTTTTCGTTACCGAGCTTAAGAGTGTTACTCCGGAATTTACTATGTTCGCTGTGGCCTTGCGCGAATTATTTGATGTGTCGTTGGCCATTGTGGATGAATAACAGCCACTGTTGACAATTCTACTATAGCGGCCATAAACCATCGATTTTCTGTGCTTCGCTGCTCACATACTAGGACGTATGCTGCGCTGCGATGCTCGAAAATCAATGGTTTCTGTCTCGCTATAGCGAATTGTCAGCACTCCTATATAGCGGCCATAAACCATCGATTTTCTGTGCTTCGCTGCTCACATACTAGGACGTATGCTGCGCTGCGATGCTCGAAAATCAATGGTTTCTGTCTCGCTATAGCGAATTGTCAACGCTCCTATATAGCGGCCATAAACCATCGATTTTCTGTCTCGCTATAGCGAATTGTCAACAGCCCCTAAAGGTATAATGCATTCTACATCATTACCCTTATCATGATAAATCAGACTTTCAAAAGTCAATGATCTCGCCATCACAATCCCACGTCCATGATTATCAAACACGCGCTTGTTATCCAAGGTTTGATATTCACGCCAGTTAAAGCCTTCACCTTGATCAGTGATGCGGATATTAATATGACTGTCAGATTTATCAAAAATTACTTGTACAAATTTATCAGCATTGACAGGATGGGCTAAACGTCTATCAATTTCACTTAGCCATTCTTCTTTTTCGTGCAGTTTAGTTTTTTCTGCATAGTTAATGCCCAAATTGCCATGTTCAATAGCATTGATTAACATTTCTGTAATACCAACTGCTGCTAAACGCGGATTGGGGCATTCGCCTGCTAAAAGATTACCTATATGTTGTGCATCTTTTAAGGTTTTGATCTTGAACTCGGCTTTGATTAAGGTGCCCAGCGGCTTGGTATTTAAAGCAGCTTGTTCTGTCTCAGTATAACGTGTTTGATCGCGGATCGCGGTAGCCAAAATTTGCGGCATAATTTTTTCTTCAAAAGGTTTAGGAATACAGTAACGGGCGCCGGCACGAATACAAATATCTATTTCTTCAAATGAACCGGTGGCAGCCTCAATAATTACTGGGATTGATTTAATAGTGCTACTAGAGTTGATCCGATATAAGAGTTTTAAGCCATTGATTTGGTCAATATTTTGGCCGAGAATAATGGCAGAATATGTTTCTGGATCCTGTAGTAATAATTTAAAGCCTTCTTCGCCATCACTAATGTGAAAGATTTTATATGGTTTTTTGGCTAACACATCGCGTAAATAATTAACATCATTTAAATTATTATCTACCACCATGATGGTGTATTTTTTTTGATGTGTCATTTTTGGTCCTTATTTTTTAGCTGTGCGCTTGGTACCATTAATAATCGGCATATAATTATTTAACTTTGGTGTGCCACCGAGTAATTGTTTGTAAATTACTGCATAAGTCATAACATTTTGTACATATTCTCGCGTTTCTTTAAATGGTATTAATTCAATCCAACTATCTGCTGGCATATCATATTCTGGTAACCACTTTGCCACTCGATGTGGTCCAGCATTATACGAAGCAGCAGCCAACGCAGGGTTCTGCTGATATTTATCCAGCATCATGCGCACATATTTGCTGCCCAAACGAATATTCTTTTCCGGCTTTAATAATTCTAAATGATTGCTTAGTGGTTCGCGATTAGCGCGTGCCAACATTTTGCCGGTGTCTGGCATAATTTGCATGAGACCCAAGGCTCCAACTGGAGATTTGGCGCTAGGAATGAACGCGCTTTCTTGCCGCGTGATGGCAAATAAAATCGCCGGATCAATGCTATTATGTTTTGCTTCGCGATGAATATAATCAGCGTAAGTTTTAGGAAAACGTAAGATCAAATCATTTTTGTTGCTCGCTTTAGCCAATGCAACGATCGCCCAGTTTGGTACCTCCCATTCACTGGCTAATTGTGCGGCAGCTAATTTTTGTTGATCATTCATGCCTTCGATGGCTTTTTGCCATTCAGTGCGTCCAGTATGTACGCGGCCGAGTTGTTTCAATTCATAGGCGCGCACTACGGCGGGAATATTGCGTACTTGCGCTAAAATTTCAGCATCCACATAGCCGCTTTCATGATTTAAAGCATAAGGTTGTAATACCCGTGAGCTGGCGAGGAAACCATAATAATTACGTATTTTAGCTAAATCCAACATTTCTTCTTGACTAGACTCGCGATCACCCAACATCTCTAAGGAGCGTGCATGCCAATAACGCCATTTTTCACTGCTGGATTCAGTGTCTGGTAAAGTTGCATACACGGCATCTATAATTTTCCAATCATTATTGCTTACGGCTAATTTAAGTCGTGCATCGTTTACTTCTTTGGTTTGTAATGGTTTGGGTATGGTAGCTAACCATTTTTCCGCATGTGGATCAAGTTTGCGTGCCAAGGCCAAACCGATTTCTTTAACTATATTACCCCAATGTTGTTCATTAAACTGATGTTTTTGCTCTAGATTATTCCATAATTTTACTGCTGCTTGCGGATCTTTCTTGGCAATTTTGATAATACCATGAATTATAATTTCGCGGATTGCAGAATGTTCAGCCTTAAAATAATGATCTTTGGCTATTATATGTGGATCATTATTGGTACGGATCCACAGCTCCACCATTTTTTGATCTGCATCCGGCAAGCTTTTAGCTAAATGTCGCGTTAAAGTATAATTATTTTCATTGATGCTAAGTTTAACACGCTGCCAAATCAAAGAACGGGTTAAATGTCCATCATCAGCCCACGCTTGAAATACATTATCACAAGCTTTGGGTTGAGCTTTGCCGCTTAACCAAATATTTGGTACTAATTGATAGACTTCCTTATTTTGTGCAACCTCTAAATTGGCATGGATCCAATTACACTGCATTTCGACATCGTTGTTTGTCTCTGGATCGTAAGCAAGTAAATATTCGGCCCATTGTTTTTTTGCAGCTTTATGTTTTAACCATTCGTTTCTTAGTTTATCAGCTAATGGGGAATCAAAATATGTTTTAACAAAGGCGCTTAACTCTGCGTGGCGCACATCGTTTATCATGCTTCGTAGTAGTTCATATTTTAAATATGGTAATAAAGCATAATTTTGCAATGCATGTTTGTATTTGCGGTAACTATTCAACTTACCTTTTTTTAGTTCAGCCTCTACTTGAGCAAACAACACGCGCTGTGCTGTTATATCTTTGGTTGTATAGGCTTGTGACTGAGTACCAAACAACACAAGCACCAAAATAAATATGAAATAAGCCAGATTTTTTTGCATATAGTTAATAATAGGATAAAGTGTTATAATTGTGCCAGTCTAGGAGAAATTATGGCATACCAAAATATCACTATACCTGCCGATGGGGCACCGATACAAGTAGCTGCTGATGGCAAAATCCAAGTTCCAGATAATCCAATAGTAACCTTTATTGAGGGTGATGGTATTGGTGTTGACATCACGCCAGTGATGCAAAAAGTGGTGAATGCTGCCGTAGCAAAAGCATACAATGGTAGCAAAAATATCAAGTGGATGGAAATTTTTGCTGGTGAGAAATGTACCCATGTATATGGTAAAGATATTTGGTTAGCAGATGAGACCTTAGAGGCGATTAAAGAATTTAAAGTTGCGATTAAAGGGCCGCTGACCACACCAATTGGTGGCGGTATAAGATCGATTAACGTCGCTTTGCGACAAAAATTAGATTTATATATATGCTTGCGTCCAATTCGTTATTTTAATGGTACACCAAGCCCGCTAAAGCATCCTGAACTTACAGATATGGTAATATTTCGAGAAAATTCGGAAGATATTTATGCAGGGATTGAATGGCAGGCGGATACCGCCGAAGCAAAAAAAGTAATTAAGTTTTTACAACAGGAAATGGGGGTTACTAAAATCCGTTTTCCTGAGCATTGTGGCATTGGCATCAAGCCAGTATCACAAGAAGGCACGCAACGTTTGGTTAGGAAGGCAATTGCCTATGCTATCGATCAAAACAAACCTGTCGTGACTTTAGTGCATAAAGGTAACATTATGAAGTTTACCGAGGGCGCATTCAAAGATTGGGGTTATAAATTAGCCCAGCAAGAGTTTGGCGCGGAATTATTTGAAGGTGGACCCTGGTTACAAATAAAAAATCCGCATACTGGTGAGCGAATTATAATCAATGACGTAATTGCTGACGCATTTTTACAACAAATATTATTAAGACCGCAAGATTATTCGGTGATTGCAACTTTAAATTTAAATGGCGACTATATTAGCGATGCCTTAGCAGCGCAAGTTGGAGGGATTGGCATAGCACCTGGAGCTAATTTAAGCGACACTATAGGTGTGTTCGAAGCAACGCATGGTACAGCTCCTAAATATGCTGGAAAAAATAAGGTAAATCCTGGTTCAATTATTCTTTCCGCGGAAATGATGTTAAGACATATGGGCTGGGATAAAGCAGCTGATCTAATTATTCAAGCTATGCAAACTACAATTTTGGATAAAACGGTTACTTATGACTTTGCACGCATGATGAATGATGCAAAAGAGGTATCAACTTCAGAATTTGGTGAAGCTTTGATTAATAATATGTAATTAGGTAAAGACGTCTTGACTTCAGACTTTGGTGAAGCTGTAATTAATAATATGTAATTATGTTACGAACCGAACTTCTTGCTTAACCTGCGGCTTGCTCAGGATCTGCCTCAGAAGGCCGGATATTTAAAGCATGCAAACCTTTAGTTCCATGATTGATTTCGAAATCAACAGCTTGCCCAGCTTTAAGACTTTTATATCCTTCCATAACTATTGAAGAAAAATGTGCAAAGATTTCTTCAGTACTATCGGTAGCGCATATAAATCCATAACCCTTTTGGTTGTTAAACCATTTTACTGTCCCTGTCGCCATCTAAAATTTTCCTTCTTTTAAACACAGATGGTAAAGCCCATACTCTTCTAATTTGTAACATCTCAATAACTCTAGGTAGACAATTCACCTGTCATCCCAGGCAGCTGCTAGCTGACTCGGTATCTCAAACAATCTTCAGGCTTTTAGCAGATCCCGGCCCTCGCCTATGAGGCTCGGTCTGGATGATAACCCCCAGACTTATTGAGATGTTACTTTAATTTCGTACAAATTGCGTGAATAGTCAAGTGTTTATTTAAAGTGCATAAATTTTTGGTGCAGATACACTCTAGTGTAGCTGGACAGCTAGCAACATGGTGATGTTACTTGTGCGATTTTGTTGATTCATTGGTGGTAGTTCTAAAGATAATTAGCCAAATAACAGCAATTTGGACTTTTATTGGCTAAAATTTAAGTATGAGTACTAGGAAACAGACAGAAGTAGTTAGAGCTGTTATCGCCGAGAAGTCTGAAGCTCAGGTGGACAGACCGCCTATGTATAAAGTCTTCCTAGTCAACGATGATTATACCCCAATGGATTTTGTAGTGGAAGTACTAATGCAGTTTTTTTTGTTAAGTGAACCCGTGGCAACCATGATAATGTTGCAAGTTCATAAAACTGGTAGAGGGGAGTGCGGTGTTTTTACTAGGGACATCGCGGAAACAAAGGTAATGTTGGTAAATAATTATTCGCGAGCCAATCAACAACCTTTACTCTGTCAAATGGAGCGTGCTTGATGGATGATACCTAGGGAGAACCATTAATAATGTTAAGCAAAGAATTAGAATTAACACTAAATCTAGCGTTTAAAGAAGCACGTGATAAGCGCCATGAATTTATGACCGTAGAACACCTTTTATTAGCTTTATTAGATAATTCTGCTGCAGCTGGTGTATTACAAGCTTGTGGCGCAGATATCGATCATTTACGCAATGAATTAGTTGCTTTCGTCGATGAAACCACGCCTCTAATTCCTATTTCTGAGCCGCATCGCGAAACGCAACCAACTTTGGGCTTTCAGCGCGTACTGCAACGTGCGGTATTTCATGTACAATCCGCTGGTAAGGAAGAAGTTACTGGCGCTAATGTATTAGCTGCAATTTTTAGTGAACAAGATAGTCAAGCGGTGTATTTTTTAAAGAAAGAGAATATTTCGCGGCTTGATGTAGTGAATTTTATTTCCCATGGTATTACCAAGATTGACTCATCACATGATGAAAATGAAATGCCTAATACTCATGAAGATGATTTAGGTCAAGATCTGGGCACTAAAACCCCGCTTGAAAGTTATGCGATTAATCTCAATGAACAAGCTAAAAAAGGTAAGATCGATAAATTAATTGGGCGTGAAGAAGAAATTGAACGTATGATCCAAATATTATGTCGTCGTCGCAAAAATAATCCGCTATTTGTTGGCGAAGCTGGGGTTGGTAAAACCGCAATTGCTGAAGGCTTAGCCAAAATGATCGTCGAAGCTAAAACTCCTGAGGCGATTGCTAAGAGTACAATTTACGCACTTGATTTGGGTTCTTTGTTAGCTGGAACTAAATATCGTGGTGATTTTGAAAAACGTTTGAAAGCATTATTACAACAATTGAAGCAAGAAGAGAACGCGATACTATTTATTGATGAAATTCACACAATTATTGGTGCTGGTGCTGCATCCGGGGGTGTAATGGATGCTTCTAATCTCATTAAACCAATGTTAGCTTCTGGTGATTTAAAATGTATTGGTTCTACCACATTCCAAGAATATCGCGGCATATTTGAAAAAGATCGCGCATTGGCACGACGTTTTCAAAAGATCGACGTTAAAGAGCCAAGTGTGGATGAAACTATCACGATTTTACGTGGTATTAAAGATCAATTGGAGAAGCATCATAAGGTTAAATATTCCAATGCCGCAATACGCGCTTCTGCCGAATTAGCGGATAAATATATTTCTGATCGTTACATGCCAGATAAAGCAATTGATGTGATCGATGAAGCAGGCGCTTTTCAACGTTTATATCCTGAAGATAAACGCAAGAAAATTATTGGTGTTAGCGATGTTGAACGCGTAGTGGCAAAAATTGCGCGTGTGCCACGTAAATCTGTTTCTGCTTCTGATCGAAATTTATTAAAGAATCTAGATCGAGATTTAAAATTAGTTATTTTCGGCCAAGATGAAGGGATTGAAACCATTACAGATGCAATTAAAATGGGTCGCTCTGGTTTAGGTGATGCTGAGCGTCCAGTAGCAAGCTTTTTATTTGCAGGTCCAACTGGGGTAGGTAAAACTGAAGTTACCAAACAATTAGCTAAATTAATGGGCATTGAATTTGTACGCTTTGATATGTCAGAATATATGGAAGCACATACGGTGTCACGTTTGATCGGTGCACCACCAGGTTATGTTGGTTATGAACAATCTGGTTTATTAACCGATGCGATTGTCAAAACCCCACATTGTGTATTATTATTAGACGAATTAGAAAAAGCTCATCCTGATGTGTTTAACTTGCTATTGCAAGTTATGGATCATGGCACCTTAACAGATAATAACGGACGTAAGGCTGATTTCCGGCATGTGATTTTAATTATGACCACTAATGCTGGCGCACAAGAAATGAGTCGCAGTAGTATGGGCTTTACTTTACAAGATCATTTATCCGACGGTCTGAAAGCAATTGAAAAACGCTTTACTCCAGAATTTAGAAACCGTTTAGATGCGATCGTACAATTTAATCCATTATCGAAAGAAGCAGTTTACTTAATCGTTGAAAAACTTTTAACTGAATTACAAGCTAAATTAAATGTGAAAAAAGTGTCTTTGGATGTGGATACCCCGGCTCGCACTTGGTTAGCTGAGCATGGATATGATCGTAACATGGGTGCAAGACCGATGGATCGCTTGGTCAAAGATATGTTAAAAAAACCACTTGCCAACGAAATGTTGTTTGGTAACCTCTCGCAGGGTGGTGGTAAAGTTATTGTTACGGTGAAACAGGATTCGCTGGCCTTAGACATAATTGCTAACGAAAGCGAACCAGTATAGAGAATTCTACTATAGCGGCCACAAACCAATGATTTTCTGTGCTTCGCTGCTCACATACTAGGAGTATGCTGCGCTGCGATGCTCGAAAATCAATGGTTTCTGTCTCGCTATAGCGAATTCTCAATCTACTATAGCGGCCACAAACCAATGATTTTCTGTGCTTCGCTGCTCACATACTAGGAGTATGCTGCGCTGCGATGCTCGAAAATCAATGGTTTCTGTCTCGCTATAGCGAATTCTCAATCTACTATAGCGGCCATAAACCAAAGATTTTCTGTGCTTCGCTGCTCACATACTAGGAGTATGCTGCGCTGCGATGCTCGAAAATCAATGGTTTCTGTCTCGCTATAGCGAATTCTCAATCTACTATAGCGGCCATAAACCAAAGATTTTCTGTGCTTCGCTGCTCACATACTAGGAGTATGCTGCGCTGCGATGCTCGAAAATCAATGGTTTCTGTCTCGCTATAGCGAATTCTCAATCTACTATAGCGGCCATAAACCAAAGATTTTCTGTGCTTCGCTGCTCACATACTAGGAGTATGCTGCGCTGCGATGCTCGAAAATCATTGGTTTCTGTCTCGCTATAGCGAATTCTCAATCTACTCTTTATCTTCAACGGCTTCGCTTTCATCACGAGTGCTACTACTAGCACTAGCTCCATCGCGATTACGAAAGGTGATGCGACCTTTGGTTAGATCGTAAGGAGTTAATTGGACTGTTACGCGATCACCAAGCAAAATACGAATGTAGTGTTTACGCATACGACCGGAAATGTGAGCATTAACCACATGTCCATTATCCAATTTAACTTTAAAATTAGTGTTTGGCAGGCTCTCGATTACCACGCCTTCCATTTCTATAGCTTCTTCTTTTGGCATTGACAAAAATACTCCACAACTAGGAATCAAACTTAAATTTATTGAAAAATTATAACAGAAGCCAGACCCTAATTCTACAACAGACCGGAAATAATAATTTAGCTAAAGTTTGTTTAGTCGTTAACAGACCACAAATAATAATTTAGCTAAAGTTTGTTTAGTCGTTGACGATATAATCTGTGGGATAACTTAGAATAGCATTGGTTGGTAATATGTCGGATTGGTTAAATAAAGCAAAAGAAGCGGCATTAAATGCTGCAAATAACGCAAAAGAGGCGGCAAAAAACGTGAACATCGGCGATATTGTGCATAAAACCAAAGAAATGGCACAACAAGCTACTGAAGAGGCTAAAAAGGCTACGAGTTCTATAACTAGTGCGGTGGCAAGCAAAAGACCAACGGAACCTATGGCGACACCCACAGAAACATCCTATACCACATCAGCACCAGCACCAGCACCAGCACCAGCACCAGCACCAGCACCAGCACCAGCACCAGCACCAGCACCAGCACCAGCACCAGCACCAGAGCAAACAACAGCACCAGAGCAAACAACAAATACGGCCACAGCTACAACTGCTACCGTTACTGCCACTAGCACCACAGATCCACGGCTCACACAATGTTTAACTGAGCTGCAGAGCATTAATAGACGTTTAGAAGAGATTAAAAAGATCTTAGAGACGCTAAAATAGTCCCAATATCCAGAATTCAAAACCTGGCACAAAATACAATAAATACATTACTGCTACCCCAGATAATAACCCTGCTAAATGACATTCCCAGGAGATTAAGTCCGAAGTAGGGATCACTCCAGCAATAATTGAGCCAAAATAATACACTGCAACTGCGGCTAAGACGATCGAAATGATCGTAGGGTAAAAATAGGCCAGACCCAAAATAAAACCAAAATACCCGGAAATAACTCCACTAGCGCCGATATGTAAATATTGGCGACCAAAAATCCACACTAGAGTTCCAGAAAACAATTCAATCAGTACAGTGATGGCGATAAATTCATTTTGACCTAGAGCTAAAATAAACATGCCCAAACAAAATAATGGAATGCTATTAAAAAATAAATGATTAAAATCGCCATGTAAAAACGGCGAGAATATAATGCCCAACGATCCAAATGCAGTGCGCGGATAGATCCCTAAAATATTTAACCTGGATTTGAAAACAAGCCAGTTAATAAGATTAAAGGCCCATAAGCCAGCCAGCAATTTACCCATAAAAGGCAATTGCTCTTTAGCCAGGTTAAAGAACTCCATATAGTTCATGGAGATATTTGCTAACATTTTTGTCTTTGTCCTAAATGTCGTCAGGCCAAGCCAGCAGGAAGCTGGGGCAGTACGGGATCTTATACGAGTTTCGCAGTTTGGTTTTGCATCCAAAAGTGTCAATTTTTATTTATAGCTCCCGGGTAAGCGCAGAGCCGCTTCCCGGGATGACAACCCATGCAAGCCTGCACATGTTATATTTTTTTAGATGCACGGATAAACCTGCGAATCTCGTATCTTAGCAAATTTAATTTAAATTTTACAGCGCTGGTTTGTAAACAAAAAATTCTTCAAAGTCCAGTGCTGCTGGCTTTGGCCCTAACTCTAGCTTTGGCTCTGGCTCTGGCTTTGGCCCTACCTCTACCTCTACCTCAGGCTCAGGTGTATGGCTTTGCTTGAATTTTGCCTCAAGAATTTCGATCTCGGTTAGTAATTGACGATTTTGTTGTTGCAAATTTGTATAGTTGTTTAAAGCACGTTTAAGTTTTTTGTGTAATTGTTTATTGGCTTTGTTTATATTTTCTATTTGTTGCTGCGAAACTGTTAATTCATTAGCCAAGCGTTCTTTTTCTGCTTGCAGGCTGTGTAATTCTCCACGACGCTGCTCAATTAAGACTTTGCTTTTTTTTAATAAGGTAATAACCTGATGTAGTTTTTGTGCTTGCAGTTTATACTCTGATTGCAATCCCAGATATAATGCACGTTCGTGAACTGCGATTTGTGTCAACTTTGTTGCTTGGTCGGCTTGCATGATAGTCTCTCTTTTCTATGACTCTACTAAATATATGCAAAAACTGTGCCAAGCAGCCCCTAGATAATAACACACAACGCGCTTCCAAGATTCTTACTGACACTTATAAATTTATTTTGCATCGATCAGCGATGTTTAGACAAGTGTTGATTTAGCAATCGATGCGCAAAAATTTATAAGTGTCAGTGAGAATCTCTGCGATGTAGCTGTGAAAAAATGTAGCTGTCAAATTAACAACTTGATCGTCAACATTCCGGCACATTCACTGCTAAACCACCTTGACTAGTTTCTTTATAATGCGAAGACATATCACGCCCAGTTTCGCGCATAGTTTTAATCGCATTATCCAAACTAACAATGTGCTTACCTTCTTCTAACAAAGCAATTGTCGCAGCATTTACTGCTTTAATTGCACCCATGGCATTACGTTCGATACATGGAATTTGCACTAGGCCTTTTATTGGATCACAGGTTAAACCAAAGTGATGTTCGATTGCGATCTCGGCTGCTTGTTCTACTTGATTAATATTACCGCCTAAAACTGCGGTTAATGCACCAGCTGCCATTGAGCAGGCAACGCCAACTTCACCCTGACAGCCCATTTCTGCGCCAGAAATAGATGCGCCTTTTTTGTATAATATCCCCAGTGCGCCTGCGGTTAAAATAAATTCTATAACTTTTGCATCAGCATGAACTTGATAAAATTCTTGATAATATTTAATTACTGCAGGAATTATTCCTGAGGCGCCATTAGTGGGTGCAGTTACCACGCGCCCGCCTGCTGCATTTTCCTCGTTTACGGCAATTGCATACACATTTAACCAAGCAGTAGAAATAGGCTGATTGCGCAATTTTTGATATAAACCTGGTGCACGACGGGGAACATTTAAACCGCCTGGTAGTTTGCCAGAATTTATGCAACCGCGTTCGATTGCTTGATTCATAGTGTACCAAATTTTTAAAGCTTGAGTGTTAATTTGTTCTAATGTGCGCCATTCTAATTCGTTGGCAGTGATAATTTGTGCAATTGATTTATTTTGTGCTTTACAATGTTGTAATAATTCTTGCGCGTTATCAAAAGGAAATGGTACTTGTTTATCATTGCGCACCGCAAAATTTAAAGCTAAAGTGTCTGCATTTACAATAAATCCACCACCTGTAGAATAATAAATTTCTTGTAATAACAATTTATCATGCACATCAAATGCACTAAATTGCATGCCATTACTATGTCCTGGTAAAGTTGTATCAAAATGCAATTTGATATTGGCATCATTTTTGTAATGTAAGGATACGTTGTCGATAGTTTTAATTAAGCCACTAGCAATAATTTTACCTAAAATGTTCGGAATTTCGCTAGGTTCAATCGTTTCCGGATCGTAATTTGCTAGACCTAAGACTAGAGCCATATCTGTACCATGGCCTTTGCCAGTGAAAGCTAAAGAACCATATAGATCTATGTTCACATGATTGGTTTTTGCTAACAAATTTTTTTGTTGCAGAGCTAAGATAAATGCTTTGGCCGCACGCATTGGACCAATTGTATGGGAACTAGAAGGACCAATCCCAATATTAAATAGCGCAAAAATACTAATATTCATTATACACTTAGTATAGCTACTACAATATAAAATATGCATACATGGATGTAGGCTAAATGTTATTTGTTCTAAAAGCAATCATTTATATGGTAATGGTGTTAATGTCTCTGTCTTCGGTGCAGGCAGTGCAAATAACTTATGCTGCTGATTTTAATAATTCTAGTTATAGAGTTGGTTCTCCTGTTGGTCGCGAGATAACGATGCCTTTAAAATACCATTTGATTTGTATTTTAATGGTGTAAACCAAGGGAATACATATGGTGTGATATTTAATAATACCATTTCTTCCAATTTTTTTCAGTATGGCGCGCTCTTTAATGGCAATAGTAATGGTACTGATGTGACCCAAGTTAGTAGTGGTGTAACTGTATCAAAACTAACATTTCATTCGCAACATTTTGGGTAGCAGCTAATAATTATATTTTTGATATCATTGGCACTCTACAAAGTAATGAGAATCCTTTTTTTATTGAAAGCTGCTCAGGCACTACAATAACTAATACAGGCACAATTAAAGCTGTACAGGGAAATAATCCTGCAATTTATTTTAATAATGCGAGTGGTACAGTAACTAATAACACTAGCGGCACAATTACTACTACCGATGGCTATGCAATCTATGTCGATCCAGCTTCTAACGCTACTGTTACTCTTAATTCAGGCACTATCAGCACCAGCGGCAACGACGGCGTCAGTCAAATTTTTGGCGTAGATGGTACATTAAACTTTACCCAAAATGGGGGTGCCATTAATACCTTTAATTCCATTCAGCCAGGTTTTAATGTAAATGGTACTTTGAATTTTACATACAATAGTGGTGTTTTAAATGTTAGTTCCTCTTCGATAACTGCTGGAGCTGGCACATTGAATGTATAACACTGGTAGTGGTGCAATAACTTTAAATTTTAGCTCTTCAGGCGGAGTAGGTGGATCTGCTATTGGTGGATCTAGTAGCACTTTTATCAGTTCAACAACTGCAGGAGTAGGTGATTATGAATTTCGTCGTCAGTTCAAGAGTCATGAGTTTTATCTAGATTTCAGGTATACGTTCTAGAAATTTTGGCACATAAGCATATAAATTTTTTAAGATTGAAATTAAAAACAGCAGGGCTATGCCTAGCATTAACTTATTAGTACCAATATATAACCAAGGGGTTAAACCTTCAGCATTTTGATAATTACCATGTAAAACTTGCCTGGTATGTAATTGTGTTTGGGATATTATTTTGCCTTTGGGATCAATAATTGCTGAGATACCACTGGTAGCAGAGCGTAAAATGTAACGTCCAGTTTCAAGTGCGCGCATGCGTACAATTTGTAAATTTTGTTCTAATCCCCAACCATGATCGATCCATGCGTCTTCACTAATATTTACAATAACTTCAGCCTGGGAATTAAGTATACTATGCCGCACAAGTTCAGGAAAAACTATTTCATAACAAATTGATGGTGCAATTTTGGAGTGGGCGTTGTGTGGAAGATCTGTTGCAATCGATCCTGGTTCAAACCAAAATTTTTTCATCTCATAAATAGCAGGGACATTACGCAACACCTTCTCAAAAGGTAGCAGTTCCCACCACGCTAACAGATGTTGTTTGGTGTAACTACCAGAACCAGTGCCCAAGACAAGCATGGTGTTGCGTAATTTATTGCTGCTAGAATTCAATTGTAGGGTGCCGATTATTACGCTGGTATTGTTTTCCTGCGCAAATTTTGCATATAAATTAATAACTCCTTGGTTTAGTGGGCTATAAAGCGGTATGCTAGCTTCTGGCAAGATAATTAAAGAATAATCTTTAGCATTATGCAGTAAAGGGCCGTAAAGATTTATATGTTCGTCAAACCTCATGAGTGTTTTTAAGCGCTTGGTGATATTAGCTTGGATAATACCCACCTCATATTTTTCATGCGCCAAAGGAACCCAATTTACTTTTTCTAAAAGTAATCCACCACCCCAGATTGCAACTATAGTCAATAGTGCGCAGGTTTTAGTGTGACTCCAAAAAGGTTTAAATGTCAGAATAATGAACAATAAACAAACAGTTTGGATCAAAAAAAATGATACTCCAAACACACTGAAAATTGGCGCATAATTTCTTAATGGGGTATCAAGTTGTGAGTAACCAATAATAAACCATGGATATCCGGAGCATAACCATGAGCGCAACCATTCAAGCAATACCCAAAGACATGGCAAACTAAAACATAAATTTGCAAAGGAATTTTTGTACCAAAAACGCCGATAAATATAACCAATTAAATTAGTAAAAAGGCAAGCATAAAAGCCAAGAAAAACGATAAGATAAATCACTGCTAATATTCGGTTAATACCCAGATCAGTAATACACTCTAGGATCCATTTTAGACCTACTACATACAAGCCAAAAATAAATAACCAGCCAAGTATAAATCCCTCTCTTGGGGTGCAATTATGCCATAAGAAAATTAAGGCTAAAGGGCAAATGAAAGCCAATGGCCACCAATTGCATGGCGCAAACGCACAACTCATTATGCTGCCCAAAGTTAAGCCTAGTACATACTTAGTGGAAGCTCTGGAAACTAGCAACACGATCTCCAAAAAAGTAATTTTTTCCAGTGTAACAAATTTTACTTGCTAGATCTTTACTATAATTTAAGATATGCATACATGGAAGTAGGCTAAATGCTATTTGTTCTAAAGATAATTATTGGTATATTTGTAGGTCTCGTATTTGCGCCTATTGTGTGCGCAACAGCTGACTATCCCTCAGAGTTTGCTGGCGGGAGCGATCCTTCACCGGGATTGGCGTTGCCACAAACTATGCCAGCTCCAAGTAGTTCTGGCCCTGACTATCCATATGCTGGAATAATTTTTCAGGGTAATAATCCAAGTAATTATAATAATTCTTGGGTCGCATTCTGTAATAGCAATCCATATCTTAGCAACCCTACTTTTATAGGTGATGCTGAATTAGTAGTTAATTCTGGCGTAACTATAGTTAATAATTCTAATTCTGGTCCGGTATTTGAAATGAACGGTTCTAATTATACAATTACAAACATGGGAGTCATCAAAAGTAATTGGCGTGCCATTGTTTGCTCAGGCGGCAGCGGAACATTAATAACTAATTCAGGCACAGTTGAGTCTGTTTCAGGAGACAATTCGGCAATTAATTTTTATAATGGTGCGAGTGGTACTGTAACTAATACTGGCACAATTTCTAGCGCTGATGGCTTTGCAATTTATTGCGATCCGACTTCCAACCTTACCATAAATCAATCAGGGGGTAATATCACTGCCAACGGCAACGATGGCATTAGTCAAGCTATTGGTATCGATGGTACTGTAACTTTAAATTTTAGTGGTGGTACGATAGCAACCCATAATAGCAGCCAAGCAGCATTTCAGGTAAATGGAACCTTAAATTTTAACTTTAGTGGTGGTTCGGCTTTATTTAATACTGCTAGTAATTCTCTAACTTCAGGATCTGGCACCTTTAATTTTGCAGGGAATATTGATATAGGATCAAATGTAGGATCAAATGGTCGTGGCATTCTTAATATCGGCAATGTGAATATGAATGGTACCAACGCTATTACATCTACGGTGAGCACAGTGACGGGTGGATCCGTAAGTATTAATAGTTCAGGTAGTATCAATATACTAAATGCTGGTGCAAATAACACTATCAATTTTAATAGTTCAGGTGGTATAAGCATATTAACTACTGGTACAAATAGCACTATCAATTTTAATAGTACCGGTGGTTTGTATAATAGTGGCGCTACCGCAAGCATCGGTGGTGGCAGTACTCTTTATTTTAATGCTGGTTCTAGCGGTAATGTTGTGGCTGGTAGCGTTGATAGCACTAGCAATGGCTCTTTAAGTTTTCAATTCAATGGTAAAGGCAGTCTTATTGGTAATGTTAATACTGGTAGTGGTGCAATAACTTTAAGTTTTACCTCTTCAGGTGGAGTCAATGGCGGTGCTACAGGTGGAGCAGGTAGCTCCTTTAGCTGTTCAACAACTGCAGCAGTAGGGGTTCCGCAAGTAGGTGGGGCTGTTAGTTTTGGAGATAACAGTTCAATCACCACTTCTTCTGCTTCTGATTCTGTTTCTTATAATAGCTTAGGCAGTACAGCATCTGTAGGCAATAATTCTACGATAACCATCAATACTGGGGGTATCTCACGTAACGTATCTACTGGAACGGGAGCTAGGGTAATTCTGCAAGGATCCGGAGGAATAGGTGGTAGTTTAAATACTAGTGATACACCTAATATAACATTTTCTAGTTCAGGAAGTGTTCATGGTAACGTAACCACTGGTAACACAGCAACCGTAACACTGCAAGGTACAGGAGGAATAGGCGGAAGTTTATCTACTGGCAGCGGTGCCAACATAACATTGTCTAATTCTGGAAGTGTTACTAGTAATGTAACCACTGGCACAGGATCTTCTGTAGCTTTGCAAAGCACAGGAGGCATAGTTGGATCTTTATCTACTGGCAGTGGTTCAACTATTACATTTTCTAATTCAGGAAGAGTAAGTGGATCAATCAATGGTGGTAATACTGGCGGAACCAGTACCCTAGCAATTTCTGGCATATCTTATTCTCAAGGTTCACAATCTATTTCCAATGTTAGTTTAAGTATTGGAGCTGGCGCGACATTTACATCGGGTTCCTCAGGAATATCAGGTTTAGGCACCATATCGCTTGCTGCCAAATCCGGCGTTATTGCTGGAGGAATCTTAGATATACCTAGTGGCTCATCTTTAACTGCTAGCAGTGCGATAAGTTTTGGACAAGGTTCAACCGTGAATATAACTGGCGGTGCGCTTACCTTTCCTGCTTCAACTGCCGGATCTATTAATCAAGGTACAATTTATATTCTTGGCAGTGGTACCCTTGGTGGATCTGTTCCTGGTGATGGTTCAGCTGGTACAAATTATTCAACCTTAGTAATTGGTACTGCAGGTTATCCAGGCACATCTTTCTCTTCAACTGGCGCAATTGATGTTGCAAATATCACTGTTCAAGATAATTCAACTTTTACTTTAGGTAGCACCACGGCCAATGGCACAATTTCAGTGTACCATGGCAGTACGTTGAGTATGCAAACAAGTTTTACTAATACCAGTACTGATAATATTAATGTCAATGGTAACTTCTATATTAGCGGCAATTCAATCAATAGTGGTGCAATTACAATAAACTCAGCCACCGGGGGGTTAGGCGGCGGTGCAGGTTTGATGAATTTTAATGTGCCTCCAACTGGTGGCTTTACATTTAAAGATAGCGGTCCAATTACAAACAATGGTACATTAACTATTCCAAGTGACGGCACTTTATACTTTTTCGGTAATGGTACATTAGTACAAAATGGCACCATGAATCTTAATGGTACTTTGCAATATGATGGTACCACCAATGCAACGCCTTTAACTGGTACAAGTAATATAGTTGGTGGTGTTAGCTCGGAAATTGATATTGGCCCGAGCGTGGCAACAAATGCTGCATTTAATATTCCAATATCAGGGGTCCCAACGATCAAGGTGATCACTTCTGGTTCACAATTTACTGAAAATCAAGCTGTTACCGGCGTGAGTTCATTATTTTCGGTTGCTGATGGTGCTGTAGCAACTTTAAATGCGGGTTTAACTGGTGGCGGTAACGTTACAGATGGTAATGGTACTAGTGGCGCATTGACAATAAGTAATTCTCTATTACAAATGGGGACAGTAACTGTTAATCATGGAGCAACACTTACTGTATCATCAAGTAGTGCAGCAACACCGGCTAATAATACCAGTGGCCAAATCAATAATAGCGGTACTTTAATATTTAGTACCACTGGTACAGGCACCACCAGTAGTAGTGGTTCCATTAACAATTTTAATCAAATGTTTGTGAATGGCATTTTTACAAATTCTGGTAATCTAGTGAACTCTGGAACTATAACTAGTAATGGAACTTTTACTAATACAGGCTCAGTTAGCGGTAACGGAACTTTTTCGAGTACGGGTATCTTGATTAATTCAGGAACTTTTACAACCCCGCTGAGCTTAACTGTTAATGGTACTGCGACAAATAATGGCACCATGATCTTAACTACAACCTTAAATGGCACGGGAACATTAACTAATGGTCCTAATGGAATATTAACGCTTAACAATTTAAATATCAATTCAGTGCCGATAATTAACAACGGCGCTATTAGTGTGCTTGGAACTTTAAATGGCAGCGCTGCCATAACTAATAATACCACCGGCAAAGTAACCATGTCTAATATTACCAACAATGTAACATTTAACAATCTTGGTACTATAAGTTTAAGCGGTACTATTTCAGGTAATGCGCAAATTAATAATAATCGTGTCAGTCCCACTGTGTTTGGTATTCTTAATCTAAATACCGTAAATACCACCAATGCCATTACAAATAACGGTGTGGCAAATGTCACAGGCTCATTAATGGCAAATAGCATTAATAACGCCTCGCAAGGTGTGATGAATTTTTTAAGCGTTAACACTTCTGCCACAATTAATAACAGCGGTAATATGGTGTTTTCTGGTACTAATATAAATACTGGCGCAATTACCGACAATACTATTGGTACTATAACTATCAATGGCGCAAGCTCGCTTGAGGTTACAGGTGCAGGTACTATCGCAGGGTTGGGAACTATTTTAGGCGCTGGTAATGCCTCGACATTTATTGTCAATAACGACTTCTTTACACAAAATAAATATCTAAATGTACAAAATATTATCATTAATTCTGGCGCGCAAATGAATTTACTTTCTGGAGGCTCCATAACTGGCTTCCAAAATTTAGATGATGAAGGTGCTTTGTCTATCGGTAATGGCGCATTCTTGACTATTAATCAAGGGCAGAATGTTTATGGGGCTGGCTCCATTACTAATGATGGGCAAATAACCTTAAATAGTGCCAATTTAATTTTAGGTGGCGCTTTCCTTAACGATTCTACCGGTTCATTTGAAATAAATGGTACACCAAATATCGTATTTAATGGGGCTTCGTTTATTAATAATGGTGAAATTGCTGCGACGTTTAACTCGAATAATAGTTTGCCGGTGATTCATGTGCCAAATGCCACACCAAACTTGGCAAACGGTGTGTTAGTGATTGGTTATCAGCATGATTATATTGCTGGTGGCACCTATTTATTTATTTCTGGTATGGGTAATGCAGTTATTGGTGGTTTTGATGTGCCGCAACAACCTAATCTTGGCTTGTTTATTAAATCATTTGCAATTGAGACCTCAGGTGGTGATGTGAGTGTGGTGGTGGTAAGAAATGGTTTTGGTAATGTTGCAACTGATCCGGTAGCAAAACAAATTGGCTTTGTGTTGGAAGAATTTGGAGCGCAAAATCCAACTGGCATAATGTTAGAGTTGTTGAATGCTTTAGAAAAAGTAACGACGGTAGCGCAATTAAACGCAGATCTATTAACATTAGTTCCACCTGAATATATACCATTACAATCTCTGTGCATGGTGCAGGATGTGATTACTGCAGTCCATGGTAGACTTGCTGAAGCTAGATTAGGTTTAGCTTTTGGTGATGATAATATTGATTACAATAATGGTTTATGGGCAAGACCATTTATTGGTGGTGCCAATCAAAAACAAAAGGGTAATTTACAAGCATATAAAGCTAGCACTCATGGCGTGGCGCTTGGTTTTGATAATCGTATTGCTCCTGGTATAACTTTGGGTATTGGTGCAAGTATTGCTAAATCCAAGGTCAATGATGCCACCAATAACTTATCGCAAACCAATATAAGTAGTTATCAAGGTTTAATGTATGGCACTATTGAATCCAAGAATTATGCCTATGTAGATTGGGCGATGGCGGCTGGCGTTAATCACTATGATGGTTCGCGTAATATTGCATTTTCTGGCTTTAATCAAACCGCTAATGCCACATATTCTGGGCAGCAATTTACAATTAAAGCAATTGCTAGCAAACCTTATATGTGGAAAGAATTTTTACAATTAACCCCAATGGCTTCTGCGCAATATAGTTTCTTGCGTCAATTATCTTATACAGAAAATGGCGCCGGACCTTTTGATCAAATCGTGGAGCCGAATAATATTAACTTGTTGGAGCTTGGAGTTGGGGCTCAACTTGCAGTGCCAATGCAAGAAGGGGTGGTAACCTGTATCCCAGAAATTCATGCAATGGCTTTGGTCGATGCTAAGGGCGGCAATGTAACAACTACTACTCAATTCTCAATTGGTGGACCGATTTTAAGTCAAAGTGTGCAACAAGGTCGTTTGATTGGGCAGCTTGGCGCTAGCCTGTCAATCGAATTAACTGATCGAGTACATATGATAGCAAATTATGATTATGAATTTCGTCGTCAGTTCAAGAGTCATGAGTTTTATCTAGATTTCAGGTACACGTTTTAAAAGTTCTGGCCAAATCGAAGCCCAACCATTATGATGCCCAGCTGTAGGTAAAACAATTACATGTTTAGGATCAATGCCGGCAGCCTGGCAAAAGTTTTTAGCAATGAATGTTGGGACAACATGATCTTTGGCGCCAACAAAATGTAATTGCGGAATATTTTTAACTTTTGCTGCCACTGTAATGGGATCTAATGACTCGTAAAGTGGGGTAGTGTGGTGATAGTTTTGCATTGCTATTAGATCTAAATTACCGGCGATGGTGCGAATACTAGCAACATCATGGCGTTGCGCAGCAATTAACACTACTATCGTGCCACCTCCGGAAAAACCAATTAAATTTATTTTTTGACTTTGCTGTTTAATTTTTGTAATTGCTTGATCAATGGCGTTGACTACAGTTGCAGAATATCTTGCATACGTCCAATATTTTGCGTCACACACAGTTTTTAAATCTTGTGCTGAATATTGGCAGGGGCGGGCTAAATATACTACATTGGGGTTTGGATCTAAAGCAGCTATTTGCAACATGGTTGGTTGATGTGGGGAAGGGTCATTAGACACTTTATATCTACAAAATGCATGCCCATCTCCTTCTATGTAAATATTAATGGGCGCAGCTGCTTGTCTGAGCCTTTGATAAGATGCTAGTTTAAATACTTCAGTTTGAATATAAGCTTGATGGAGGCCTGCTGGTTCAGCGATTGTATTGGGGTCGCGCGCGCAGCTGCAAATGGTTAGCAAGCAGATTGTGATGAATATTAAATTTGTAAGTTGTTTCATTGTAGATATGCTGTAGCATATTTCTGTGTTTTGAGCAACAACGTCGCAGAGATTTTCCCAGACTCTTATAAAAAATTTTGCGCATCGGTTGCAAAGGCGACATACTTGTATGAAACGTCGCTGACCGATGCAAAAAAATTTTTTATAAGAGTCCGGGAAAATCGTGGAAGCGTGTTGGGTTTTGTTAGATTGTAAGATGAGACCTTAGGACTGAGAAGCTGATAGAACCGCTAAGGCCGTGTCAGTGGTTCTGCGTCATTTCCCACAAAATTGCATATAGTTAGATTTATGTCTGGCTAAGCGTTATGCAATGCAAACCATTTACAGATTATCGCATACCAAAAACATAGCAAACTCACCATGAATATTCGTTGAATGGCAGCACTCTTGTGTAGCTTCTAGTGGAATGTCACATCAGGTATTCTTTAATGAAACGTGTGACATATATCTTGCTGTGTGCATTCTGATGGCCACAAACTTTGCGGAATAGTTTGCCAAGTAGTGCCAGGATCCCACTGTCCACAAGCCATAACTATATTCCCAGCTGCATCTGGATATTGTACAAAAAATAAACCAGCCGAAGTCCCAAGAATGGAATCGAATCCAATATTCGAGTTAAAATGAATCACAGTAAAGGTAGCGTTTGCAGTTGGAGCATCACAATAATAGCCATCCCACTCTATACTGTTTATTGTGTTAGAAGTTACATATATTATTCCACCATCGTTATAACTTGTATATGAATTAAAGGTGCTATCAAAATTAATGTCAGGGAATTGGGTGGGCTGTGTGGGAAATGAGCCATGAATATTATAGTAAGCCGCAGTCGCATCTTGCAATGGCTTAATATAGTTAATTGCGGCTACAACCTCACTGCGCAACACATAACTCTTAATCGCCGGTACAGCTACTGCCGCTATGATTGAAATGATTGCAATTACAACCATTAGTTCAATTAAGGAAAACCCCATAGTGGCTCTGTATTGTATGTTCACTGTCCTTCCGGGAAGCCTGCCTAGATAATAAATTCTATACGCGCTAATTTGATCCCCAATGAGTACCTGGGGAGCAAAAATACTATGTTATCATTAGATACTTTAGATGATGTAAAACGTGATTTTGAAAAATGGCGCGCGTCACGCCCAAACAAGGTTGGCAGAATCCCCAACCACCTCTGGGATAAGGTGCTAGACATCTTGGATTATTATCCTGTAGGTGAGGTAACAAAGGTATTACGGTTAAGTGGTGGGCAAGTATCGGCTAAACGTAAGCAACGTGATGCATGTAACTTAGCACCTAAGCAGCCAGCTAATCCTAGTTTTGTAGAGTTTGATTTGTCATCACCTATATCATGCGGCAATCCAGCCACCAAAATACACTGCAGAATTGAAATCAGACGCCCAGATGGTGCTGTATTAGTAATAGAGCAACTACCAGAGCAAACTATGCTGCAAGTATTAACTCAGTTCACACGGGCGGTGCAGTAATGTTACAACTAACATCTCAACAAAAACTACTGCTTGCAGTTGCACCGATAGATTTTCGTGTTGGCATTGATAGACTAGCGGCTCTTTGTAAAAGTAAATTGGAGCTCGACCCTTTTTCTGGTATGGTATTTGCTTTTACTAATAAGACTCGTTGCGCTGTAAAAGTTTTGATGTATGACGGGAATGGGTTTTGGCTATGTATGAAACGATTTAGCAAAGGTAAGCTTGCCTGGTGGCCGACTAATAGTCAAGCCATTCTACAAGTTCAAGCTGAGGCATTGCAAATATTGTTAAGCCAAGGCGACCCAAGATTTATGTACACGCCAATGCCATGGCGACAATTGCAGCAACAAGATTCAGTTGCTCAAGCAGCTAGATGATAATCTAGCATGGAGTTTTGGTAATTCCAAGGCATCCATAAATGCGGTTCTTTAACAACTCGAGCTTTATTTATCTGTAATGCTGTCAAGTATTCCACAGGGTTTTGTTTGGCAGCAACGCAAGTACATATTAATGATAACAACATGCTACCAACATATGCACCGTGTTCTGTTGCGAAAAACATGGAGTTCTTACGTATGCGTATTGGCATTTTAAGAGCTCTCTCCAGGATGTTGTTGTCGAGAGGCGCGCCTGGAATGCGCAAAAACTGTGTTAGCGCCACCTGGTGATTTAACATGTACTTGATAGCTTTGCCTAATGAGCTGTTTGATTCTACCAACTGTTCATCCATTTGCTTGTTTAGCCAGGCATATAATTCATCTATGACTGGTTTGCTATGTAACTGATGATATTCTAACCGCTCATCATCATTTAGTTCTTTGTCCTTGGTAATTGAGTCATGGTGATATACTATGCCCAACAGCTTGACGACATATTCGCATTCAGGCGGAAAGAAATCTTCAATTTCAACAAATTTGCGTCTTCCATGGGCAAGACAATTAATTAGAATGGCCTTTAGCTCTTGAGGTATATTTCGGTTTAATGCATCGCACATATACTTAACATAAGGTAATTCATTGTTACGCTTGCTAAGTAGTTGCAGCATATTTTCACCAGCATGATTTTTGCTGCTGTAAAATAAATATGCTTGGTGATTATCAACATAGGATAATATACCGGTTGTATAGGTGCCTCTGCGAGATTTATCTTTGATGTCAGTAATCATGGCATTCGCCTTAATGTTAGATAATATCTTGACTGTCGTATCATCGGCATGGATCAAATGACCATTGGCAGCAAACTTTTCTAGGTAGCTAAACACCGGATTAACATCATTGGCTAATGCGTCCATTAAGTCCCACTGTGTGGAGTCAGACAGTGGTATGCCTAATGCATTTTGATAACCTTGAATTCGATAAAATGGCAAACCCATGTAATATTTAAGCATGGATAACTGTGCTTTAAATGCTGCATCATATTTGTCATCGCAAAGAGTTATAGGCATAGATGCGTTAATTTGAATTCCGCATAGATTACAACGCAGCTTTTCAACTTTGTATTTGGTGACTTTGGCAAAGCCCTGGCCAGTAATTTTAACTACCATGCCTGGTGGCAGAGTGGTTAATTTGCCGCCGCAGTCTTCTGGGCATTGATCGCCTATTTTGTGCTCAGGTGTTAGGGTAATCTCTTCGGCATTAGTATAGTCAGCATGGCTTAATCTTCCTGATTTTTTGTTTTTAGCTGAATTTTTAACGGCATCTGTTTCAGTTGGTTGTTCGTTGCCTGATTTATCTGGTTCAACAGGCTCTATATCGTTGGAAGTACCATTAGTTGCCAAATCGTCGCCACCAGATTTTTTCTTCTTTTTCTTGCGCTTACCATGTTCGCTTGAGTTACCAAAATAAAGATTTTTTAATCTGCTGATGCTGATATTCTTTTCTTGTAGCGTATGCTGTAGCCAACCGTTAAATTCAATAAGACCAGTTAAAATTTGCTTATCAGGATCTGAAATAGCGTCGTTTTGCTTAATGCGCACTATTAGATCATTTTGATCTCCTGAGCTCATTTCAATGCGAGATGGTTGTTTCACTATATTGCCTTACTGATCAAATAATAGGTGGAATAGGTGCATATTAACAAGGTTTTAGTGAGCCTACAACGAATTTTAAATAATGCAGGTTTTGTTCGGGCAAAACTGGAGTTTTTTTGATTTAGGGCAAACTTTTACGAGTTAGTGAGCTATAACTAACTAAAGGCTTGGTAGGGTGGTACTTGATGTGGAAAAAAATAAATCGGAACAACACGATAAATTGTCATAAAATGTTATATAATTAAGTATGAATAAAGAGTTGGGCTTCAGTTTAATTGAACTTATGGTTGTAGTTGCAATAATAGCATTATTAGCCGTTGTTGTTGTCCCACGTTATGAGAACTATATGGTTAAAACTCGCTTAAGCGGGGTTTTAACTAACCTTTATAATTTGTCGGATCAGTATATAATGTTTCGGAATACTAATGGATACTTCCCAGATCCAAACGCTGATCTTGGAGTTTACAGTTTCCCTTACGTTGATTATATTTACGGTGGTGATGATTATGGAAGTTACGGCCCTCCTTGTCGTGGCGCTATTGGCGAAATATTAGCCCAGGTATCACCCGCGAATGTTGATTGGGCTGAAGGTAATTATTGGATCAATATTTATATTGAAACCATAAATATAAACGGTGTGAATCAACGACAATGTTTTATGCAAACGTCGTCAACCGATGGCATCCCTCCTGATTTCTTGCAAAACTGTGTTAACTTAGCTGAAACTGGTTGGGACCCCTGGTATGCTTATTTAGCCTCCGCGACTTGCGAATAACATCATTTAACCAAATGCCAGGGCGAACCGGTAACTACCGCGCCTGCGGCCGCTGGATGACCACTATCCTTGCTTGAGTGTAGCGGATTACTTCAGGATCACTATCAAGGTCCCTTAGTAACTGTGCATCATTTTGGGTGAATTTTCTGAGCATGATTCGATTGGTTTCAAGATATGTTGTCATTTAAGCCACATTCCGATTCGGTGCAGATCTTATAACTACCGCTTTAGCATCTCTTATACAAACAGTAGTATGTTCTAGCCCTTTGGCCACCAGATATGAATCGCCCTCTTTCATGTGAATGTCTTTATCCCGTAATTTTAAAATAAACTCTCCTTGAATTGCTACAAACAATTCATCGCAGTCATCATGCACATGCCAACCAAACTCACCCTTAGGTTCAAAGATTTTCACTTTAAATGACGAATAGCTTCCAGTTATCTCTTGACTCCATACATCAGTCTTCACATGTTCTCTTGAATTTTGATTCATTTTCCCCTCGAATAGATTGTATTTTGATCTGGCTTAATATCAGCTTCATGTCAACCCGCTATTTTGTTTGTTCAATATTTTACCTAAATCAATATGATCATTACTAATACCCTTATCATTGAATTCCATTTCAACATACCCATGCTTTCGATAAAATAATTCTGCACGTCTTGCTGCATGCATTAGAATTTTTGTTTTACCATGTCGGGCCACCCAACGCTCCAAAAGATTAAGGAAATATGTGCCATAACCTTGTCCTTGATAAGGGATGTCTGTAGCAAGAATTCGCAAAGCTGCAGACTCTTCGTTTAACATTTGTAGCTGTGCCACAGCAATAACATTAATACCTTTCATAAGGATAAAATGATAGTGGTTAGGATCTGTAAGTGTTGGATGGTTAGGATCATATTTTATGTGTGGCAATAGATCAAAGATCTGTTGCTTTCTTATTCGATGGTACTCTTGCCATTCATTAGTATGCAATGGTTGTACCACAGTAAGGCCATTAAACCCGGTTTTAGACACTAAATGCTTAATAAAATTATCTTTCAAAGTGGTATAAGTGCGATGCGCATTTTTATATTGTTGCGCCAGATTAGACTTAAGATCAGCATACTGCGCCCTGGCACCTGCATTATTAATCAGGTAATCGCGAAATAGCAAATGCTTTTCTATTTCTGGATTACCGATCTCCCAGATGTGTAAATGATGAGTATGTTGCGGGGAACCTTTTGACATGTAAATCCTAAATGGCATGCCTAGTTCGCCTTTATTTTTATAACCAATTGACTCTAGTCCTAAAATATTCACTTTGGTAATATCTTTTACAACAGGCATTATGTCTAGTACTGGCTTAGCTGCTAAACCAGGCACCGAAGTAGAACCAATGTGATGCACATCAATACAATTTGTGACTAAAGCTTCTTGTATTTTAGCAGCCTCAACAGAAAACTGGTCAGGCCATGATGAATCATATGGTACGTATTCCACTATTCTATGCATATCAATTACGATCCCCTATGTTTGTTCGAACAATCTATTGTAATAGTATCTACAATGTGTACTTGTTCTAATATTTCATTTTCTATTTCGCGCGGATCTTATAACTACATCTTTAGCGCCTCTTATATAATCGCAAGACCACCAGATTTCTACAGCTTCAGATAGAAGATTTTACAAAGTAAACAGGCATTCATAACCTTTGCGCTTATAAGTAATACCATGCATGATGTTAGATTGCGTGTTTACACACAAATCAATTATTTTAAATTCGGGACTGAAAAATTTGATGATTTGCTCTTTTGTGTATAACACACATTCAATATTGTTACCTGGATCCAAAGCTACTTGCAAATCGTTATCTTCACGTATTATATGCTGCTTATAGTACCCATCTTCTGTGGATGCTAGGGTCAACAAAAATATGGAATTAGACGCGGCATGCTTGATAAGTTCTGATTTATAATGCAACCTATCTGCTAATTTAATAATGTGAAAAAAGCAATACGTATCTATAAATAAATTATAATCGCTTGACGGTAAACTCCAGTTTTTAGTCAGATGAACTATCTGTGTAGCTAAATTCGTTATGCCTAATCTTTGCTTGCGCATTTGTAGTGATTCAACAGCACTTGAGATAAAGTCTATAGCCAACATGTTACACCCTAATTCTGATAAATAAATTGCGTTCCTACCAGTACCGCAACCAATATCAACTCCTTTTAGATTCGACATTTTTTCTAAGCCTAAAGACTTTACTAATCTTTCCACTGCACCAGAAGGTTTTTGCCTTACAGATGAAGGAATGCCTCCTTTAGAATATTCCGTTTCCCACAAACTGGTTAACAAATATGGCAAGATTTTTAAATTAATATTCATAATGCTTGGATATATAATCTCTAAATATCTGCAGTGCCTCTGGCATGTTTTTCCGACCAAAACCGACGCGGAAATAATTACCAGAAAAATTATAAACTGAGGCGGGCAGTAGTAGTACGCCTTTGTCTTGCACTAGACGTTCTGCAAGTTGATCTATGCTTTCTGGTTTATTATATTTCACAAAACCAACGCAACCTCCTTGCGGACGTACCCAAGAAAAAACCTGCGAAAATTCTTGCAAAAAGTTTTCTAAGTGTAGTAAATTTTCGCGCACAATTTGATTATTGCGTGCTAAGATTCTATCTTTATTGCGCAGAGCGATTAAACTAATAATTTCTGCCGGTGCACTATTACAAATTGAAGTATAATGTTTTACGGATTGGATCTTTTTTAATAATGTCTGATCTTGACACGCAATCCAACCAATACGTAACCCAGCCATACCAAATGCTTTGCTCATGACGCCAAGTGATAAAGCTTTGGAATAGAGCTCTGCAGCCGGAGTTGCCCTATGTTCATATTCCTCTCCATACATATATAATCACCTGACCCACATACCTATTATAGCACTTTAACTCGTAAAGGTTTGCCCTAAATCACAAAAACTAAGGAGCAAACAACCGATCCAAGACAAACTTTGAGACATCAGGGCTAGAAGTCTTTAACGTAAACTATCACTAACTCATGCATGATACTAATCCTGCCCTCAACTGCTTAAGCTGCCCTTCGAAAAGATAACGAACTAAATAAGCAAGATTGATTTACTTGTATCCACTTACCATTAAGTTAATGGCTTAGAATCTTTATTCGGATGCGGGCTAAAATACACGCTGCCTGTGCCACGATACATGTGTACCAACTGATGAACGATACTTAGCCAACCAGATCCAGGTGGTTCACGGGTCAATTTTAAAGTTGAGGAATATGCTGCCACATCATTAGCATAAGCAACAAATTTGCCATTTACTAATTGCAATTCTTTTACGGTTCCTGGTACCTTGACTACGATGTTACCAGAGCCTTGGATTAAATTGTAAATAATAGGTGCGCCAGAAAGAAAGTTCATTAATGAAGGTTTTATCATCTGGATCATATTTAAACTTTGACGACAGGCAACAAAAGCGCTGTTATTCACAATTAACTCTTCATTTTCTTTCAAAGTAAATTTATGAAACACGCCATTAGTTGGTTTGGTGTAAATTTTACCAGTGCCAGTATACACTGGTTTAAAAAATTTCTTGCCAATGAAATAAGCTTTAAAACGGTTTCGAATCCCGCCAGGCTTGGCGTTAAGTGCTAAATCGCCTTCAACATAAGCAATAGAAGTAGCTTCAATATATATAGAGTCATTGATGACCTCAATGATCATTTGACTAGTGGTGCCATTGGTCGAAATATTATAAATAACCATTTTATACCATTATCATAATTATCAGACTTTTATACATAAGTACCAGTATATCATGAATTTAGAGAACTTGCTTGGTGCTGGTATGTCAAAACTTATGATATACTCAAACCATGGGCTTACAAGGACGGCATAAATCACTCGACAAACACGTAAAACGTAGTGTAGCGTGGATAGAGGCTATTCCTAGCGTAACAAAAGTGGTGTTGGGTTTTTCAGAAAGCTGTCGGCATCGTTATCCACCAGGGCATATACGATTTAAATTAAATGTGCGTGGCGGGTTTAAAGTGAATGCATATTCTGGTAATGGTGTAACAGATATCTTTATTAAAATTGATCCCATTGAGGATCGAGAATTGGTTAAGGCATTAATTATTGATCGTTTTGGTGATTTATGAGTTTTGTTGATTGTCCATGTGGTAGTGGTGATAAGTTCGAAAATTGTTGTGAGCCAATCATTGATGGTACAAAATATGCGCAGACGCCATTAGCCTTAATGCGTTCGCGCTATACTGCACATGTGTGTAAAAACATGCCGCATATAATTCGTACCATGACTGGTAAACCTTTAAAACGTTTTGATGAAGAAAAAACTCGTGACGAATGGTTTGAACAATGCAAATGGACGAAATTAGAAATTATCGATGCGCCACCTGTTGCAGTGGATGATAAACATGGTATTGTGGAATTTAAGGCGCATTATGTTTTTAATGATCACGAACAAGTTTTACATGAACGCAGTAAGTTTCAGAAACTCGATAATAAATGGTTGTATGTTGCTGGACAAAACAAAGATGCACATATTGAAACAAGCAATAAAATAGGGCGCAACGATCCATGTTCCTGTGGATCAAAAAAGAAATATAAAAAATGTTGTGGTAGTGTTTAGGGACTCCTAAAGTTTTTAGGGATTGACCGTACAAGTATGCGGTCTAATAATGTATACAAGGAGGTAATACCATGCCAATTCCAGAAGTTTTTGATGTAAACAATGCCGAAAACACTATGTCATATGCGCCATCGCGTAGTAGCGATGCATCGATCTTGCGCCTACAGTTGCGTTATCCAGATATAGATTTCGAAAATTGTTTATTAAGCATTTGCCACTATTTAAGGACACATGGCACACAGGACTTGTTGGATAAATTTCGAGTGGCAGAGCGTGCTCTGTTTCCAGAATTTGGTGCAGCTAGTCACAGGGAAGGATTAAAAGTTGCATCCTACTTTTGGATGGCTACTGTGGACGATGACCCTGAGGTATTTAGCAAAGTTTTTGGAAGAGAGCCACGTGGTAATGAAATGGAGGAATATATTGCGCAGCGCCAAGAAAATTTTGTAGAAGCTCTATATCAAACCCAACGCTTTAATAATTTCATCACACAGCTCGGTAATAATGGCATTAATGTATTCGTAGACAATGGTGCGGAAGTTGACATGATTGTGTGCTCGCGCGGAGTACGAAATAAATTTAATGAGCTTTTTGTTAATTATCATCCTGATGTAATTTTGATCCAAAGTGTGCCAGAATTGATCGCTGATCTTTTAAAAGGTTTTGTGGCAGATTATGTGGTTAATAAATTACCTTTGTCCAGACGCATTACCATACAGCAATTGGTTGCTGCTGATAATGAAGTAGTAAATTTACCATTATTGCTTAATAGCGTAGCTAGAAACAATATTAAAAATAGTATAATCTCCGCTTTAGGAGGAAGATATTCCGAGTCTTTAGGCTTAGTGAAAGAACAACACGAAAGTGATATTGTTCGCAATTTAACTGATGAATATCTAGAGTATCTAAACTTTGTAAAAAATGAACAAAGAGTACCAACTGTCGAAGGTGTGCAAGATTTAATTAATGACGCAAATAATCGTTTGGCTACAGCGCTAGCCGCGCAAGTACCACGTGCATTATTTACCCCAGCGTTCAATTATGTTCATAGTATAGAATTACTCCATAGTAATTTACCGCGTCCGACTAATAGAGCTTGCGCTTGGTGGTCTGCCACAATGACAATAGATGCAAACTTGGAAGTTGTGCATACAGATCCCGTTCCTTTGCCAAGTAGCTTTCAAGTCCCAACTTATCAACCATTGGTATGGTCAAGCGTATTCTCGTCAGCAGCAACGATTGCTCCAGCTCCAGTAGTTCCACCGCCTCCAAAACCGATCTCAAGTAATCCAACAGCGGCGGAAATTGCTCAAGCTTTACAGCCATCTCCGCATTTAACACCAGTGCAAGCACATGTGGCGCGAGATAATAGGTTGAGAGCGCGACGAATTTAGGCCCTAGATGTATATCAAAAAATCTAAGTACAATCCGCCTACATTATTTAAGCGTAATTCGCTAAGTCCATTAGGATTTTGCTTGGATTTCATTTTAAATGCTGCATAATTTTTCCAGGCATATGAAGCTCTGCATGCCCAAATATCACGACGATATTCAATTCCTACTTTTAGCACTGGGACTAAACGGGTTGCATTAAAATCACGACGTGCAGCTGTGATATGTTCAACTGAAGGATCACCTGGTAAATCATCATTTACAAAATCAATATGCGTTTCTACTTTAGTTACTGCGCCACCAGCAAATAAAAATACACTACAGCTGCGACTCTGGTTTAAATAAAAAACTTTGGTCACACCGGCAAATGCAGCTTGGCTGCTATAATATGGACGCCAAATTTCCCAGGCGCCAGCTGGCAAAGCATAAGGATTGCCAGGATATGCTTGGCCACTACCGATATAAGTATCACGATGCTTTTCTGGGGTTGCGCTCACACCAACTTCAAAGCCGAAGGTGTTAGCATGTACCCCACCAAGTAATAATTCAAATTCTGAGGTACTGTCAGGGAAAAAACCCTCGCCATAACCTGTTTTAAGGCGGATTTGTTCAAAACCCACACCGCCGCCAGCATAATAGTTAAATTCTGAAAATAGATTAGCTTGCGCTTGGGAAGCGAAGAGTAAAGTACAGAGAGATACTGTTAATATGTTTATTTGTGGTAATTTATACATCATTAATCATCCTAAATTACTGGATCCTTAATACATATCACCATTCAAGAGTTCTGGCAATCACTGTTTGCGTGTTGCTGTTTAACTAGCTATTATTTCAAAAGGGGAATACGGACAATGCTAGAAAAACATAAGATTCAAATCTTACCATATTTGATCATTTGGTACGAAATTGCCATCTATCTTTCAAATGACATGTACTTACCTAGCATGCCGGCAATAGCAAAGGACTTAAGTTTTACAGATGTGCAAACCCAATATACTTTAATATTTTGGTTTTTAGGTGCGAGTACTTTGCAGATTATTCTTGGGCCATTATCAGATCGTTTTGGACGAAGAATAATTTTGCTTTTAGGCGCCATTGCCTTTGTAATTGCTTCTGCTGCTTGCGCAATCGCTGATTCATTATTTTTATTATTATTGGCTAGATTTGTTCAAGGCACTTCTTTATGCTCCTTAGTTGCAGCTAATGCAGCAATTCATGAATTATATTCAACCAAACAAGCAATTAAATATTTGGCTTTAATTGGTGCAGTCACAATTTTAGCTCCAGCCTTAGGTCCTATGTTTGGCGCGGTTATAGTGCAATTTGCTACTTGGCGCGATATTTTTTGGTTTCTATTATTTATGGGTGTAGTAAGTTTATTTTCAATCATACTTTTTATGCCAGAATCAAATAAGCAGCAGCATCCTTTACATTTGCAAAAGTTCTTTAATGATTATAAAAAGCTTTTAATTAATCGCAATTTTATTATACCTAATTTGGCTTATTGTTTTTTAGTGGCTATGTATTTTGTATGGATTTTTAAAGCACCTTTTTTAATGATTCAAGTGTTTGAAACCACGCCTTTATATTATGGTTTGTCGCAAACCGTTATTTTTAGTTTTTATTTTGTTGGGGCGGCGGCAACTAAATGGCTGTTAGATCGCTATAGTGTTAAAAAATTAATTTTATTTTCGGTTGTGATTACAATTGCAGGTGCAATATTGTTTATAGCCTCTTCAATATTGTATAATAATTTAGAGCTTGCAATTATCTGCATGGTCATTATTTCTTTTGGCACATCCATGTTATATGGCCCCATTAATAGAATTGCAATAGAATCTGCAACTGCGCAACCGATGGGCAGTCGCACAGCAATTTTTTCTACCTTGGTTAGTTTATTCGGTGTTTTAATCGGTTATATATTAACTATTGTCGAAAGCAATACTTTAGGGCAAATTTCGATCTTATGTACGGTTTGTATAGCGATTGCGATTTTACTAATTGCTATAATGAACATTCCGCAGTTTCAGGACAACGATTAGGATTTCTAACAAGTGTTAGTATTTGTTGTCTGACAACTCACAGGCATATACGAAGTACTACCAGCTGGTGATAAAGTAGAATCCCAGTTGGGGCCGCAAGTGGTAACTACTATCCCATTATTAATTCTTAATAACATTGTAATGTAAAAATCTTGACTAATATTTAAAGCAGTATGATCAAAGTTAAAAGATATTTCGCCACGTAAACCGTTGCAGTTGGCGGTGTCAACATTAATAATTTGTAACGAGGTATACTGGTTGATTGCTTGCGGGCTGCTAATGGTGTAGTCATTCCCTGTAGTTGGAAGATTTAAATCTTGTGCCGTAGGGAATACCCCATTATCGAGATAATATTGTATTGCTTTATCACGATATGCTGTCATGATCGGAAACGCTGAAGCAACATGACCTCGAATAACATAAGTATTATACATTGGCACGGCAGTTACGGCTAAAACAGAGATTATGAAAATCACTGTCATGAGCTCTAAAAGTGAAAATGATTGCAGTTTCATGTTAGAATTATAGTCTAAACCTTGCAACTACACTCTATTACATTGACCTACAAATAAACACCCCTTTGCAGCACATATATATAGCAGCCAGTACTATAATCTCCATATGGAGAGTTAGTTATTAAAAGGAGGTACTTCGATGAAAGGTGTATTTTGTAGCAACTTAGCCGTGTCCCTAGGCGTGGTATTTGGACTTAGTATGCTGGTCTTTGCATATATGAGCATGTTCTTTGGCGTGGGCGCACCTATTGTTGCATTAATGGCTTCTTTGTATCATGGCTACGCAGTTAGCTACATGGGTGGCTTAATAGGCTTCATGTGGGGTTTCGTGCATGGCTACGTAGTGGGGGTTGTCTACGGAGTTGTAAGTAACTTTGTAGGATCTCATTTCGGATGCTAATAAGCCTAAAAACATAGGGAGATCTGGTGCTTAAACAACACCAGACTCTTTAGGAATTTTTAAACCACATAAAATTCTTCAATCTGGTAAAAAAAGCTAAAATAGACTAACCTAATATCCACGGTGTAAAGTTTGGAGTAAAAATTGAACGCGTACAAATATTATGAACAGTGTATAAAAGACCAAGAATCTGTCGAAATTTGTATATTTAACAACCCTCACCAAGTAGAAGTATTGGAAGGTGGGTCAAAACAATCAGATTGCGATGACATCGAACAGGTAGCTATTTTAAGTTCCAACTAGTTTAGTCATAGACAGAGTAAATTGAAGATAATTAAGAGATACGAGAATCGTTGCTTATACGATGCTGAGCTCAGCACCAATGTAACATTACATGACCTAAAGCAATACGTAATCGATTACGTACCATTTAAAATAATTAATGCCAAAACTGAGGAAGATTTAACTCGCAGTTATTTAATTCAAATTATCCTCGAGCTGGAAAACATGGATACCCCTTTGTTTAGCCAGCAATCCTTAGAAAACATAATTCGCTTTTATGGGCATCCCTTGCAGCAGTGGTATCAAAAATATCTGGAGCAGACTCTTAATTTCATGGTCGAACAACAAAAGGTTATGCAAAAGACTGTGCAAAACCCCAGTGCCGCTGATTTTGTGACAGCCTGGCAGAATGTATGGGACTCTACACTCAAAAAGAAGGACGATTAACTTGCTTTTTTCAGAATAATGTACGATATTTACTTTATGGTGCACTGCACAAAAACCGGAGGTAAATATCATGACAACAATGACATCTGAAGCTTTAAACTTTGACTGGGGTTCTATGGCTGCTCCATTTCAAGAATTTCAAAAAATACAAAAAAGTTGCCAAGAAATGGCAGAAAAGGTAACTCGCGCTAATATTAGTCTTGTAACTGGCGCTACCTCTACTGCAATGAAATGTATGCAATCTCCACGTGTTTCTAACCCAAAGGACTTTCTCAGCACCCAACTAGAACTTGTTGCACAACAAGCTGACAATGTACTTGATTACGTGCAAGAGCTTTGTGAAATTGGTCATGAAGCAATTAAGAATCAAAGTCGTTGGACTGAAGAAAAAGTAAGTGGTGCTTTTAAAGCAGCTTCTAAAGCTAAACGCGCTGTAGAATCTGAATAGCACACACACCACAATTAACCGCGGATTAGGGGCTGTTGACAATTCGCGGTTATTCTATTTAAATTCGTCGCATCACATATGATCCAGGTGCATCTTCAATTATCATGTCTTGCGGAATTTCTCTTGCTTCAACTTTTTCTGGCGCCATACTAATTAACCAATTAACCCAATATGGCCACCATGAACCTTCATGTTTCAACGCAGTATTCAACCAGTCAGTTGATTTTTTAGGAAAAGGCTCGGCTTTATTATATTTTTCATTGATCAAATAACCATATTTATGATCAGAAGGTGGATTAATCACACCGCGTACATGTCCAGATTCAGAAAGCACAAAATCTATGGGGCCATTAAATAACCGTAAGCCAGAATAAACTGAGCGCCATAAAGTAATGTGATCAGTTTCGGAAGATAGAAAAAATGCTGGGGTAGTAACTGCGCCTAGATCAATTGGCGTATCATTCAATACAATGCCGCCAGGTTTGCGTAATAAATTTTTTAAATACATGTTGCGCAAATAAAATATATACATCTTATATGGAAGATTGGATGAATCTGCATTCCAATATAATACATCAAATGGTTTGGAGGATTTGCCGAGCAAATAATTGTGTATAAAATATGGCCAAATTAACTCATTGGGACGTAAGGTGTTAAAGGCAATATCTAATAATCTGCCGTTTAAAAAGCCGTATCGTTCCATTAATTTTTCTAAAGCATCAATTTGTGGTTCATCTAAGAACACTCCTAATTCGCCAGGGTTAGAGAAGTTTAACAATGACATGAAAAATGTTGCACTTTTGGCGCGTAAATCATTATTTTGTTGCATATATGCTAAGGTGGCAGCCAATAATGTTCCACCGATGCAATAGCCTACTAGATTTACTGAATCACAATTTGCAGTTTCAGTGATAACATTAATTGCTTGGATTGGTCCTTCCATCATGTAATCAGCAAATTCTTTGTTGCCATGTTTAGGTTCAGGATTGACCCAGGAGATCATGTATACGGTAAATCCTTGCGATACTAACCATCTTACCAAGGAATTTTGTGGCGATAAATCTAAAATATAATATTTGTTGATCCATGGTGGAACAAAAAGTATCGGCGTGCGGTTGACCTGTGGGGTTGTTGCAGAGTACTGGATTAATTGCATTAAATCATTTTGAAATATCACTTTGCCGGGTGTTACAGCTAAGTTCTTACCAACTGTAAAAGCCTTGAGATCTGTCATGCGAATATTGAGCTTGCCATGATTTAAGACTAAATCTTCAAGATAATTTTTAAACCCGCGGAGTAAATTAGAACCGTTGCTTTCCATAATGGCAAGCATAACATCTGGATTAGACCAAGCATAATTATTTGGCGCTAAAAAATTAAGTATATTATTGGTGTAAAAATGTAATTGTTGTTTAGTTTTATGGTCGAGATCGTCCATGGTATGTAACAATCTCTTGGTATATCTTGTAACAATTGTATATTGTCTTCTTAAAAAGTTGAAATATAAATTTGTTTGCCACATAGAATTCCTAAAACGTGGATCGGGCTCCGTATCACTTGCTTGTGTTAAATTTTCAACAGAAGTACAATTAGATAAATCTTCTATTATTGCTACATATTCCTGCCAAAATTGATTTTGTAGTTTTAGAATTTTGCTTGGGTCGCGTGTGTGTTCAAAAAAGACTTTAGTAAATAATTCTAAGCCATGAGTGTATTGTAATAGTTCGTTGGGGACTAATTCATGATAATGTCTGGAATAAATGCCAAGTAATCTACTTATTAAATGCGTGATCTCCTGCATTGTATCTTTCGGTTCTTCAGTTGGATCTGAAAGGGGTATTGGGTTTGGGGCGCTTTTAGCCATTTTGATATTCTCAAATAATTATACTTATTATATTAAAATAGCACACATCGTTTGCCAATTTGCTTACTTTTTACTATATATTATTTTTTTCTATTAATGGTGGTCACCACATCTTTTGAGACCTGTATTATACTGCTTTAAGATTCAAAACTTTTTGGAGACCTGTTATGAAAGATACGAATGGTAAGTGTGGGTGTTGTGGCGGTTCTAATTGCAAATGTTGTTGTGTAAAAACTGCGCGTTTAAGCGTTTGTAATTTAGCTGTTGCTATGGGCTTATTAACCGGTTTATGTTTCTTATCTCTCGCTTGGTTAGATATGTTGTTTGGTGTTGGTAGAGAATTTATGCGTATGTATGGCCAAATGTTCACTGGTTACCATTCAACATTCTTAGGTGGAATCCTTGGTTTCTTATGGGGATTTCTAGAAGGATTTGTGCTTGGTGGTTTATTAGCTATGTTTTATAATATGTGTCGTTGTTGTTGCCGATGCCGCAGTTGTAAAATGGAGCGCGGTGATTCTTGCAAATAAATTGCTCTAAGCCATTTGGTTTTATGCAAGGCGTCGAACTCGCGAGCACCGTAGGGTATAGAGGAGCGCAGAGCTAGCGATGGCAGCACAGCAGAAAATCAAATGGCGACGAGAAAATGGTACCAGATTTAGATCCACTTAACCTAACCCTATCGATCATATTCGGCTGCATCGGCTTTGCCTACACCATATACGGACGCAAAAATAATTTTTACTTTCTATTAGCTGGCTTATGTTTAATGGTATTTACCTTTTTTGATCTAGACACTTTGACGTTGTCATTGTTAGGCGTAGGTTTAGTTATAGCGCCTTTTATTATAAGCAAATTGGATTTGTGAGAGCATTTTCACCCGGAATGTGGGCGTGGCTTAGCATCGGAAGAGCTTTTGCTGGAGCTGGAGCCTCCGGAGCGTGTGGTTGCTGGGGGAACTGCTGCGCCAGGTGGTGCTGAAGATGCTAAAGAACTCAAGCTACTACTTCTTCTCATTCTTTGTGCTTGCAGCAAACTCCATAATTTTGCCTCTTCTTCTGCATCTGATTTAGCTGCAGCGGTTGTGCCTGTTGTTTCAGGTTCTACTTCACCTCTGGATTTGCTCAATTCTATGGCTAATTTATCTCCTAAACGATGTTGTGTATGCACATAATCAGATACTGTAACATATATATAATTTGCATTTGGGTTGGTATCAAGTCCTTTGCCTAGTTTCCTTAAAAAACCAGCTAATTGCGCAAGATTTGTAACTGTGTCCATAAATGATTTGAGTAAAATAATCATTGAATCTTTATTCTGAGTAGAACCGCGCGCAACAAATTCATTGCTAAAAGTCGCATATAAGTAATTAAAATATTGCTCTTGTACTGCAGGTAGCATTGTGCGATGGTGACCATCTAAGTAATTAGCATATGCAGCGTAAATTTGACTAAAAATATGATTAAACTTAGGGTAATAATAATCAGAAATTTTTCGACTAACACAAAGTTTAATTAAAGTCTCGTATAGCTTAGCAATTTCTTGATCTGATAGAGCAATTTTTCTGTCAGATGTTGCATTTTCTTTGCGAAATATAAAGTTCCCTGATTCGTCTTTATATGCATCTATTGATAATAGGGATAGAATTGTAAGGCTCGCTAACATGTTCATTAGATTTTCATATTTGGTACCGTTGAACCATAACTTATCTGTTGGGTTTGGATTTGGATATCTAATTACTCTTTTGTAATCTTTGCCAAAAAAATCTTGGCATTTTGTTTCTCGCTCTTCCTTGCTTAAAGTTAAGGCAAAGCTTTGTGTTTCTTTAGCTATTAAGTCTATGATTATTTTTTGAATATCTGATAAATTAACTTTTTCATCAAGAGTGCTACATGCACTAACCAAAATATGTAAAGTTTCAAGAGGGGTTGCTGTTCGTTCTGCGTCTGGTGTTTTTAAGTAAATGGCGAATTGTATCGCTATGTTATATGCTGCAATTTCTTGTGGATTGGTTTCTGTTGTTAGTGCTTTGCGCCATTTATCTATTTCAGCATCGATTTTTGAAAATTCTTTTTTGTTATAATATGTAAGTAATCTTACGATACGCGTGCTTAAATGGCGTGATTCACTATGTGAAAATGTTTTACGAATTGGGGATCTAGGGCTGACATGTATTAACTCGAGATCATGTTGTAACGTAAGTAGTGCTTCGTTACTTAAAACATTGTCAAACTGTTGCCCAATTGCTACAAGTATAGGGTCTGTTTGAGCTTTAAGATTTGGAAAACCACAAACCCTACAAATTGTTCTTGAATTTTCTAGCAACGTATTTAAGGATTGTCGTGAGCCAGAGTCTAATGGTTCTTCTGTTGCTGTTAATGAGGTGGAGGCAAATGCGATAGCATAAGCGAGTTTCTCTAATAGGCTCTTGTCTTTTATAGATTCTATAGCTTCAGTTAGGCCTGGACAATCCAAACATTGGTTAACGATAGAGATATTAATTTTTCTTAGTATGTCATCGTTATTTTGTTGCGATCTATCCCTTAATACACTAAGTAGTAACTCTTGAGCATTTATTATGTCGTTAACATTAGCCATTGTAACACCCTGCGAAAACCAACTTATTATAAACAATTAGGCAAAATTTTAGCCTAAAAGTTCCATGCATATACGCGTATGTAATGGATGTTATACTATGACCTATTAACGTAAGTTGTCAACATGATCATCGAAAAACCGAAGGAAATGAAGTTGATGCCCACTAAAACGGCTAATAACCATACCGCAGTGATTGGCCAGCCCACGTAGATTAATATGGTAAGACAGATGCTGATGATGCCACTGAGCAAGATCCAACCCCAGCCTCTGAAAGGTGCATACATACCTGCAGAAAATAGCTGCATACATCCTTGTAGCAGGAAAAAAATTGCAATGATGGCAGCTAAGGCTAGAATGCCGGCGCTGGGTCGCATTAGCATTAAGGAGCCGGCGATGATAGAAATTGCGGCGCCAAGATAATAAGTCCAATGCCGTTTGGAAACAAAACTCATAGTCGCTTGCGCTAAGCCAGTTAACAGCAGCAGAACACCAATCAAAATATCAAGAAATTCTGCAGCAATTAAGGGCGCCATAAAAGCAACTATGCCGAGAATGATAAACATAATGCCATTTAAAATATATAAAGTTTTATGTTCTTTAATATTTTTTTCGAGTTGCACTCGCACTTCATCATTTATAATCCAAAATAACACAGCGACTCCGAAAATTTTTATCTTCCAATAGTATAGACAAGTATTTAAAAACTTTAACTATGCTGGTATACTCAGACCTATACGGCAAATAACGTATTAGGATGTAGGTTATGAAAGCAAACTTAAAATTGATCAGTTTTATTTGTTCCTTGGTATTATATGTAAATTGCGTCTTTGCCCAGTTTGATTCCACGATATCTGTCATCGACATGAATGACTTTCATTCACCGCAAAAGCATGATGCTTTTATTCGTGATTTAACCGATGCTTTACATAACTATGGATTTGTAGCAGTAGTTAATTCAGGAGTTGATGTAAAAACTCTCGATGAAGCTTATGATGCTGCTGCAAAATTCTTTGCTTCACCCAATGAGTTAAAGATGAGCGGGCATGCTCCCAATTTAAGCGGACAACGTGGCTATGTACCTAGTGAAACAGCCAAAGGCTCGAAGAAAAAAGATTTCAAAGAGTTTTATCATATAACTCGAGAATATCCGGAAGATTTAAAAACCAGATATAACTATAAATCGAATATTTGGCCGCAAGATCAGAAATTTAAAACTTCCATGCAAAAGTTGATTGTGGCTTTAGATCAACACGTAGCAGTTATGGAGCAAGCAATTTCCGAAAGCATGGGCGAAAAACCTGATTTTATCAGCAATATGACCCAGCATGGTGATTATTTATTACGCTCTATTTATTATCCCTCTAATCCGCCAGAAGATCTAGTTTGGGCTGCTGCACACACTGATATCGATATGTTTACAATTCTGCCACGATCAACTGCTAAAGGTTTGCAACTATTAACTGCAGAAGGTAAGTGGGTGGATGTGATTGTGCCAGATAATGCTTTTGTGATGAATGCGGGAGATATGTTGCAAAATCTTACCAATGGTTATTACAAGAGTGCAGTACATCGGGTAATGAGCGAAGCAAAAAATGTCGAGCGATATTCAATTGTGGCATTCATTCATGCACGTCCTAAAGATCAGCTCGGACCACTGCCAAAATACGTACAGCTAGTTGGTAGCAAAAAATTTGCTGATGCAACCCAGCAAGAATTGCTTAGCGAACGTTTAGTTGATTTAGGCTTAAATTCACCGCAAATGCTGGAACAATTAGCAAAATCAGGGCTGATGGAGCGTTTAGTAGATGTTAATCGTGCTAGCCCAACTGCAATGCGTGCATTACGCGATGCGCATTTAGCAAGTCCCAAAGTGTTAGCAGCTCTACATAAACTTGAGGAGAAATCTTAATATGCCGCGAGATAAGGAATATTTTACACCATATACAGACAAGAAGGGTCGCCATGTGAAGGTGGCTCTGATAGTAAATGTTAGCTATCAAGAACGCAACTATGTATTGATTGCGGAAAAGAAATCAGTCAAAAAGAGGCCAAGACTAAATCTGCCTACTACTACGCTTAGAAAGCTATGGATGCAAGCAAATGAGGATAAATTTGGCGCGGAGTTGTATGTACAAGCAGCGCTAGCTGATGCTAAATATAGATTTGATCCAAGAGATAGTATTGGTAATCATACAGGTGGCATAGCATTAATGAAAATTATGCATGAAGAACAGCGATTAAACGTTGCATATTATGCATATTCTGTACAAATCTCAGGTATAGCTCCAGCAAATTTATTAAGAGAATTTAATGTTATCGTTGATCAATATCGCAAAACTAACTCCCGATATCAAAATTTGAGCTTTGTAGACACTGCCGAACTTCTACAATCAGCTAGATGGGAGCCTGTTAAAGCTAAATATTATTTTGGATCAAAGTCTATTGAAGAATGCGTCTTAAGCAGTATAAACTTTTTCCAAAGTATAAAAAATAATCCTGTGCAAACAAAGACTGCAAAACCACCAGCGGCAGTAACCGCACAACCAGCGAAGACAAGTAAAGGCTTACTATTCGCTTACTATGGGTTAGGTGTTGTGACAGGTTTATTGATGACGCTTGCTTTAGGCTCATCTGTATCCTCATCGCCGCCAAAACTAGGCGGTTAGAAGAAACCAAAGGAGTTGGTATATGCTAGCAGAAGAAGCAGTGAACCAAGCAGCTGACGTTTATTATCAAGAGATAATAGATGCTCTAGCAAGCGATAAAGAACAAATTGCCAATATTAAGCACCAAGCGTTTGCTTCAGACACGTTCACCGAAGAACAAAAGAGCATGTTCTTAGATCGTTTATTAGTACTTGCAGTGCAAAGAAAACATGAGGCTATGATATTTTACCTAATTCTAGAATGTCGAGCAAATATTAATCAGTCAGGTAATTATTTATATAGTACCAGCGGTGATCCTATCCAATGTTTTTTAGCAGACGTCTTGATATGGCATGGGATGTTGAGCACTATAACCGATATAGCAGATTATATTGATTTTGGTTTGTATAATGTTGTTCCTCTGCATTTTAAGAGTGCTGTGCAACATTCCTTAATAAATCCATCTGGTTTTGAGTTCGACAATTCATGCTGTGATGAAGCAAAAGATTTTGCTTACATAGAGGCACGACGCCAATATTTTTTAACAATCAGCAAACGATTAATTTGGCGCACAGCTTTCTGTAAATTAGCAACACAGGCTGGCGCTTATGAGCTATTAGATCGTCTTAAAGCTGATAATTATGCGGCGACAGCAAATGGTATATCAACATTTAAAGGCGCTATGCTTGGTTGGCAAATGTTTATTGATCGTTATGTTAATCCATTCTTGGTGTATGCATATTTTAATCCAGAATCACGCCCAGATCATCGTTTATTAGATTATTATCTGCTGCTGTCGCGAGAATTAGATAATGCGCGGAGATTTGCAAAGTATTTATCAATGTGTCGATCGATTGCAAGAGTCGCACCAGGGTATTTTCGTTATATTAATTTCATGTTGGCTGCTATGTATGTTATGGAAACCCAGCTTGCAATCCAAGACGAAAATAATAAGCTGATCCAGCAACGTGTCAATACCATTGTTTTGTTAGCGGCATCGTGGATATTGCTGTTAGATTTTATTTTGCTAGCCACATATTTTGGATCAGGTATTAAAAGTGTATTTGGTTTGGTAATGTCAGAAAATTTGCGTGAAACTTTCAGATTAGAGGTCCACACTGGGTTAGACAGGTTGATAACTAGGCATAATGAAAATCTTGTGTACCGAGATATTGCTGGAAGCATACCATTTCTTTCATTTTCCTTAAAAACCAAATGTCGAGACTTTTTTAAGCGCCAAAGCGCAAGCGTTGAATTGCGGGAGGAGAGCGAGAGGCTGACTAGTGAAAGAATGTCCATGCTTTAGCGGTAGTTATTAGGCTGCAGCAGCTTGTAGTATGCTTGTGTATGCATTACAATCGATACCTTCAAAACCTAAAATTCGTTAACTGTCAAACATAAAGAGGTATCTAAATGATGCGCATTTGCACTTTTCTTACATGTTTATTTTACTCGTGTAAATCATTAGCGCTGCCAACTGGTTTTGCATATTTAACGGATCCAAGATTTATATTATCCATGGATTATCATGGTGATCAGAACTTTATTGGATGTCAAATTGATGGTTATAATAAAAAACTATGTGTCTTAAGTAAACCAGCGATTGCAGCGCTAAAAGCTGTGCAAGATGAATTGGATTCCTGTAACAAAGGCTATGTGTTGAAGATTTTTGATGCTTATCGTCCGCAACGTGCAGTGGAACATTTTGTAAGATGGTCAGCAGATCCAAATGATACCAAAATGAAAGATATGTATTATCCGGATCTAAGTAAACCAGATATTATTCGCTTAGGCTATGTCTTCCCAAAATCTTCACATTCACGTGGTAGTACAGTAGATTTAACCATTGTAGAGATTGATCCCAACAATCCTGCAGAACATAAAGAATTAGAAATGGGCACCAGATTTGATTTCTTTGGCGAGGCTTCGCATACCGATTCACAATTAGTTTCTAAAACTGCACAAGAAAACCGTCAGTTTTTTAAAGCATTAATGGCCAAATACGGGTTTGAAAATTATCCGCAAGAATGGTGGCATTTTACTCTCAAGCCAGAGCCATTTCCTGATACTTATTTTGATTTTGCGATTAATTAAGGTCTCGGCATTTCAACTGCAGTTGGTGGCTCCAACGGGCTTGGTGCCAATTCGTCTGCTTCCTTAATTACTACCAAGTTTGATCTACTGGCTCGTGTTTCCTTGAAGCGAATACGTTCAGCGTTTTTAATTGTATCTAGAATTTCAAATATCTCTAGGTTTATAGTTATTGCATCAGTTGGTGGCACGTATGCAACAATTTTTTCTTTGGTTTGTGCTAAAATATCTTTGGATCCAAGTCCATCCTTATGCAGGCATAAAGCGGCAGAAGTCCAATTGTTTAATCTCCATCGATAATAGAAATCTGTTTCACTGAGATGTGTGGCAATAAATGCGCTTACTGTATCAAAGAACGCGAAGATCTCTGCTTCAGGTTTTTGATCAAACTTTTGCCAGTGCTCTTTTATGCACTCAATCAATCCAACAACGAATAAGTCCTGATGTCTTTCAACTAATGTTTTGGGACATTGAAGAATACATTTATTTAGAGCGTCTTGTATTATTTTTATAGCCCATTTTGCAGTGTGCTTCATAATCCGTGCATTACGCTGATCAATAAATTCGCTCAATTCTTTAATTGCAGGATCAAAAAAATCTTGTTGTGCATAACATCTGGTTTCATCATGTAATATATTTGTGGATTTAATTTTATCTTTAGCAACATCCCTCGCATATGCAAGATGTGCTAATGCTCCCTCCAAATCAAAATCTTGTAAGCAATTTCTTGCTTGTAAAAGATATTGTGTTATTGCACTTTCGCTGGCGCGTGTAATATATTCTTCTTTCCCACGTTTTTCATCTACTTCTAAAAGATGAATTTGTTGTTTTGCTGTCGTGAGCATTGTTGTTATTTTTAGTTGTTCATTAATTAGCTGTTTTCGCTCATCATCATCTAAGAAATCTAGGTGATCTTTAATTCGTTTCGCGCAAGTTTCTAAATCTAATACTACCTTTGGTAAAGTTGTTGGCGCATACATATCGTTCATATTTTCTATGGATCGTACTCGAACATAAGTTTTGGCGCTTAGTTGTTGCCACTCTTGTCGAACAACTAAATACTTATAGCGTTCCGCAATATCTTGAGTTTTTAACTTTAAGGCATCAAGACACGTAGATTCATGATGTGGAATCGGTCCATTAAATACTCTTTGAACTCTTAAACACAGCTCTGTGATTTGTTCACGCAAATATTTTAAGGCTATTGTGTCCAGTTCATTAATGTTAACATTTAGCACGATATTATAATCGGCGAGAAATTTAGTTTTTTGTTCTTCCCAAATGATTCGGTTCTCTAAAAAGCTAGTTTCTGAAATTGATTCTTCGAAACCAAGAGATTTGGCGATTTCTTTAATAATTTTAATTTTATTCTTAGCAAGTTTCAGATCTTTTCTTATAAAAGCAATAATGATAATCTCGTCCATGTCTGCTTTCAGCGTGGTAATAATAAGCTGTTTGACTTCAGTTAATTTTAGTTCAATATCAAAATCATCAGTAGAAAATTGTAGTAGTTCTTGTGCGCATGTGTAGGCTTTTACGTACTCTTTATTTAAGACCAAACACTCTGCTCTTTCAAAATATACTCTAGCAATTTGTTCATTACTAAAGTCATAATATTGTCGAAATAAAGTAAAATAGGTATTGCCATTTAAAATCCCTAATGCAGCATCATAATCTGTAATTGCGCCGCTGTAATTTTTCTCAGATCTTTTTTGTCTAGCGTTATTTAATTGAGATTCAGCAGCATTTTGTCTGAGCAATGTTTCATCAACAAGTTTTTGCTGCACTTGATCTAAAAATGTGGTTTGTATTGGTACAGTAATCTGTAACGGTGATGGTACAACTCGTGGCCTGGCTAATCCAGCAGAAGAGGTGTATGTTTTCATGAGAATACTGATCCTGGAGCCGAAGATTTTATCTAGAATATCATGTCATAGTGAGACGGTCAACTAGATGTGTTAAAAAGGTTTCTATCAGCGCGCAGCAACATCAACTCTATGAGTATCAGGTGAATCGTGCTCAAAGCTTATTTTGGCTACTGGTGGAACGAAATCACTGTGCGCCATTTGATAAGCATCCTCACCGCCATAAATGACAGTGATTCCCGCGAGTATAACTCTTGGTAAGTTCTTGCTTCTTCGCCGCGCTTGTTTCTCGTTGCTTACGATAGAAAAAACTACGCACTTGCTCCACAAGCCTAACATTCGGTCTGCCCGACCGTAGATGTTCTTGTTTATCGAACATATGGATATTATGCCTTACATCCGCTTGCTGAAGCAAGCGGTCTTGCGGCATTGACGATAAAAAAGATTCATAGCTGCAACAGTCTTTTAGTTGGGATTTGTTCCCCAGGTTTTTTAGTCCATGGCATCATCTATTACCTCTTTTAATAAAGTCAAATGATACAACAAATTTAGTTACGAAGCTGTTTAATTGATAATGGTTGCAGCGTGCTTATTAGTTTTGGCCGATTTTGAAGTAGGGCCGTGTAATTAAGGTCTTGCTTGCAATAAACTAGTATCTTCCCCTACATCAGATAATTCATCAGGATCTGGAAGTAATAATTTAGTAATTTCTTCAGAAAAACCCTCTTTGTGACCATCAAAAGAATTTCTAAATGCTACCAATGTATGGGTCAGATTAGAAGGGTGGTATACGATTTCTGTGTTGCCTTTGATCACTTTTTTACCAAAGCGATAAATTACGCTTTCATGCAAACCTTCCGTCACAACCATTTGTGCGATTGGACGCCGATAGATGCCACCTACTGATTGCCAAGTAATATCTAGGTTCTTTTGAATTTTTGCAGTTAAACTATCATTTTGCATTGCTAATGGATCAGGTTTAAATTGATCTAAACTCAACAATTCCGTCTTTATGCCTAAATCAAATGCATTGCCTTCAGTAACCATCCAATGCAGCGCTGTATTAGCAAGACCACGAGTCTTATAGCCGCCGCCCACATCACCATGTGCTCCAGCAAACCATACTTGTTTAGAATCACAAGTACTTGATGGTATCCAAATTTCAGGTTTATAAATCGCGCGTTGTTCATCTATAGCTAAGGCGTGTCGAGCCACCTTAACAACTGATGATAATTTAGCATCTTCATGCACTCTTTCCATCACTAAACCACGCACAGTATCCCACAAACCTAAGAAATGAACCAGGTTTTCATGTGGGTAGCATAGATTGCGAAATTCTAGGACTTCAGGATTTGCATCTGGATGCAAATCTGTATTATATATATCAAATCCTTGTTCAATAACATTATTAATTTGCGCTTCAGCAGTAAAATTACTAGCGTTTAATAAACCTATATAACGCAAGATGGTAATTAATAAGCGCAATGTGTACGAGCCACGACTAAAGCCAAATAAAAAGATCTGATCACCAGGACTGTAATTTGATACGAGAAATTTATATGCTTGGGCTACATTAGCAATTACTCCACATCCAGATACCTCTGCATTTGCATCTTTAAATTTGTCGTAGATAAGTTTAACGTTTGTGAAAAAGTGTGTCGGTAACCAGCTCCAGCGGTCCAGCTTACCTTCAGCATTCAAAACTGGCGATCCGATACCGCGATCATAATAGACTACTTGAGTTTTACCTTGGTTGTTTAAAACATGAGTTTCCCAACCTTGTGATGGATCCTCTAAAACAGTTTTTTTTTCTTGCGCATTCTGAATTAATAAATCGCGTAAGATCTGCACGTTTGTAGCAGAGCTACCATCTTCAGGTGAATCTCCAGTACCATCACATAGAATTATTAGATCTTTTGGCATATTATATATCCATCCATCTGAATGCATCTACATCAATGTATAGTTTAGAATTTTACGATTTGCAAATATTGACAAGAGTGACATATCTGCATTCTTTATTGGCTTTAGACATTAATACAGCTCAGGCCTGATCTAATTGATTTTATCAGCTACGTAAATTTTACATTGACATAGATGCTTTGTTGATTAGTTTGGCCTGAAACTCCCATACATGCGACGAGCAGAAGAATTAGCTGAAGTGTTGCGAATATCATTATCACTGTTATTATTGCTTCCTTGTACATCTATGGGCTGGGTAGAGCGCATTCGTTTTACACCTCCTGATGGAAAAAATCCTGTAAACGAGGTCGATCTTGAATCTGCTTCTACTGGGCTGGGTAGTCTTAATTCCATTAAGCCAGGTAGATCGTCTGGATTTTCTAGAATAGGGGAGCTAGAACTTATATCAAAAACAGCTGCTGATGCATCTAAATCAGCAGGATTTGGTTGGTCTGCGGTTTCGGACAATAGATTTATTATTTCTTGAATAGCTGAGTTATAACTCATCTCAATAGCAGCTGATAGCGCATCAAACTCAGCAAGCTCTGCTATTGCTGGAACAGGCGCTCTTGTTTGTGTAGCATCAATATTTAGCGTGGCTCCTGATGCTGATAAAGTTCTACGTAGCTTATTTTTCTTATGCCAATGCGCTGCCCCTTTGTCATAAATTCTAGCATTCAAGTCTTTAATTGCTTCATTTATTTTTGCAATACTTTTTTCTGTATCATTTGGAATTTCATAAGGCTCAAGATCTTGTACAGATAAGCCATATTGATGAAGATATATATCGCGCCTGGCGGGGACAATTGCTTTTTCAAATATGCTGAGTATAACTCGCAGATTTCTTATTGCAATGGCATCATTAAAATTATGAAAGGATCCAGAATATTTATTAAATAATCGTACCCCATACGTATTGTGATGTGTCATGTGAATGCCTCTAGGAAGACCGGTGCTTTTTGGTACTTCGGCACAGCCATTCAATTGCGCAATATGTTCCATAATTATTTCTTTCGGGCTATTATTTTCGTCCTCGGATATTCCATAACGCGAACAGATATTATCTAAAGACAATCCATAGCGTTCCAAAAATACAGATCGTTCCGCTAGAGATTTTTTATCAAGCATCTTTAATATAACTCGAAGGTCTCTCATTTCAATGGCATCTTTAAGATTTTTAAAAGTGCCATAATATTGTTTACCTATAAATACCCTATAGCGAGACTTATCTAGCATAACCCCTCTAGGAAGAACTGTAGTACCATCATGCGACATTCTTGCTGCAGCCGCTGAAGAAGAAGAGCAAGAAGCTACTGCACTTATTTCTACTTCTCCACAGGTTGGACTTGCTAGTTCTAACTCTATTAGGTCGATTAGATCGTCTGAATTTTCTGGAGTAGTCTGGTTAGAATTCATATCAATAACAGTTGATAACGCTTCAGAAACATTAAGCTCTGGCATTGCTGGAGCAGGCGCACTTGTTTCTTCAATGTCTGGATTATTATGCGATGCTGATAAAATTTTACATCTCCCATTTAGTCTATCTTTCTTATTCCTATGCTCTTGCTTTTCTTTATAAATTCTAGCCTTCACGTCTATAATTGCTTCATTTACTTTTGCAATGCTTTTTTCTATATCATTTGGAATTTCATAAGGGTAAAGATCTTGAGTAGACAAGTCATATGTAAGAAGATATTCATCGTACATGGTGGGGGGGATTGATTTTTCAAATACACTAAGTATAACTTGAAGTTTTCTTATTGCAATGGCGTCATTAAGATTTTCAAAGAGTCCTGAATATTTATTAGATATTCGTACCTCATACTTATGACTACGTTTAATATGAATGCCTCTAGGAATACCAGTGATCTTTAGTTCTTGGGCACGACCACGCACTTGTGCAATATGTTCCATTATTATTTCTACTGAGTTATTGTTTTGATCCTCGGATATTCCATAACGCTTATAAATATCATCTATAGACAATCCATAATGTTTTAAAAATTCAGAGCGTTCCGCTGTAGATTTCTTTTTATAAAGCAGCATCTTTAGTATAACTTGGAGATCTCTCATTTCTATGGCATCCATTTTGTCTTTAAAAATGCCAAAATATCTTTTGTATAATCTTACACCATACTTATTCTTATTACTTAAAAATATGCCTCTAGGAAGAATTGTAGCACCATCATGCGACATGCTTGCTGCAGCCGCTGCAGATGACGAGCTAGCGGACGCGGCGCTTGATGAATGTGCATTGCTACTTATAGATTGATTAGTAATGCTTGAACTGTCACTTAGCTTTCTTTTGGTAGAGTACATTTTAACCTTCGTTATTTTTTGATTATGCTTGTGTACATAATATCCTAACATAGAAATCAGTCAACTAATTTTTCTGCAGACTTACCTTATTAGTTTGGCCGTGTACCGGTAATTTATAGCCATTAAATATTGTACCGGAGTGTAGTTGTTTTCAATTTCCAAAGGTGCTTAACTTTAGTCTTGTAAATTAAACACGAATATTATAATTGCGAATTAGCAATAAAAGTATTGGTTTAGGGGGCCAATATCTTTTTCGCCCTTCAATCAAGTGCGGGAGGTTTATGTCACACCCCACACACCAACGACAAATGTGACATAAAACTCTCGTTCCTGTTTGATGGAGGGAGTAAAAACATTTTTCTACGTTTAAAGTCGAAATTTTTTACGAGATTGTACAACCTTTGTCTTTAGGTTTTGGTTTTGATTTTGGAGTCTTGCTATTATGGCCTGCCGGGGCAGCGTGTTTTTTTTGTGTTCTTCTGCATGCCTGTGTGCATGTGCGCGATGCAAATAATGCAAGGTTTGTTCGGGCAAAACGCGAATTTTTTTGATTTAGGGCAAACTTTTACAAGTTAGTGAGCTATAATTAACCAAAGGCTTAATAGGGTGATATTTGATGTGGAAAATAATAAATCGGAACAATACATATGTATAGCATTATGCGGATTACCTATTCGCTCAATTTAATTTGATTCAATTCGAACATCTGAATTGCAATACAGTGTAGAGTCACCAATCACTAAATAGACTATACATTAGTCAGATGTGTTAGTGGGAGTTGTTGGTTGTTTTGGGAAGAGTGAAAATGGCACAAAATACAAAGTACACAGCATTTAAAGGATTTTCTCTAATTGAACTTATGGTTGTGATTGCAATTGTCTGCATATTGGCTGCAGTCGCGGTACCTAGTTATCAGCAATATACAATTCGAGCAAAAATAATCGATTCTATTGTAGTAATGAAGGCTGTTTCTGATCAAGTATTTGTGTCATATGAAGGATCAGGCTCATACCCGGACTCTATTGTAATCAACGGTTATACAGTCAGTGGTTTTCCGGGCTGGGCTTATGTAAATTTTGGTAACATTTATGATTTTCTATACTCTGTGCCAAGCCCAGATAATGCAGCCATACTATTTGCTGTAGATTTCACGGGTTTAGAAGGAATTCCTGGTTATGTTGCTCCTACTGGAGAGCAGGCTATCCCTCAGAGTAATGGTTACAACACGGTTTATTTTGCTGTACGGGATTTTGGTGGGGTGATAAGGGGTGTTTGCGGTCAATATAATTCTGCTTCTAGTGCTCAGGCGGTTCCTTTCAGTTACTTGCCTTCTTCATGCCAATGTACAGATACATATTCATTCTGGCTCAATGGCAGTGGCGGATGTTAATTCCCCAATGCGCATATTCACAAAATTCGTTGTACTGAACCTACAACGAATTTTAAGTAGTGCAAGGTTTGGTCGAGTAAGAGAGCGATGTTAGATGGCAATACTTTTTTTGAGTGCTGAAGAAGTGTGAAAATCGGTGCAGATGAATCTATCGCAAAGAGATTGCTCTTCAATGGTCATGTTTTGCAGCATGCGCAAAAATCTTTCTATACATACCGTGATTCAATTAAAATGTGTATAATTAGGCAAGTTGTTTGTTCGTAAAATAGAATCCAGAGAATCAACAACATCAAAAAAATCAAGCTACATATAGAAATATGATGGACTATTTAAAAACAAGTTTAGCGTCTTCAATTTTGCAAAGAATACGGTAGTTCTCCACCCTATACCTCCAGATGCCTCGGTATGATGAGCCCTTAAGTGGTTTGCCACTCAAGCGTGTGTTTTCAAGATTAGCAATGCGATCTTTGAGATACGTGATTATTTTTCTTTACAGCTGAGATCTTTACAAGCTATATTTTCTCAGTCTAACTTTTGGCGCACTCATGTCATGGTTTGCAACAGAGATTTGTGTATCAGATTTTGGCCGCATAAATATAAGATCCGTACTATTTCTACGCGTTATCTTGCTTTTTTCGTTCAATAATAAATCACGAATTATTTTAGGCAAATCAATTTTCACAGCTGCATCAATTGTAGGTTTTACATACTGGTATAAGTCCTCTGAGCAACGTTCTCTTAAATTATGCTCTAAATCTGCTACTAGAAATAAAAACTCTTCTGCACGGCTTTCTTTGCGACGTGAAATGCCGCTTATTCTGAATAAAAAGTTTACACAGTTATGAATCTTATCTTTACACAGAATGCCTCCCCTGTACAAAGAATCAATTGCAAAACACATGGCTATAATACATATCCTTTGGGGATGATAATATAAAGATGACTCTTGTCCTGCCACGGGTTTCAAATCAATCCATTGTTTATAAATTTGCATAATTTTTGAGATTTGATCACGTTTTGTGTAGATATAGTCATTAAATATGAAAAATAGTTCATCTGGCACAAATATTGCACGCAGGTTTTCGTTGCATCTTAAAGCAGGGTGTAGTGTATATCCCATATCTGCATCAGAATATCTAACACGCTGTAACATATTTATTGCCATGCTCACGTTTTCCGGTGTAAATTTGGGGCGTTTCTCTAAGCAGAAATTGAGTAAAAAAGTAAATATATTTTCATTAAGATCTAGATTTAAAGAATAAAGTGCATTTATGGCATTACACATATGCTGCTGAGTGGTCTTTGGCTGTTTTACCAATACATCCATATAAGACTTGAGTATTTTATTCAGTTGCAGCAATATATCTAAATATACGTGCGCTTTATGTAATTGATCAGCAATAACGCAGAGCATCATGCAACGTTCAAGTTCTTTATATAGGGTCTGCTTTTTGTGGTTAATGTGAAAAAATAATCTTAAGAAATCAATGACAGCTGCAGGTACTTTCTCACTTTTAAATAGGTCTTCTATAATAGGGTGCATCAGATTAAGCATTTGTAACAAGGCATATGGGTGCTTCTTTAGTTGTATGGCGCTGTATTTGCCTGGTTCTAATTTAGGTTTTGTATCATTGATATTGATCAAGAAGTTGAACTCACTTGAAATAATTATTAAAATAATTTCACTGAATAATCTTGCAACCTTAAGTTGTCTCAAGCTTCGATCTTGTTGTTTTTCTGTAGTAGAGTTTAAAATTGCAGCATTATCTGCGATGATTGCAGACATACTAAGTGCAACAAATTGTAATGGCGTGATGAAATCAAAACCATTGACTTCGTCAGGGATGACAAAGCTGCGATCTTTGGGTACAAGTATTTTGAATATCTCTTTGAAAATTTCTAGTTCTTGGTCCGATGGATTTTTATCTTTACCAAATACGTGAACAGATAATGTGCGTAACGCCTGCATGAATAAAAATGGTTCATCGGTCGTAACGAGCATCCCAATGCAATCAGGATATTGTTTTACCACATTGGTTATATCCTCAAGTAGGGCATTGTCCATTGCTTTGTTGTGCAAATCCGCTAAAACACTAGAGACTTTTGCATAACCGATAATATGTTCTTCTTGCAAAATTTTAGTTTCTAAGATATTTGCCAAGTACATATATCTTTCAGGAGATTCTTCTTTTAAGAACCCTCTAAATTTTTCTATTAAAACTCTAAGCTCTTGTTTGGTATCTTGGATATGCGGAGAAATTTTGCTTAGTCTAATCAGGAAATCTATAGTTATATGAACGACATTAGTAAACTCGTCAGAAGCACCTTTTGCGAAACATTCATCTAGCGTGTAAGCTATACGACGCAAGCAAATATCTGCTATTGGAATGATTAATTTTTCTCCATAATTATTCTCACTGCGTGATAGGTCGCAGGCTGACACGAGCAGCTGCATAGCGACATGCGGCACGCGACTGTCATTGGAACAATAAAGATCGTGAATAATGAATGCGCTTATTTCATCCCGAGCGTATATTTTATGCAGTTGCGGGTTAGTCTTTAAAGCAGGATGTGTTCTATATCCTTGATCTTGAGGATTAAATCTTAAACTACACAACATGTTTAAAGCTTTAATTACTTTTTCCGGCGTATATTTTTCTACTCTTTCATGATAAGAATTAAGTAAATACATGAATACGTCTTTAGTTTTATCTGTATACTTAAAAAATAGATTCCAGATCGCTTCACACATTTCAACTTGAATCGCAACATTTGTTTCTGCTGCTAACGCATCAAAATATTTGTATATAACTTTATTAAGTTGCAATAAAATTTGCATATATAACTCGGCTTTAGCCATGTCATCGTTTATAACGCAGTCTACCAAGCAGCGTTCAAATTCCTTAATTAACACAAGAGCGTTGTTGTCTTGCCGAAAGAATAGCGGCATAAAATTATTAACAACCTGTTGGATGTCTTTTTTATTGATTAAATCAAAAATTTTAATTTGCATCGCTAAGACAAACGCCAACGCAGCATGAGGTGATTGTATTAAATGCCACACACTGTTGGCATTATGTTCGGTCACAACATTTCCTTCTCTGGCTTTAAAGCTAAAAGCACTTTCAATCATCAATTGTATCAGATCAAGACTTATCTCTGTTGCAGATGCTTTTCGCAGCTTATATTGTTCTTGCTGTTCTGAGGTAAATTCGGAAATTTTGCTTTCATCACCAATGATGTCCTGGAGGAAAAACCACACAAATTGCATAGGAGTAACAAGGTATGGCTTCTGCGATAGTTCGTCAGCCAAAACGCACTTTTTCGGCAATAGTGCTTGAAATATTTTTTTGAAGATACTTAATTCATCTGCTGTTGGTATTTTATTATCGCTATAAACATGGCGTGACAGTGCTTGTAACGCTTGAACGAACAAAAGTGGTGTTTCATTAACTATATTATGCATATAATTAGCATCAGGACATATTCTAATCTCTATCACGATGCGCAATAATAATGCTGTGCTTAATGGCTTGTCTTGTAAGCTTCTTAAAAATCCAGATACTTTTGCAAAAGCAGATTTTATCTGATCTTCAACCGTTTGCTGAGATGGTTGCTCAGGTGAGAGTGTAACTTCCTCATCACTGATTTCAGCATCAGCATCTTCTTGCTTGGATAACCTATGAGTTTTTTTCTTGCGGCGATTTTTTGCTTGAGAAGTTGTTTGCTTATGCTTTGGTTGTGCTGCCGGTAGCGGTAGTTTATGCTCAGGTTGCTTTACCGTCTCTACTTCGTCAGTTTTAGTGTCTTTATCATATTGTTCTGCAAGAGCCGCTATTCTGCGTGCTGAAACTTCCTTAATTAACTTGCCATCCGCTTCTTCAAAGGGTTTATTTGCATTTAGATTTAGATGAATTTTTCTCCAAAGCTGTAGCTGAATTGCATCTTCAAGCCCAATTAATGCATCTGGGGTTTCGCGTAAGTAGCGTAGAAATCTATCCGTTAAAGCATCCAAAACTGTAGTCTCTGTTGTAAATTCATTAATTTCCGCAAACGCTAATAAACATATTGTTAAACTAATGTCGTGGTCAGCAGAGAACTCAATCTTAAACCTGGGATTGCGACTAAGAAAAGCATTTACTAAATCATAAAACTCTGATGCAGATTTGATAGGGCCATCAAGCCCTTTTAATGTCCGTACCAAATCATTTAAAATAGATGATTGCACCAGTGCATTTTGTAAATCGTCTGCTTTAGAAGTTTGTACCGTCATGGTTGCCGGACTCTGGGATCGTGAGGAGCTATACGATGTTGATGGTGCAGTATCTGTAACAACTGACTCGTGTGAAATGTCGGATAAGCCATCTTCATTATTGTGTTGCAGATCGCATTGTAATAATAAAGCTTTAGGATTGTTAAACCGCGACGTTGTTTCTAGCTTAGGTTTTGCTGATAATTTTTCATCTATTGTGCGAGTTAATTCTGCAAATCTTGCTTCATTTTTGTCACATCTTTGTTGTAAGAGCGCAATCCTACTTTCAGCCATACCTATCTTAAGGCCGTCTTCCATAGATTTATCAAGATAACGTTGCGCAGTGCTAAAATAGTCTTGAGCAACACCATGCAAGTGTCCTACGTTCTGCTCTAGGCTAGCAATATATTCATCCTTGGCCGCAAGTGCGGCGTGAAAGTTCGCGATTAATTCAGCAGTTTTGGCATCACTGCCTTGTAATCCTGCTTGTAGTTTTGCGATGTTTAATCCTAAATCAGCTACTACGCTAGTATAATTATTTCTTTGTGTTTGCGTTTGATATAGATGCATTGCAAGAATGTTGTTTTCTTGCTTTGCAGATTCTAACGCTGCTTGTAAGTGCGCATTTTGCTCATATAGTGATTTTAGCTCTGAATCTTTATTTGCAAACTCTAACCCTGTTTGTAACTGTGCATGTTGCTCATATAGTAATTGTAGCTCTGCATGCTGTCTTGCAGATTCTAACTCTGCTTGTAATTGTGCATTTTGCTCATGTAGTGATTTTAGCTCTGAATCTTTTCTTTGTGTTTCTTCTACATTCATATCTGCTAACATGCCAATTTTTTGTTTTAAACGGTTAATTGGATCATGTAATGCTTTAGCTTTTCGTCGGGCCGCCGCGTAAGCCTCATTTAATACATACTCTTCTATGAACTTGATATCTTCTTTTGTAGGAAGCTTTTCTATTATGGCATCCCATTCTGTGGCCATGTCGACTAAATATTGGGGGCTGGTAAAAGCGCGGTTTATTTTTGTATTTTTTCTATATAGCGAAGCACAGAATAAAACAATGTTATATATGGGATCTGAATCTTTAGCATTTTTAGGAACTTCCACTTTAAACAGAGGAAAAACCCCATCTCGCTTTGGATCCTCAGGCGGTTGAATGGCGCATAGTAAGCTCCAGTCACCATGCTCATTCTTTGCACATAAAAAGTGCAGACCATGTAAATTGAAATCGTAGGATGTGGATCCATCGTTTAAATGAGTCGCATGCCCCTGAGCTTCACAGGAGAAATAATGTGTATATCCTGCTATATCGGATTGTGCAATAAGTACTGCTGGGGGGAATATTGAGGAATATAAAGTATAAGGCATCTTAGCAACTTTTTTAATTATGGCTGGCCAATATATATGATTTTACCCAGCATGACAACTATCCAGGCCTAATATTGGTGGACACGAACATCAGGGACCTGGAGTAAACATGAGCTGCTACATTTATTCATTCATGCGTGTCATGATAAAAATATTGCAGCAATCGGTCGAGTAAGCCTACAACATTACTGTTGTAGGCTCCTCTAAGAACCGTGCATGCGAGTTTCCCAGCACACGGCTCAAGCCTTTATAAGGCTGCTATTAGCAACCCGTACTTTTCCGCCCCATGGGACTAAACAAATTCCACCAGCATAACCACCAACTCGGGGCAGCTGCTGATCCAGTTACGATTTTGCGTCCGGCAATTAACTTATCATAGTATTTATGGTAAGTTGCATCGTACGGCGTGGCATCTGCTCTAACTTTGATGTGGCGCCTGATGGCAACTTTCTTTGCTTCTACAAGAGTAACGTTGATAGTATCACCGTACTCGTCTTTTGTTTTGGCAAAGAGCATCCAGTTACGATGTTCAGAGCTGCGGTAGTATTTGCTTCGCACCCAACGTTTTCCCTTGTTCGGATGTCGTCTAACCGCCCAGGTCCATATCGCTTTGAAGATTTCGTGATCTACATAGCTGAAGGTTTTCTTGGAGCAGACATGCTTATAGTAGTTTGACCAGCCTCTGATTTTCGGATTCAGTAACTTAATCAAATCCTCTGTTTTGCATGCCTTGTGACTCTTGGTTATATCTCGTATGGAGGCAAGAAATCGTTTAACGTTGCTTTTTGCAGGTTTGATGATTAGCTTGCCGTTATACTTGCGTATATTCATACCGAGAAAATCAAACCCTTCATCTATGTGAGTAATCTTGGTCTTTTCTGAATGTAGAGTCAGACCTCGTTCACTCAGGAAAGTTTCTACTGCTGGCTTGACCTTGTTTTCCAATACTTCTGCTGTAGCGCCTGTGATGATAAAATCATCCGCATAAATGCAGACATTTACTTTATCTTTTTGTTTGGTTGCGGCTTTAACAATTGCTTCCAAACCACTTAGTGTTACTATCAAAGTAGTTGGTGAAATAATGCCGCCTTGGGCTGCCCCAACATTTGTAGCATGGAGCTTTCCTTTCTCTATGTATCCAGCCTTTAACCATTTCCTAAGAATACTCCTGTCCATTGGAGCATTTCCTTCCAACCATCTGTGAGATATGTTGTCAAAGCAAGCACGGATATCACCCTCTAGGATGTATTTGGCTGATGTTTTCTGACACAATGCTTTGAAACATTGTTCGATGGCATCGGCTGTTGATCTTAGTGGCCTAAATCCGTAGGAATTCTTATCCGCTATTGTTTCCGATATTGGTTCTAGTGACAACAAATATAAAGCTTGTTGTGCTCGGCATGCCATAACCGGCACGGTCAGATCGTACTACACATATATCCAATTTTTATTCGGGATATGCTACTATCACCCATCCGTTCCACTCATTAAAAGGGCAACGACTTAAGATTCTCTCTACCAGAAAAGTCGGCGAGAGAGATATTTTTAGTTTAAGAACTGAAGCTGCCGACACCATTGCAGTTTCAAGAGATTGGACTGATAGAGCAGATCCTTCACTATATGCCGGATTATTGGAAAAAGAGCCAATTTTATCTGTTATGCATCTGGTTTCTCTAGCGGAACTATTAAGCAAATTAGGTAATGCTAAAACTTGATATGCCACTAAAAAGCAAGAATGTTTTTGGTGGGTACTTGTAAGGAGTTATACAAGCATGGATGTTACTTTGCACTCACCAAAAATTATTCTTGATCTTGATGATATCTCGGAGTTGGCTGTGATTACAGCTAATATGATTTATTCATTTCTTCAGTCTAATTATCCTACGGAGTTAAGTAATAATGCAAAACAAGATCCAATCCCATCACAAAGAAAAACTAGCTTATGTTTATTTAAGACAGTCAACAATGGGGCAAGTCCGATTAAACCAAGAAAGTACAGAGCGACAGTATGCACTCAAAAACAAAGCAGAATCCCTAGGCTGGCAACTGCATCAAATTAAAACTCTTGATAACGATTTAGGATTATCTGGCGCACAATCTAGTAATCGAGAAGATTTTAAATCTCTTGTTGCAGATGTTTCTATGGGTAAAGTTGGCGCTGTTCTAGCTTTAGAAGCTTCTAGATTATCAAGATCATGCACTGACTGGCACCGCCTTTTAGAAATTTGCGCATTAACAAATACACTTATTATTGATGAAGATGGATGTTACAATCCTAGCGATTTTAATGATCAGTTATTATTGGGACTTAAAGGCACAATGTCACAAGCTGAACTTCATTTTATTCGTGCTCGCTTACTTGGCGGCAAAATTAATAAAGCAAAAAAAGGTCAACTAAGATTTCCTTTACCAGTTGGCTATTGTTATGATTCAGAAGGCAGCGCTGTGCTTGATTCTGATGAGCAAGTTAGAGATGTTATTGCATTAGTATTTAAAATATTTAATGATCAAGGTAGTGCATATGCTGTGTCTCATTATTTTGGGAAAAATAATATATTATTTCCTAAAAGGGCTTATGGTGGGGTATGGAAAGGCAAACTTATGTGGGGAAAGTTAACTTTATCAAGAGTTCTAGGGGTCTTGAAAAACCCTTCTTATGCAGGAGTATATGTATATGGTAGATACCGCCATGAGAAAACAATTTCACCTGATGGAACAATAAAAGCTAAAATGATAAAACTTACTCAAGATAATTGGCAAATTACCATTCAAGATCATCATGATCAGTATATAACTTGGGATGATTATCTTGATAATCAAAAACGCTTAGAAAAAAATCAAACTAATGGTATAGAAACATTGTTACCTGGACCTGCACGTGAAGGATTAGCGCTTCTGCATGGATTATTAATTTGCTCATATTGTGGGCATAAAATTACAGTACGATACCAAGGTCATGGCGGCATAGCTCCTTATTATCAATGCAGTTGGCGCAGGAAAGAAGGTTCTGGAACTAAAGATTGTTTAACAATGAGATGTGAACCAGTAGATCATGCTATTGCTGAACGTGTTTTATCAGTAATTGAACCACAGCAAATTCAAATTGCTGTAAGAGCCTTAGAAGAGCTAGAAAATAGGCAACAAGGAGTTAGCAAACAATGGCAATTAAAGCTACAACGTGCCCAATATGAATCAGATCTTGCACAAAGAAGGTATGAAGAAGTTGACCCATCTAATAGGCTGGTTGCTGCAACACTTGAAAAAAGATGGAATGATTCCTTAGCCGATTTAGATACTCTACAGCAACAATATAATGAACAAGTGAATAACAATAAAGTTTACAACATATCTTCTAAAAAAGAAGAACTACTAAAATTAACTAAAGATTTCCCTAAATTATGGCACTCACAATCCACAAGCTCTAAAGATCGCAAAAGAATTCTAAGATTACTCATCAAAGATATTACGGTTAAAATATCGGATATCCCTAAACAAGCGATTCTTTATCTTAGATGGCAAGGAGGAGCTACTGAAGAGATGTCTGTCGCTCTTCCGCCTAAATCATCAGATAAATGGCGTTGTTCTCCAGATATTATTGAACAAATACAAACATTAGCAAAATCCATGACCGATCAAGAAATCGTAGAACTGTTTGCTAGTAAAGCTTTAAAAACTAACAAAGGAAATCCTTACACTCTTTATAGTATAAAATGGATACGCTTTAAATATAATATTCCTTCTTACAATCTTAGAAAACCTGGCGAATACTCCATTAATGAAGTAGCGCATAAATTTGATGTTAGCCATCATGTAGTGCGTTATTGGATCGAAAAAGGTATTATCGATGCTAGAAAAGCCCACAATAATAGATTTTGGATTTTTCTTTCCCCTGAAAAGGAATATGAGTTGCGAGAAAAAGTTAACAGCTCTACTAAGATCGGTTTAGCTAGAGCAAAATACCTAAGCACAAATGAAGGAGGTGCACTATGAAGTTACCGTCGGGATTGATAGTGGCCTAAGTTTACCATTTTGCTTTTTAGGAATGTAAATGCGCCTTAGCGGTTTGGTTTTGTAACCTCTGCGCTTGAGCGACAATACTGCATCCATCTTCTTAGTTGACGTATTCCATGTTACCCCGTCAACCCCTGGAGTTTTAGCACCTTTATTGGTCGTAACTCGTTGGACTGCAAGTACCTTTGCATAGAACGAGTTGGTTAGAATTCGCTGTAGTGATTTAACCTTACCGCGTTTTCCTTCACGAAAAGCCTTCGCAATACGCATTTGTAGCATACGTACATGTGCTACAGCTTTCTTCCAATCAATGGATTTCCAGTCTGTTTGCAATGTTGAAGGGGCACCAGTCAATGTTGCCATTGCCGTCATTTGCGTTCCTTCATGCTGTATGTTCCTCAAATTATCTTGCGATTAAAGACCAGTCGAACGTCTGCTCACTTTCGTGCCTGGTAACATTTAAACCAGTATCCACTTCATTACGAAATAGCATTCGCTTATTTCGACATCCCAAGCCTGCAATACCATTGGTAAATCTCGCGATTTACTTTCCAAGATTCAGATCTCTAGGAGCATTACAGGGTTTCCACGTTTCGCCACAACAAGTACATCGGGTTAGGCACCTACACTGGAGCGGATAGGTATAATAGCCACGAAGATGCAGCTGATTATCATCTTCCACCTATCTGTGCCGTTTTGGCTGGAGTGTGTCAATCGCTTTCACTCGTTAACATTTACGCCCCATAAATAGGTTCACATATGTTTGCCATACCGATTGCCTAGCACTTACCCGGGTAAGCGATTACCAGGAGGATTCTCTTCTCGCGATTTGAGTCCCGCATCATAAGTGATGCTTCGTTACGTTGTCAGGCTCGCTCTTTATTCAGAACCCTAGGCTCGCTCAGTGGCGTGAGCGGTCTTCTACTACTATCTTGGAGTGAAGACAACTCCTTGTGGCGACTTCGTGTCGCACGTCAACAAATGTTACAGCATGAAATGCTCACATTATTGCGCACCGGGTCGGAAGGTAATGCTGGAGCTGTAGCCACTGAGTCTCTGGCTGCGTAAGTTCTCCAAACCTGATTTTTTTGTTCGCAATAAATTCTGAAAAAGGCAGCCCCGGAACACCCGCGCGCCGCGACGCCCCGAACTGCCACGCCCAATTATACCCCAAGTTATTTAAATCACCTCTATCTGGCCTCATGTAATGGCCCCTCCAATAATGAAATTCAAAAGTCCGTTCTAACTTTGCGCCATGCTCAACAATGTCGTAAATACTCCGCGCAAATGCCTGCAAGTAACAAGCTGGTAAATGACGCTGCATATAGCCAATTATCTGCCACCAAAATAAATCTCTACGATTCCAATCAGCAAAGTTATCAAAATTTTCACCATAAAATTCAAAGGCGCTTAGTAAATAATAAGGATTGAATATCTGCTCATTGTTTGATGTATAAGCAAAGTCTTCTCTGAAAGAGTGTAAAGCATTGTTTAATGCACTATCTATGCGTTGGCCTGGAGTTTCTAGTTCAAATGCAACATCTGCATCTGGAGCATTAATTGCGTTAAATATTGCTCTAAGCTTAGTAGTTTTAAATTCATGCGCTTGACGCTTTTGCTCTGTTTCTACCGCATCTATACCATCAGGGTATATTTTTTCAAATTGGCTCAATACCTCATCTGCTGGCATAAATTCTTTTAGCATCTCTGCCATTTCTACATCCCCTGCACATATTGCAGCTTGTAATGGGGTTAGCTCTTTAATTATTTTACCTGATGGGTCTTTAGCAACTGTAGGTGAGTAAGTTATTTTGCCTGTCAGATCTTTAACAAAGGTAGATGAACTGCGTAATAGATTTGGGTAACAACTGGCAATTTCCCTGGCGGAGTCTTCATCACCATTTACCACAGCAGTTAATAGTCTTTCTTTTAAAGTATCAGCTGAGGCTTGCAGGTTTGCTACGGAAGCGGCAGAAAATTTCAGTAAAGCGCTAGTTTCTAGCTGGTCTAAAAGTCCAGCTTGTCTGAATATCTCCACATTCTTTGTGATGAGGTCGGGTTTTTTTACCAAACATGATGTTGTAGCTACACCCTCTGTTTTTATTTCTGGCATTTTACTACCTCAATAGTCAAAAATTAGACTATCTTACCACGCTGAATAGTTATGTGTCTAATTTGTTTTGTCTTTGGCCTTAGGCCGAATTGAATCAAATTAGTAACCACGAGAAGCCTGTCGAGGCAATGTCATAAAGAGGAAAAACTAGGCAGGTCACCGGACATTATTGAGGTTTGTATTGAGATTCCAAAATTTATAATGTTGTCCAAGTTATTTCGTGCACGTTCCCGCAAGTAGTTATTAACGCTGATTCAAATGATGATCGCGCTAATATTTTAAAGATGATTAAATCTGGATCTGCAATGTGCTGGAAACATATTAACTTTCATGGGCAATATGACTTCACCAAAACGGATCAAACCAATGATCATTTTGATCTTAGGGAAATATTGGCCTTACAAGTGCTGAATTAGCATGTTAGCAACCTTGATAGATGGTGGTTTTCGTCCCTATATAACCTCGGAACCAACAATGCCTAAATTTAACCGGTGATGAGTATATTTAGGTAAATTTGGTATAAAATTATAGATATGCAAAATTTATGGTTCCAGTCATTCAATCCAAGAGGCGTATCGCTTGACGATTTAGCTCAGCCGCGTTTAAAGCTTTATTGCTTTCATTTTGCTGGGGCTTCATGTCAGTATTTCCAGCCCTGGGCAGCTAAATTGCCATCATGGATTGAATTAATTGGTGTGCAACTACCTGGAGGTTGGAACCGTATGCAAGAACCAGCTTTTTTTGCGTATGGATAAGCTAACGCCAGTATTAGGCGAAGTATTTATTCAAGAGCTGCAAGAAAATGCTGGTAGGCCTTACGCTTTTTATGGTCATAGTCTTGGGGGCTTAATAGCTTATGATCTAACGCGGTTTTTAACAACTCATGCTTTGCAATTACCGCTGCATTTATTTATGTCATCAAAAAGAGCTGTAAATATACCATATACATGGTTAGCAATATATCATCTTCCAGATGCTGAATTCGAAAAGACTATAACGTATTTATATGGAGGACTTCCTCCAGAAATATCCTCCGAACCGGATATGAAAAAACTCTTTTTAGATGTAACCAAAAAAGATATGGAATTGCTGGATACATATGATTTCAACCCAGCACCTTTAATTAATGTGCCTATGACTATATTAGGCGGCACAGAGGATCATGTTGTTACGATAAAGGAATTGCAGCCATGGCAGGAGCTAACCTCTGGGAAATTTGAATTGCTACAGTTTCCAGGTGGGCATTTCTTTATACGAGATGTAGAGTCGGAACCTAAGGTGTTAGATGTGATTATCAAAACATTAGAACCATTTAAGCAGGTTAATTTATTTCAAATGAGGGCTTAATGTACAGTAACTTTATAAATTTCGATACAAACCTACCTAGCGGACCTGAACCTCAGGTTATGCTTCTTTCCGCAAGCAGTAGCACTGGACTAACTGATAAAGCACAGAATTTAAGACATTATCTTGAACAACAGAATAACTTAAATACAGATGATCTCAAGATATTAGCACGTACGTATGCGATTAAAAATTCTCATGAACCATATCGTATCGCCTTTAGCGCAGTAACCAAACAAATTCTACAGCAAGAGCTTTCTGATTATTTAAACACTGGACATTTGGAAACGCTCACTCCTGTTACAAGTGTTAACACTAATAAACTGCTATTTGTATTTTCCGGCCATGGTGCGCAATACATTAAAACAGCACAAGAATTATACAGTAACAACCCTATATTTAAAAGAACTGCTGATTTTGTAAATGCGCGATTCGTAGCATTAGAAAACTTTGCAATCTTGGAGCGCATTTTTAACCCACCACGACAGCTATTGCCAAATCAATTTCAGAATGATCATCAAGTTACGTTCTTTTTACAAGTTTGCTTGGCAGCATTTCTTATTGAGCTTGGTATTAAACCGACTGGTGTTCTGGGGCATAGCATGGGTGAATATGCTGCTGCTGTTGTCGCGAAAGTAATCAGCTTAGATGCTGGAATAAAGCTTATAAGCAAACGTGGTGACATGGTACAACAAATCACAGGTAAAGGGAGAACTATTGCAATCACTGCGTCTGAAGAGGTAATTAGGGAAAAAATAAAAAAATATAAATCTTTGGAAATTGCAGCAATTAACTCCCCCACTAATGTCACAGTTTCTGGCGAAGGTAAAGATATACAAGAGTTGTATGATGAGCTCGATAGTGAGCAAATATATTCCACTATTCTAGTTAGTGCTGTTGCTGCACATAGTTCATTTATGGCAGAATTTTGTCCTATATTTAAAGAGTTTGCGCAACAGTTTGCATATCATGAACCAGATATAGATTATTTTTCAACTACAGAAGGCTGCTTGAAAACAGATGGCTTTAATGCGCAATATTGGTCTACGAATTTACGATTACCGGTGCAATTTAGCAAAGCTATTGCTGCTGCATTAAAGATGCAATATCAAATTTGGATCGAAGTTGATCCTTATCCAGTATTGAATCCGTATTTAAAAGAAAATCTAGCGTTGGCATCAAATAAAACCTTTGTTATAACCACGTTTAATAAGGACAATGATGATGCGCAACAAATAGCGCGCTGCTTTGCGGATCTGTACGATTGTGGAGTCACTGAGCCGATAATTAACTTGTTTGCTAAAGAACCATTAATGGAGCTGAATTTAGTAACAAGCTCGCCTACTTCTGCAGAACAGTTAAATAATACAACAGTCAATAATGCAGTTACAGAATCAAGACTAACAACAGAACAAATTAATCAGGTAGTAACTCAAACAGTTACAGCTTTAATAAGAGCTATAAAATTTGGGAATAAAACTAATATTATGCTTGATCCAGATCACCCATTGGTGGATCAGGGAATGCGTTCATTAATTGCATTGCAAATTAGCACAAAAATTAAGAATGATCTTGGAGTCCAGATTACACCGCGCGCAGTGTTTCAGAAAGATATGACATTGACCAAGTTAATAACTTTGGTGGCAGAAGCATATCAGCAAACTTTACCTTATGTTCAGAGTACAAGAGATAATCCATACCTAGAAGTTATGCATGAAGATAATACTGCTACTTTTAATATTATTTGTTTTATGAATTTGGGGGGGGGGGCATTATTTTATAAACCATTACTTGACGTCATACTGGAAAGAAACGTACCTGTGAACATGTATTTTTTTCAAATTGATACATCAAAATTTGGATCACAACCTGAAAAATTCTTCGATATGTTAATGGATAAATGGCTGCATTGCTTTCAGGATATTGCAAAAAAATCCGGTAAAAATATTTTTATTGGTCATAGCCTTGGGGCACTGCTGGCCATAGAGCTTGCTGAACGATTAAAAAATGCGCAAGCGCAAGAACCGAATCAATTAATATTAGCTAACTGTTTCCCAATTAATATGCGCGATATGTACATCAGGCCGATGTTATATGAGCAAAGTCTTACTGAATTAATACAGTCTATAAATTTTGATAAGTATCTGAATCTATCACTAGATGATACCATGAAACTTTTTAAACAAAAAATAGAATTATGTTTAGAATTACTCCGCCATGAAAAATTCAGCAATTCAATTTCTACCACAATACCGGTATCTTTATACTACAGCAAAGCTGATCCGCTATGGGCTGAATGGCAGCAAGACGAATGGTCTAAATATTCAAAGCTCGCTGCAATTGAAATTTCAGGTGATCATTTTGCAATTGCTCAGCATTGGGAGCTAGTGGTGCAAAATATAATAGGATTGAAATAGTATGTATATATAAACTCATTTTTCTAAAGCACTTAATAGTTGTTCAGATGTCACTCGTTTCATGACCCAATCGTTAATTTTAAGTACCATGTTATTTTGTTCATCACACACAATCAAGTCGCCTTTAAAAATTTCTTGTTTATCGTTGAAGTCTGTTAGTGTATTTTTGATTTGAATATGACACCAATAATTCTGTGTAAGACTTTGGCGACCATAAAATTCAATGTGCAGGTTGGTCCAAGGTACGTATATAGCTCCACTTGTAGTATATTTCCGCAACCCCCCATGAGGAAATCCAACTGTTGTAGATTGATAAAAACTATCAATCAAACTAGGAAATAGCACAAATTGATCTGCATCGATAACCTCTTTTGGTGCTCGTATTTCTGCTAGTATTTCGCCTTCATTCCAATACACAGCATGGACCCATTGAAATGTGGCTTTCAACTGGTAACCATTCTCAGCAAAGGACTTATAAAATTCCGCTTGCTGCATACTATGGGTGAAGTGGTCTTTATTGGGCAGAAAAACTGTTTGTTTCGATAAACTTTGTAAACTTACTTCTCCGGTTGCATGCAATACCCACGATTCATGAGTTTGTTTACGGCTGTGCACCTCATATGTATAGATATCACCATCCTGATGTTTAAGTGTAACTCGCACTATGCGTGCAACTTCCGGTGATAGCACAAGGGCTTTATGAAAAGTTGCTTCTTCAAGTGAGAAAGATTTAACACAAAAATGCTTTTGTATTGCACACATTACTAAGGCAATATGATTTGCACCAGGAACAACAATCTCGCCGTAGAGAATATGATCTTTAAAAAAATATGGACATTTAGTATCATAAAGAGCTTCGAAAACAATCAATCCGTTGGCTAGTTCGAGCTGTTTCCCAAGAAAGTAAAAAATATTTTGATTTGTAATTAGAGTTGAGTCTTTGTCGGTAGGTAAGTTTTGTTGTGTCATATATTATCCATAGTTGCTTAAAATTTATTAAGCTCATCAAAAATGAAACAGTAGCAATAATCAACCTCTATCATGTTGAATCTTAGGCTACTTTATGAGATGCTTCCAGGAGGACAGGGAGGATTGTTATAATGAGCACCATTTCTACAGAGGCATGGGTTCTACATGCTAGAAAAGATCCAAAAGAGCCACAAACAGCACAACTACAACTCGAGCAATTTGAATTTGAAGATATTAATGAAAATGAATGTCTTGTTGAGCCTATATATGGCGCTTGGGAAGGTAACATGACGCATGCTATGCAACGTAGACCTATGGATATCTGTGCGCAAAGGGGGGAGGAGCGTGTGGTTGTAGGTAATTCCGGTGTCGTTCGGGTTCTTCGTTCAGGAAGCAATGTTACACACCTTTATCCTGGAGATCTATGTTTACTTTTTCCCGCAGGACGACTTGATCAATATGGGTATGTAGAAAAAGTATTAGGCTATGATGCCCCAGGGACAATGGGAGTCTTAGCAAAAAGAGCCAAGATGCATCAAAGAGCATTAGTACCTTTACCAAAATCAAGCCGTTACTCTGTTGAGCAATGGGCTGGTTTATGTTCTCGGTATTTTACGGCTTGGAATAATTGGAATCTAGCATTTAAATGTTATAGGTTGCAAGTTTCTGAAGAAATGGATCCACACCCATTTGTATGGGGCTGGGGTGGCGGCACAACTCTGGCCGAGCTACAAATAGCGAAATTTCAAGGTTGCCAAGTTGCTATGATTTCTTCAAGCCCACAAAGACATGAATATTTAAATAGCTTAGGGATTGTTGCTATTGATAGAAGACAATTTCCTGATTTGGATTATGATGAAGAGGAATTCATGTCCAACACTGATTTTCGCAAGCAGTATTTGCAATCGGAAGAACAATTTTTAAAAATAGTAGATGAAAAGACAAATGGCAAGAAAGTCTCTATTTTCATCGATTATATTGGCGCTCCGGTGGTGCGCGCTACGCTACTCGCCTTATCGAGACAAGGGGTTATAACTTCAGCTGGATGGAAAAGTGGGGTTAAGGTATTCGCAAATCGTGCGGTTGAGTGCATAGAAAGACATATTCATGTTAATACACATTTTGCGCATATAGCAGATGGGATCCCTGCAGTTGAATTTGCTGAAGCTAATAATGTGCTACCTAAAATTGATGGAACAGTTACATCGTGGGAAAATATTCCAATTCTAGCTAAAGAATTTGCAAGTGGAGAGAATAAATCTTATTTTCCAATCTTTCAGGTGAATTCATTATGATCACTTGATTGCATCTATTTTGGAATTGATTAGGGCTGTTGACAATTCGTTATAGCGAGATAGAAAATTGATGGTTTACGGCTGCTATAGTAGAAGGATCAACAGCCTCTAGTACTCAAAATCCTTTAATTTTTTTAACTATGACCATTTCTTTCTTGTACATTTGATGATTCGTATTTATCTAGCGCATCAGCTATATATTGACTGAGAACCTCGATTGAAGGATAGTCGTAAACCACAGTGCCAGTAATTTTTACAACACCAAGCAATTCTTTTTTTAATCTCCTACCAAGATCCATAGACATAATTGAGGTAACGCCAGTTGAAAGAAAACTCCATGATATTTCATACTGATCAGATGGTGTAAGACCAAGTAGTTCTCTCAATTCTTTCAAAAGATAAGACTGTATAGCATGCAATCTTTCTTCACCCTTAACTGCCAGGAATTGCTCAGAAAGAGCTTTCTTGCTTCCTAATACATTGTTAATAACGTGCAGTATTTCTTCATTCTGCTGCATCGCAAGAGTTTCATTGCTTATTGACTGCTTATCATTATGAGAATTAACAGCATTTGATACTTCGTATTTATCTAGTGCATCAGCTATATATTGGCTGAGAACTTCTATTGAAGGATAGTCGTAAACCACAGTGCCAGTGATTTTTACAACACCAAGCAATTCCTTTTTTAATCTCCTGCCAAGATCCATAGACATAATTGAGGTAACGCCAGTTGAAAGAAAACTCCATGATGTTTCATATTGATCAGATGGTGTAAGACTAAGTAGTTCTCTCAATTCTTTCAAAAGATAAGTCTGTATAGCATGTAACCTTTCTTCACCTTTAACTGCTAGAAATTGCTTAGCAAGAGTTTTCTTGCCTTCTGGTTCTTCATGAATAATATGTGGTTTTTCCTCATCCTGAGTTGCTAAAAATTGCTTATCCTCGTTGCTTGATACTTTATTGCTATATGAGTTAACATCACTAGTAGGTGCCTCTGAAGTCCCTTGGTTAAATTGAATGTCATTGTCATTGTTAATGGATTGAAGAATGGATAAGTCAGATAAAAATCCAGGAATCGTTGTGAGATGAAATCCATTTATATAATTTTTTACATTGAAATTCATCGCACATATTTGTGGCGGCACAAGCTCGCCGTCAGCAATGACACGCTCAAGTAATTCAGTAGCCCATTGCAAACTAAGTGTCTCAAATCCTGTTAGAGCAAGCGACTCTAAAAAATTCGCAGCCATCCCATCTGCGGCCCATGGTCCCCAGTTTATGCTTGTGCAAGGATAATTCTCTGTTCGTTGTTCATGAGCTAGTGCATCCAAAAATGCATTTGCTGCAGGATAGGCACCTTGATAGATATTTCCCATTACAGAAGTCGTAGATGAAAATAAAATAAAGAAATCTAACGCAAACGTTTTATTATCTCCAGATCCATGTATAAGTTGATTTAGATTCCATGCCCCATATACCTTAGGTGCAATAACTTCAGCAAATTTGTCCCAATTCTGTTGGGCAAAAGGCCCATCGTTTAAAGTACCAGCTGCATGAACAATACCTTTAAGTTTATACTTAGATTTTGCCATAGAGTCAAAAACCGACGCTATATCTTTCATGTTGGATATATCGGCATTTAGCACTGTAATCTCAACATTATTTTGATTTAATCTATCAATGAATTTTTGCTTTTCTGCATTTGGAACATTTCTTGAAATCAAAGTGATATACTTAGCACCTTTATTAATAAACAATTGAGCGATCTTTAATCCCAAGGCTCCCAAGCCACCTGTTATAAGATAATTTGCGGATGGGTCTAGTTGCATTTGCTTAATTTTTGGTAAAATACGCTTTCTCAATCTTGGAACATAACATACTCCATTTCGGTATGCGAGTTGATCTTCGCCTTTCTCAAACATGTTCTGTTTTAAAATTTCATCCACAAGTAGTTTAAGATTAAGATCATCAATAGATTTATCAGGATCTAAATCTACCTGTTTACAATAAAGTTCCGGTATCTCCAAGCAAAGTTCCCTTGCTAACCCCACAAGACAAGATTGTGCTAAATTGTATTGTTGTTCAATAGATAACACCGACCTGGCACCTTGGGTAACTATCAATAGTTTGGGGGATACAGGCTCTTTACGTTTCAGCAATGCCTGAATTAAATAAAGAATGCTGCCCAATAATTGCTGTTGACTTAGCGCTAAAAAATCATCGGTTAAATTCTTTTGTAAGTCTGCATCCAAACTCCACAAATATATAATTTGATCAGGTAAGATATCTTTAGAAGCTAACATTTCAAAAAGATCAACAACATTTTGCGGATTATATGGATCAATTTGGTATTCATTGTCCTTATTACGCAATTCATTACCAGCGACAACCAAAGACACAGAATTTTCATGATTATGTAATATAGTATTTAAACGAAAGCCAACACCACCTTTATCTGCATATATTAAGTATTTTTGTTTGCTTACCTCAACATGTTTTGTTTTTGAATCTTCATGAGATAACCAAGCCGGGATCCATTTAAGTTCATAGCATTCGCCTGGGGTGCTTTCAGTAGTAGATTTATTTGTAATTTTCTGAGCAATTAAGCTCATAAACGAATTGCGCGGTATGTTGATTAGTCTTAAACCAACTATTAACATAACAATTTCACCGTGCTCATCTGTAACCTGTAAATCCCCCATAAATGTACCCAGTATACTATCCTCTTCTCTTAGAATAGTATGACATTTATATGCTCCAACAGATTTGTAATTGCTACGAACTTCTATGGAATCGCATTCTATGGCTACGTAAGCTGTCCTTGGCTCAAGGGAAGCTCCAGTAAAGAACAAAGTTTGAATGCATGAATCAAAAAAGCATGGATTCAAATTTGTAGCCGTTGCATATTGGGTTTTAGATGAAACTTCGAGTTGTGCTAAACATTTATTATTACCCTGTATTAATGACCTTATGCATTGCATATTTTCACCATACTCCATACCATGTTGTAATAAATTTAAATAGCACAAAGAACGGGAAATTTCAGTTGAACAAGATTCAGAAATAGATTTAAAATTTATACTATTTGCTCCAGATCCTAATGAATTGAGCAAAAATAAACCCGTGGCATGTAGAGTCCAGTCTAATTGCTCTGACACAGGAGTGGAGTAAATTTCAAATGAGTTTGTATTATTGAATGAATCTCTTCGTGTTATAATTTGTAATCTATATGAAAGATTTGTTTCAAGCAGTAGCATCTCTTTGAAACTGATGTTACTAATCTGTACCTCATTAGATAAGTAAATTGTCTTGGCCGCCTGTAATGCAAATTCTACATAAGCTCCGGCTGGCATGATTTTTACACCATATAATTCGTGATCTTGCAGATAATAGCAATATTGTAAATCAATAGTACTTTCAAAAATCCACTCTTCTAGATCAGAGGCTAAATTACTCTTGATAGCAACAATTTCAGGAAAAAATTTATGTTCCGGTTCAGATGTGTTAGTAATGAGATTTTTGCCACGCGGTATCTTATCTACCCAATAGCGTTGTCTTTGAAATGGGTAAGTGGGGACATCAATTCTATAACGTACGTAATCATGATCAAATCCATTCCAATCAATTGTTTGACCTTGAATATATAGTTCAGAAAGTGAGTCCAGCATTTGATTCCAATCAGACTTATCTTTTCTTAAACTAGGCAAACATGAGATTAATGGATCATCTGGAAACAGCCTATTACTGATCTCAGTAAGAATTGGCTGAGGTCCGAGTTCTAAATACTGTTTTACTCCCATCTCGTATAGAGTACGAATCCCATCAGCAAACAATACAGGCTCGCGTAAATGCCTGCGCCAATAGTTTGCGGTACTCACTTCATCTGTAACACCTCCAGTCAAGTTCGAGATCAAATAAATATTTGGCTGGTTGAGCTTTATTCCTTTCACAATAGACTCAAATTCATCTAAGATAGGGTCCATTAACGGTGAATGGAAAGCATGTGAAACAATCAGCGGTGTTACTCGGCGGTTTTGATTTTTGTATATTGTACTAATATTTTGTACATCAGTTTTATCCCCAGAGATAGTGGTATTTGTCGGACCATTTACTGCAGCAATGGTAACGCAACCATTGTAAAGTTGAAGCTGTTCCAGTACATCCTGAGCTGGAGCTTCAATAACAGCCATTGCTCCATTTGTAGGTAAATTTTGCATTAATGCTGCACGCGTTGCCACTAAGTTCAAACCATCTTCGAGCGTAAAAACCCCTGCTATCGTAGCCGCGACATACTCTCCAAGACTGTGCCCAATGACTGCGTAAGGCGTTACACCAAAACTTTCCCAGAGTTTATATAGAGAATAATCTAATGAAAATATTGCGATTTGAGTATACTGTGTTTCATTGAGCAACGACACTTTATCACCCCACAGTATCGATGTCAGGGGGTATTTTAGCCATTTAGCAGAAATTTCAGAGCAATGATCTAATGCTGTTTTAAATGTGGGTTGGGTATAATACAGCTGTTTACCCATGCCAACATATTGAGAGCCTTGGCCTGTGAATAAAAATGCTATTTTAGAAGTATCATATTGCTGATCTTCATTGCTTATAACAGCATTTGATCTTCCAGCGCTAATCCAAGATTCTAATTGTTCCCCAGCTTCTTTTGCGCTTTTGGCATATGTTGCTAAACGGAAATTAAATTGTGTTCTACCTGTATTTGCTGAAAAGCATACATTAGGTAAATTGTTTTGATTCTCTTTTAATAGAGGTACATAGGAAGTAGCTAGATCATGCAGCGCCTCATAACTCTTAGCTGAAATTGCTAATAAATGCATTGGCCTATCAACAGTTGATTCTTTTATCTCGGATGATGGATCTTTAAATTCCGGTGTCTCTTCTAAAATCATATGTGCATTAATTCCTGATATACCAAAGGAACTAATACCTGCTATTCTCTTGCCTTTTATAGGTATCCAATCGATGAGTTCCAACGGAATTTTAGCGGGTATTTTTTCTAAATCTATATTAGGGTTTAGCTTATGAAAATTAAGATGTGGTGGTATTTTCTTATGCTGCATTGCAAGCACAGTCTTAATGACCCCGGCAATACCAGCCGCAGACTCAGTATGTCCAATGTTAGTTTTAACACTTGAAATTATTAAAGGTTGATCTGCTTTTCTGTCAGTCTTTAATATATTCCCAAGACTTTGTATCTCTATAGGATCACCAAGTTCTGTACCTGTACCGTGCGCCTCTACATAGCTAATCTCGTTGGGCATAACATTTGCCTTAGATAAAGCCTCTTGAATCAATGCTTCTTGTGCTAGGCC
>Ga0206842_1005_pt1 | contig 83896 bp, 58 predicted proteins | sample Alteio_BWOrgCont_23_FD_152861 | JGI IMG/M metagenome (GOLD analysis project Ga0206842, IMG submission 152861) | Enriched cells from forest soil in Barre Woods Harvard Forest LTER site, Petersham, Massachusetts, United States -... | ecosystem: Environmental > Terrestrial > Soil > Temperate forest >...
ACGATAAAAAATATGTTTATTATAACCAGCTTGGTATTTGCAATTACGATCTGAACAAATTAGATGAAGCGATAACAAATTTTACTCTTGCAATTAATAATGATGAATATGGTATCTATAGTAATCGTGGATTGGTGTATGAAAAAAAGAAAGATATATATAATGCGATCAAGGATTATATGTCTGAACTGAATCTTTATCCTGACAATCAAGTAGCTGTATTAAATCTGAAATCGCTGCTACATAATCCTAATATAAATTTTAGTTCCACACCAAAGAAGACGATCCTTAATGCAATTTTAAAAATTCCCGAACAACGACAAATTGCAATATATGAATTGTGTACATGTAACGATAATCCATTAGGTAATCGTTTTTATAAGAAAGAAGGTATTGGTAGCATTTTCAGTTCTACTGACTGCAATCCGAAGGAGGGAAAATTAGCATTTATTAATGAGCGCTTAATTTACTTGAGAATAAAATATGATATAACAAAAACCTCCCCAGTTATCGTGAATTCCAATTTCACACAACAGGGAAGCAATAAACCATCATTTTTTAAAGAATTCCAGCAAGGAATGAGTGAATTTGGGCAAATGATTAATTTCAGAGGACAGAAATCTGAGAAAGATATGGCGGATAACTATCAGCTAAATTTGTAACAGTTATTGATGAATTTTAAGCGGGCTTAACATAAGCCCGCTTAATTTAATATTTACAATCCAGATGATTGTTTAAGCCAATTTTTCGTAGCTGGATTAATTTTCTCGTCTTTCAGAATATCTTTTATATATTCATGTTTGAGTGATTGTTCCTCGCCAAACAAATCAATCAGCCATTCTTCCCATTGTTTTATTGCAATCGTGGGATGTGTTGCAACCTGACTGAGAATTTTATGAGTCTGAAGCCCAACATATGCTTCCATTGCCTGATCAAGCCAGGCAAAACTTTCTGGCGACAAAGCATCCTCATGATCAATTTTGCCTTTCTTTAGACCTTGCTCCCAAATGACATTACGTAGTTTTACATATTGCTTGCCATAAAAAGTATTGACCCATTCAAGAAGACGTTTTCCCATCGCCATACCAAAATCACTGCCAGGATTTTTATTAAGATTAGCGTTTACCTTACTGACAATATCCTTCCATTCCTGTGTAATAGAATTTCTTTCACTTTCTGTATATTTGGAATTTACCTCTTGCAAAAAATTTGCATAGACTTTTAACTCTTCTGCTGTGAATATTTTACCTGCCCATGTTTTTTCAAGTTGCTGTGTCATACGATATACCTCAATTAATTGCATAATGGTTTCCCATGAAATAGATTTACCGCTACTACAATTCTTAACAATATTTTTTAGAGTCTGGCTTGCTTCAAATAGTGATCTGGCTTTTTCTTCGAGAAATTGTGATTGAACAGAAAAATGATCAATCATATCAATTTCCGTACCAAGCAAAACCTTTATTCGTGACAATTCAAAACCAAAAAATTTTAATGCGATAATTTGTTGTAGTTTTAATAAATCCTTCTCAGAGTACAAACGATACCCATTAGCAAGTCTGACAGATGGTTCAAGCAACCCAATACGATCATAGTGATGCAGTGTTTGCACCGATATTGCCGTCAGTTTACTTAATTCTTTCACATACCATTGGGTCATCGTTTTTTCCTCTTCCATTGCAAAATAAGGTATATGGTAACTATAGGGTCAAGAGAATTTTTATGGATGAGGAGTAATTGCAATAATTGTAATATTTTTTTTATCAGGCCCATAATGCCAAAAAATTCGATAAGCTGCTGGTGTATTGTTTTCTGCATACGCTTCAAACACGATTTCTCCATCTGCACCTTGCAGAGAAGTAAACTTATGCGTGTTAAGCCCTGGATGCTTTGGGTTCGTTTCAAGATAACCTAATGCTTTTCTTACTGCTTTTAGGCGTTTTTTTAAATGCTGATTATTTTCAAGCAAATCAAGATCATCACTTGCCTGTTCCGTAAATAATAATTTATATGACATTACTGAGTATCTTCATCATCCACAAATTTAGCAAAACTACCTCGACTTTTAAGACGTCCATCAGCAGAATCTTCCAGACCTTTTTTCACTTGCTTTAATGCTGATTTATTATCAAAAAGCCATTTTTCCCTGGCGGGTATTTCAATGCGTGGTTCCAGAATAATACGGTTACTTTTATCCTTGGTCACAACAAAGCTACTAATACCCTCGGCAAGCACGCCAAGCGTAATACGGCCTTTTGCATCCGGTCTCACTATTTTGTGCTGTTTTACAATCATGGTCTTAAGCTCCATCAGTATCATCGCTATAAGTTAATTATAGTAGAAAGTGGGAAAATATCAAAGTGGGAATTCCCACCTTGATATTTTATAACAGGGATGTATATTCAATGGCTTAAACAAATACAGGATCATCAAGCATATTTAAAAAATCGTGCACCGCATATTATTGGCGATGTGTTTTCCCGCCATTTCTGCACCATTGCCAACTGCCTCACCAGCATATTCAATACTTTTTCCTATTTCCTTGCTGGCAATAGCCATATCACCTTTAAATAAATTCGCCCAAATCACTGCATTTGTCATGCCATGATCTGCCAATTGAATTCCTTTCTCCGTTTGATTTCTCATATCAGTCATAAATTGGATTGCAGCACTGCTTGTTTGGTCAAGCGTATCTTCAAGGTTTGTGAGGAAGTCATCAATTCTGGAACAAAGTTTTTCTACAGCTTTTACACCAGTACCTACATGATTAGCAATTTTGTCTACGCTACCGGTAAAACGATATAACGCTGCTCCAACCATGAGTAGGGTAAGTATTGATAGTATTTCGCCAAAATTAATATCCTCTTTTTTATAATAGCCTGCTGCCATTCCCATCATGATTAAAATTGCTATGCCTTTGCAGTATTGCTGATGACGTATGTTTAATGCTTTTTGTTCCTGTTTTAGAATATCTTTGCTTTTCTTAAGTTGTACAAACAAATCAGGATGTAATAATTGAATATCCCTTTTTTGCAAAGTCTGCATCACTTGCTCATGAATATCTGTTGTGAGTACAGGTTCAGTATCGATTAATTTTTTACGCAACATCAATTCAGCATCCATGAGTGTTTTTATCACTCCGGCTAATTTTTTAATTTCAGCATTCGAGTTATTTATATTTTTATTGAATGATTTGGAGATGGATTGTGTATTACGTAGATTACATTTTTCAACATCCTGCATAGCTAAAAGCTCTTTAGTTGCTTTATCAATGCTTTCGAGGTGATTTTTATGGTTTGTTTTAGCATTGTCATAAACTTGTTTTTTATTGATATATTCAGTAACCTTCCCTCTAAACTTATTTTCAAGGATCGTCCGCATACAATGTTTGTTTATAGGGTCACGTGGAATTTTATTTAGCCAGTTATTAAGCTCTTCATGAGAGCATACGGTTAGACCGTTAAGAGGATCCACACAAACTTCTTTTGGTTCCTCTGCTACAGAAACATCAAGCGAATTCAATCTCTCAAGTTCATTTTTTGTCTCATGGATTTTTTCTTCGTTTTGTAAACGTGCTATATCTGTATCGCTTAACATCTTGTCAAATGCTTTTTTTTCATTATTTAACTGTGTTTTTAACGCATTTAGATCAACCATTTTTTTATCTATTAATTCTTTGATAATTTTAATATCATTTTTTATTGTTTTTCTCACTAATGAAATAGAAAACAAATTCACAACATTTCTCCTTTTAGACCCAGACCAAAAACGCGAAGATCATATCTTATTTTGATGTGCGTTGGTATTGTCTTGACCTAAAAGTTTATTTGCAAAAGATCAGCCAACAGCCGGCCAGGAAAGAACGTCTAGCTGGTGGCGGCAGGCATCTGTGGCAGGTTTGTGTTTTTTGCAAATAAAGCGCAGGAGGCCGGAGGCCGACGAGCCATTGCAAAAAACACAAACCTGCCACAGATGCCTGCCGCCACCAGCAGACGTTCTTTCCTCGGATTTAGCTAACGATTTAGCTAACGATTAGCAGCAAACATTCTTTCCTTTTACATAGATACTGTAGTTTTTGCTTTTCTCGCTCTCTTATTCACACCAGGCTCCTCTCCTGTTTCCGGTTTCAGAATGGTCTGAAAGAATTGCGGCACTGTCATGGATGTGGGTTTGGAATTAATTTTTGGTTCAAAATAATCTGCCAATTTACGTTTACCTTTTGCACTACTCTGCAACTCAGATTGCTCGATTTTTTTCTCTACAACTTTACTGAAATTATTGAGAATATTGGTATTTGCAATCGTCAATTTAAGTGAAGTGTCAAAACAATATTTGGCAACATAAAGATGAGCAGCTGCTTCATTAGGAATATTAATACTGGAAATAAATTCCTGTGGTAATCCAGCAACACTTTCACCACGCGCAAACATAATTCCCAGCTTTGTCCATGCTTCCGCTAATTCATGTTTGTTATTTTTATCAGCAAGAATAAAGTTAATAAAATCACGCTTTGCCTCAAGGTAATTTTGCGTCATGAAATTAGCAAATCCACGATAATAATATGCCAATATTGTAGTCGAACCTGGCTTTAACACTTCATCGAGATGTATTTTTGCATAATAATATTCTTCTTTCTGAATAAAAGATTTTGCCATATTAAGATGAGTTTCAGCATCACTTTGTTCAGCTATTGATACAATTACTGGTTTTTTATTAATTTAAGCTTAAATACAAGTTACTTGGCAAGCAGCATATATTGAGAATACAATACACGCCACTCCAAATTTAGAATAATGAAAGAAATATACAACGAGGGTACATGTTAAATATTCTTCTTGATATCGATGGCCACATCAATAAAACAGCAATCTCAGAGTATATACAAAAATATGGGATTGATTGCGTTTATCATAATCTCAATAGCAAATATGACAATATGACACTCGTATATGCAGCAATCACCAGCGATGAAATTGACGAGCATATCAAACCGGAATTAGTTTTTTATTTATTGGAAAAAGGTGCCGAGATCTATATCAAGGACAATTTAATAAGTTTTGCTCTTTGCAATAAAAACTTTAACCTGGCTAATGTATTATTACAGCATGAAACAAGACTTTTACAAACCATCGAACGTGTAAATCTTATTGATACGGCCATAAAACTGGACAACGAAGAGGTATGGGAATGGATTATGACGAATGCGCATCCCATATTTCGAACAGAAAATTTATCGCAGCTTTGTAAATATCAGCAAAAAACAACCTCCATCAATTTTAATAAAATAGCACAGGAAAAATATACTCAGTATAAATTCTCGCGTCTGGGTTTGATTAATAGCGAAGATACTGCCTTAATCCTGGCAGCTAAAATGGCCAAAAAATCAGACCATGGTAATACCAGACCAAATTCAATTTTCGTGGTGACAAATAATGATATAGATAATTTAATCAGACAAATTAAAAATTTGCTCGAGCATGAAACCAAAAAGAATATTATAAAATTTCAAATTATACATTTCCCACGTCCGCATGCCATCTTTGGAGAATTTACCATTGATAAAAGCACCGCAGCATCAACAGTAATTTATACGCATCTTGACCCCGCTCCGCATATAACAAAATTTAATGAAATAATAACAATGGAATTTATCAAAGAAATTTCTCCTCTTGCAAATATCGAAATTAATGACTCTGATGTCGCCATACAAAAAGGGATCGGTTGTTCTTATTTTTCAATTGATGGAGCCATGAAGCTCGCCACGCCCCCAGATCGTGATTATGTTCCAAATCTCGCAGAATATATAAAAAAACATCGGATGAAAGACACATTTATGATATTCAATGAGCCAAATGTGACTTTATATAATGTCTCATCTTTACCAACCCGTTTTATTCGTGGATTACAATTTATTATTGATGAAGGTGAAGCTAAAGGTTTGAATAGCTGTATTTTTAACACATCAGAAAAAAAAGTTATTGTTAATAAAAAAAGGGAAACAGCTGAAACCTCGGTTCGCAAGGATTTACACACACTTCCTTCAAACAAGCCTGATACCAGGATTACGCTTAATAAAAGAGCGGAACGTAAAATGAAAAAATACTCTGAGACAGTAAATAATTTTATAAAAGATAAAAATATTATTGATCCTGCTTTTCTTGATTTGATTGATCAATATAAAATAAATGGTTTGGCAAAATTTTGCGAAGAACAAATAATCCTGAACTCAGTAAAACAACATAAGATTTAAAACCAGTAATTAATTCCCACCACTACATTACTCGAAGTGAGATTAACATTCCCATGACCATCAGGATCATTAAGACCATAAACAGTCGGGATATGTAGATGGATAACTTTTGCATAATCCGCATAATAATATTCTGTACGTGCCGACCAATTTCGACAGAATGCCCATTCAATTCCTGCGCCAATTAACCAGCCTGCTTGCGTACTATCACTGGAATAATGATCGCCACCTTCATTGTTATATGTCAGTCCTGCATTTGCAAAACTTGCTCCAACTGTCAAATAAGGAAGAAGAATATTGTTATTCCATTGCACTGCACGACCCAATCGACCTTTAATCGCACCTTGCATGCGATTTTTAAATGAGAAACGATCATAAACATCTGCGTTAAATGGACTAGTACAATTCAATGTCACGTTTTGTCTGGTATTAAAACTAACATCTGCTTCTACACCTGTCACAAGACGATTGGGAAATTGATACAAATAACCCAATTGTGCACCAGGAGAAAAAGTTGAATAGTTCGAACTCTTATCACAACTATCATTCAAATTTGTAAACCCTGATTGCTGAGAAGTTAATTTGGCATTGTTAAAAACAATTCCCGCATTAATACCCGCATAAAACCCTGTCCAATCTGCATAAGCCATTCCAGTCAGACTCATAACTAGCGTCATACTCTTCATCATTATTGAAAATTTTTTCATTGCGTCATCACCGTTAACGGATTAGAAACGATACCATTTTTTGTGCCAATGACAGTGCAGGAAGTATTTCTGCCTTGCACTTTCAGATATGTTTGCGTGCTGGTATGTCCAATTTCACATTGACCATTACCTGTCCTGGTAGTAACGGTATAAACCGTCGCACCAATTCCTGGAACTGGTAATTGTCCAAGGATCACAGGTCTACCACTAGCAATCACAGCAGGACTGGTGATAGGCGATCCATTATAGGTTGCTGGAATATTAATGGATGAATTACTCAATAATTCAAATTGCACAAACGTCGGAGAACCTGCAGGTAAATATGAAAGCTTATAATTCGGTGTTTTTCCGGTAAATGTTACTGTATCAAATGTTCCTGTAATTCCAGATGAAGTGAGTATGGTGTATTTTCCAGGAGTAGCGCTTGCATCCAGATTAATTTCCAATGCTCCTGCAAGCGATGCAATTCCATTCACCGCAACCAAAGAGGTACCGCTGGAATTAATATTGATATGCACAAGACTACCAAGCGAACCAATATTTGCTGAAGTCAGATTCAAAGTGCCAAGTGTAAGTGTTCCATTCATATCTGGGGAAATGGTGCCAGAATTGGCAAAGACATTTCCGGTCAAGGTTCCAGTACCACTCAGCGTACCTCTTTGTGCACTAAAACTGGAATTCCTGCAAACGGAAATGGATGCTTCATTAATCAATCCATTCACTTTGAAATTCGCATTATTGATGAAGACACCACCCTGATAGTCACTTGTTCCATTGTAAATAACCGTACCATTTCCCTGAACGTTGACATTCGTGCCACCCGCACCAAAGGAAGTATCATCAACAAAGGAAACTTGATCGCCAAGCGTTAATAAATCACCAGCGCCTTGCGCCATGAAGGTGAGAGAAGAACCTGTTCGCAGGAAAATACTATTACCTAATGCCGAGCCATCCACACCGTCTGTGCCACCACCACTACCACCTGTGCCATGTGTTCCCGCCTGTGCCGTATTGTTGGATGTGTTGAAAGTGGTTGGTATACCAGAAAGCGCTTGTATCGTGAAATTGAGATCACTATCCACAAAAATTGCGCCACCAAGACCACTGCCACCGCCACCACCTCCTCCACCGAAACCCGCTCCATAATTACTGGAGCCTGTTCCTCCGGCACCACCACCAAGATTTCCTGTATCTACACCACCTGATGCAGTAATACCATTTGAAGGTCCGCCTCCACCTCCTCCTCCGCCACCGAGGGAATTACCACCATCCGCTGGTGTCATGCCAGACTGATTGACTCCGCCACCACCTCCGCCACCGCCCGTTCCACCCGCTGCACCTTGTACCGTGTAAGTAAGATCATAAGCGCCTGTGCCAGCCGCACCACCTCCGCCACCACCATAACCACCCACTCCAGATTGGCCATCAACCTGATTGGAAGAACTGGTTATAACCACTCCACCACCACCTCCACCGGCACCGTCGCCTCCCAAACCACCTGATGGAGTAGCATTCTGTGTATTCTTGCGTAAGGGTGGCGTATTACCAAAAGCTTGCAGTCCATCATTACCATCGCTGCCACCACCGCCTCCGCCAGCAGTGGATCCTCCACCACCTCCACCGCCGCCTGCGCTATTGCCACCGTTATTACCTCCGCCACCGGTACCTGCGGTATATGTAAGACCCAAACCATTACCATTCTGTCCTGCATTCTGATCCGCGCCACCATTGCCAAGGTTATTGATGACTCCTATGGTTGCGCGAGATCCCAAACCTCCGCCGCCTCCACCTCCGCCACCGAGTGGATCGCTAGTCGAAAGCGTGACATTTCCACCATCACCACCAAAGCCACCACCTCCGGCGCCGCCAGTGCTGCCGATAGCAGTAATGGAACCACCATTTCCAAAAAAGCCGCCTCCTCCTCCACCGCCTTCGTTACCAGTGGAGAAACCACTCATGAAGTTGCCGCCATTGCCACCAATAGCTGAGCAGTTGTTTATCGACACATTCATTAATGTGACTGCAGGTCCTGAACCATTTAAAAAAGTCTGAGGTGTGTAAATCGCACCTCCTGCACCCATACCACCACCACCTGCAGCAATTCCATTGCCACCATTGCCACCTTTTGCAGACAGGTTTTGAAAATTGATATTCTGGATCGTTACATTTCCCATAGGAATAAAAAATCCACTGTAAGTGCCGCTATTTCCATCAATGGTGACAGTCGGCGTCGAACCCGAATTACCAATGGTGATACTTACAGGATTAATAGAATTATTGATAATTGGCAAAATGCCATTGAGTTGGATTGTCATCGGAAAATCAAACACGATCGCATAATCATCCGCTGTACTATTTAAATTCTGATTCATTGTATTCAGCGCATATCTCAGATCACCAACATCACCCATTCCACCAGGATCATTATCTGAACTTAATGTGACATGCAGCGTGGTTAATGCATAAGAAAATGATGAGATAAAAAAAGATGGTAAAACGCAAAGCAGCATCCAGTGCTTGATCTTGAACATGATAATCCTTTAATTAAATTCCATTTTTTTTGCATGATAAAACGTGAGAAAAAATTATTCAATATTTTAGGCATAAAGGAATTGTGTTTTGACCAAACTAAAGTGGCAGCTTAGAATGGTCGCCCAATCTTTTCCTGAACCAAAAAAATAATAGATCAAATAAAACCTTATTTTAATAATCTGAATAAACGCCTTGTCAAAAGATCTCATTATATTTTTTATATTTTCTGGATACTGTAATTTCTAAATTTCCGGCACAGGATAATCGGGTGTCAATTTCAAAGCGACTTCCTGCCACAAACTCACACCTAAATGTTTTACCGGCGGCTTATCAGTTTCCTGCATTGTATAAAACGCAATGAATACAATATTTTTTTCTGGCAACACTGCAAATACACCACTATATCCATTAAAAGCAGGATTCTGGAATAACCAGTGATTAGCAGCTGCGAAACCCATCGCAAAATAAAGATCACGTGTGTTTGCACCTTTTCCTGCAGTATCAGGCGCTTTTAATTGTTGCGCAGATTTTTTTGCCAATAATGTTCCTTTCATCCACGCATTCGCCCAGGTTCCCAAATCCTCGATCGTTGAAACACTTGAACCACTGTAGGAAGTCCATGATGGATTCCAGAAAGTTGCATCTTCATAAACTGACCTATCCTGACTAAAAGCATGTAGTATCGGAGCAGCCATGGATGCAGTGACATTATCAAAGGTCGTTTGCTGCAAGTTCAATTTCCTGAAAATGTATGATGTAAATAATGTATTTAATGGTTGCTTGCCAACTTTAGTTAAAATACTACCGAGAACAACATAATCTGTATGTGAATAACGCTGGCTGGTATCAGGTGCAAATGCTGCCGGTGTTGCATACGCCAATATCGATTCATCTGTCCATTGTCTGAATGGTTCCTTGATAACAGCATCAATAAAGTTTTTATTAAACACATAATCGCGCAAACCACTGGTACCATTTGCGAGCATTTTTATCGTAATTTTATTGGCATTTGGCAAATCTGGATACCAGCGTGAAATTTTATCATCGAGACTGATTTTATGTTGTTCTACCATCTGCATGAGTAAAGTAGTCAGCATGGTTTCAGTCACACCACCAATACGAAAATGCATATCGGTTGTCGCAGGCACTTTCGTCATGGATTCACCGAGCGCATTGATGCTGACAGGTTTGCCATTGATCCATAAACCATAAACAATTGCTTTAACAGGTTTATGCTGAATAAATGACTGAACTTCCTGATCAATCCAGTACTTGTTAACGTCAGCAAATACCTTTGTTTGCATCAGGCACAAACCGGCAAAAAGAATAAAAAATATATATTTTACGGGCATTTAGCCTCCGAATATAATGCGCGATCAATAAATGAATTGCGATAATATCCTTATTTGGTAAGATCGCCAATCCTAATTATTACTAATAAACCGACGAGAGCACCGCAATGTTTAGAATGATCGAAACCATTTTGCTTGCCAACGAGATGAGTGTCCACCTTGGTACATTAATTAAAAGAATTCAACGTAACATACATAAATTAACTATCATGCCTAAAGACGAAATGGCAGAGCTGCAAGCAATCATGATGGAATTGGAGAAATTTTATAAGGCATATAATATTGCATTATTGTCATTAAATGAAAGATTTTTCACTGCTGATTTTCAAATACCTGCGCCTGAATCCATAGAACAATTTGAAAACGAGCTTTACGAACTTTCAGTAAGTTTAAATGAAAATTATAAAAACTTTATTTTCAGACTTGATGCATTACTTTCATTTCATTATGTACATGACAAATTATGGGTTAAGCTTGAGGTGGCTTTATCAGATGCGTTTACTTATGCGCTATATAATGAAAACATAGGCATAAATAAAATGCTGGCGATTACACAGAAGATCAAAATGCTGAAAGATCACCAAAATTCGATCTTTTATAACTGGAAATTACTGACTTCACGTCTTGTAGAGCAAGATTACACAACACTTCCTGAACAACAACATGAACCTGGAATGAACTTATACTTAAAATCGCTTTCTGAAGCATTAACCATGCATTGCAACAAAATCATAGCTACTCTTCTTTTTTATTATCATCCTGATTATCACATGGAGATATGCAAGCAAACATATAAGTTAATGAAAGAACCGCTATTACCTTTTTGTGGTGGCAACTTTTTTTTGCAGCCAGATGAAGATTTTAAAATCGTTTTTAAATTTATCAAAAAAAATCATGATTTCTTCATAGCAGTATACAGGGATTTTGATAGGTTTCAGAATTGGTGTGAAAACCGGGAAGATTGGATCACAACCTATTCGAATGTCCTGAAAAAGAATATCCATGGAACTGATCAGTTGAAAGCCTTTGGTGAGGCACTAAAGCAATATGCTGATACCAGGCAGGATCGTTTGCTGGCAAAATTTTTATTGCATAGATATAACAAGAATCATCTGGTTAGGGATTTAAGGGAGCTCATAGATGATTTTGACTTCCAGAATGTCTGCAACGAATGGCAAGAAGATGCCTCTCTTGATAATAATGAAATAGAAATAGCTTCCAGATGCCTTAAGTTATGAATAGTATGGGTTTGAAACACATCAGCTGCGACTAACAAGGTGGAATGTATCGTACATTCCACCTGTTTTTTTAGGAGAAAATCTTTTCCAGAATTGATTTATTCTTTTTGGAACCCTTTGGTCTTCCTCTGCGCTTGCCTTTTGATTTACTGGTCTTGGTGGATTTACGTGCGCCTTTCTTTCCTGCGCGCATTCCCTTTTTACCAGCTTTTGCTTTTCTGCCTCTTTTGCCAGCTTTTTTAACGCCAGCTGCCTTGCCTGCTTTAGCAGTCTTGGCTTTACGCTTTTTACCTTTACGCTTCTTGCCTGCAAGTTCCATAGCAGTCATCGATTTTTTGCTAGTCTTCTTTGATGATTTCCGTTTTGCACGTTTCATAACTTCATCCTGATAAAATAAAAAAAACATTGTAGCAAAAAATTAATTAATAAAACAATATTCATACAGATAAATATCAAATTACATTTATCATTTTCATTCCCATAATAATGATCACGATGGCAAATGCACGCTGTAATAATGCAGCAGGTAAAACAGTAGAAAGTTTGACGCCAACCGGAACAAACAAAACCCCTGCGAATGTAATAGCTAAAAATGCTGGCCAGTGTACATAACCAATTGTATGAGTGCCTGCATATCCTTTAAATAATCCTGTCAGGACATAAGTCAACGCGCCGCTAATTGCGACAGGAAATCCAATTAATGTTGAAGTACCCACGGCATATCGCATGCGGAATTTCATCGAATGTAAAAATGGCACCATCAAAATACCACCACCCGATCCAACAATGCTGGCGATGAATCCAATACTGAATCCGCCACTCGCAATTTTGTGGAAGGCAAATACAGGATGAATATCTTTTTCATCGGTCGCTGATTTTCTCGATAACATATAAATCGCGACTAAAATCAAAAATGTACCAAATATGCCTTGTAAACAAGATGAAGATAAATAGCTTGCAAGCAGCGCACCCAGACAAGACCCACATATGCTAAATACAATTATCATGCGGAATAATTGCCATTGTTCCTATGCCTAACATGCCTTGCAGCATCGCGCCTGCACTGCCGGCTATTAAACACATTAATAATAAATTAAACATGGTGATATCAATCAAAAATTAATGAATTGCTTTCAATGATTTTTCTTTCCCTGATGTTAATCACTGGTCGCAATTCATCTATGATTTCATCGAAACTGGCTATGCTAATTGTTTTAATATGATGTCTCGCCAGATTTTCAATTGCACTTTTATCCCGATAAGCACTAATGACTGCATGATCAACAGAACCACCCAGTGAACGAATCTTTTTTGCTGCATCAATCAGTGTATCGCCAGTCGAAGTCATATCATCCACCAGTAAAATGTTGTTTGTTATTTCTCCGTAAACAAATTGCTGCGTTCCATGAGCAAGCGGTGATTTTTTGATAACAACGTAATTGTGATTGAACATGACACTCATGGCACCCACAATGATGGGGCTCATGACAGAATCAACCACACCCAGCGTACAATTCATGCCGGCGACGACTGATAACTCATGATAAAGTTTCGCGATTAATTGCAGATAGACATGATTCGCCAAAAAATTTCGATGATCGAGATAGACATGACTTCTTTTGCCAGACTGCAAAGTAAAGGCATTCTCTTTTATCAACAAGGCATTTGACTGATATATCCCTTCGATGTATTGCGATTTTAACTGATTGACATTCATTTGTTTCATCCTATAGTTGTCGGTTTAACGGCTAGTGCAATGCACTTTATTTCAGCAAATTACTGCTGTAAATATTTTAATTGTCGGGAAATCGGTCGACGTATGATGAATAATCAAACTACTACAGCACTGATGGAATTAGGACTTTGTGACAAGGAAGCCTTACTATATTTATCTGCCTTGAAAATGGGCGCAGCAACCGCTCAGCAATTGTCACTGGACAGCGAGTTAAAACGCTCAACCGCTTATCCTTATATTGATACGCTGGTTGAAAAGGGTTTATTGCATATTCAAATCAATGGAGCTCGTAAATTATTTATTGCGGAATCACCCGATAAACTTTCCATTTTGCTGGATAGAAAAAAACAAATTCTGACAAACATTATGCCGCAACTTGTGCAGAATTATCTTCACTCCTCCCCTTCCACGAATAACATTAGGATCTATCAGGGACTTTCAGGAATTAAACTGGTTTACGATGGTATGCTTGCCAATCTTGCAGATGGTGATGAATATCTGGTGATTTCTGATCAGGAAAAATGGCATGCGCTTGATCCTGAATATTTTGAGAATTTTATACTGCAACGCAGTAAATTAAATTTAATAATCCGGCTTTTGCTTCAGGACTCCCAACATGCAAGATCGTACAAAAGGAAGGAAAAGAAATACCAGGAAAAAATTAAATTGATTCCTGATACGCTCGCCTTAAACATTAATATGGTCATCCTGCCGACTAAAGTGATTCTTACGCAACTGGTTGATCCCTTGCTGGCGATTTTAATCGAGAATCCAAATGTAGCAGCGATGAATAAAACATTATTTAACATTCTGTGGGAAGTTTTATAGCTTTGACGGACGATGATGATTATGTTGCAAATCACGGCCATCAACATGCTGTAATTTATCGAATATTCTCATTTGATTTGATAAATTTCGTTTTAAATCCAGCTTAATGAGTTGTGCAGCGCGCTCACCAATCATCATGCAAGGAGCATGTGTATTACCTGAAGTGAGTGTTGGCATAATAGATGCATCAGCAACACGTAATCCTTGCGTTCCATATACACGCAATTGCGGATCAACTACTGCATGTGTATCAACACCCATTTTGCAAGTTCCAGCAAGATGCCATAAGGTCGTGGCATTATTGCGAATATAATTTTCTATAGCTTCATCATCACAAACATTATTTCCAGGCAGGATTTCTTCGCCCAGCATATCGTTAAAATGCATGGATTTTGCTAATTCACGCGCAATGCTGATGCCTTTTTTTAACAACATCATATCCTTATCATTCTGCAAATAATTCATCTCGATACGGGGCGGGATTAAAGGATTACTGGATTGAATGGTTATCCTGCACACATGATCCTGAAGATTTTCACCAACAGGCAAATCATTAATCAATGGAATATTGAATTTATCCAGCATTTTTTTCGAACCAATGCCAGATAACATTAATAATTTGGGTGTATTAATGGCACCCGCACACAGAATAATTTCATTACTGGCATATACTTCATGTTCAATACCATTTTGTTGATAAACGACACCTGTCGCGCAGTTGTCAGCAAAAATAATACGCAAAACCAGTGCATTAGTTTCTACTGTAAAATTAGCCTGGTGTTCAATCGGGTGCAAATACGCATCTGCGGCGCTATAGCGTTGTGAATATTTAATTGTCGTTTGATAAAGTTTCGCCTGGTAATTTGTTGCTGCAATAAATCGCTGCGACAAGACATGTGGTGTTTCAGGAAGAGAGGCACAATCATTTTGCAGTTTTTCAAAATGCGGCTTAAGCGCAGAAGAATTCCATCCTTGATTACCCAGTGATTCCCAGTGATCATAATCTCCAGGATGTCCATGCACAAACACCATAGCATTGATTGCGCTACAACCGCCTAATGTTTTTCCGCGAGCAATGGGAATTTTTCGTTCATTGAGATAAAGTTCTTTTTCGGTTTGATAATTCCAGTCAAGCTCAGAACCTGGCAAATTTTGATATTTTCCTGGGATACGTATGTCTTCACAGTCATCTTTATTTCCTGCTTCCAGCAACAATATTTTTATATTTGGAATTTGTGCAAGACGATTTGCAATGACACAACCTGCAGAACCAGCACCAACGATTATGTAGTGATACAAAATAAACTATCCTTAATTTTAAAATTCCCTCGCAAATAAATGCCCTGTATTTGCAGGGCACTATATATTGCAGATAACAATCAAGAAGTCGTAACGTTACACGTATAATTTTGACCATTCGTGGAAAGACTGGCTTGCTGCGGAAGCACGATAATACCATTCGCATTAAATCCAATGTTGGTAACATTCACAGGATCTGTCAGCGTCATCGCCAATGTTCCACCTGATAACACACCAGTTGCATTCCACACACCTGACAAGGAAGAAATGCCTGACACAGACATTTTCAACACAGCAGGATTACTCATCGGTGTTTGTGTGGTGATAAATAAATTGCAGGAACTACCAGCCCATGGATCGGTTGGATTTCCCCATGTACTACATTGCGTCTTGACTGTGCAAGATGTCGCAGCAGATGCAGTGTAATTGATATTCTCCTGTGCAGTAGCATTCGCACTCACATTTACCGTTGCAGCAAAATTGGCATTACATTTCGTATTATTCGGTAAAGTAGTTGGCGCAACACTGATAGTGTACGTTCCTGCAGGAAGCTGAATACTGACTGGTGTTGTACCAATCACCGTCACTTGCTTGCTTAGGGAACTATTGGAATAACCCACAATAAATTGCTGATTATCTACAATCGTACAATCACTATTTCCCGCTACTGTAATCTGCAACGTGCCACCGGGTTGTTGCGCATATTGCATGGTGACATCCGTTTCAGTATTGGTGGTGACTGTTGCAGAAGAAGCTTGTTTTGTCTGAAAAACTGTACCATCAGCATTAACAATATTATTTCCAGTCAAACTGTAATTACCTGTGACGACCTGATTATTACAGGTTAAGGTGTCAAATTGCGTCAGATTAAATACGTAATTGCTACTGCCGGTTGCAGTGATAACAGGAAATGCAGTGCCTGAATAACCAGTCGGTGCCGGAACAGTAACGCATAATGTTCCATACGTTAAAACTGGTGGAATGCTATTAAATAAATTATGCAAATCCTGTTCCTTCCATGCATACAATGTCAGATTGGAATCACTGGCGCGTATGCCTGCAGGATTGTCTGAATTATTAAATGTCCAGAAAAATAAATTATTTGGAATTTGTTTTGCAATCAGATATGGTGCAACGGAATTCAAAAAGAAATCCTCGCCACCTTGTTGTGTATCATATCCCAATTCACCAACAACAAATGGAAAACCGGAATCCTGTAAAAATCCAAAATTCCATTGAAAGCGAATCTTGCTGTCATTGGCATCTGATTGCCAGCCTGCAACTGCTGAACCATAAAGATGTGGCGCAAATACTATATGACCATTATTACCATCATTGTTCGTTCCCAATAACCAGTCAGCAATGGTATCTGGATCTGTTGCGCTGAAATTATTTGTTTTAAGCGCAGAAATAAGCAGTGTTCTAAAATTACTGGCATTGAATTTAGCAACACCATTTGCAGATTGTGCTGGATCAAGCAAGCTACGAAAATTTTCTCCCCAATTGGAACCGATGTTATTAACATGCAGCGGATTGGCTGGTGTCGGGCAACGCGCAGGATCCGTAGAAAGCCCAATGACACTGGTATCATCCACTTTGGTGGAAGCAGGAAAACAAATTGCTGAATTGGAACTATAAACAGGATCGTAAGGATCATTACCATTGGTTCCACCTGGCGCTTCAACAAATAAAAGTACAGCAGGATTAGTGTCATGTACTGCTGCGGCTGCGGCTGCAATCACTTTTATCCAGGCTGGCTGCACAGGACTAATTTGCGTATTATCCTGAAACCAGAAAAGCTGATGTGGCTCATTGAAAATATCAATGCCAAATACATTCGCTGGCGCAGTTTTTACAAAATTAACAATATCATCATGATAATTTTGTAATGAATAATCAGATGCTACCACTGTTCCATCGCGGAAATTATCACCAAGACCAGGTCTATGATGGAAATCCAGCATGACATAGAGATTTTGTTTGTTGAATTCATTAATGGTCGCATTCAATAAATTAGGTGCAGTTAATGATTTAACACAATGTCCACTGCCATCTGCTCCTGCTGTCCAATCACAGAATGGTCCATTACCTGTTGTTGGTGCAGATTGACTGGTACGTGAAAAATCAAAAGGAGAACTTTGTATTGTTGTTGCGTCATGCCAGATGCCAGGCTGGATTGGCAAACGAATACTCTTGAATGCAACACCGTTTGCTGTTGTTACACCGGATGTTGGTACTAACCAGGGAGAAGTTAATAATTGAATCGCACCATTTTCAGTATTATAGGGATTAAATGCGACACTCCATAATCCACCCAAAAAATTACTATCCTGAAAGCCTATCCATGCGATGCCATTGATGGCAATCTGATTGCCGCTGTTATCGTAAATTTTTCCGCTTTTGGTGCTATATGCATGTGCGCTTGCGTCTAACAGGGAAAGTGAAGCGATGAATAATGCCAGCTGGGTGCGTTTAAACGTAAGCATAACAAATCTCCTTATTTGTAATTTTAAAAACTATAGGTAGGGAAGATTTAACGCGCAAGCATTTCTTATGAAAGATAAGTCTTAATAGCACAAATTCAAATATTCTGTATAATTAAAAAATAAATTATTCAACAGGGATGGCAAAACACTCATGGGAAAAAAACATATTGCTGAATTATTGATTGAAGCCGATAAAAGAATTTCACGCCTGATTGATAATCTTGAAAAAAATGATGTGCAAAACCAGATGATTATTGATGAAGTAAATGAAACCATCCGTCAGCTGGATAAAATAGTGGAATCCCTGGAAAGCCAGGCATAACCTGGCTAATTGAGATGGAGTAGTGCAGCAATATCCGCTGCAATAATAACTGAAATATTTTTTGTTCTACAGCAGGTGTCTGTCATCCTGAGCACGGCTTTTGCTTTTGTGCGAAGGATCTTTCGATGAGTTACACGTACTCTTTATGAGATCCTTCGCACAAAAGCAAAAGCCGTGCTCAGGATGACAGACACCTGCTGCATAATGACAGACGCTTGATGCATGCCGCCGCAGCTCCGTTGCAAGAACAGCTCTCTACAGCAAATATCACCTATAATTCGTCACATCATTCACGGCAGCTTGTGCAAATCCTTTTTTCCGCAGCATGCAACTATCGCATTTACCACAAGCGTAACCGTCTGCTGTCGCCTGATAACACGTGACGGTCATGGCATAATCAACACCCAGCTTATGACCTAGCTGTATCGTTTCTGCTTTGGAAAGATGAATCAATGGTGTGTGAATCCTGATGCCGCCCTCTTCCACTCCCATTTTAGTCGCAAGTGTTGCCATCGCCTGAAATGCGGCAATATATTCCGGACGACAATCTGGATAACCTGAATAATCCACTGCACTCACACCAATAAAAATATCTTTTGCATCCAGCACTTCTGCATATGCCAGTGCGATGGATAAAAATATGGTATTTCGCGCGGGAACATAAGTCGCTGGAATGCTGGAATTATTTTCACGAAAATCAGGAACTGCAATATCCTCATCAGTTAATGCTGAATGTTTGAATTGCTGAATATCAAGATCAAATATCTTATGACTCGCATCAAAATACGCTGCTATTTTTTTTGCCGCATTTAATTCCGCAATACTTTTCTGGCCATAATTAAAACTCAACGCATGACAATTAAAACCGTATGATTTTGCATAAGCAAGACAAGTGGTCGAATCAAGACCGCCAGATAATAAAATAACCGCATTTTTCATTGATAATCTCCAGGAGCTCGCATGGTAATAAGGTGTCCATTGAGTGTCAACCGTTGATTGTGATATATCATCGCACTCAATTCACTATTTACAAAACAAGGAAATCCCATGGAAAGTCGAGCTGAGCAGAATAAAGTTATGCGTGAGATGATTTCAAAAGCTATTGATGACAATAATCTTAAAATGGTTGTCAGCTTGATTAGTAATGATTTACATGCAGAAAAATTTGGTGAGAGAAAAGATATTCCCATTGAAGATGCTGCTTTTGGAAAAAAATGGTCAATCATGAAATTCCTGCTGCGGGATATTGAAAACAAATATAGTAAATTTAAACCAGAACAATTATCTATCATTAGACGTGGGCTCGGATTTGCGCTAACTGCATATCTTCATATAATAAATTTTCCTGATATTGAGATTGTAAAAAGTTTTCTTCGATTAAAAGCTAATCCAGACATGCAATATATAGCTTATACAGCATTACATTGTGCTGCAAGCAAAGGGTTAACTGATATACTAAAGTTACTTTTGCATTCTGGTTACGATATCAATGTCAAGACCTCCAACAAAAATAAGCTCGCCATTGAGTTAGCATATAAAAATAAACATTCAGATTGCGTATCACTTTTATCAAACCATGCTGATTATAATAAAAATGTCGCAATTTATTTTGCCCTGATTTGTCTGACAGATAAAAACAGCAAACTATATCCGCTATTAATGTTGCCTGATATTTTTATAAATAATATCCTGGTTCATTTAACCAACAAATTATTCTGGGATGTGTTCAGTGTTTATTACAATGATATAAATAATTTGCCGACGAAAATGGACCTAATCAGAAGCCAATGCGCAGTCGATCAATATTTCAAACATGGTAAAACAGCAGGAAAATCACTAACAACTTTTGGAATACATAATCGATCAGAAATTTCCGTTGAATTATTTAACTCGATTAAAAATAAATTAAATGACAATTCAATAGCATTAACTAAAAAACAATCGCAGATTGCAGATGACATTAATAAATACAAGAAAAATGGTTATAGTAAACGCAATTGCAAGGGAAACAAGATTCTATATAAATATCGCTTATTTGATATCAGACAAGAGCCGCAACCAATCATGCAATCACGAGAAGAACAAGTTGAGATCATGCAGCGGGCATTTGAAGAGCAAAAGTTATTATTCATTCAGCCAAAGGAAGTACAGCAGAACACAACAGTATTAAAAAAATAAACCCACACAACTACTTCACTGCTTCCTTGATTTCAGAAACTTTATTCGCGGGAACGAGAATCGCTTTCGTTTCTGATTTTGGTTTTGAACCACGATGATAGTCTGGATTTAATTTTTGCAGTGTCTTTACATCCGTACCGGTTTTCCTGGCAACCGTTTCCAGATTCACCGGTTTGGAAACACCAACTGATTCAAAATATGGCTTGTTGTTAACCGGTGGTAATATCACACCATATTTTTCTGGATTCTTGATAATTTCAGCTACCGCAAGCAAACGTGGTACATAAAATTTCGTCTCGCGCGGCAATGGCAAACCCCAGAAATTTTTGCTACCTGATTTACGCATCGCTGATTGCACCCGTACCTGACCGCAATTATAAGCAGCAATCGCCAGTAACCAGTTACCCTTAAACATCACGCCAAGATCATTGAAATAAGCCAGTGCTGCCTTGGTAGAGGCAACTACATTGCGTCGACCATCATAACCAGAACGCACCTTCACACCCAATTCATGCGCGGTACGCGACATTAATTGCCATAAACCCGTGGCACCAACTTTGGAACGATCGTAAGGATTAAATTCACTTTCAATAACAGGAATCAATGCCAATTCTGCTGGCAAATGACGTGCTTCGGTTTGCTTGTGGATGAAATAGATATACGGAACTGCCGCGCGCAAAATGACATTTATACGACCTTCAGCAAGCATTTTTTTGATCTCAGCCTGGACTTGTGCAGATTGCGCACGCGTATCCAGCTTGAACTGACGACTCATGTTCTGCCAGATGGTTTCGGTCGGGTGATCTCCCCTGTCTACCACCACCGCATCACGATACGCAGTTGGCATCAGGTTTATCACTTCGGTCTCAGTCGCATACCAGGTTGTTAACAAGCTACAACTGAGGATGATGAGAATGAGATATTTTGAGTAGTTGATGATTAATTGCATGGCGGCCATATTACATAAAAAAGCCTGAATGTAAAACCCTAATTAGTACAATTTTTGACTTGATTTTTCGTTTTCATATAAATTTTAAATGCTTAGGAGCTTAACGTACTCTTAAATGTACAATTTATTGGGTGAAATATGGTCAGATGCTGTAGGAAATAAGCGCGAAAATGGCTTAACAGAAGATTAAATGTGTGTAGTCGGGAAGTGGGTTGGGTTATTACGGAGAGCTGTCATCCTGAGCAATGACTGAGAGCTGTCATCCTGAGCGCGGCTCTTGCTTTTGCGCGAAGGATCTCATGAAGAATGCGCATAATTCATTGGGAGATCCTTCGCGCAAAAGCAAGAGCCGCGCTCAGGATGACAGCTCTCAGTCATTGCTCAGGATGACAGCTCTCCACGCAAGTAAAGACAGCTAGCTGCAATAACCCAATAAAAAAGGCAGGATTGATCGAAGGCCCGGAATATGTAAGTGGATGTCTCTGTAATACTTTAGGCTCACCCGTTAGGGCATGCTCACCGCATTAACTCTCTGACTTCCCCGGACTATGCTTGTAGGGCTTCGATCAATGTCCTGCCTGGTTGGTTATTATAATGATTAAGTGCGGATATACAACCTGTGCAGCACGCTTTACCTGCCAAAATATTCATCCGACTGCATTTCCAGCAAGCGCGAATACGTCCGCTTGAATGAGGCAAGCATATATCCTTCCGAATAAATATCAGCAATGGCAACTGCAGAAGACATAATTAAACGTATTTTTGCATCATAAAAAACATCGATCATGCGAATAAATAAATTAATTCGATCATTATCCTGCATGGCAATATGCACCACATTGCTAATTAAAATAGTTTTATATTTCTGTACAATCGCAAGATAATCCTGCTGATGACGCGGCACGGCACAAATAACACTGAAATCAAACCAGATCACATCATCCGTCTTTTTGATAATTTCAATCTCGCGATGCGCAATATGCAATGCTTCAGTATTCCATTCTTCATCATTACTTAATTGCGAAAAAACTTCTGTCATGCGCTTTTCTGCCACTGCATCATTCGGTGTATAAAACACACCAATGGCTCGCAAATACCTCGCACGATAATCTTCGTGACTTTCCAGATGAATAACCTGTGTATGCTGCTGGATTAAGGCAATCGCTGGTAAAAAAGATTCGCGCTGCAAACCGCGCTTATATAAATCTTCTGGGCTGGTATTTGAAGTTGTCACGAGACAAACACCACAGGAAAAAAGCAAATGCAATAATCGTGCCAGTAACATGGCATCAACAATATCTGTTACCACAAATTCATCGAAACATAATAATAAATATTTTTTTGCGAGTTCCTTCGCAATAATTTTTAAAGGATCTTTTTCACCCTGATGTTTAATCAGTTGTTGATGCACATCATTCATGAACGCATGGAAATGTACGCGTAATTTATTTTGAAATGGCAGGCAATGATAAAGACAATCAAGCAAAAATGTTTTGCCAATTCCCACATCACCCCATAAATATGCACCATTCACTAATCGCGATTTGCGCATGAGGGAAAAAATACCAGAACGTTTCTGTTGCTCACGCAACAAGGCGAAATAAATTTCCTGCAAATATTGCAAGGCATGTAATTGTTGCTGATCTTCTGTAATTCTTCCCTGATGACATAGATCGCGATAGTAATCCATCGGAGTCATATTGGTATATTAATTCACATAATTAAACGTCACTGATGCGCTGCCGCAACTATTCGAACCTACTACTGTCAGCGTGTAATTACCTGTTCCGCCACCATAACTTAACAAACCAGAATTTGGATTGATGGAGAAATCTGTCGGCGAACCGCTGCCATTCGTGATAACAGAAAGGCTATATACAATACTTTGCCCAGTAAATAAAGGTCCAAATCCAAACGTAAATGCTGCTGTGGTAACCGGTAAGCCTGGATTAATTCCTGGTGTACCGAGATATTGCACAGGCACCAGATTACAACCCTCTGCCAATGCACTATCAGGCACTGCCAGCACTTGTGGCATATAAACCGCTGGCACTGCGACAAATTGCAGCATCTTATCATTCACAGGATCGGCATAACCTCTTCTGTTATAACCACAATCTTCCCGCGATTGATCCAGATAATAATCTGCACTCACGCCAACATTATAAGTACTCGGCAAGGTCCTTTTACCATCGACATAATTTCCGAAAATACCAACTGTCCATGCTCCAAGCAGTGGAAATTGCGTGAATAATATATTCGCAGAATAATTGTTATATGCCTGACGCACAGAAGCCGTTGCACCTAAATTCAGATAATTAAATATCGCCTGATTAAAACTGAGTGTGCCGCCAAAGCCAGTTGAATCCGCATGATTCGCCTGATAGCGAATGTTATAACGCACCTTGTCCCAATTAAGCGCGGCAGAAACGCGACCACCATACCAGGGTGTTAATGCAAACCCAGGACTAATGCCACCAGCATCGGAACCTGCAATGCGTCTTTCATTGCTGTAAATGACAGGTGTGCCAATTGCATCAATCGCTGCTCCCGTGATATTTCCCAATTGCTTGTTGGGTGCATAGGAACCATAAATTGAAAGATCAAATGAAGGACGCATCCAGCTCGTCGTAAAATCCTGTTCATAGGCAAGACCCACTGCCAACTGATTCACCCACGCATTCGAGGTGCTGGAAATAAAAGAATAATTGATGTATTGCCAGAGATATTCGCCCGTTATTTTTAAACGTTGGCAATCATTGAATTTGTAGGCATAGGTTCCACTGACACGCAAATTACGCGGAGCTGCTTCTGCAGCAAGTGAGTATGCCCAATTTTCAACAAGACGATTGGTAAAACGCGCCTTGATTTCCGGCCCCAGAAAAGAAACATGCTCATCATCATTGGGAAAACTGGTTGCAAAAGCTGCGTTATGCATGAGGAATAAGCCAGAAACTACAGCGATAATCTTGCCAAACTTTTTCATTCAACCTCTCCATGTGTTCATTTCAACATCCGATGCTAATATGTGCGATGTGTGATTGCAACCGAATTGACACTACAATCATTCCCGTTACAATCAGCTCTCAAACACAAGGAAACACCATGAAAGCTGCAATCAAATTATCATTCATCATTATTTTCCTCATGGTTGCATCATTCAGTAATGTTTTTTGCCAGGAGAAAAAACATCACGATGCTGATGTTGCTACACAAAGCGAAGCGAAATTAATACAAAAACTGCAACGCGCAAATATTCCTGAATATAGCTGGCAAATTCTCAATACATACCCACACGACACTTCCAGCTTCACTGAAGGTTTAACTTTTCAGGATGGTTTTCTATATGAAAGCACCGGATTATATGGACACTCACGCTTGCGCAAGCTCGATAAAAATATGAATGTCATCAACGAAATTAAATTAACACCAAATTATTTTGGTGAAGGTATGACGTTGCTAAATGATAATATTTACCAGCTGACTTATCAGGAACATGCAGGATTTGTTTATGACAAAAATACGTTCGCTTCCAAAAACCATTTTTCTTATGCAGGTGAAGGATGGGGATTAACGAATGATGGCAAACAGCTTGTGATGAGTAATGGATCTGCATTATTGACCTGGCTTGATCCCATTAACCTGAAAGCACAACATCAAATACAAGTGAAAGCTGGAAACACACCGATTCCTTCGGTTAATGAACTCGAATATATTGATAATCTGATTTATGCAAATGTCTGGCCGACTTCGATTATTATTATCATTACACCGCAAGGCAGTATAAAAGGCTGGTTTAACATCAAGGCATTAAAACCAGCGAAAGCGTGTATGGATTGTGTGGCAAATGGTATTGCTTATGATGAGCAAGATAAAGTGATTTACGTGACAGGGAAGAATTGGCCAACCTTATATGCGATTAAACTTTTGCAGACACCTTAAATTCCGGTTATTTCAATCGAGTTTTCTCATGTTATTTGTGGAACTCACGATTATTCGCTGGACGAGTTCCAATTTGTATTATCTCTTCGCTGTTTCCAACCTGATATTACTGGCGAGTTTTCTGGGCATAGGCATGGGTTTTTTGCGTTCATCCCAGCGTAATAACTTTTTTTATCTTTCACCCTTATTACTCGCCTTGTTAATTTGTCTTTGCTATTACTTTGCATTCGATCCTGTCATTCGTTTAAATCCTGCGACTGATAATATTGATTATCGCAACAGCTACTTCAGCAATAACATTTATCCTGTATGGATGACATTGCCTATTATTTTTTGTCTCACCGTCGCATTGATGCAATCACTCGCTGAGGGAGTGAAAAAATATTTTATATTGTTTCCTGCATTGCAGGCTTATCGTGTGGAAATACTGGGCTCATTAACCGGATTGATTGTTTTTTCCCTCGTTTCATTATTACAAGCGCCGCCTTATGTGTGGGGCATGATTATTTGTGCCAGTTATCTGGTGTTACTTCGCAGCGAAAAAACAATTTCTGTTATCGATAAAATATGGCAATACATGATTATAGTATTGCAGGTCAGTTCGCTTATATTAATCATGATGATCTTTATTCGTGAGTCATTGACGGTCAATCACTTCTGGTCATCGTATTATAAAATTGTACTGCAACCATATGCTGGCAATCGTTATGCAGTGAATGTGAATGGCCTGGTACAGCAAATCATCGAATCTGCAGAACAACGCGAACGCGTAAAACCTTTTTATACGGTGCCGTATCAATATCGTGATTCTGCTTTACCATTGAATCGGGTACTGATCATTGGTGCGGGTACGGGCGGTGATGTGGCGATTGCATTAAAGCATGGCGCAAAACAGGTAGATGCGGTTGAAATTGATCCCATGCTATATCAGATTGGAAAAAAATTTAATCCTGACAAAGTCTATGACGACCCACGTGTGAATATATTTATTGATGACGGACGTGCTTACCTGCAACATAATCAGCAAAAATACGATCTCATTATTTATGCACTCACTGATTCGCTGATGTTAATCATGGGACAATCTTCCTTGCGACTTGAAAATTATCTCTACACTCAGGAAGGAATCAATGCAGCAGCAAATCATTTAACAGCGAATGGTATTTTTGCCATCTACAATTATATTCAACCTACATGGCTGGTAAATCGTTTGGCAAAAACCATGCAAAATACTTTCTCGCATGTGCCTTGCATCAAGTCATATAGCGCAATGGATTATTATGCGACAGTTCTGCTTGCAAGTAATCATCCAGCCATATTGCATTGTTCTGCATACTGGCATGCAAATTCATCAGCAGAAATTTATCCGGCAACTGATAATTATCCATTCATCTATATGCAGGATAGTTATTTTCCGAAATTTTATCTCATCTGTCTTGCTGGCATTTTGCTATTGTCATTGATGATTCTGAAATTATCTGGCATTGGTTTTAATGGTATTTATCAGTATGTTGATTTATTTTTAATGGGTGTTGCCTTTTTATTACTTGAAACAAAAAATATTATTAGTTTCGCTTTGTTATTTGGCACAACATGGTTTGTCAATGCACTGGTTTTTATCGGAATTATTTTTACCGTTTATCTTGCGATTGAATTTGCCTATCGCAAACCATCCATTAATCAACGCTTATTATATTTATTATTATTACTGTCATTATTATTAGCCTGGTTAATACCGTTGCGTTATTTACTGGATTTATCTGCATTGCCGCGTTTTGTTGTTGCCGTATTGCTGGCATTTTCACCGATATTTATTGCTAATCTGATTTTTGCAGAACGTTTTCGCAAGACTGAGCAATCTGCGATTGCCTTTGGCGCCAATTTAATCGGTGCTGTATTAGGCGGAATGCTGGAATATTTATCGCTAATGATTGGTTATCGTCATTTGTTTATTGTGATCGCCGCGATTTATGCATTGGCAATTGTGTTACGTCCGCGTAATCAATAATTCTTCCTGTTCCTTCAAATGTTGCAAATGATTTTCCCAATAGCGTGGTGTATGGAACCAGGGAAAATTCAGCGGAAAAGCAGGATCTTCCCAGCGTTTGGCAAGCCAGCCACTGTAATGAATCATGCGCAATGTGCGCAAAGTTTCGATAAGATGTAATTCAGCGGGATTATAATCATGAAATTCGCAATAACCATCGAGAATTTTATCCAGTTGCATATTCATTTGCGAAGCATTGCCAGACAATAACATCCAGATATCCTGAATCGCAGGTCCCATCAGGCAATCATCCAGATCAACGATATGCGGACGCGCATCATGCCATAAAATATTTCCTGCATGACAATCGCCATGCAAACGAATGTGATCAATATGACCAACAGTCGCTAAAATCTCCTGCATGATGGTAATCAGGTTATCCATCACCAGACAATAATTATGTCGGATGCTTTCAGGAATAAAATCGTTATTTAATAAAAATTGATAAGGCACGACTGCATAACTTTCCACATTGAGAGTCATTCTGTGCTGAAACTTACGCGTCGCAGAAACAGCATGGAATCGGCCAATGAATCTACCCATCCATTCGAGATGATCAGGATTATCCAGCTCCAGCGCTCGTCCACCCATGCGTGGAAACAAGGCAAAGCGAAAACCTTCATAATGATGCAAAGTTGCATCTGCAATCACCAGCGGTGCAATCACCGGGATTTCATAACTTAGCAATTCAGCTGAAAATTGATGTTCCTCAAGAATCGCTGCATCACTCCAGCGTTCCGGGCGATAAAACTTGGCAATCAGCGGTGCGCCATCATCCATACCCACCTGATAAACACGATTTTCATAACTGTTTAATGCCAGCAAGCTACCAGAGCAATGCTGACCCAGGCTTTCTATCGCATTCAAAATCAGATCGGGGGAGAGACTGGAATAGGGAGTAGATGCAATCAAGATAAAAACTCAGCTAAAAAACAACCGCCCTATCATTGAGTGACAGGGCGATGATTTTGTTTATGCCGCCAGGGCGGGATTTGCCAAAAGGCTTAGTCGATTACTGTAACATCTTCAGCTTGCAAGCCTTTCTGTCCCTGTGCCACAGTAAATTCCACTCGCTGGCCTTCAGCCAATGTGCGGAATCCTTTCTTGCCCGGATCCTTGAGCGTAATAGCGCGGAAATGTACGAATACATCTGGGCCATCTTCACGTTCAATAAAACCAAAACCTTTGTCATTGTTGAACCACTTAACGGTTCCTCTTTCACGATCTGCCATTGTTGTTAACCTTTCATTAGTAATACAAAATCCCTCATGGAATATCTCAATTGGTTGAAAATAAACCTGAGGTATTTAGCAGAATAACATATGTTTTCTATTTCGTCTGTAAATATATAAGGTTAGGCGTGGATTACCTGTCAATGCACTGCACCAACCCAGGGTTTTCGGAAAAACTTCATATAAATCAAAAATTAGCGGATTGAGAAAGAATTCACTTATAATGGTTAAGATATACGCTACTTTTTTAGAACACCAAACGGAGATTGTGTGCATCCTTATACGAATCTGAGATTACTCGCTTCATTTCGACTTATCTCATTTTTCATGAGTTTGCTGATTTGCGGCATTGGCATGATGGTGTTATATGGCTGGATTACTGATCTCGTCGTGCTGAAAAGTTTGCTGCCGGATTATCCTCCCATGCAGCCCAATACTGCGATTGGAATGATTCTTGTTGGCCTTGCACTCATTTTACAACGCTCCTCCCATGCCATACGGCCTGCTGTCATACTCGCCAAATGCTTTGGCATTGTCATTGTCTTTATGTCCGCGCTTATCATGATTGAATTTATCTCCGGTACAGATTTTCATATTCATCCCTTATTTTTTATTGCTCATACTGAGACTGGTTTTGGTAGTGGCCGTCCTTCTCCTTTGGCAATTTTCAGCTTTATTCTCATCGGCATTGCCCTGATTATTTTTCGTTTACCCAGAACGATTTATTTATTACAAATACTCGCGCTCATCATTGGATTGATTGGTTTGGCTATTCTGACCGGATATGCTTTCAGCTTTCATTCGCAAGTCGTCATGCAAACTTATTCACATTCTTCCATCTATACTGCAATTTGCTTTGTATTGATCTCGCTTTGTCTTTTAATGATTCAGCCAGCACGTGGCATCATGTTGCTTTTTATTAGCGATACCACTGGCGGAGCCATGGCACGTGTACTCGTTCCAATTGTCATTATTCTTCCTGTTCTACTCGGATATTTACGCATTATCGGCAATTACCTGGGAATTTATGATACAAACAGTGGCATTGAACTTTATTCCATTTGCATTACAACCACATTGATTCTTGTCACCTTATTTATTTGTACGAAATTGATGCGTGCTGATCAAAAACGTTTGAGCATCGAAAAAAAATTACTATTATCCAATGCTGAATTAAATGATCTTTATAACCATGCACCTTGCGGTTATCACACACTGGATGAAAATGGTGTAATCACACGCATGAATCAGACGGAATTAAGCTGGCTGGGATATAACAATGAAGATGTCATCGGCAAAATGAAAATCAGTGAAATGCTAACGCCTGGATCGAAACGTCAATTCTATGATGAGTTTGAAAAACTCAGGATTTATGGCTCTGTAAAAGATGTCGAAATTGGCATGATCCGTAAAAATGGTACGGTTTTTACCGTATTATTAAATGCAGTTGCAGTAAAAGATGCGCAAGGAAATTTTCTTAAAATCCGCTCCACTGTATTTGATATCAGTGAACGCAAGCGTATTGAACAGGAATTACGCGTGAGTGAAGCGCGTTTTCACAATGCAATGGATACTGCGCCAATCGGTATGGCCATCATTGATCTTTCTGGCAAGTATGTTGAAGTGAATCAATCGCTTTGTCAGATACTGGGATATAGCAAGGAAGAATTACTGAACATGACTTTCCAGCAAATCACACATCCTGATGATGTGGCGATTGATGTTGCCAATTCACAAAAGCTGATAGAAGGAAAAATCCCGCTGAATCAGATAGAAAAAAGATATGTACGTAAAAATGGTGAAATTATCTGGGTGCAATTAACTGCTTCAATCCTGCGTGATTCACTGAGTAATGAACCTTTATATTTCATTACACAAGTTGAAGATATTACCGATCGTAAATTAACTGAGGAACGCATACGCCATCTTGCTTATCACGATAGTCTTACCAATTTGCCCAATCGACGCTTGCTGCTGGATCGTATGCATCATGCGATGGATTTTGCCAAACGTCATCAAAATATCATGGCACTCATGTTTCTTGATCTTGATCGTTTCAAAAATGTAAATGATACACTGGGACACGATGTCGGAGATGAATTATTAAAAGCTGTGGCTGCCAGATTAAACACTGCATTACGCAGTATTGATACGATTGCGAGAGTGAGTGGAGATGAGTTTGTCATTATACTGAATGAATTGACTACTCAAAATGAAGCCAGTCTGATTGCAGATAAAATTATTGAAAGCATGAATCACCGCTTTTTAATACACGGACATGAATTACATGTCGGCTGCAGTATCGGTATCACACTTTATCCCAATGATGCACTTGAAGTTTCTGACTTGATGAAAAAAGCAGATCTGGCAATGTATGCAGCCAAGGAATCAGGCCGAAACCAGTATCGTTTTTATCACTAGCGCTCACCCAATCCACCCTATACAATACAAAGAACTTTGCGCGCAATGCATTATTTTCAAGGGATGGATGGGCATGGATAGCAAGAAGGGAGCATCTGTCATCTGGCTTGCTACAATGATTAGCATGACTGCTCACGCACAAGCTCAACCCACGACTCATATTGATACCGTTTCCTATGCTAATCTCTACAAAATGGCTTATTCCGGCCAGGCTGAACAAGCTATTCAACTCACGCAGCAATATTTAAAAAATCATGAAAATCCCGCCATGCGCATATTGCTGGCATGTATGCTCATCTGGAACAAACAGTTTGATGCAGCACGCGAACAATTATATTTTGTGCTCAGTAAAAATCCCGGTAATTATCATGCCAGTGATTGTTTATCAGAAGTGGAATTATGGCTGGGAAATTACAGTCGTGCGATTGCAGTACTCAATCATGCATTGAAATATAATCCAGACAATGAAGTATTGCTGGAAAAAAAACAGATTATATTCGCCAAACAACAAGTCTCCCTTGGTCATCGTGAGCAGGCGATAAGTATCGCCAAAAATTATTTGCGTACACACCACGATTCATTAAACATGCGAATTTATCTGGCGACACAATTAAGCGTCAAACAGCAATATGATGAAGCGATAAAATTATTACAGTATGTACTCGAGAAAAAACCGGCGAGTCTGGATGCAAGTCTGGAATTGGCTGATATTGAAATTGCCAGTTTGCAATATGCAAAAGCACTGGATGTTATAAATCATGCACTGCAATATGCTCCGCAAAATACAGAATTGTTAAATAAAAAACAGCTTGCTACGCTTTATGCAAGCGCACCTCACAAAGCGCGCATTTCATATGATGATATAAAAAACCTATCACGCACACATCGGCAAAAAGCGATCAAGTTGGCGATGGATGCTTTGAAACAGGATGATGATACGGATATTCGTACACTGCTGGGACTCATGTTATCGTGGGAAGGACGTTACAATGAAGCGTATACCATTTCGAATTCCATTGCATGAAATCGCTGGTTGCAAGTAAGGAGCAATATGTTATTTCAATCATTTGATCAGATACTGGATGAGAACAATATCACCACAAAAAACCCGCCGCCACGTTCGCGTCTGAAATTTTTTATATTGCTTGCATTGCCAGTGATTGCCGCCACATTATTCTGGTTTCCACGCAATGAAACTCCCATTACTCATCCAGTTATCTCCAATGATAAACGTTTCACTGGTGGACAATATCCTGATAAAACCATGCTCGCAAAATTAAAAGCGCAAGGTTATACCACGGTTGTTTCCCTGCTGGATCCATTGAATTTTCCCATGGAATTATTTTTTATTTACCAGGAAGAAAAAAATATCAGTGCATTAGGCCTTAATCTGATACGCATTCCATTATCAGCGAGTGATGCAAATAATTTGCAGGATAACAAACGTATACAGGCATTAGCTAAAAGCATCGCGAATGCGAAATATTATGTGCATGGTTTTCGTGATCAACAACGTATTGATATCTTCATGAATACTATCAACCGTTATTCAGCAGGCGAGTTTGATGCAAATGCTGTTACGCCCTTTGATTATAAAACCATTCATTGCGAACGCGGCAATGCCATTCAGCTGGATAATCATGTGATAGTCGCGCCTCGACCAACGGATGCTGAAATCAGCCAATATTTTGTATCCACGCCAAATCAGACTGTCGAGCTTCCCATTCAATCATTTGTTTCCATCAATCCAGATGAAAATAATATAAAGGGAAATTCAATTAGCAAATTATTACAGGATCATCACATACAATATTTTTCATTACCCATTTCACTCTATCCTTACAATGCAGATGCCATATTAAAAGTCGTGAAAAAAATTAAATCCATGCATGGTGGTGTGCTGATTTATTCTTATTACATGCCACCGCAGTCGATTATTATTTCGGCCTTTATTACGTCTTATTTAACCAACTTGCCATCCTTGCCAAAAGGATTATTTACCCTTCCCATGCAAAATGGTGCTGTCAATATTATCGCGCCGAATGTTGCTGTTGGTCCGCAACCAGCAGAAGAAGAATTTGATACTTATCTTGCTGAACATGGAATTAAAAATATTGGTTATGCCGGCAATTGCAGCAAACCACAAGCGCTACAGGATAAAACCCATGCACAGGCTGCGAACTTGCAATGGACATGTTTGCAGAACAAGGACAACATCATCATTACTCCGCTTAAAAAAGGCGGCCCATGGTATGTCTATGGCGAATCATTAAGCGATATACAACCAGAACTGATCAGACGTCTGGGTAAGACGATGCCTGATCCAGTCCTGACAGGATGAATGCCATGTCTGTTGCTCATGCTTTTTTCCAGTCGATTATCTGCTATTTTATTTTCATCAATGTTTGTTATGTTGTATTACTCATTACTTCTCTTGCTGATATTGTTTCGCGTTGCAGAAAAAAAATTCAGCATGATACACCTGCTGTTACCGCGCTGGTTCCTGCATATAACGAAGAAAAAAATATTATTAATGCAGTCGAATCCTTATTGGCATCTGATTATAAAAATCTGAAAATTATCGTGATCAATGATGGTTCTCAGGATAATACTGCAAAATTATTAATTGAAAGATATGATTTAATCGTTTCGGAACAAGCTATTTCCTCACAAATACCCATGCTTGCCAAAATAAATCATTATTATATTTCCGAAAAAAATCCGCATCTCGTTTTTATAGACAAGGAACACAGTGGTAAATCAGATTCATTGAATATTGGTATCAATGCATGCATGAGTCCATTATTTGTTAGTATTGATGGCGACACAATCATCGAACCTGATGCCATTTCCTCGCTGGTAACATCTGCACTGCGTCAGCCAAACACGATTGCAACCGGCGGTTCAGTCCATGTTTTAAATGGATGTGATTATAAAAACGGACAATTGCTGCAAATAAAAATATCGTTCATACCTTTAGTTGCCATGCAAATATGTGAATATTTACGTGCCATGCTGTTTGAACGCGCAGACTGGAATATTTTTAATGGACCACTGATGTTATCTGGTGCAATCACTTTATTCGAAAGCAAAACAGTCATTGCTGCTGGTGGTTACTTGCATGATTCTCCAGGAGAAGATCGCGAAATTATATTTGGCCTGCATGAATACATGCGACAAAAACAATCTCCTTGTCATATTGATTTTACTATTTGCGCTGCTGCATTTACTTTTGTACCCATGACAATTCGTCGTCTCTGGTCACAGCGTATTGAATGGCATCAGGGTTTGGTTGATAGTTTGCTGCGGCATACAAATATGTTTTTCAATCCGCGCTTTGGTGCAACGGGAATGGTGACTTATCCTTTTCTGTTACTGGTTGAATTTTTAAGTCCAGTGATTGAATTAATCAGTTATATTGCCATCATTGCTGGTATTTATTTCAATATCATTGACTGGCGCTTTGTGCTGCTATTTTTGCTTGTGACATGGGGATTTAGCACATTGCTTACTTTTATCACGATAGCAATTAGTCTCTTCAGTTTTAACAAATACAAACGCGTACACGATATTTTTTATCTCTTAATCTCAGCAATATTTGAAAACATTGGCTATCGCCAGATACTGGTTCTCTGTCGCGTCTATGCCACCTGCAAATATTTTATCAACCTGCATAAAGGACACATCAAATGAAAATGAACGTTGCACAAAAGCTCATACATTCGCATTTACTTGATGGTGACATGATAAAAGGCAATGAAATTGCCTTGAAAATTGATCAGACACTTTGTCAGGATGCCACTGGCACTTTAGTCATGCTGGAATTGGAAGCCATGAATCTTGATCGTGTTAAAACAGAATTATCTGCGCAATATGTCGATCATAATCTGATTCAGGAAGATTATAAAAATGCAGATGATCATTTATTTTTGCGCAGCGCTGCGCAACGTTTTGGTGTGTGGTTTAGCAGACCAGGGAATGGTGTCAGTCATCCTGTACACATGGAAAATTTTGGCAAGCCAGGCAAAACATTACTCGGTTCTGATAGTCATACTTGCGCTGCAGGTTGTCTTGGCATGCTAGCCATTGGCGCAGGCGGTCTTGAAGTTGCGATGTCCATGGCTGGATATCCGTTTCATGTCATCATGCCAGCGATTTTTGGCGTGAAATTAACCGGCAAATTACCTGAGTGGGTCAGTGCAAAAGATATTATTCTGGAAATGTTGCGCCGACATAATGTGAACGGTGGCGTCAATTGCATCATCGAATATTATGGTAGTGGTCTTGCCAATCTGACTGCCATGGATAGACATGTCATTGCCAACATGGGTGCAGAATTGGGAGCAACTGCAACCGTATTTCCATCAGACAAGGAAACACGCAAATTTATGCGTTCACAACAACGTGAGGCAGACTGGCTGGAAATCAAGGCAGATAGAGGCGCGAAATATGATAAACATGATGCCATTGACTTATCCTCACTCGAACCCTTGATTGCACTGCCATCCAGTCCAGGAAAAGTCGTGCCTGTGCGTGAAGTGACAGGACGTGATATTTATCAGGCTTATATTGGTTCATCCGCCAATCCTGGCTATCGTGATTTTGCAATTTCAGCCATGATGATGCAAAACGCAAATGCAAATAAAAATGTTTCCTTTGATGTCAATCCCACTTCACGCAATCAACTGGAAGATTTGGCTGACAGTGGTTTATTGTCACATCTAATTCATGCAGGCGGTCGTATTCATCAGGCAGGTTGCAATGGTTGTATTGGCATGGGACAAGCACCTGCAACCGGTCGCAATAGTTTGCGTACCGTTCCCAGAAATTTTCCTGCACGTTCCGGAACACCAGAAGATAGTGTGTATTTATGCAGTCCAGAAACTGCGACTGCTTCAGCGATTCATGGAAAAATAACTGATCCACGTACATTGCGTATGGAATATCCAAAAGTAAAATTGCCAAAATCACCAACGCTTAATCGCTCCATGCTCGAAGCACCATTATCACTTGAGGAAGCGCGTGAGATTAAATTAATTAAAGGCCCAAATATTGCTTCCTTGCCAGAATTACCGCCGTTAGCAAAAACGCTGCATTTACCTGTGTTATTAAAAGTCGGAAATAATATTTCGACAGATGAAATCATGCCAGCAGGTGCACGTGTATTGCCGTATCGCAGTAATATTCCAAAAATTAGTGAATTTTGTTTTGATGTGATTGACAAGTCTTATCACAAACGTGCCGGTGATAAAAAAGGTCATGCGATTATTGCGGGTGATAATTATGGACAAGGTTCCAGTCGTGAACATGCAGCATTGGCACCGCGTTATCTTGGATTGCAATTGGTGATTGCCAAATCTTTCGCACGTATTCATTGGCAGAATCTCGTGAATTTTGGCATTTTGCCGCTGACTTTTGTAAACGTGAATGATTATGAAAATATTCAGCCGGATGATGTGATTGAGATTGATGATGTCTTGCATACGATTTCTGCTGGCAAGGGAATCAAGGCTAAAATCGCGGGAAATGAAATTGCGCTGAAACATAATTTGTCTGCGAGGCAAATTGAAGTATTAGCAGCAGGCGGATTAATTAACTGGACGCGGATTTCTTAGCCAGCATCATCCACGTTTCAATTACCGTATCAGGATTGAGGGACATACACTCAATGCCTTCGTGCATCAACCATTCAGCAAAATCAGGATGATCCGATGGGCCCTGCCCACAAATGCCAATATATTTCCCGTGTTTTTTGCAGGCGGCAATGGCATTGTGCAATAACATCTTCACCGCTGCATCGCGCTCATCGAACAAGGCAGATACCAGATTCGAATCCCTGTCCAATCCCAATGTCAGTTGCGTCAAATCATTGGAACCGATGGAATAACCATCAACATGTTCAAGAAATTTGTCTGCCAGTAAAACATTCGAAGGTATTTCACACATCATATAAATTTTTAAACCATTTTTACCGCGATTTAAGCCAAATTTTTCAATTAATGCCAGCACATCCTGCAATTCCTGCACCGTCCTCACAAAAGGAATCATCAGTTGCGCATTGACCAAACCCATTTCTTCACGCACACGCTTGAATGCTTTACATTCCAGTTCAAAACATTTAATAAATTGTTTGTCCTTGTAACGTGATGCGCCACGAAAACCAATCATGGGATTTTCTTCATGCGGTTCAAATAATTCACCGCCCAGCAATTTTGCATATTCATTCGATTTGAAATCAGAAAAACGAAAAATAACATCGTGTGGAAAAAATGCGGCAGCTATGATCGAAATTCCTTCGCGCAATTTTTCAATATAATATTCGACCGGATTTTTATAAGCGGCCGTTTTTTCAGTGATCAGTTTTTTATGCGCAGGTTTTAATTGCTGATAAGACAATACTGCACTGGGATGCACACCAATCATGCTCTCAATAATAAATTCGAGACGCGCAAGACCGACACCATAATTCGGTAAAAAACGATTGGCGAATGCGCGTTCAGGATTACCAATATTCATGCAGAGTTTCACTGGAATTTTTGGCATGTCCTTCACTTTGATTTGCTGTTTGTTAATCGGCAAATCACCTTCATAAACATAACCAATTTGCCCTTCCGCGCACGAGACAGTAACAAATTGACGATTGCGAATTTGCGTCGTTGCATTTCTGCAACCCACAATGGCAGGCACGCCTAATTCACGCGCAATAATCGCAGCATGACAAGTACGTCCACCGCGATTGGTCACAATTGCAGATGCAATTTTCATGATCGGTTCCCAATCAGGATCCGTCATATCAGTGACCAGCACACAACCTGGTTTCATATTCTTCATGTCTTTTGCATTGGAAATTACACATGCCTGACCTTTACCAATACGTTGTCCGACACTTTGTCCTTGCACAATAATCTTGCCTTTTTTCTCCAGCGAATAGCGTTCAATTCCCTGTTCATGTTGCACAAGACTGGTAACTGTTTCGGGACGTGCTTGCAAAATATAAATTTGACCATCTTCGCCATCTTTCGCCCATTCAATATCCATGGGTTTGCCATAATGTTTTTCGATCAGCAATGCTTGCGCAGCGAGTGCCATCACTTCCTTGTCAGTGAGAGAGAATTTATTTTGTTCCTGTTTTGCAACAGCGACTTTTTTGATGGATTTTTCTGGAACATGAGAATGGGTATAAATCATTTTAATGGATTTATCGCCCAATTTACGCTGCAAAATAGCCATTTTTGCATTCGTGAGTGAAGGCTTGTAAACAATAAATTCATCAGGATTCACTTCACCCTGAACAATCGCCTCACCTAATCCATACGTTGCATTAATCAATACCACCTGATCAAAACCCGATTCCGTATCCAGGGTGAACATCACGCCACTTGCACCTTTATCGCTGCGAATCATTGGTTGAATACCCACCGAAATGGAACTTGGTATTTCATCGAAATGTTTGTCATGTCGATATGCGATGGCACGACTGGTATAAAGTGATGCATATACCAGCTTCACTGCATGTATCACATTTTTTAATCCTTTCACATTCAAAAATGTTTTTTGTGCGCCTGCAAAAGAAGCATTCGCCAAATCTTCTGTGGTAGCAGATGAACGTACAGCAACCGTTTTATTTTTCAGACGGGAATAAGCGAGAGATAATTCTTTTTCAAATTCTTTTGAAAATGGTGTTGCCATCACCAGTTTCTGAATATGCTTGCTAGTTCTTGCGAGTGTTCTGATATCACCCGATTTTATTTTCATGATAGCTTCATTAATTTTTTTATCGAGATGATGTTGCGCAAGAAAGACATTAAATGCCTCAGTGGTTGTTGCAAATCCATCAGGCACTTTGATCCCAAGACGCGCAAGGTTCTGAATCATTTCTCCAGTGGATGCATTTTTTCCACCAACACGTGCAATATCAGATAAATTCACCTTGCTGAGTTCAATGATGTATTTCATCTTTTGATGTCCTAAAGTGCAATTCCTTTAATATACCTTCTCGCACAATTTTTTGACATCAGGGAAATGGGCTATTGGTAATAAGTTCGCTGATATGTATAGACGTATTGTTCCTGATCAGTGGGTTTTTTCCTGTAGACGCCTTCCTGGCAAAAGAAAGTAAACGCTGATCCAGCATAATTATTATGATCATTTTGTTCTAACTGATGTTTTTGCTGATTTGCCTGATGTTTAGCACATATACGTATAGTTTCTTTCCAATGTTCAGGATATTCGTTAAATTCACGAACCCTTCGTTCTGCTTCTTCTCTTGCTCGCTTGAATGGTTCTGCCACTCGCTTTACTTCTTCCCAGTAATCTCCAAGGCTGTTTTCATGTTCTTCATATTGAAGATATTTTTGATTCGAATTTTGTATTTTAATATCCTCCAGCAGGAATTTACGATAACTCTCTCCATTGCAGCGGGAAAATTTCTTGAGCCACTCAGGAATAATTAAACTCATTCCCCACGGAACAGCTTTCAAAATATCATGTCTCTGAATCAACATGTCCTTCAAGTTGTCCATATACTCCATTTTTCTGAGTGCCTCATCCCGCTTGTTCACCAGCAGAACTTGCCATTTTTCATTTCTGGAATTTTTATCTGTATGGTAATAGGCAGATATTTCCCTGAATGCCTGACTGATTTCCTTCCTGGTTATTTCAAATGCTGCTGAACGTGTCACTCCAAGCTTTTCATGCCGGGTAAGATTTACCATGCCATCAATATCTTTTGGATCTACCTGGGAACCCCATGACCAGGATCCTACGTGGTGAGGTTTATATTTGAAATATGTATCACGAAATTCTTCCTTCTTTGCCGGATATATCCAGAATCTCATCAGGGATTTTTCCTTGCTGGAATAATAGAACAGCTTATCATCATCCGTGTAAATGTAATGTGAATAGGGTAATTGTTTAAGTTCGCTCTCCGTAGGTTTTCCCCGAGCCCAGACGAGTCCACAACTGTCATCAATAAACTCATCCCGTGTATATTTACCCCACGTCAAACCTTCAAGCCGCATCATCAGTAATTTCAGGAGCGAACAATACATATATATTTTCTTGTCATAACAATGTCCCGTTACTTCTGTAATCAGGATTGCCTCATCATCAGAGAGAATTTTGCAGGTAGCTTTTGATCCTGGCATGGCATCGAGCTGATTGAATTGATTCTCATCCAATTCAATTTTCTCAATCAGTGAAGTGTCCTTATCCAGGTAATAAAGTGATCGGGAAGCCTCAACAAATATATAGGCCGGATTGAAACAGACTGGCAACAATTTCAGTGTTTCCTCATCAGGTATTTTTGTCATCCGCAGCCATGCACAATGTGTATGTTTCTGCTTTTCCTTCACCACTTCCATAAATTCTGGAAACAGCGTTCTTACCTCCGAATCGTAACATGAAGAGGGATGAAGAAGATCGTTAATAATCCCGAGCGGCATTTCATCAGGATTTTCCTTTTGCGTATATAACACTATTGCCCGGTTCTCTTTGTTAAGCGCTTTCAGGTATTCACGCTTAATTCTTTCAATCCCTTTGTACATGTCATACAACTCGTGAGCTGAATGACGGGTATCACTTACCAGTCTGAAAAAAAGATTGCTGGCTGCATCAATTATTTTTTTGCTGGCGCAAACATAATCTGTTTTGATAATTTCATCCCATACCTTTTCAAATTCATTTCTTATTTTTCCTTCCCACGCAGGTGTCGTTGCAAAAATATCGAGAAGAGAATGAATACTCAATCCATCTTTTTTCTTCATGCTGAAAACACGAAGCAATTTGCGTAGGAAGCTGGCATGGTTCCTGGCATTATCCCGCAGCTTACGGTCATATTCATTTTTCATGCCAGCGAGAGCCTGAAAATCTGATGTATCAAACAAATCCTGGTATTCCATCTCAAGTTTCGCAACCATTTGTTCAGGTGTCAGGTGCTCATGTTCATCTGAATAATCCAGTATCTTCTTGAGGCAATGCACTCTGGTTGCAAATGCCTTGTCACGAATAATGTCTGAAATGGATTTGTAAAGGTTCGCCTTTCCTTGCAGATAATCATATTGATCAACACAGGCCAGTTTTTTTTCCTGCAAATAATTACAGGCAGCATGTAATTGTCTGGCACATACCGCAAGATCCTCATCTGCTGTAATACTTTCATGACTGGCTTGCAGTAACCTGCGCTCGAGAGATTGGCTGTATTTTTGTAAAAGGAATTTTACAGATTTTTCAGGTGAGGATCTATCATGAAATACCCGATGATAATGGAGATCGGCTCCATCAATGTTCCGTATATTGTGTCTGTGGTATTGAATAATAGTCTGTTTGATCGCAGCATCATTTCGCTTGCTGGAAGAAAGTATTTCTGCAAGGCCAGGCACATCATCAGGATTGATTTCAATCGGTCTGGTCTGCGGTGTCTTCCAGTACGACAATTTCCACTTCCCGGAGAAGGACTTCTCCAGCACATAAGAATGGTTAAATTCCATCTTGCCAGGCGTCTCACCAAGCGGCAGCACACTACAGTCATCTGCAAGGTTCATCAGTCGCCTTGAAAGTGCTGCAAACTGTTTGTCAGCCGCATGGCAGATTTCTGCAGGCGGGTTTTCCCTGTTCCCATTAACAGCAGCTTCAGCCATGCCCGCTAACAATTCAGACTTAATTCGCAGGCTATTCCTCAGTTTCCTTGCATCATTTCCCGAAAGATTGTCTCCATAACGCTGGATACTTTCCTCATGTGCATGGAGCCATGTCTTTTGTTCCACGATGAATTGATCATATTTTTCCATGGAGGAACACGCATGTGCCTTCATGAGCAATCCCATATAGCTCTCGCCAATTGCATATGCAAGATGGGCCGGCACTCCCTTCCTGAATTCCTGCAATGCTGTAATGTGACGGTGCATCCTGTTACTTCCAAACCATTTTCTGAAAAAACCCATTTTTACGGGCAAAAGGGAAACAAGGCTTGCTCCCACACTGGCGAGCGCACGTTCAAAATAACTGCTCCATTCAGAGGAATGCGATGACAGTAACAGACTACCTGAATGGATTGCTACTCCTGCATAAAGCTGGTGCAAATTGCGTAGCGTGGTGATCGTATAAACCTTACGGCAAATAGCAAGACGCCTCCGGTGGACAAGACCTATCCGCAGTTGCGACCAGACATTCGAAAGCTTGTATTGCCGGTATACCTCACGCAAGCTTTCCTCGGTTTTTTCCGGTGAAGAATCTTCCGTCAGTCCAAGTTCCGTACAAGTTTTCGCTGAGAGGAGTCTAACTATTCTGCCTGGCCTGATAGAACCACTTCCCTGCCTGTCAAACAGGTTTCCATAGGTCAAACCTGACCAGAAGGACACCTTCACGGATCCTTGCTGTTTCATTGCCAGCAACAGGGACTCTGCTATCTTATTGAAGCAGCTCATGTTATTTTCCTTGAGAGTTAGGCTTGGGAGAAATCTTTAAAATCTTATCCTGCGATGATACATCAAATTCCTCCTCGGCCTGAAATGGTATGTCTGATCTATTACAATTTTGATTAATCATCTTCTTCACACTATTGGACTTTTGAGTAAATAAGGAATTCGATGATGTAGAAATTGATACGTCACTCGAAGAGGATCGCTTCATAATTTCAGGATTCTCATCTGATTCAGTGATGAATGCCTGAGTCTGTGAAACAAAGACTGACTCATTGGATTCTTTAGACTGATTCGTCAAAAATTGTTTATGAATATCCTTCTCTTGCATTATATTTATCGTATCAATATTTAGCTGAGCATTGCTTGATTGATGCTGATGAGAAACTTCAGTTATTTCATCTTGTTGAGTTTTTTTCGCATTCACAGTTTTGTCATTCTTCAACGAAGAATTTATATTTTTATCCCAGTCTTTCATTTCAAGATTAAGTTCTCTGGAATGTGCCATTTTCCATGCATAAGCTTTTTGCAATATTTTTGCTAATCTAGTATGTAACTTACTGCCATCCCTTGATCTTGCATTATTGTGAATCAGACAGAGTGAATCTACCAATGCAATATAATCATTTGTTTTCACAGCTTCAATTACTGCGAGATATGCGAGCGCCAACTCCACAATTCTCGCCTGGTCTTCACCAGAATACATGGTTGCTGTCGCACGTTTGACATTACTATTGGAACGTTTTTTTTGAATAAGAGTATATTCGCTCAAATGATGAGTAATGGGGACAATAAAATGGTTACATAAGTGACTGGAATACGGATAGTTGTTACTCCAGACATCTGAATTAAAGGATACTTCTTCCTGTGCCCTCGAAAGCATGCTGAAATACAAGGATCTGTCCTGATTAAATCCAAGTTTTTTTGAAACGTTTTTTGCTACAAGTATTAAAGGAAATTTCGATTGTCTTTTTTCGTGATAAGGTCTGATGCATCGTTTACATGCTGCGATATCATCAGCATTGAATTTAATTTTATTCTTAAGGAGTTGATCCAGGCCAATTATATCTTCGGTCGGAACAATAACAGGATTGAGATCTGCTTTTAAGTAATATTGCAATTTCCATTTGTTGCCAGGAATTTTTTCCAGAAAATAAGTGTGATCACATCGAACAGGAGATCTAACAGTAAGGTCAAAATCCATTTTTCCATTCTGTGAAGCAACACTAGCTTTTTTATCGAGGAGAAATTTTGCCATTTCCATATCATTTTTTTCAATTGCATCATATAACAATGTATTATCCGTATTAGGATCACGTGGTTCATCAATCAGCACTAATTGGTTTTGGCATTTATTGATTAAAGGAATATAGGAAACAAGCAGCTTATTTTTGCTAATTTCTGCATATAACTTATTTCTGTCTTTCTCAATATCAGAAATATTCCCAACCTGATTTATCGAATGATTCAAGGCTGCAAGCTCTTTAATATCCTTTGCCATCAAACTCATATTACCTTTCAAAGCCTGATAATCACGTTGCAAGTTTTTTTCATAATCATCTGTAGATTTTCCTATCGCAGCCCTGCATATCACTGCGTCTTCACTAATTCTTTTTTTCAGATTTTCCAGATAACTTCTTGCATCATTTTGTGGTATAAAATTTCTTGATGATAATTTATCAAAATGTTCCTTTTTCTTGATTATAAATTTACTGCCACGGGGATTAGACAAATTAGTGAGACTGGTTTCCTTGTCCAGCTTCAATTCATTAAATAGCGTAGTGTTTTGTTCATCGTAAATGTGTATTAAGGTATTTATTTGTTTGCAATAGATATATAAAGCATGTTTACCTATTAAATTGTCTTTACGGGCAAGTTCATTAACATACATGTTGATTGTAGAAGGCTGCACACAATAATCACGACGCTGTTTTTCCAGTATCTTGTATTCCCTTAATTTTTCCTGAAATTTTAGCGCATCCGCTGTCATTTCCACGGTGAACTTATCCTTGTCGTCCAAAAGCGACGCGAGATCATCATTACTTTCCTTACAAATCAGTCCCTGATCACTAAATTTTTTTCTTAATGCGCTTAATTCATTATTTAGCATCTCATATTTTTTATGTAAGCTCTTCCATTCTGTACTAACCTCTCTTCCTTCAAAACATCTGGCACTAAGTTCATTACAAATCTCTAATGCAAGAACTTCCCTGTTTTCCTTAACCAAAACTGCTTTTTTGAGAACATCAATAAAATTATCCCTCGTATCGATATCCAGAGCATACAATGCACAATTGCCATCAGGAGCTACTGATATTTTTTCAAAACATTGATATTTATCATCACTCACATGCAGATAATAATAATTATTCCTGAATGCCAAAAATTCAGTTTCATTCGTCACAGATTGCTGCATCAGTGACAAAGTAAATTTTGTATTGCCCATAACAATCTTTCTTTCAGATGAATAAGCTTCATAATCCTTGAAAATCTGATCATTCATATATCTGGTAATCAGATTATTTATTTCGGAATTAACCATTTCCTGATAACTCTTGCTAATGAGATTACATGGATATTTAATAACGAATTCCAGCATGCCTGAGAATATAAACACTTTTGCAGAATGCAGGAAATAACGATTAATATCCATCTTACTTTGATATGTCTGAGCTGAAGAACGTGCACTATCCAAAAGATATTTGGCATTCATGATACCGCGTGACGCTATCTCACTCTTATCCGTAATAAAATAATCAAAAATTTCCTTGCGGGAATTAAAATCTGCCACGTTGTTCTGCACATCGAATAATAATTTATATAAATCTTTCTTATCCTGATTATTATCCTGGTTAATAAGCACATCATTCTTTATGGTAACAATCAAGGAATCTGATTTTTTTAATTCAGTCATTGCAATGCTGTGATTATCAAAACCGATATGAATAATCTTTTGCGGTTCCTTACAACTATTTATATCGTCGTTTTCAATGTCAGGTAGTGGCTTAATAACAATAACTTGTAATTTGTAATATTCAGCAAGTGATTTAATGGTTGTAGGCACACATGGTTTGTATATCAAATCACCCTGTTGATATAAATACCAGTATTCGAAATATGCCAAGACAAAACTTTTATTTTGTGTTGCATCAGCGAGCATAAGATCCGCATCATCCAGTGCTTGCTTGCAGTCTTCTATTGTACTTTTGTATTTATTCAGCCAGGGAAAATTCTGTTTGTCTACATACAACAGTAAATCGTAATTCGATTTTTGCCATACATCTGCATGGACGCCATGCTTTTTTAATTCCTCGCGTAATCGATAGGCAAGACAATATAACGCTACAAATGCTGCCTGATAAACATCTTCCTCAAAAAATGATTTGCCATTCAGGCTATCTTTCAGATAACACTGAAAATCAATACTTAATTCCTTTCCTTTATATACTTCATATAACTCTCTGCCTACAAATCTCCATAAACTCTTGTCTGGAGACTCACTTTCATTCTGGAAATGCTGATACAACTCTCGCAAGTGTTCACGACTGATATTGAGTGAATCCAGAAACGAAGATTTAATAATTATGGCTTCCTGAATTGGCACTGGATTATTGCAAGGAATCATCGCCATACTCATTTCCTTTTGCCGAACAGTCAAAAGCGATGGTTCAATACGTGAAGGCGTAAATGTTAATAATGTATGCGGTTCATTAATAATAGTGATGCAATTATTGGTATCACAACTCCTGGTTATTTCCGCCATTAACGCCATAATATATGTAGACATCGCATCAAGAATTTCGCTCTCACCTAATTTCGAGAAAGGTAATTTTTTGAGTTTATCAAGACATGGTTCACCATTTGAGATGGTGATCATATTAATACTGGTATCTGCTAATCCTTCTCTTGTGCAAGCATTAAGACATTCTTTGGCATAAAGAAGAATATATCTTTCCAGTTCATCAGCATTAATATATTTCCATAAAAACGGAAGACATCCTGTAAGCGTAGTCAAACGATCGATCAGCCCTGTCAAATTTTTAGAAAACGTAATGTTGTATAACGCATCATATAAATTAGTTATCAGGGAAATGTTATGTTCATTAACTTTTTTTACTTTTTTTAATGCGATACAGACTAATTCTTTTCTCTCACGTGTCACTTGCAAACTTAATGTCGAGTCATCGTTATATGATGCTGTGTGTATTAATCGCTGTTGTTTATCCATCAATGCGATGATTTTTTCCTCAGCATTGCGAACAGACTCTCGCAACCAGTCATTGGTCGTATCATTTGTTCTTGTGTTTTGATTCAATGCTAGCTGAAGGCGAACGTAGAGAAAGCGTAGCACATGCATTTGCAATGAATCGATTACTGCATAATTGGATTCTATAATATTTTTTGTCAAGTTCAGCAATTCAACTTCTTTTACTGTTCTTTGTATCGTGTTCTGCCACACGCTAGCTTCCTGTAAAAATATCTTATTAAATATTGATGGTTTACCTTGCGAATCAAAAAAGTAATCATAAAACTTTTTATCAAAATTTAATTTTTCTACGTTAGACAATTCCTTAATAAAATCCTGCAATACCTTTAGTTGCTGATTGCTAACATCATCCTTGTTTGACTTGGTGGATAAGATTTTTAATACTATTCTGCGTATGATTTCCTTAACTAACGCATATGGATGTTCGAGTGCTATTGCATTCTCCTGTCTCTCATACAAATCCTTGTCGATTTCTGAATTCAGCTTCATTTGTTTAGCAGTTTTTACTAAAAATCCTGTAATACGCTCAAAAAGATCATATGCCATTGAATCAAGATCAAGCTTAAGTTCTTTTATGGTAACTGTTTGTCCCCGGTCGCCAATATCCAGTATTTCTTTTGCTGCCAACCATTTAATAATTTTTTTGCTCAACCCTTTTAAATTATTAATATTCGCAGGATCAAGTACATTTTCTTTTTGGTCTTCGGGAACAAAGCCTTCGCTCCTTGCCCATAATGATAAAATCAATTCGTTGGATGATGTCATTGCTACATTTCTGGCTGGAATAATCTTTGTAATAGGCATGCAATACTCCGGGTGATAAAAAATGACTAAAAATAATTTTTTTATTGTTTCGTTCATTTTTTTCTTTTGTTATTGGGAGAATGAACTTAGTATGCACAGACAAGAATATCTGTAGGATATTGCCCATTATTGTGTAGGAAATGTGATATTTAACTCATTTTGTTTAATTAATAATCTAATTTATACTCATACCTGCAATGTAAATCGGAACACTGCGCCACCACCAGAGCGGTTTTCCGCCCAGATTTCACCACCATGTGCCTTGATGATGCTGTAACAAATCGCGAGTCCCAAACCAAGACCACGTTCAGTTGTCAGCATGCGTCCACGATAATATTTTTCAAATAATTTATTTACTTCATCAAATACAATACCAGGACCACGATCAGCTACACTCACAACCACCCGATTTGCTTCCACCACCACAGAAATATCAATCGGTGTTTTTGCTGGTGTAAATTTCAGTGCATTATCAATCAGATTATTTAATACATCCTGTATCAGATCATCATCATAGGAAACGAGTGGAATATTTGCAGGTATTTCAAGATTTATTTCGCGTTTCTTTACATGAAAACTCTGGATGACAGTCTGAATGGTATTCTGTAATGGATGAGGTTGCAGTTGTAACTTGATGGATTCTGCTTCGAGATAAGTCATCTGCAATAAATTATTAATCATGCGACTCAATTGTTCGAGCTCCAGCAAGATAACTTTTGCCAGACGATGAATGTGCTGCTTGTCCAGCTCGCCACTCATTTCCATTAATGTACTCGCTGCACCTTGCACTGCAACCAGTGGTGTACGCAAATCATGTGAAACTGATTTCAATAATGCGAGACGCGCCTGATCTGCGGTAATTTGCAATTCCGTTTTTTTTACTTTTTCCTGGAAGCGATCCGCTTCCAGTGCCATTGCCATCTGGTTGGCGCAGGATTCCAGCAAATGAATTTCTTCATGTTTAAATTTACGTTCATTCGCTGGTTTAAGTCTCAGCACACCTACTGTATTCTGCGATGCGAGTAATGGCACATACAATGCTTCAGAAAAAGGTAATGTATCTGTACCACTTCCTGCACTTTGTCCTAATTCAAATACCCATTGCGCAACCGCTTCTTCCTTGGGTTCAAGCACTGCTTCCATTCCATACACAGCGCGAATCACCAGTACATCATCTTCAGGAATTAACACCAGCGTTTCACAATTAAAAACTTCTCCGAGATATTGCACACCAATCCCCAGTAATTTATCGACACCACGCGTACCGGCTAATTGTCTGCTTAATGTATGCAGAATGACGGTATCCTGTTGCACGAGGCGCGCACGCTTTACCTGATATTGTGCGGCAATAATAATATTGCTGATGACTTGCGAGATGATGAACATCATTAACAGGGAAAACGCATTCTGCCAGCTATTGGGATACACAAGATAATCTGGCCAGGTGAGAAAAAAATTATAAGATATCATGCCAATGACTGTGGCAAGCAAGGCTGGTGCAATTTGTCCAAACAGTGAGACAAATGCAATACCAAATAAATAAATCATCAAAACATTACTGGTACCAATGCTGCTAAAAAGCAATATATTCAGCAAGGAAGTAATAAACATCGTCGCAATGGCAATTGCATAAACTTTCAATGAAGTCTGTCGTGTGGTTGTTTCTGGTTCTGCGAGATGATGAAACGAATCTTCCTCTTCTGTTTCAGTCGTCACGATATAAATATCAATTTCTTCACTATGACGTGTTAATTCATCAGCCAGACTACCAAAAATATAATCCTTCCAGCGTGCGCGAATATGTTTCCACAACATGATGAGCGTGGCATTTTGCTCGCGCGCGAAATTCATGATTTCATCGACAATATCAAGACCTGTAATAATGCGTGTTTCTGCACCGAGCTTTTCGGCGAGACTGAGGTTTTCAATAACATTGCGTGTTTCTTCGCCTGAAAGTGAAATACGCGGTGTATCAACATGCACAGCAATCCAGTCAGCCTGCAATTTCACTGCCATGCGTTTGGCGGCACGAATTAATTTGGAAGAAGCAGAACTGCCAACACACACCAGAATTTTTTCCCGTGTTGGCCAGATATGTCTGATCCCCAAACCTTGTCGATAGGATAATACTTGTTCGCCGACACGTTCTGCCGTGACACGCAAAGCAAGTTCACGCAAGGCAATCAGATTGCCTTTTTGAAAAAAATGTTCAGCAGCAAGCTCTGCCTGTTTGGGAATATAAACTTTTCCTTCCTGCAAACGACGTAATAAATCTTCAGGCGGTAAATCCACTAATTCAATGGTATCCGCCATTTCCAGCATGGAATCAGGAACGGTTTCTTTCACGCGTGTGTGAATGATTTGCGAAACGATATCATTCAGTGATTCAACATGCTGCACATTCAGCGTGGTATAAACATCTATGCCGGAATCCAGCAATTCCTTAATATCCTGCCAACGTTTGGCATGACGCAAACCGGAAATATTGGTATGTGCCATTTCATCAATCAGAATTAATCCAGGATTACGTTTGATTGCAGCATCAAGATCAAATTCCGTTAAATGATTTCCATGATAATCCACAGTAAGACGCGGCAAGATGGGTAAATCTTTTATTAACGCTTCAATTTCCTTGCGACTATGTGTTTCCACAACACCCACGATCACATCCAGACCATGCAAACGTTGTGCATGTGCATCAGTCAGCATCGTAAACGTTTTGCCAACGCCTGGTGCTGCACCGAGATAAATTTTTAATTTGCCGCGTCTTTCCTTGCGCTCTTCTTCCTGCACACGTTGCAGCAAATCTTCTGGTTTCGGCCGTATCTTTGTCAAAGCTTGCTCCCTGGATTACAAATCATCGAGTGTCATATTCAGTTGTAATACATTGATACGTGGTGCTCCCAATAAATTGCAGACACTATTTTTTGTCTGATGATGTATCAATGCTTCAACTTGTGCTGGTGAAAGATGGCGCGCACGTGCAATGCGCGGAGCCTGATACAATGCAGATGCCACACTGATATGTGGATCAAGACCACTGGCGGATGCAGTCACAAGATCCACTGGAATGGCATGATGATTTTGCGGATCTGCCTGTTGCAAAATTTCAGCACGATGTTTAATTGCAGATAATAAAGCTGGATTGAGCGGTGCAAGATTGGAACCTGATGATTGCAATGCGTTATATGAATAAGATGATGTTGCTGATGGTCGTCCCCAGAAATATTTTTCTTCTGTGAAAGATTGTCCTATCAACCAGGAACCAATTATCTTGCCATCACGTTCAATCAGACTACCGTTTGCACTGAAACTAAAAAATAATTGCGCCACACCAGTGATCAGCAAGGGATAAATAATCCCTGTCAGGAATGTGAATACCAGCAATAACAAGATGGATTTTTTAATTTCCAGTAGCATATTCCCTTCCTACACAAACATTGCCAATATCAAATCAATCACCTTGATGCCAATAAACGGCACGATCAAACCACCTATTCCATACACCAACACATTATTTCGTAACAATTGTGCAGCAGAAACACGTTTGTATTGCACACCTTTTAATGCAAGTGGTACCAATAAAATAATGATAATCGCATTAAAAATAACCGCAGATAAAATGGCAGTTGCAGGCGTTGTCAAACGCATGATATTCAATGCAGACAATTCAGGATACGCAGGCGAAAATGCAGCCGGCAAAATTGCAAAATATTTTGCAACATCATTGGAAATACTAAACGTTGTTACCGCACCGCGTGTCATCAATAATTGTTTACCAATCTCAACTACTTCAATTAATTTTGTCGGATTGGAATCGAGATCAACCAGATTGCCCGCTTCTTTTGCTGCTTGCGTACCAGTATTCATTGCCACTGCCACATCTGCTTGCGCGAGTGCTGGTGCATCGTTGGTACCATCACCAGTCATTGCGACCAGATGTCCTTCTGCCTGCAAACGTCTGATTAAGGTTAATTTGTCTTCTGGTTTTGCATTGGCGAGAAAATCATCCACACCAGCTTCAGCTGCAATTGCTGCTGCTGTTAATGGATTATCCCCTGTCACCATGATGGTTTTAATTCCCATTTGTCGCAGTTGTGCAAAGCGTTCACGAATACCACCTTTGACAATATCCTTGAGACAAATCACGCCTAATACATTCGCACTTTCTGCCACCACCAGGGGTGTGCTGCCTTTACGGGAAATTAAATCCACACTGTTTTTAACTGATGGTGGAAGACTGCCACCTAATTGTTTGACATAAGCTTCAATCGCTTCCGTCGCTCCCTTGCGTATTTGCCTGCCTGGTAAATTCGCACCACTCATGCGTGATTGTGCGGTAAAAGGAATAAATGTTGCGCCTAATTCTGCAATATCACGACCGCGCAGATCGTATTTATCTTTTGCCAATATCACGATGCTTCTGCCTTCTGGTGTTTCATCTGCAAGTGATGAAAGTTGCGCGGCATCAGCAAGACGTTTGATATCCACACCACTGGCTGGAATAAATTCGGTTGCCTGTCGATTACCTAATGTAATCGTTCCCGTTTTATCGAGTATCAAGACATTAATATCACCGGCTGCTTCCACTGCGCGACCAGACATGGCGATGACATTTGCCTGAATCATGCGATCCATTCCAGCTATGCCAATCGCAGAAAGTAATCCGCCAATGGTGGTGGGTGCAAGACAAACAAATAAGGCAGTGAGAACAGTAATGCTAATGACATGTCCATCGGTATAAAGTGAGAATGGCAAAATCGTTGCGCATACCAGTAAAAAAACAATGGTGAGCGCTGCCAGTAAAATGGTTAATGCCAATTCATTCGGTGTTTTATTGCGTCTGGCACCTTCAACCAGTGCAATCATATGATCAAGAAACGATTCACCAGGATTAGACAAAATGCGTATCAGCAGCCAATCAGAAATCACTTGTGTACCACCTGTCACCGAAGATTTATCACCACCGCTTTCGCGTATGACCGGTGCGCTTTCACCAGTAATGGCACTTTCATTGACTGAAGCAATGCCTTGCATGACTTCGCCATCACCTGGAATATAATCGCCTGCTTCGACCAGCACGATGTCACCTGCACGTAGAGCATCGGAATGCACGAGTGTGAATTTGTCATGTCTATCGGGTTTACTTAATTTTTTTGCCTGTATTTCGCGGCGTGTTTTACGTAAGGCTAATGCCTGTGCCTTGCCACGACCTTCTGCCATGGCTTCTGCAAAATTGGCAAATAATACGGTGATCCAGAGAAACAAGGTGATGGAAAAGATAAATGAAGCAGGTGCTTCTCCCCGTGTGAAGAGAGCCTGAATAAATAAAGCGGTAGTAAGAATCGCACCGACATACACCGTAAACATGACGGGATTTCTTAATTGATTACGTGGTGATAATTTTGTAAATGCACCGCGAATGGCAAGCCTGATTATGTTTATGTCCCATAATGAAATTTTAGTTGCCATAGGTTTTCCATAACATCAAATGTTCAACAATGGGACCAAGTGCCAGTGCGGGAAAAAATGTCAGCGCACCCAGCACGAAGATGACACCAATCAATAACAGGACAAATAAAAAATTGTGCGTCGGTAAAGTACCTGCACTCGCAGGAATATATTTTTTCTTCGCCAGTGATCCTGCAATAGCTAATGCAGCGATTACAATCCAGTAGCGACCCATCAACATGGCCATACCGCCAACACTATTATAAAAAAGTGTATTGGCATTTAATCCTGCAAATGCACTGCCATTATTATTTGCCATGGAAGTGAATGCATATAACATTTCGCTGAATCCGTGTACGCCTGGATTAAGAATCGCATCCTTCCCAGCACTCGTGACGCAGGCAATTGCCGTAAATATCAGTACGATCATTGGCATCACCAGCACAGCAATGGAGGCCATTTTCATTTCGAATGGCTCAATTTTTTTGCCTAAATATTCTGGCGTTCTCCCTACCATTAAACCTGCAACAAATACTGCGATAATCACCAGCATCAACATGCCATATAAACCAGAACCTGCACCGCCAAAAATAATTTCTCCGACATGCATTAACCAGAGTGAGGTTAAACCACCCAATGGCATATAGGAATCCAGCATGGAATTCACTGAACCATTGGAAGTAGCAGTCGTCAGCGTGCTCCATAAACTGGAACTCACGATGCCAAAACGCACTTCCTTGCCTTCCATGTTGCCACCTGATGCGAGATCACGTTGTATATGCTGATCAATTCCCGATTGTGCGAAGACTGGATTGCCACGCTGTTCAACTGATATCGACATGCAGGCGAAAGGCAGGTAAACCAGCAACATGGTAATTAATAATGCCCAACCCTGACGTGTATCTTTCACCATTTTGCCGAAGGTATAACAAAGTGCAGTGGGAATTAATATGATGGCCAGCATTTCCAGCCAATTGGAAAATGCTGTGGGATTTTCAAAAGGATGCGCTGAATTGACATTAAAAAATCCGCCGCCATTGGTTCCCAATTGTTTGATGGCGATTTGTGAAGCAGCAGGTCCCATCGGTAATATTTGCTGGCTTTGTGATAAAGGCGATACCGTTTGATATGGCAGAAAATTCTGAATGACACCTTGTGAAACCAGCAGAATGGCTAACATAAAAGATAATGGCAATAAAATATAAAGTGTGCCGCGAATGATATCGACCCAGAAATTACCTAGCTTGTCTGTTTCATGACGCACAATACCGCGAATTAATGCAATCAGTAATGCCATCCCTGTTGCAGCAGAAAGAAAATTTTGCACCGTGAGTGCGAGCATTTGCGTGATATAACTCAGGCTGGATTCAGGAGAATAGGATTGCCAATTGGTATTGGTGACGAAACTTGATGCGGTATTAAAGGCTAAATCAGCAGATACAGCGGCAAATGCTTGCGGATTCAGTGGTAAATAAAACTGAATGCGCTGCAAAAGATAAACCAGCAGCCAGCCAAAAAAATTAAAGATGAGCATGGAAGTTAAATATTCTTTCCAGCTGGATTCCTGCTCGGGATTGATAGTGGTGATACGATAAATCAAACGCTCGCAAGGTTTGCATAACCAATCCAGTCTGCAAGGATTTCCTTCATAAACATTCGCCATATAATTGCCTAATGGCTTGACCAGCAACAGGATCAGAAAAAAATAGATGACTATGTGCAGGACTGCTGCGCTAGTCATTAAAATAATTCCGGTTTAAATAAAACGAGTAACAAATAGAAAAATAATCCGAGGGTGATCATGCTGCAAATGAAGTACAAAACCATTATTCACTCCTTGAAATGGAATCAAAAAATTTTATCAGCAAATAGCTTAGGCAGAAAAAAATAAGTGTGATAGCAATGTAAAGGATATCTTCCATGAATATTCCTGATACAAAAATACAATGCATAATACGTTATACCATCGGCCTACTGCTTGTCACCACATCATCGCCGTCTTGCCGTCACCACATCCGGTATTTTCTTCAACAACTCCATCACGTGTTTTAATTGTTCCTTTGTTGCAATCTCAATCGTGACCTCCACTTCCATCTGCGAATTCTGCACTTTCTGTACATGCAATCCTTGTATATTCACTTTTTCATTGCTGAGTAAACTCGTGATATCGCGCAATGCACCAGTTCTATCGTGCATTCTGATGATCAAATCCGCGGCATAAGCACCAACATGGTTCTCACCCCAATTTACATCCATCATCTTGTGCACGGATTCCTTGCCAACATAGCGAATATTGGGACAATCCTCACGATGCACGCTCAAACCACGATTACGCGTGATATATCCGACAATCGCATCACCTGGTAAAGGTTTACAGCAACGCGCCATGTGCGTCAGTAAATTATTGATACCGACCATGCTGACCTTAGGCCGGGACGTAGGCTGAAATTTGCGTGGTTCTGCAGCATGAATGCGAGCATCTTCCACTTTCTGATTACTGCTTAGACGTTTTAATTCCTTCTCCAGAAATTCGCCGGATTGCTCATGATCCTGCTCACGAAACCAGTGCTGAATTTTCGCGCGCGTGCGCGGAGATTTGATATAACCCAAATGCGGATTCAACCAGTCACGACTTGGATGTGCCTGTTTGGCAGTCAGAATTTCAATACGCTGGCCAGTTTGCAATTGATACACCAGCGGCACAATATTGCCATCCACTTTTGCACCACGACAACGATGACCTACTTCGCTATGAATCATATATGCGAAATCCAGGGGCGTTGAACCTTTGGGTAAATCAATGATATCGCCCAGCGGAGTAAAGACATAAATTCGATCTGCAAATAAATCAGTATGGGTTTGTGCAGTTTTATCCTGAACTTCCTGCTGCCATTCCATCAATTGTCTTAACAAGGCAATTTTTGCTTCGTAATTTCCTGTCTGCAACACACCTTCCTTGTAACGCCAATGTGCTGCAACGCCTAATTCAGACTCCTGATGCATTTTATGCGTACGTATTTGCACTTCAACATTATGCTCATGAGGTCCAATCAATACGGTATGAATGGATTGATAGCCATTGGCTTTGGGGTTTGCAATATAATCATCAAACTCTTCCTGAATTTGCGGCCAGAGATTTTGTAATACACTCAACACTGCATAACATTCATCAATTGAATCTACCATGACACGAATGGCACTCATGTCATAAATTTTTTCGAGATTTGCATTCTTGCGCATCATTTTATTGTAAATACTATATATATGTTTGACGCGTCCACTCACTTCAAATTTGCTAATATTTGCCTGCTTTAATGCATCGATTGTCAATGCAATAAATTCCCTGATATACATTTCACGATCATCACGACGCGCAGCAATTCCTTTTGCAATACGCATATATTCGTCAGGCTGCGTATAACGCAAACATAAATCTTCAATTTCCCATTTGATTTGCCAGACACCAAGACGATTGGCGAGTGGTGCAAAAACAGCTTGTGTATCCTGTGCCAATTGCAATTGTTCTGTCTTGTCATTATTTTTTGCCTGACGTAATTGCCATAATCTTTCTGCCAGCACAATTAATACCGCACGCACATCTGTCACCATTGCCAGCAACATTTTACGCAAATTTTCCAGCTGATGATTACCGCGTTGCTGATAATGACGCAATTTTCCCAACGATTGCATTTGCATGACATCATTCAATAATTTGCTGCTACGTTCACCCAGATTTTCCATGATGGCATCCACATCAATTTCATGTGCCTGCAAGGCGGGATAAACAATGGCTGAGGCGAGTGTCTCATTGTCCAGACTTAAGGACAGTAAAATATCGGCAATACCAAGGCCTTTCTCCAGCATGGGATTTTTATTCGTGTCATATAAATCAATCGCTGTCTGCAATGGAATGATGGCTTTTTCACCACGTTTTTTAGCAATTTCTTCAAGCCATTCAGGTGCATGGACAGGATAACGATGCTTGCTCATACTCTTGCAATCCACTCTCTTATGTATATTTTGTGTGATTATAGCGTATTCAATTTGCATTAAAATATTTTCCTTATATTCATGATGATGACCATGCTATTATGCGGCGCACAAATCAAGGGGTTAAGAGTATGAATATTCACGGTCAATTTCCAGCCACCCGTTTACGTCGTTTACGCAAAACCGGATCATTACGCGAACTGATACGCGAAACAAATTTGCAAATTAAAAATCTCGTCATGCCATTATTTATCAAACATGGCACGAACATTAAACAACCCATTGCTTCCATGCCAGGACAAATGCAAATCAGTATTGATCAATTACCTGCAGAAATTGCTGCGATTACTGCGCTGGGTATTAAACATGTTTTACTCTTTGGTATTCCAGAAAAAAAAGATCCATTAGGTAAAGATTCATATTGCGAACATGGCATTATTCAAACTGCGATTCGCGCGATTAAAAAAATTGCGCCTGATTTAATGATTACTTCTGATATTTGTTTTTGCGAATACACAGATCATGGTCATTGTGGTGTGTTAAATGAAGAAGGTTATCTGGATAATGACAAATCACTGGAATTATTGGCGAAACAGGCAGTGAGTCATGCCCGCGCTGGCACCGATATTATTGCACCTAGCGGCATGATTGATGGCATGGTGCATACATTGCGACATGCACTTGATGCAGCAGGATTTTCACATTTACCGATATTAAGTTATTCCGCCAAATATTCCTCTGCCTTATATGGGCCTTTTCGTCAGGCAGCAGAAGGCGCACCGAAATTTGGTGATCGACATACACACATGATGGATATTGGCAACATTAATGAAGCCTTGCGCGAATGTGCACTTGATGTAGCAGAAGGTGCAGACATGTTGATGGTAAAACCTGCGCATGCTTATCTTGATGTGATTGCGAATGTCAAACAGGCATTTCCAGCTTTGCCACTCGGTGCATATCACACCAGTGGTGAATTTGCGATGATCAAGGCAGCAGCTGCGCAAGGCTGGATTGACGAACAAAAAGTCGCGCTGGAAATTTTAACTGCCATCCGCCGTGCCGGCGCGGATTTTATTATTACGTATTATGCGAAGGAAATGGCAGAGTGGTTGAGAAGCGCGTAATGACAGATGTTTTAAGCGGAGCTGTGTGCGCACACAGCTCCACTCACACACCTCAATCCGAAATTGTCTCGTACAAAAACCAGATGCGTCTTTCCGTTTCATCGATATAAACTTCGAGGATGCTCGTCGTTGCAACATCATTATTATTCGCACACACCTTATGCGCTGCGCGCATTTGCGATTCCAGCACTTTGTTATCATGCAGCAAGCGTTTTAACATTTCCTGTGGTTTGACAAAAGTGTCATCATCATCCTTTATCTTCTGCAAATTCTGAATATCAGTAATCGAACGAATCGTAATACCACCCAATTTGCGCACGCGTTCAGCCAGCACATCAATCATCGCGAAAATTTGCGTTGCTTGCTCATCCAGTAACAAATGGTAATCACGATAATGACTGCCAGACATATGCCAGTGAAAATTTTTGGTTTTGACAAACAGTGCAAAAGAATCAGCAACTAGTGGATTTATTACAGCAGGAATTTCTTTTTTAGCCTTGTCACTAATATCGTTAGGTGTGGCAAGTTTGGATGGAACAGAAGAAATAAGGGAAATATTTTTCATTCTATGCTTCCTCTTTTTACGAAATTAGATTAATAAACTTCAAGAATCAAAGGGTTAGCCGATGTAACATTATTGAACTCATCAATTATACTTTAATTAAAGATAATAATGAAACGAGATGACTGAATGACTGCAATTAAACCAACAAAAAAATATGCGATTACCTGTATTGCGAAAGTACATTTACCAACGCAATTTGGTTTATTTCAATTATTGCTTTATCACGATCATCAGGAAAAAGTTAAAAAAGATCATATCGTACTGATTAAAGGTAATATTAAAAATAAATCTGATGTATTAACAAGAATTCATTCCGAATGCCTGACAGGTGATGTGTTTGGTTCATTGCGTTGTGATTGTGCCGAACAATTACATAGCGCAATTGAAGCAATTTCACGAGAAGATGAAGGAATATTATTATATTTGCGACAGGAAGGTCGCGGCATTGGACTGATCAATAAAATTCTTGCCTACGAATTACAGGATCGTGGATTAAATACTATTTCCGCCAATCAGGCACTTGGATTACCTGTTGATTCGCGTGATTATCAACTTGCTGTTGCGATTCTTGAAGACCTGAAAGTGAAATCCATTCGGTTACTGACAAATAATCCTAAAAAACTGGAAGTATTCGCATCTGCCAATATTCCCTGCACGCAAAGAATTCCTATCGAAATTCATGCCAATCCTTACAACAATAATTATCTGAAAATCAAACGTGATGAAATGGGACATTATCTTTCTCCCGATAAAAACAGCATCATCGGTGAAATACATGATCATCTTGCATTGTTAAAATTTGTGTATTTTTTTGATGAAGATCATCCGCATTTTGAATTATCCAATTTTGGTGGCAAAGGTGAATATGAAAATCAGTACGGTGATAAAGGTGATTATTCTGAAATAACTTATCAGGCATGCAAATTTGCTTATTTACCGGATAAAAATATCGCTGATACTTTACGGCAAAAATATTTTTCAGAAGTGACATCACCCAAACAGGCTTATTTATTCATGAAAAAAAGTCGTGCTGAATTAGGCGAACATTCCATCAATGATGTTATCAACAAGGCAAACTGGCTCGCGTTAAACGAATATAAAATCACCAACAAAGAAATGGAGATGTTGATGTGTTTATTAAATAAATTTGACCCAGTTAAAAATCCTGAATTATTCAAATCATTATTGTCTGTGGTGAATAATAATAAAATTATACTGGTAGAAGCGAATGGCAATGATAATTTCTGGGGCTACAGGAATGATACCCACGACAAATTTGGCTATAACCGGTTTGGATTAATGCTGACTGCGATTGCGCATGTCATCAAGAATCAGCATCTGGTAGACAAGGATATGAGCAGTAAAAATAATTTGCAGCATATTATCCATCATTACAAAGCGCTCATTAAAATGTTCAAGGGATTTAATTTTCATATTTCGCTCGCATCGTAAGCTACACACTGCAAAATCCTTATGTTATATTTTCAGTCTTTCCCAGGAGCCTCCACATGCAACCTCGTAATCCAATCGGTACGGATGGTTTTGATTTCCTTGAATTCACAACCCCACATCCAGACAAACTCGCTGCACAGTTTGAATCCATGGGATTTCGTCCAGTTGCAAAACATGCGAGCAGCCCTGTTATTATTTATCAGCAAAATGACATTCGGTTTTTTATCAACCAGACTGACATGAGCCAGGCCAGTCAGTATGCGAAATTTCATGGTGCATCGGTTTCTGCCATGGGTTTTAAAGTGCGTGATGCAAACATGGCTTTGCAATTTGTGCGCCTCAAGGGCGCAACACCTTATCAACCACTGGATGAAAAAATGGTTTACGATATGCCAGCCATTTATGGTGTAGGCAATACATTAATTTATTTTGTCGATTATAAAAAAGGTGTCGCCAATTATGCGCCGCAGTTTGTTACCACTGAAAAACTGCAGGAAAGTTCATTCAAATTTTCCCATCTCGATCATGTTTCCTTTAATTTATATCGCGGTCATCTGGTGAAATGGATGGAGTTTTTCACGCGCTTGTTTAATTTTCATGAAGTACCATCAACTTCGCGTCAAAACAAAAATACTGGATTTAAAAATAAATTCATTGAAAGTACCTGCAAGAAAATTCGTATTTCATTGAATGAATCAGCGGATGATAAATCAAAAGTGGAAGCGTTCCTCAATCATTTCAATGGTGAAGGCATTGAACGTATTGCACTTGGAACCAGTTCACAAACTACAACTCAAACGCCGCTGATCTTTCTGGAAACTGTTGCACAAATTCAGCAAGATCATCGGCAGGATGAACCTTTGCCAGCATAAATAATGAAACAAATAAACTGCATCAAAATGAATAGCAATGAAAATCCGCATGGCGCAAGTCCGCTTGTCCAGCAAGCGGCGCTTCTTGCATTGCAATCAACCCATCATTATCCCGATATGAATTATCATGAATTAAAATCTGCGCTGGCTGATTTTCTTGCCGTGAATGCTGATCAGATCACACCAGGCAATGGTTCAGAAAACATTCTGGAATTAATCATTAAAACTTTCCTGCATGAAAATGATAATGTCATTGTGTCGCAATATGCTTTTTATACCATCCCAATGTTGTTGCAACATTATGCGATTCACACAAAAGTCATACCCCTAAAAAACTGGCATACCGATATTGAAGCAATGATTGCTGCCATTGATGAATCAACACGCATGATTTTTCTGGTGAATCCTGATAATCCTGTTGGTACTTATACCAATAACCAGAATTTTATGGCTCTCATGCAAGGCGTACCTGAGCGTGTACTGGTCGTGGTGGATGAAGCATATCTTGAATATATTCATGTGACTGATTATCCCGATACACTTTCCTGCTTATCACAATTTCCCAATCTGCTTCTCACGCGCACATTTTCCAAAGCTTATGGTCTTGCCGCATTGCGTGTGGGTTATGCCATTTCATCTGCTGCGATTGCTGCACAAATCAATCAGCAACGTTTACCTTATAATGTCAATGCTATTGCGATAAAAGCAGCATGCGCTGCGTTGCTGGATCAAGAGCATATTAAAAAAACATTGCAGGCAAATGCGCAGGGAAGATTGCAACTGGAACAAGGTTTGCGTGCACTGAACATTTCCTTTTTTCCATCTGTCACCAATTTCATCACCATCAACATGCCAAATGCCGATAACATTCGGCAGCAATTAAAGCAAAAAGGCGTGCATGTATTTTCAGTTCATCATTATGATTTACAGGATTATCTACGCGTGACAATTGGCATCGCTGAACAAAATGCCTATTTTTTAGCTGCCATTCGTGACATTCTGCAAACTTGCCGTTGATTTGCCAATAAATCTTGCTAATATATTGAGTTTTTTCAATTAACTTATCTGTTGCCAGAATCTGTTACATTGAAAGAGTTGAACCCAGTTGACGAGGAGTTTTTTATGGCAAACAAAACAACGACTTATGTTGCGCATCCGGTAGATGAACACGGAAATTCGCAATATACACCAGAAGAAGATAAAGTCTGGCAAGAGCTCATCACCCGTCAAATTCCCATTGTGCAAGATCGTGCTTGTGATGAATATATCCATGGTCTTGAGTTGCTTAATCTTCCCAGGGATCGCGTACCGCAATGTCCTGAAGTTTCCAAAGCCTTGCGTCAGGCAACTGGCTGGGCACTGGAACCCGTTGCTGCCCTGATTCCATTCAGCAAATTTTTTGCTTTATTGGCTGATCGCAAATTTCCTGCAGCAACATTTATTCGTCGACGTGAAGAGTTAGATTATTTACAGGAACCGGATATTTTCCATGAAATATTCGGACATTGTCCGATGCTTACCAATCAGGCTTGTGCTGATTTTACGAATACTTATGGCAAATTAGGTTTAAAAGCATCGCATGAAGATCAAATCATGCTGGCGAAATTATACTGGTTCACGATTGAATTTGGTTTGCTACAAACCGCAAAAGGTTTGCGTGCTTATGGTGGTGGTATTTTATCTTCAAAAAGTGAAACGATTTATTCCGTTGAAAGTCCAGTGCCGCAGCGCAAACCATTTGATGTGATGGAAATATTGCGCACGCCTTATCGCATTGACATCATTCAACCGATTTATTATGTGATTGACAGTTTTGAAACTATTTTTAATCTCACTGAAATGGATTTATTGAGCATGATTCGTGAGGCACGTGAGCTTGGCATGTATGAACCTGTCTATGCTGATCCCAAACATATTTGTTAGTGCAAACATTGTGGAGAAATAATTAATGTCTGATTTACGAACGATTCGTTGCATTGGCTGCGAAGGCGGCATTCCTGTATTAACGACGCAGGAAGTGAATGAATTATTAGCGCAAGTAAAAGAATGGCAAGTGAGTGCTGATGGAAAATTCATTAGCAAAAAATTTTCATTCAAGGGTTTTTATAAAACCATGGCATTTGTGAATGCAGTTGCATGGATTGCCAATCAGGAAAATCATCATCCTGATATGGAAGTGGGTTACAACTATTGTTTAATCAAATATACTACGCACGCAATTAACGGCTTGTCGAAAAATGATTTTATTTGCGCCGCGAAAGTCGATGCGCTGGATGCGGTATGAGAAGTTTAGACCCAATCAACAGAGGATCACACATGATTACATTGCACACCAATTTAGGTGATATCAAAATTCAGTTAGACACTGAAAACACACCAAAAACCGCAGAAAATTTTTTAAGTTACGCATCATCAGGTCATTATGATGGAACGATTTTTCATCGCGTCATGAATGGTTTCATGATTCAGGGCGGTGGTTTTGATAGTGACATGAAGCAAAAACAAACTCGCACACCAATACAAAATGAAGGCAAAACTGGCAAACAAAATAAACGTGGCACGATTGCGATGGCAAGAACCTCAGATCCACATTCCGCGAGCGCGCAGTTTTTTATTAACGTTGTTGATAATGATTTCCTGAATTTCAGCAGCGAATCAGCGAATGGCTGGGGATATTGCGTATTTGGCAATGTTACTGAAGGCATGGATGTTGTTGATAAAATCAAGCAAGTTGCCACCGCCAATCGCGCTGGTCATCAAAATGTGCCCGTGGAAAATATAGTGATAGAGAAAGTGACAGTTGAGTAACACATGTTATTGCGGTAGTGATAAAACCTATTCTGGTTGTTGCGGACTTTATATTGATGAAGGAAAGCTACCGCCCACACCAGAAGCATTAATGCGTTCAAGATACACAGCGTATAATCTGCTGGATATAAACTACATAGCAGACACCATGAAACCACCCGCATCAGATCATTTCGATGCGGATGGTGAACGAACCTCAGCTGGAAAATGCAAATGGACGCAGCTTGAAATAATCAGCACATCTCATGATTCACAACACGGAGTAGTTGAATATCGTGCTTATTACACGCTCGAAAATAAAAAGAAAATCCTGCATGAAATCAGCGAGTTCAATTTTGAAAATGGAAGATGGTATTACGTCAATGGCACTCTTCCCAAACAGGAAAAAATCGGACGTAATCAATTATGTCCCTGCGGCAGCAATAAAAAATTTAAAAAATGTTGTGGGTAGGTTACTTTTCCGCCTTATTATTTTTTCTTCTATATATCTTTAAATTGATTGATATGCACTTCCCCATCAGGAAAACGAGCGATAATATCCAGCTCTCCGCCCATAGCTTGTATATAACCTCTTAATGTCGAGATAAACATATCTGTCCGGCTTTCAATTTGAGAAATATTTGCCTGATCTACAGAAAGAGAAGCCGCCAATTTTTTTTGGCTCAATTGCAAAGCATTACGTAATTCTTTTAATGCCATAACTTCCTTTAGCATTTTCTTTGTTTTAAGTGCAGATGCTTCGCGGGAATGCTTTGACATCCTTGCTCTTAAAAGCTTATATGGCTTAGTCATTGATAAAGCCCTCCTTATTAATAATGTCAAACTTATATAAGTTTTAACTTATATATCATATACCTAATATACAAACAAGGAGTTATGTCGCTTATCTTCAATTTTACCCCTCCCCTCTCACCACCACTTCGCGCACATCTGATCGTCCATAATCATCTACCGCGCGTAGTACATATTTCCCAGGCTTTGCTTGCCAGATAAATGATTTATCGCGCGTTGATTTACCTAAAAATCCCGCATTCAAATACCAGTAAATATTCCTGACATCAGCATCTACTACCGCAGTCAAAGGAATGCGTGTTTGCTGCGTTGCAAGACGCGCGACATAATCCACTTGCGCTAATGGTGAAATAATTTGTGGCGATAATCCCTCACCTGCTTTTGCACCCAGCGTGCACCCGGCATCATAAGCAGGTGGAATACGCCGCGCAATGCCAGCACGTTTGAAGATTCGCAATAAATCCGATGACCAAAATTCATAAATTTCAAAACGTGTATGCTGATCAAATTGACACGCGCGTAATCCTGTTTTTGCATTAATTGCGATTTCACGATAAATGGTATCCGCGTTTATCGGCGATTTCCCCGAAATAAACCATACCTTTTCTGTTGCAGGACAAAATTTTGTGGGCAACATGCCAGATGCCTTACAGACATCTATTTTCACTAAATTCATTTGTGTATTTGATACAGGAAAAACAAATGCTTTTCCCATTTCATGTTGCAACGCCTGTGTGATTTCCCGAAATAATGGTGCGGCAATTTGTTTGCCGATAAAAGCCTGATTACTCTCATTATTAAAATTGCCTATCCATACAGCTAATACATAATGCCCTGCAATACCAATCGTCCAGGCATCACGATAACCAGATGAAGTACCGGTTTTCCATGCCATATCTCCATCACGCAACATATCCAGCACAAGAAAACTCGCTTCCGCACTTAATAAACGCTTATTTTTGTTGTGCGGCACTCTCTCCTTGCTAACTTGCAAAGGTTGCCAGATGCCATCATTCGCTAACATTGCATATAGCATTGTTAATTCCTGCATCGTCATTTCCGCTCCGCCTAATACGAGAGCGAGTCCATAATATTTCTCAGTTTGCAAATCAGCCACATTCGCTTGTTGTAAAAACTCATATAAACCAGGATTTTTTAATTGCTCTGCCAATGCAATCGCAGGAATATTACGACTTAAGGTTAATGCTTCTTTTGCAGATAAAGGCCCCATGAAATCATTATCAAAATTTTCTGGATTATAATTACCAAAATAATGCGGCACATCTTTTAATAATGTGGCAGGATGAATCAACCCCTGATCGAGTGCGAGCGCATAGATAAAAGGTTTTAACGTCGAACCTGGTGAACGACGCACTGCTGTTCCATTGATTTGCCCACCAATTTTCTGATTGAAAAAATCTGCTGATCCGAGCATCGTCTTGATACTCATATCACGCGTATCAACTAACAAGACTGCTGCATTGTTTACACCTAATGCACTTTTACGCGCAATGTAACGCGTGGTGATTGTTTCAATTATTTTTTGCAGGCGTAGATCCAGTGTCGTGTGAACAACGGATGGATGAATGGCAGGATTTGACAGGATGTCGTCTACAAAATGCGGTGCGAGAAAAGGAATGTGATGAATATTGCGTACTTGCAGTGGTAATGAAAACAAGGCTTTTTGCTGATTATCTTCCGGATGTTGCATCAGCCAGCGCGCATATAATTTATCACGTATATTTTTTATTTCTCCTCGATGTGGCACACGTTTGGCTGGATGCTGCGGAATCACCACTAATGTTAATGCTTCTGGCAAATTAAGTTCACTCGCCTGCTTGCCAAAATAAATTAGGCTCGCCGCACCTGCTCCTTCGATATTGTTTCCATATGATGCAAGATTTAAATATGCTTCCAGAATCTGATTTTTGCTGTAATGCATTTCCAGTTGCAACGCACGAAATATTTGCTGCAATTTACCGCTGAATGTTCTGGAATGAATACCATAACGAATGCGAGCAACTTGCATGGTAATGGTTGATGCACCTATGCGTCGCTTGCCGGTTAATGTTTGCCACGCTGCTTTCAGCAGTGAAACAGGATTAATTCCTGGATGCGAATAAAAATACTGATCTTCCTGCAATAATGTTGCGGATATTAATTGTGGTGAAAATGCTGGTAATGATGTGTACAAGCGATATTTGCCATCCGGGCTTAGTGTCAGACGCAACAATTGCTGCTGGTCGGCATAAATCGCACGGGAATATCCTTTAGCCTGCAATAACGATGGCAATGGCCAAAAAAATAATGTCATGCACATACTGACAATTAGAAAAACTAACGCTAAGCTGGTGAGCCTTAAACGTGACATGAAATTTACCTGTAAGCAGACAAGCAAAACCTTATGTCACAACCATTACCAGTTAGCAAGACAGGAACGCGCATATGAAAATTTTCGAGCAATTATTTGGCCAATTTAACTCCCTGCGGCAAAAAGCCTCCGCCCAGCCGCGAAAATTTTTTGGCACGCTTATTGTCATCGCCTTGCTGCTGGCTGCATTATTTGCTGCATGGCAATGGTATCTATCCTTGCCACAAGGTGAACGCATCACAGCAAAAATCAACGCGCCCAAATTAACTCCAATCGAAAAAGTACTGGTTCCTGAACCTCTAGGCATGGATTTCGGTGTTTACAATAACGATGAATTGGACGCACGTTCCGTTGCACCCCTTGATCTGGTTGGCAAGGAAGTCAGCAAAGGTATCAGCATGAACCCTGCGATGCCTGGCAAATGGATGTGGGATGCCGATAGTCATTTATTATTTACACCAGAAAAAGATTGGCCTGCGAATCAGAAATATACCATTCGTTTTGCACGTGATTTTTTTACTTCCGAAGTAAAAATGGCGAGTTATGAATATACATTTTCCACTATGCCATTTACGGCAGATATAAAAGAATTTAAATTCTATCAAAATCCAGTCAAACCAGATGACAGATACGTGGTTGCCACCATGCAATTTGCCTTTCCAGTGGATGCGATAAGTCTGAAAAATAATATTGATCTGCGCTGGGAAAAAGGTGCAGCCATTCCATTTGATCTGACTTACGATAATCATAAACGCATTGCTTATTTACATTCCGGCATTATTTCCCTGCCGCAAAAGGAACAATACATTGATTTGATATTGGCAAAAAATACTGAATCACAATCGCATACAGCCAAACTCGCTGAAAAAAAATCTGCAACGCTGCTAATTCCTGATGCCAACAGTTATCTGAAAATTTCGGCCAGCAATGCAGTCATTGTGCGTAATCAGCAAGATCGTCCCGAACAAATTTTAAATATTGAAACAACATTAGGTGTTACCGAAGCTGAACTTGGAAAATCCATACATGCTTATTTATTGCCAAAAGATTATCCGGCAACTTCAGCAGAAACCGCGAAAATAAATTATGAGTGGCAAAATCCAGGTGAAATCTCTGATGCTATTTTAGCTGCTTCCACACCTGTCACATTGCAAGCAATTCCTGCCGATCATGATTTTTCCAGTTTGCACAGTTATCGTTTCCATGCACTCACACCCGGTTATTTATATGTAAAAATCGATAAGGGCTTACATGGTTTTGGAAATTTTTCCTTATCCAGTGATTTTGCAACCATCATCAATGTCCCTGCTTATCCGCAGGAAATTGCTTTCCTGCATAAAGGTGCATTGCTGCCACTCGGAACTGAAGAAAAATTATCGGTACTGGTACGCGGACTAGGCACAGTAAAATTCGATATCGCACGCGTACGTGCAGAAGATATTAATCATCTCGTCACACAAACCATCGGTGATTTTAATAATCCTTTCTTTATTAATGCCAGTTTCAATCAGGAAAATATCAGTGAAATTTCTTCTTTCCTGCAATCCTTTGATGCAACCGATCCTGGCAAGGAACAATATACCGCACTCGATCTCGGTAAATTCCTCACAAAAAATACTGGCAGTAATCTCGGTTTATTTTTATTACGCGCGCAAGGTTATGATCCCGTAAAAAAAATGACGCTGGAAATTACAGCGAATCGTCTGATACTGATTACTGATCTTGGATTGATTGTAAAAGATAATGCGGATGGCACACATGATGTTTTCGTGCAATCCATCACCAATGGCACACCCGTTGCCAATGCTTCTGTTTCTGTGCTTGGAAAAAATGGTGTGGCTCTATTAACACGTCCAACGGATGCCAATGGTCGTATCACTATTCCATCATTAAAAGATTTTGCCAATGATCATCAACCGGCTGTTTATGTTGTAACAAATGCGAATGATGTTTCATTTATTCCTTATAACCGTTCCAACCGTCAGTTAAATTATTCGCGTTTTGATATTGGCGGTATTACAACACCCATTGAAAATACCGCAGCCTTATCTGCTTATATATTTTCAGATCGCGGTATTTATCGACCAGGTGATACTGCGCATATTGGAATGATCGTCAAACAACCTTATGCCATGCCAGCACCGGCTGGTATTCCACTGGAAGCGAGCATCATTGATCCGCGTGGTACCAGTGTCAAAACATGGAAATTAACACTGGATGCCAGTGGTTATATGACCCTGGATTTTCCCACGAATACTGTCTCGCCAACCGGACAATATCAGATATATCTCAATATTGTGAAAGATGGACATGTGAGCAGTCTCATTGGTTCAACTGCCATTCGTGTCGCGGAATTTTTACCCGATAGAATGAAGTTATCTGCACATTTTTCGCAAACATCAACCAAAGGCTGGTTATCTCCTGATGATTTATCCATCGATGCTGGATTATGGAATTTATACGGTGCACCAGCAGTCAATCATCGCGTCACTGGAAAAATTATTCTGACACCAAGAGTCGTTACATTCAGTGAATATCCAGATTATATTTTTATTGATCCATTATTAAATCCCAAATCACCAGCAAAAACTTTTACAGATACTTTATCTGAAGTAAAAACCAATGATCAGGGACAAGCTATTCTCCCCTTAAAACTGGAAAAATTCGATAAGGCTACTTATCAACTGAGCGCATTTGTTGAAGGATTTGAAGCAGAAGGTGGACGCAGTGTCACCACGCATATCGGTACACTTATTAGTCCATTAACTTATTTTGTCGGTTACAAAACCAGTGGTGATTTACGTTATATCAAACAAGCTGCCTCATTAAACGTTAACTTGATTGCCATCAATCCACAGTTACAACAACAGGCATTAAATGATCTGACATTAAAAGTATTTAGTCAGCGTCCTGTTTCCACCTTGGTGAAAAAAGAAGATGGAACGTATCAATATCAATCCATTGTGCAAACCAGTGAAATCAGTAGTCAGGCTTTTGCAATTGCCGCAGCAGGCACGGATTATTTATTGCCCGCCAATACCATTGGTGATTTTCTGGTAACGATTAACAGCAAGGATGGGATGGAATTAAGTCATTTCAAATATAGTATTGTCGGAGCAAGCCAGCAGCCTTTGCCGCAAAATGCAGAATTGAATATGAAATTAAATCAATCTGTATTCAAAGCCGGTGATGAAATTGAAATGCAAATTACCGCACCTTATACCGGCACGGGTTTGATTACGATTGAACGCGACAAGGTATACAACGCGCAATGGTTTAAAACCAGCACGACTGCATCATTACAAAAAATTCGTATACCAGCAGATTTTCAGGGTGATGGTTATGTCAATATAGCTTTTGTACGTGACATTAATTCGCCAGAAATTTTTGTGAGTCCATTAAGTTATAATGTGCAACCTTTTTCTGTCACGCATGAAGCGCAGGCAATAAAAGTTGATCTCGATACACCGGCACTGGCACGTCCCGGTGATAATTTTAATATCACGTATAAAACAGACAAGCCTGGCAAGATAATTGTCTTCGCTGTCGATGAAGGAATTTTACAAGTTGCGAAATTTGCTACACCTGATCCACTGGCGTTTTTCTTCCAGAAACATGCACTCGAAGTCAATACCATGCAAATCCTTGATCAGATTTTGCCGAAATTTATTGCTGATCGTGAATTATCTTCTGTGGGCGGTGATGAAGGTGAACGTGCATTACGCAATAATTTAAATCCATTCAAACGCAAGACAGAAGCACCTGTGGTTTACTGGTCAGGAATAATGGATACAGATACCAATGCGCACACTCTCGCATATAAAATTCCTGATTATTTTAATGGTAGTTTGCGCGTGATGGCTGTTGCTGTTAGCGCTAATGCTGTTGGTGCTGCTGCAAAAGAAGCACAAATACGCGGATATTTTGTTATACAACCCAATGTTCCACTGTTTGTCGCACCAGGCGATGAATTTGAGGTCACTGCGGGCATTGCAAATAATGTGGAAGGTTCGGGTAAAAACGCTTCCATTAATGTGCATATTGAAGCAACTCCTGAGCTGGAATTAGTGGATAAAGCTGATCAGACAATCCCGATTACAGAAGGTCAGGAACAGAGTGTCAAAGTGAAAGTGCGCGCCAAATCACAATTAGGCGCAGCAGCAATCAAATTTATCACATCATTAAATAATAAAAGTTCTGCTTATACGGCAACATTGAGCGTGCGTCCTGCTGTGCCTTATGCCACACAAGTCATGAGCGGTTACACACTCGATAGTAAAAAATCGCTGTCATTAACACGTATATTATTTCCTGAATATCGAAAAGTGGATGTTGCACTTTCTACCAGTCCTGTCATTTTAATGACGGGTATTCAGCAATATTTGAATGATTATCCGTATGGTTGTGTCGAGCAATTGGTTAGCAAGGCATTTGCCTGGCTTGCGCTTGCCAATCAACCCTGGTTGCAAGCTAATCGCGATGCGCTGAATGACAATATTCAGAAAACCATTCTGATGCTAAATCAGCGACAAATGAGCAATGGTGGTTTTAGTTACTGGCCAGGTTTTTCATCCGGTGGAAATGATTTTGCATCAGTTTATGCTGTGCATTTCCTCACGGAAGCAAGAGCACAAGGTTATAGTGTACAACCGAATGTATTTTCTGCTGCAATTGGATTTTTAAAAGATGTGGCTTCACGTACACCAGCAACACTCAATGATGCGCGCATCACAGCTTATGCGATTTATGTGCTGACGCGTAATGAAATTATCACGAGCAATTATCTGACGCATTTGCAATTGACACTGGATGCCATGCCATCCGTTAACTGGAAGCAGGATATTATCAGCGCATACATGGCTGCGACTTACCAAATGCTCAAGAGTGAAGCACAGGCTGAAAAGATGATTGCATATTACAATCCGGATGTTGCGCGTGAAATGCCAACGGATTTTTATAATCAGGATACTGAAAATGCGCAATATCTTTATTTAATTGCAAAACATTTCCCGCAACGTTTTGCTGCAATATCGCAGAAATTGCTGCCATCACTGGTGAATGCCTTGAATGACAATACCATGAGCACGATATTATCTGGCTATACCACACTGGCATTGTCTGCCTCGCAAGTTGTGGATAATGCTGCGGAATATTCGATTAGTGAAATACTTGCCAATGGCGAGGAAAAATTATTAACGAATAATCCTGGTAATTATAAATTCGCCGCGATTGATATGAATGCAAGCAAGATCAATCTCAATAATCCTGCGAAGCAAATGCTGTTTTATCAATTCACGCAAGCGGGTTTTGATCAGCCCTTACCACAGCGAGTAGTAAATCAGGGAATTGAGGTGGTGCGTGAATATAGAAATGCAGATGATAAATCATTAGCGGATATCAAAGCAGGTGATGAAATCATGGTGCATTTGCGCGCACGCTCGACTGATAATCAGTATCACGATAATGTCGCGATCGTGGATTTATTGCCGGGTGGTTTTGAGGTCGTGCGTAATGCGTTGTCGATAAATAATGTGGATTATGTCGATGCGCGTGAAGACCGTGTGATATTTTTTGGTGGCGTGAGTGCAGATTCGCGTGAAATTATTTATCGCATCAAGGCAACCAGTGCAGGCAAATTTATCGTGCCGCCAAGTTATGCTACTTCGATGTATAACCCGATGGTTAAATCAATGGGGAAAGCAGGAAGCGTGGAGGTGAAGTGAGGCGATACACGCACACTGAAGTAACGGAAGAATTCCTTCCCCCGGAGAGGGAAGGAATTCTTCCGTTACTTCATTTTTTACCTTGTACTCCCATCCGTATAACTGGTTGATCCATCGGCTCCAGTTCACCTGAAATAAATTGCTTTTGCGTGTGCTCCCATGCCCAGAATGCATTACTCGAATTAATGGAATAAATCAGCGGTCGCAGCAATGGATGTTGCTCCTCTACCGATAAACCACTCTGCAACATGGCATGCAGGTGTGTGATAGTATCTACACCGTTCAATATTTCCCCTTGATATAATTGCCGTTCCTCCTCGAAACTGCATTTCAGTGCTATATTTTTTATCGCAGCAAGGGATCGCATCACAGAATAAAGAATAGTATTGTCGTTCAGTTTTTTATCCTTGAGAAAAAGAAAATGATCGAGATAACGCTTCCAGTTTTCATAATTCCACACGCTGGAAATAACCGACTGACTAATAAATTGTTGAACGCAATTATAGATATGGTTAGGCTCAAACAAATGCGCGTTTTGTTCCATATATGAAAAAAAGACAGCAATAACCCGCTGTTCACAATTATTTTCTGCATCAGTTGTCATAGCCTTAAAATGGTCTTTATCGACCGCACAAGTAGCAATCAAAGCCAAAAGATGCATGTTATCTTCCTTGTTCGATTGTATGAAGAGCTCATATGTTAAAGCATTACCAGTTAATTCATATGCCAGTATTAACAACTTGAACAAATTGATTTGATCATTTTCTACCGCAAACATTAATCCTGCTTTTGGCATTTCCAGATGATGCCACTTAAGATTAACCTCTGGGTTTTTCATCAGAAATTCAAGCAGAGGTTTATTCAGTACATTGAAATGATTAAAACTAGCGCACATTTTAGTTATAACATGCGTCCAGGCATCATCAAATTTTTTATGCAGCTCGGCGTAGATCATCGTTATGTTGTTTTTATCCTCCTGATAGAAAAGTGTATCCAGCATGGAGTTCAATATTTTTTTCTCTTCGAATTTTGTAACAACTTTTGCATTGACGATGTCGGTATGAGGATTCTGTTGTGTTTTCTGCTTCTTATTGAAAATTGAATTTTTCTGCAGAGTGATTTTGCGTTTATTATCCATGATTGAATCTTTTCTATGCATTATTTTTTCCTCGTTATGCTCAAAATGAGAAATGATAATGTACACTCCATCAAAAGCCAAGATCATCGTCACAGGTTCATTGCGAGGCACTTGTATCGCCAGTTTGAATCCGGTATTTTACGCGCCATATAAACATCCATGCGGGGAATATGCGTGTTAGAACGGAAAGATGAGACCAGCATCGATAATAAAATCGACAGGCTAAAAAAACATATTGAGACTTATACATCGCAATACAATACTTGCCTGTCGGTGTACGATAAATATTCCACTGCATTTTTTAATGACAGCTCCCCGGATAATAAAAAACGTATTGAAGAATTAAATAATTATTCGATTACCCTTCATGAGCAAATCGTATCGATAGAGAAAGGAACAAACCTGGAAGCCAATGATCATTTTAATGATTATTTATTACTGAAAATCAAGGCCTGCGCCATGCGCATCCGTTGCATGACACTAACAGCGAGTGCGCCTGAAGACATTCTTGTCAAATTCAAATTCCATAAAGAAAATATCATTGATTTTATAAACAAATATCTACCGCGTTTGCAATTCAGTCATGATATTGTTTGCACCAATGAATTATGTTATCTCGCTTCTGATCTCTTCACGACTCATCGTAAAATAACAACGAAATGGCCTGAATACTTATCAGTGAATAATTCATATTTTACGGAACTCTTCTGGATGATTGGCAGTCGACTTCCAGACAGTTTCCTGAAACTTTTTAGTATTACTCCAATTGCTATTGATAGAATAAGCCAGCCAGATGAACAGATGTGCAAGGTAAAAAAAGGAGCTGCATACCAGCAAATTTTAAGTGTTTATAAAACCATTACGCAAAACTATCAAAATCAGATTAACCATAACGAATATGATAATACCAATATTATTGAACACATTTCATGTTCCTGGTTGATGTTTTACTTTACTACTCAAACTCATCCACGCTTACGCGCTATGGATATAGCTAAATTGCTTGCTACAAAAAACAAGGCTGAATTACAGTCATATTTTAAAATTCATCAGGATTCAATCACTTCTTATCTGGAAAAAATTATTCAATTACTATCGCTGATCAATCTTGATAAAAAGAATATCTCTGTACGCAATATTGGGATGCTACGCTCGATTGGTCATGAGTGCATTGATCTAATTAATACACATTTTTGTAATTTGACGGCTTGGCACCAATTGCTGCAAGTCAATGATAACTTCTGGCAATCGTGCAAAAGATTCATTATTGAATTTACCGATTGTTCCATGCAAATTACCAGTTTTTATGAAAATTTTTTTGATCTTTACCCGGAAAGTAATCATGGCACATTATCAGAATATTCCCATTTAATTCACCCAGATGATGATTTTCAAAATCAAATGTTCTCCATCAAAACACTGCATGGCATACGTCAGGCTTTCCAGGAAAATGAAATTTTTCGCGAGAATGAATTCAAAAAGGAAATGCAGGAACGCTTGCGCATATCATCTGAAGCTGCTGATTTTCTCATCACCCTCGAAGGCAAGCAGAAAACCTGGCATAAAAGATGGAATAAAAACCCAGAAAGCAAAGCCATCGTCATTGTTCCCAAAAAAGTGAATAAACGAGGCAAACAACCTAAGCCTGTACAAACTGACAATAATGATATTAGCGCTAATATTTTCGCACCCTATTTTGATCAGGCGTGGAAATACATTTCCACACATAAATATCGTGATGCTGCCATTATTTACAAACTAGCTTATGACAAAGCCATCGCCATGCAAGCTGATTTTCAGGCACTGCGCGCGCTTGATGGATTGATCATGACAGATGCTCACCTATTGTTAAAACAACTTTCCATATTATCTTCCATTCTAAATACGCGTTTACAAACTGATAAATCCATATCGCGGGAAAACCGTATTCAGCTTGAAGTGTTAATAAAAGATATTCTTCTCAAATTAAATTCCTTATCGCAATTTCATGATGATTTAAATCATATTGCTGCAAAGCCGATGAAACTTGCGCCGGAAATCAGTGCAGGTATACGTTTTTCCAGAGAGTTAATAAAAGATGTGATCACGTATATAAATACTGAATTTAAACAAATCAAAAATGATTATCAGGCGGTTAAGCGCAAATCGCATGCTGATAAATGTGCATTCAAGCTGAAGCTCGCTAAAGAACACGCAAATAAACAGCGATGGCAATTATCGCAAAAGGAATTAATCGAATTAGGAGATGAGCTTTACGAGCACATTGGTGAAAAAAACCATGAAAAGCTGGTGGCTGATAGCCAATATACAAATGAGCGTGCCATTCTGCATGAATTAACCAATAGCATAAATTATGCAGCTAGTGCCTGTGAAAATATTTGTGGATTATTCAAGGGAAATAAAAAAGTATTCACTCCCAGAAATCCCGAGCATATTGTTGCCAAAAGTCATATGAAAAAGAGTGTTATTCAGGTAAGTTTGCCAGCAAATATCATTGATGATCTAAACAGATTCAAACAACCTGCGTGTCTAATTGGTGAAGCTGTACAGGATTTAATTATTTTACATCAGGTGTTACCACATACACACCTTGCTTATATTGCTCATGTTAGTGAAGAACATAATTTGCCGATATTGAATGCCGAAATCAAACCGATACAGGAAACGATTCCAGAGCATATGGCCAAACAACCATTTACTATCATGACATTGTTTTGCAGTCATACTGGCTTGCTGCACGATACAACTGGTCGTGGTTTGCGTGATCTGGATCAAATGCGCATTGCAATGACAGATCAAACTGCTGTTGATACACAATTTCATCAACATCCTGAATTGATCTGGTCAGTATTAATATTGGAAAGCAAGGGATTTCATGCTGATTTAAACATTCTTGATGCAATTAATCATTTACCGCCGCTGGATAAGCTGCAACAAAATAACTTCAAAATATTATCACAGACACACTTTGTCTCACTGAATCAGGGTGAAAGAATAAAAGTTGCCAGATTGTTATTGCAATATGGTTTATTACAGAAACTATTTGCACTTGATCATTCAGGTAGCCTGAGTGAGTTGGTGCAAACACTGGAAAAACAGTTGAATATAACTTCGCTTTCGATAGCGAATAATATAAACAGCAAATTTTCTGCTAAAGATATACCAATACTGACCGAGGAAATAAGAGAGGATAAACATGTTAACAATAACAAATTATACCGAAAACGAGATTAAAAATTTTAACCTGCTCATTGCTGGATATACAAAAAAATATAAGGAATTACTTGCAGAGTTTAATGCACTCTACAACCTCACCTATGAGAACAATACTCCTGAAAATCTCGATAAAATTGCAGAGTGCTTCACGAAGACTGATATGCTTTACAAGCTTATTGGGACTAGCGGCATAAAATTCCAGGCAAATAAAATATTCTGCAATGACTACATCTTGCTTTGCCTCAAAGTCGAAGTGCTGATAGCAAAAACTTCCAGCCTGATTGCGAACGGATTTGAAGATCAACGCAAGACTTATGAACGTTATCGCGATATCATTTTAAAATTTATGACTTATCAGGAAAGACTTGAATATTATGCTGATGAAAACTTTCATCACTCCATGCATGAATGTTTTAATTACATGTTCAATAATGAAAAGTTACTTCATAAATTTGGCGCAGTTAATGTCGATATTTATATAAATGCGCTACGCTGCCTGATACATATCTTTGCAAGCAAATTACCTGATTGCCTTCTAAAATTGCATTACAGCTACCCGTATGAAATGGGTCAGATAAACTATAATGATTCCATCAGACAACATAAAAAAAATGGGGTGATCATAGGAAATTTCAAAAACATCTTCATGAATATCAAAAATCACTATGAGCAATTGCCAGTCAAAGATCCAATTTCATCAGTTAATTATTTATCTGCATTACACTGCATGTTCATGTTTGCCAGTAAGTCAAATTATCAATTACGCAGCATGGATATAAAAAATACTCTCAGCTCTAAAAATGTAGTTGAGGCGGAAAAATATTTTTCCATGCATTCCCAGCTCATCGATGAATACTTGTCACCGCTCGTTGAACTATTACCCTCTTTTAATCTCGAAAATTTCAATATCGATTATATACTCTCGATCAGATTAATCGGTTTTCAGTTGCTACAATTCATAAAAGAGTACATCGCACATTTGCGTACATGGGAAACGCAATTGCAAAGCAACCAATTGAGCAATAAAAACTGCAATAAATATCTGCTCCAGATTTATGAGTTAACTCTTGAAGTCGCTAGCTTCTACATTACGTTTTTCAAACGCTATCCAGAAAGAAATCATGGCTACATCTCACCCAGCGTAAAGATAATAGATGAAAAATATGATTTCAAAAGATCCATGAAATCAGAGGAGATGTTAAACAATATTATTTCGCGTCTCAGAGATACTGAAGCAGTAAGAGTAGCTGAATATGCGAAAATAATGCAAAGTCTTCTTAATATTTCTGAAAAGACTTGTGAATTCCTGACTGATCTTGAAACAATGAAACGCGCAGCCAGTCAAAAAAGGCGAGAAGCAAGAGAAGAAGCCAGACGTAAATCCATTATTCCCAAAAAAAATAACAATAATAAAAAAACAAATAATAACCATGCCATTGTTAAATTTAATTCTCCTGATGTTGCAACTATTCCCGATATCAGCTCACCGTTGCTGGATGAAGCATCGGATCTGATGGAATCACATAAAAACGAGGCTGCTGCTACTCTTTATCAACTTGCTTATGCCAAAGCCATGTCTGGGAATGATATTCCACTGGCACTTTCTGCACTGGATGGATTAACCACAATACACTCACGTTTACTGGCAAAACATATAGCGAAAATTGATGTCATACTTCATGCAAGATTAAAAATAGATAATCCACTACCGCGCGAAATGCGTATTTCGCTGAATGCATCAATGCAGTTTGTAGAATATACATTGGATCTTCTGCATATTTTATCCGATAATTTATTCAAATTATCTGCGACGAAAAATCTCAAGGTAAATGCAGCAACAGAATATGGAATTAATTTTTCAAAAGAATTATTAATTCATGCTATCAACCATTTTGTGCAGATAACCAAAGAAAATAATGTGCTGTACCTCAAGGTAAAAACAAAAACCATACAGGATAGGGAAGCGTTTATTTTGCAACTGGGAAGACAAGTAGCAGGCGATACGCATTCATTACTTACTCATGAACAATTAATGGATCTTGGAAAAAAACAGTTTGAGCAAATCGGCAAGGATAAATCCGATCAGGGAATTCCTGATAGTGATCACACTCATGAACGCACTTTGTTACAAAAATTAGATATGAAATTTAATCATGCTGCCAAGGTTTCTGAACATATACAACGTAATCTCACCGCTAAAAAACCTTCGCCTCTACCTAAAATCAAGGAACAAGCACAGGTAACAAATCTTTTTGCCAAGAGCTCAATCATTGTTGATATGCCTGCTGAATTAAAAGCATCGTTGCAACGATTTTCACAACCCTGTTGTTTGCATGGCGATATCGTGCACGATCTGGTATTAATGCAGGGTATCAATCCTGGTTCTCTCGCGCGCTATGTCATGCAAGGCACACAGAAACAATGTCCTCGAGATATTAATGCTGCTGCTATCGATCTGATTAATCCTGATAGTGGACAGGATATTTTCTCATACATGCTGAATCAGCCTTTTACTATCATGACTTTATTTTGTGTTCCATATAATGATACGCAAGTTATTATTCATGATCTGACAGGTCGTGCCTTGCATGATCTCGATCAAATGAATCTTGCCATGACGCATGGCACTCCAGAAAATGCATTTGCGATTAATCCCGAATTGATTTTGATTGCCTTGTATTTTATTAGTCATGGTTTTATGCCAGAACTGAAAATCATTAAAGCGATGCAGCAATTACCACCTTTAACTGAATCACAGCAACAAACCTTAGACACGGCAGCATATTATCAGTTATTGAATATGAATCATGGTGAGCGCATAAAACACGTGAAGTTATTATTACAATATGGTTTGCTGGAAAAATTATTTTCGATTGAACATGAAGGTAATACGACAAATACATTGCAGAAACTGGAGAAATATCTTGGTCTTACTTCCCTTGCACTGATGAATAATCCGGCGCTGACATTCGCACCATCAGCCAGGAAAATAGAAAATAACAACAGCTTGACAACTATTGGTCTCTCCATGTAATCATAGGCGATGCTAATTTCAACCTCGCCTATGCTCATCCAATTTGTCATGCTGACAATGCTGCTTTATTCGTTCATCCATTTCGGACGTTAGGACTTACGATTTTTCCCAATGTCCGGGAACGAGTGCCCACGTTGTGCAAGTACCATCGGCAGTTGCTCCGGTGCAAGACCAGTAATCACTAACCCAGGTCACACCTTCTGGTCGATTTTCGTATTTGCATTCCGTGTAAGTAGATGCCCACGTATTATCTTCCGTCCAGTGACCAGCAACAGTGGTACAAACACCTTGTGGTGGTGGAGAAAGCATCGTACGTTTTTCCACCACAGTTGTTGTCGTGGTGGTTTGCGCTAAAACAGCAAAAGGCATCATGAGCATAACCAACAATAGATAACGTTTCATTTACAACCCTCCTATTTTTTACTTTTTTTAGGTGAACGCTTCTTTGCAGATTTTTTTGTTGATTTTTTAGCGGATGATTTTGCACTTTTCTTTGGAACTTTAATACCTTTCTTGCGTGCTTTTGATAAGGCAATGGCAATCGCCTGCTTGCGGCTTTTCACTTTTTTTAATTTTACACCGCTATGTGCTTTGCCTTTTTTGAAACGATCCATTTCTTTTTTCACTTCATTCTGTGATTTTTTTCCATATTTCCGTGCCATGATAAATCTCTCCTCGTTTTCAATTTTATAATAATATTATACCTCTTTTATTCCCTGAATTTTTTCTGATAAATATGACAATAAGGATGTTTGCCAGTTTTTTCATAGTAATCCTGATGATACGTTTCAGCGCGCCAGAAAACAGTCACTGGCAATAAGGCGGTAGCCACAGAATATCCTTGATTTTGCAGCATTTTTATCAATTTTTCGGCAATCTGTTTTTGTTGTTCATCATAATAAAAAATCACACTGAGATATTGTTCACCGATATCAGGTCCTTGACCATTCTGTTGGGTAAAATCATGAATTTCAAAAAAATATTTTGTTAATTGTTCATAAGAAATTTTTGCTGGATCATACACAATGCGAATCGCTTCATAATGTCCTGTTGTACCATTACATACTTCTCCATAGGTGGGATTTAACTTGTCACCGCCGGTATAACCCACTTCTGTTTTCAACACACCAGGTAATTTTTTAAATAAAAATTCCACGCCCCAGAAACAACCAGCAGCAAAAATAGCTTCTTCTGTCTCTTGTACGGTTAAATCATCCACAAAATCGAGGCTTAAAGAATTCACGCAATGACGTGTATTTTTGCTGTTAAATCCTTCCCCCATAAAGACATGTCCCAGATGCGCATCACAACGTACGCAGACAATTTCGGTACGCATGCCATCTGCATCCTGCTTGCGTATGACTGCATTCTGAATTTCTTCATCAAAGCTTGGCCAGCCGCAACCAGAATGAAATTTGGATTGCGAACGAAATAACGGTAATCCACATTGTCGGCAAAGATAAGTGCCTGCTTCACCGAACTCATCATATTCACCGGTAAATGGCGCTTCCGTCCCCTTGCGTTTGACAACGGATAAAATAGCATCGGGCAAGCTTGCAGTTTTAATCATGGAAATTTTTCCTTGTTTGGGTATGCTCAACCTAAGAAACTATACTTTCTGGAGCCTGGCATGTCATCCTACTTCATCTTTCAACATGACCGTTTATTACTGCAGAAAGAAAATCATGCGTTACCACATTCGCTTAATCTCCCTTTTTTACGCGAATATTTTCTCGGCACTTTCAATGATACTGCCTGTTACTGCGCGGAAATTGCAGCTGATATAAAACTCCCAGATAATATCGAAGCACTTCCCTTGCGCAAGGCATTCGAGATATTCGGTGAACTCTGGTTTGTCGTACTCGCCAAAGCTATCTCCATTATTACCTGGGATAAAAATCATCATTATTGTGGACGTTGTGGACACACGACTGTCGTCAAATCGGGACATTTTGAACGTGTCTGTCCTCAGTGTGGATTATCTTTTTATCCGCGGATTTCACCTTCGATTATCGTACTCATTCATGATCAAGATAAAATTTTAATGTCCAGAAGTCCGCATTTCACACCTGGCGTTTATGCATTAATTGCAGGTTTTATTGAAGTCGGTGAAAGCATTGAAGCAGCAGTGCATCGTGAGGTAGCAGAAGAAGTTGGTATTACCATAAAAAATTTGCAATATTTTGGCTCGCAATCGTGGCCTTTTCCAGATTCATTGATGATTGCTTTTATCGCTGAATATGCTGGTGGAGAATTGGTAATTGATAAAAATGAACTGGAAACAGCAGGATGGTATCGCTATGATAATTTACCTGGAATGCCCTCGCATCATTTATCCATTGCGCGCAAATTGATTGAACACTTTATTGAAGAACAACGTGGGAGCGAAACAAATGGAATGGCTTGAAAGTTGGCGTGAAGAAAAACGTTCTGCATGGCTTTATGGTGTATTGGCTGCGCATGAAACCAATATCATGCATAAAAAATTATTCAACGAATTGCAACAGGCAGCAGAAAAACAGGCAAATATCTGGCAGAAAAAAATGGCAGAAAAAAACTTGCCGCCGCCAGAAAAATTTGTTCCTGATCTGCGTGCCAAAATTGTAGCGGGTATGGTGCGTATATTTGGTACGGAGTCCATGCATAGCATTTTATCTGCCATGAAAATACGCGGTATGTCCGTGTTTACGCATTATCATAGCGAACATAAACACACTGGACTCACCACTTCCAGTAATCTGCGTGCAGCAGTTTTTGGTGTGAATGATGGATTGATATCCAACATGAGTCTGATTCTGGGTATTGCTGGTGCATCAAACAATCATCATTTTATTTTGCTGGCGGGTGTTGCAGGATTGCTGGCAGGTGCTTGTTCCATGGCAGCAGGGGAATATATTTCCGTGAAATCGCAACGTGAAGTATTTCAATATCAATTAGCGATTGAAAAACAGGAACTGGAAGAATATCCCGAAGAAGAAATGGAAGAACTTAGTCTGATTTATCAGGCACGCAATATTCCCAAAGAACAGGCGGATCAGCTAGCGGCGCTCATGATTCAAAATCCTGATACGGGTTTAAATACATTGGCACGCGAAGAACTGGGATTAAATCCTGAAGACCTGGTCTCACCTGTGGGTGCGATGCTAGCTTCATTTTTTTCGTTTGCTGTGGGTGCGTTTGTGCCGTTAATCCCATTTGTTTATGGAAATTATGCGTGGAATTTATATGTGAGTGGCGCGTTGACAGCAGTGACTTTGTTTGTGATCGGCATGTCGATGAGCTTGTTTACTAATCGCAATCCGTTTTACCTCGGCGCAAGAATGCTCGCGATTGGTCTTGCAGCTGGAACGT
>Ga0206842_1006_pt1 | contig 83610 bp, 79 predicted proteins | sample Alteio_BWOrgCont_23_FD_152861 | JGI IMG/M metagenome (GOLD analysis project Ga0206842, IMG submission 152861) | Enriched cells from forest soil in Barre Woods Harvard Forest LTER site, Petersham, Massachusetts, United States -... | ecosystem: Environmental > Terrestrial > Soil > Temperate forest >...
AAATTGCCGATTTCCTTTTTGAAATGCCAGATTTCATTAATGGTTGTCGCTGGCAAATGACTAGCTTCCTGCAACAATCCATTAAAGCGCACGGAGGCAAGCATGGTTTGCATATTCATTCCTGAAACCGATTGACTATCCTGCTCAACATTCAGCAATTCCGCTTCCAGTGACATCACATTTGTTTTATTTTCCGCATTGCCGCGTTCATCCAGTTGCAATTTAATTTCCGCATAGACTTCAGGCGTGGTGAAGGTATGAATATCATGCAAGTTTTTTTCATCATACGCTTTTTGCAAACGAATAAATTGCACTTTGGCTTCACGCAGAAAACACGATGCATCAAATCCTGGTGATGAAAAATGATTGGCTTCTGCAAAATGATTACGATATTGCGCGCCATGCGGCAAAACATTTTCCTGTGTGAAATATTGATTATTACGCTGATGAACTGGTCGCGTTTGCAAACGGCGCGATAGAAAAATAAATAACAAATAAATTAATCCACATGCGAGTAATAACGAAGCAATTCCACCACCTACTCCATGATTCATGAATAAACTGGCGAGCATGCCGCCGGTTATCAATCCTGCCAGTGGACCTAACCAGCGATTTCCCGCAGTTTGTTGCTGAGCAGATTTCTGATAATTTTGCCAGCCCGAAGAAGATGCGCGCGAATAACTACTAGTGGAACGTGAAATACCAAAACTTCTGCCACCACCAAATCTTCTCGCATCTGCATCCTGCATGAACATTCCAATCGCAACAAATAACATTAACAGGATTGTTAAAAATTTACGCATGAAGTATTTCCTCTTTGCTATACAAAATTTTTCTGCTGCACACTATATCACAATGAAATCTGGAAGTCAGAAGGCACTATATGTTACAAAGGAACAATACATGATTTTTAAGGAATAGATTTATGTATCTTGATCGCGAAAAAAAATTATATTTGCAACAAATAATTTTTCGTGCAGCTCATTTGCCTACTTTTCTTCTTCTTTTAGGCAGCGTTTTTATTGCACTTTCTTATGTCGATAATTTCTTTTTTCTCACTGAATATAAATACTTGTTTGATATTACAGATAATGTGGGTGCTATTTTCATTGCGCTGGCTGTATTAACTTTCATTTATTCCTGCCTGGTTTCCACATTTTTGCATTATGAAAGAAAATTTTATACCGACCATCATGTTGCTGCATTAATCCTTGCCAGCATTAGAAAAAGTTTACGCATCGTATTTTTGCTTGCCTTGATTAATATCGTGATTTCATTGAGTGGCATGACAAAATATTATCTCATCATGGCAAATAACATTATCAATATGATTATCATTGCTTCACTGGGATGGATTGCGATACAAATTCTTTATACATTTGATGCCATTGTTTTCAAGCAAGCATCCGATCACAATAACAAGGACTATAAACGCGCGAAATCGCTTTATACCAAAACTCATATCATTCGTAATATTCTCACTGTCATTATTGTATTACTTACATTTGCAGCAATTTTAATGAGTTTTAAAAATGTGCGCAGCATTGGTATCAGCTTACTGGCCTCTGCTGGATTTTTAACAGCGATTATAGGTTTGGCTAGTCAGAAAGCTTTATTTTCGATGTTTTCCGGTTTGCAAATCGCCTTGTCACAACCAATAAAAATTGGCGATATCATCACGATTGAAAATGAAACTGGTGTCATCGAAGAAATAACTTTCAGTTATATCAGAATAAAACTAAGTGACAGACGCCGCATGTTACTTCCCATTCAGCAATTTATGGAAAAACCTTTTTTAAATTGGTCGCATGATCCCGAAGGTATCAGCGGCAATATTACTTTGTTTATAGATTATCTTTTGCCAATTCAGCCATTGCGTGAGCATTTTGAAAAAATGCTGGGTGAATCGAAATACTGGGATGGAAAAACTGGCAAATTACAAGTTGCCAATCTTGCGGAACGTTCAGTTGAATTGCATATCATGGTGAGTGCTGCAGATGAAGATAATCTTGGCGATTTGCGCGCTGAAATCAAGGAAAAAATTCTGGTATTCATACGCGAACATTATCCGGAATATTTCCCTGCATTTCGTTTTGATAGGCCTGCGACCTCTTGACACCTAAACGATATGCAATTGAAACAGACTAATAATAATTTCCACCGCGATCAAAATGATAATGATACTTTCCAGCAAACTGGAATGACGATGCTGCACCTGACTATTTAAAATATCGAGTAATTCCTGCAAGACATCGAGTTTTTGATTGAGTGCCATGACACGACCTGGAATATCCAGATATTTTTTTGTCATGATGTAATAAGGTTCCAGTGATGGATTACGCCAGAAATATTCTGGTACATCGAGATATTCGATATTCAAATTAATCGAACTACGCGCAATGAATATTTCTCCAATGCGTTTGAAAATGGCACGACGTGATAATGAAATTGAACCGCGTGAAGCAATTTCCTGTGGTAATTGACTATTGGTACGAATTGCAACCTGCAATGCTTCTTCAAATGCTTCCAGTTTAATGGATTGCGCAAGACCATAGGATATAGCCAGTTTGATTTGCGAATCTTCAGAATCCAGTGTAATGATATCGACACGTAATTTTTCATGCGAATCGATTGTGGTTTCCTGTCCATACTGATAATAAAAATGATCGCTTTCCAGATGTGATGTTACCTGAGTGGAAAATTCCCTTGTGATTTCTTCCAGCAATTTATCTTCGAATTTTTTCTTGAATCCCCAGCAAACAAAACAACCATGATTGAAAAAGAAAATATCGCCGGGACGTTTTAAATTGGTTACATGCAAAACATCGCGTAATAATCGCGTGAAATAACCTTTTTTACGGAAGTAATTGGAAAGACCAAGCAAGTCATAACTTCCTGCTGTGCAAAATGACACACAGCGTAGTAATGAACGTAATTCCCTGGAGTCATTCATAGGTCACACAAGATGATTTATTTATCTAATAGGATAACATAATCGATGTTAACGTTTATTCCTAAAGAAATCTGTTAACAAACCACCACACGCATCAGCCAGCAAATTACCTTTATATTCAATGCGATGATTCAGAAACCCCTGATCCAGGAATTTTGCCTGACTTGCAAGCACTCCTGTACGTGGATCACTTGCCCCATAAACCAGACGTTTGATACGCGCATGCACCATTGCACCTGCACACATCATGCAAGGTTCCAGCGTGACGTATAAGGTTGTATTTAATAAACGATAATTGTGAAACACTTGCGCAGCTTTGCGTAACACTACCATTTCCGCATGTGCGGATGGATCATGCGTAGAGATAGGACAATTATATCCTTCAGCAATTAATTCATCTTCATGCACCAGCACTGCACCAACTGGCACTTCTCCCGCACGTTTTGCAGCTTCTGCTTGCTGCAAGGCTTTTTGCATCCAGTATTCATCACGTGTATTCATTATTCCCACTCAATAGTTGCCGGTGGTTTACTGGAAATATCATAAGTTACACGTGAGATACCTGGCACTTCATTAATAATACGATTGGAAACAGTTTCCAGAAATTCGTAAGGTAAACGCGCCCAGTGTGCTGTCATAAAATCCACCGTTTCAACAGCGCGCAATGCAATGACATGATCATAATGCCTCGCATCACCAATAACACCAACGGATTTTACGGGTAAAAATACTGCGAATGCCTGACTGACTTTATGATAAAGCCTGGTGTTATGTAATTCTTCTATCAAAATCGCATCAGCTAAACGTAATTTTTCGATATATTCTTTTTTTATTTCACCAAGAATTCGCACGCCTAAACCAGGACCTGGAAAAGGATGTCGATACAGTAATTCGTATGGCAATCCTAATTCAAGACCAATTTTCCTGACTTCATCCTTGAATAATTCACGCAAGGGTTCTACCAGTTTCAATTGCATTTCTTCAGGCAAACCACCCACGTTATGATGCGATTTGATAACATGTGTACCGCCTGATTTTATCGCTGCAGATTCAATGACATCAGAATAAATCGTACCTTGTGCAAGAAATTTTATATTGGCAAGTTTTGCAGCCTGTTCATCGAAGACATCAATAAAGGTTTTACCAATAATTTTGCGCTTGCGTTCTGGATCAGATTCATTTGCCAATGCCTGATAAAATTTTTCCTGCGCATTCACAGAAATTAATTTTATTCCAAAATGTTTTGCGAATAACGACTGAATTTCATCTGCTTCATTCAAACGCAATAAACCAGTATCTACAAATACACATGTCAATTGATCGCCAATGGCTTTATGTAATAACAATGCAGCAACGGAGGAATCCACACCACCCGATAATCCCAGCATGACATTATCATTGCCCACTTGTTTACGAATGGATTCAATCTGTTCTTCAATAATATTTTTTGCTGTCCAGTTGCGCTGACATTTGCAAATATCAAGAATAAATCTTTCCATGATGCGCATGCCCTGACGTGTGTGTGACACTTCGGGATGAAATTGCAATCCATAAAAATGTCGTGATTCATCTGCCATTGCTGTGATAGCGCAATTTTCTGTACTCGCAATGGTTTTGAAATTTTCTGGCAACTCACTGACTTGATCGCCATGACTCATCCATACATCGAGTAATACTTTTCCATTATCAGCAATGCGATCTTCAATATGCGTGAACAAGATGGATGTTTGTGGAATTTCCATTTCAGCATAACCAAATTCACGTTTTTCACCGGGAATTACCTTGCCGCCTAATTGTTGCGCCATGGTTTGCATGCCATAACAAATGCCGAGTACAGGAATTCCCAAAGTAAATACGCATGCAGGTGCGCGTGGTGTTGATGCATTCGTGACACTTTCAGGTCCGCCAGAAAGTATGATGCCGGATGGTGCAAATTCTTTTATTTGCTGATCAGTAAAATGATAAGGATGAATTTCACAATACACACCAATTTCACGAATGCGTCTCGCGATTAATTGTGTGTATTGAGAGCCAAAATCAAGTATTAAAATGCGTTGTGCGTGTATGTTCATCGTCGTACCTAAATTATTTAAAAGGTGTTTTAAAAAAACAGGCTGCTGGAAACAGCAAGTTCGTCATTGCGAGTGCTTTTAGTTGCGATTCGTCATTGCGAGGCGCTTTTCAGCCGAAGCAATCCAGTCTTGGCAGGTGTTTGTGTATATTTGCAAATAAAGCGCAGGAGGCCGGAGGCCGACGAGCCATTGCGAATATACACAAACACCTGCCAAGACTGGATTGCTTCGGCTGAAAAGCGCCTCGCAATGACGAATCGCAACTAAAAGCACTCGCAATGACGAATCGCAACCAAAAGCACTCGCAATGACGAACTTGCTGTTTCCAGCAGCCCGTTTTTCTAAAACGCTATTTTAATTTCAATAATGATCGTCTTTATGATAATTCGGTGCTTCTTTTGTTATCTGCACATCATGCACATGGCTTTCGCGCACACCAGAAGGAGTAACGCGTACAAATTGCGTTTTGGTTTGCATGCTATGAATATCAGGGCAACCGGTGTAACCCATGCCAGAACGTAAACCACCCATGAGCTGATTAACAATATTCACCATGCTGCCTTTATATGGCACTCGTCCTTCAATACCTTCCGGTACCATTTTCCCTACTTCACCAGAATTATCCTGAAAATATCGATCACTGGAACCATGGCGTTGCGACATCGCGCCTAATGATCCCATTCCCCGATAAGATTTATAGGAACGTCCGTGAAATAACTCCACTTCTCCTGGTGCTTCTTCTGTACCTGCAAATAAACTACCAACCATGACAGCCGATGCACCCGCTGCCAATGCCTTGCAAATATCGCCGGAATAACGAATACCACCATCAGCAATAATGCCAATATCTGTTCCTTTCAACGCCGCACTCACATTGGCAATCGCTGAAATTTGCGGCATGCCAACGCCAGTCACAATTCTGGTCGTGCAAATCGAACCTGGCCCGATACCAACCTTCACTGCGTCTGCACCTGCTTTTGCCAATGCTTTTGCAGCTTCACCCGTTGCAATATTGCCAGCAATCACCGCAACTTCTGGATAATGTTTCTTGATGGATGCCACTCTTGCCACGACATTTTTGGAATGTCCATGCGCAGTATCCACCACCAGCACATCCACACCTGCTTCAATCAAGGCAGCTATGCGATCATCGGTATCTGCACTGGTTCCAATTGCTGCAGCGACGCGCAATTGACCGTAATTATCCTTACAAGCGAATGGTTTTGCCTGTTCCTTTAAAATATCTTTGACCGTAATCATGCCTTGCAACTGAAAATTATCATTCACTACCAGCACTTTCTCGATACGATGTTTATGCAATAATTTTTTTACCAACTCACGATCCGCAGATTCCTTGACAGTCACCAGCCGATCTTTTGGTGTCATGAGATTCGCAACAGGTTGATCCAGATCGGTTTCAAAGCGCAAATCACGACTTGTAACAATCCCTACCACCTGTTCACCATCCACGACAGGAAAAGCATGAAAATTAAACTTTCTGCTTAACTCCATCACCTCACGCACGGTGGATTTCGCGGAAATCGCGATAGGGTCTTTGACAATTCCACTTTCAAAGCGCTTGACCTTGCGCACTTGCGCTGCTTGTTCTTCAATCGGCATATTCTTGTGAATCACGCCTAAACCACCTTCCTGTGCAAGTGCAATCGCAAGCCTTGCTTCAGTGACGGTATCCATAGCGGAGGAAAGTAATGGAATATTCAGGATAATATTGCGAGTCAGGTGAGTTTTGAGATCAGCATCCCGCGGCAGGACAGAGGATTCTCCGGGCAGGAGCAAAACATCATCAAAGGTTAATGCGAGATCATCTTGTGCCAGGCGGATCATGTTAATTCCCCTACTTTCTGGTTTCTGGATTGCAGGATAAGCCCTGATATAAGCAGGTGTAAGCGGCGCACAGGGATTTGCGGGTTATTTTGTGGCTTGCTGATGGTTCATGGAGGTTCGTCATTGCGAGGCGCTTTTCAGCGTGACTCAATCCAGCTCTGCAGGTGTTTGTGTATATTTGCAAATAAAGCGCAGGAGGCCGGAGGCCGACGAGCCATTGCGAATATACACAAACACCTGCAGAGCTGGATTGAGTCACGCTGAAAAGCGCCTCGCAATGACGAACCTCCATGAACCATCAGCAAGCCACAAAATAATCCAGCAAATCCCTGCGCCGCCAACAACAACAAACATCATCAACAAACAGGGCTTAAAAATTAACCGGTCATTATACACAGAATTTTCTGAAACTCTATAGATGATGAAAACTCCCATAACGAATGATATGATGCCGCCTTATGCAATCCACTGACATACAACAAGATATTTACACCGTCAGCCGCCTGAATAGTGAGGTGCGCCTGCTGCTGGAAGAAGGTTTTGCGCAAATCTGGATAGAAGGTGAAATATCCAATTTTGCAGCACCAGGCTCCGGTCACTGGTATTTTTCCCTTAAGGATGCTGGTGCTCAGGTGCGTTGTGCCATGTTTCGCGGTGGTCAGCGCAATCTCGGATTTATACCGAGAGATGGCATGCATGTGCTGATTCGGGCGCGTGCGAGTCTTTATCCCAATCGAGGTGAATTTCAATTAATTGCGGAAATCATGGAAGAACGTGGCGAAGGCAAATTGCGCCGTGCTTACGAATTATTACGAAAAAAACTGGAAATGGCTGGATTATTTGCTCCAGCCCACAAAAAACCTCTGCCACAATTTCCAAAATGTATTGGCGTCATAACATCTGCAACCGGTGCTGCCATTCGCGATATTCTCACCGTATTAAAACGTCGTCACGCTTCTGTCCCTGTAATTATTTATCCGACATTAGTACAAGGTGAAACAGCCGCGCCTGCTATTGTCAAAGCCATACAGGCTGCCAATCGCCGCAAGGAATGTGATGTATTAATCGTTGCACGCGGTGGTGGTTCGCTTGAAGATTTATGGCCATTTAATGAAGAAATAGTTGCGCATGCCATTTATGCCAGTGAATTACCGATTATCAGTGGTGTTGGACATGAAGTTGATTTTACGATTGCAGATTATGTTGCAGACTTGCGTGCTGCCACTCCTTCTGCTGCTGCAGAATTATCCGCCCCTGATTGTGGTGAATTATTACAGGCATTAATACGACAAAAACAGCAAATCTGGCGATTGATCAAAACCAAACTTGCAGCCAGTAAACAGCAGATTGAATGGACACAAAAACATTTGCTGCAATTACATCCGAAACGACGTTTGCTGGAAAAAATGCAACGCCTGGATTTTTGCGAACAAACATTAGTGCAATTGCAAAAACATTTTTTAAATAAATTACAAACGAAAGTAAAAGATTGTGAATCCAGATTACATCGCGTTACACCCTTGCACCGCATTCAATCCCTGCAACATCAGGTGCATGTACAACAACAGAAATTAATCTCACTGATGACAACAAAATTAATCCAAAAACAGACACAATTGGTCAATGTCTCAGGGAAACTGGATGGCATCAGTCCGCTTGCCACCTTGCAACGCGGTTATGCGATCGCCTCTACCGCACAGCAAAAAATCGTGCGCGCGGCCTTCGATGTTAAAGCCGGTGATAAGCTTAAAATACGCATAATGCAGGGTGAAATTGACTGTATTGTAGAAAAAACAAGTGCTTAAAAGTTAAGATTGTCTTAATGTATTTTGCAAAAAATTGATTATAATTAGCACACTATTTCTATAACACACAAAACGAGAGATTCTATGCAATCCTTTAGCTATTTTAAATGCAAACGTCAAATCACAGATAAAAAGATAAACGTACTTGTGAATGATCTGGAAATTGAGAATCCACCTCATCCACATGATGCGATCGTGGCGTGCAATAAAGCGATTGATGAAGAAAAAAAAGCAAGATATGGAATATTTCTAAAACATATTAATAACATGTTAGAGAAAGAAAATAAAAAGCCGATAACAATAACGGACTTGGTAGATGTATTAACTTATTACAACACTCCTAATGATGTCAGTGAAAAATATCGCTGGATAATCGATGAATTAAAGCGTCTGCTAGCAACTCCAAGCAGCGAATTATTTAAACGAATCGTAGAAAACAAAAAATTTTCCTGGAATGAATCACAACCTCTGCAACCTTTTACAGCACCAAATAATCAGGTAAATTTTAGTTTTACCGTTGATGAATATACTGGTGGCACCTCAATAGCAAATGATCGTGAAAAAGATGAAGATAGATTTCTTGCTGGTTCGCACGATGCATCGATTGCCATTGATTATAGTCCTGTGCTTTCGCAAACCATCGCAGAATTATCAAGCCTGGTAAATAAATATAAAATTGCTCGCAACCAGGGTTCATGTTTCATTGCGAATGTTATTTTACAAGGTAAGATTTACACAGCTAATCTTGGTGACAGCACCACTTTCCTCGTCACAATTGATGAAGAACAAAAAAAGCGTGCAGCCAAATTATTAAATTCCCTGCACAATACTGATAACCAGGATGAATGTAAAAAGGTCCTGGAAAGAGGCGGTTATATTACTTATGCTGGTCATCATCCGCGCGTAAATGGCCATTTAGCCGTTACACGAGCATTGGGTGACACGGAAGACAGAAACTGGAAAGGTCATCCAGTTATTTCCAATGAACCTGAAACAATCATCACAGAAATTCCAAAAAAAGGAATATCATTTCTCATCACCGCATGTGATGGTATGACTGAAAATAATGTCTTAACCAAAGAAAAGATCGCGCAGATTGTCGTTGAAAACAGAAACAAAACTCCGGAACAAATTGCAAAAATTCTTGCTCTTTCGGCTTATACAAAATCTGGCGACAATATTATTGTGGAGGTAACCAAACTTTCCGATATTCCCGATAATAAAATCGTGTATACCGGTGTATTTGACGGTCATGGTGGTGATGTAATTTCTGAATTGGTTTATCAAAACTTTGATCCTGTTTTTCTGAAATTAAAAGCCAAATATGAATTCATGCAAACTCTGCGTGAAGAATTGAAAAAGCTCGATGAAAATGATCCACATAATAAAGGCATTAGAAATATTGCAAAACTGGCCAAAAATCCACTCGCAACCATGGATCAAATTGTGCAGGAATGCAAATTACACACAGGCAATTTTACAGCGCAAATGAAACATTCCATATTTGCCAGCCTGGTAGAACGCACTGATGCAGCTGATGCGCTATATCATGCACTAGCGAATATTGAAAAAATTTATGCGATATTTCCTGATATTACAAATCTGAAACAACTGATGATTGCAGATCAAAAATGCAATCGGTTAATGATGATTCAGGAAGAAATGAATCGCTTGAGCATGAATGATGGACATTATATGTATAACAACAATGGTACGGCTCTTTACAAGAATTCTGAAGCTCCACAAGACAAGGTGAAGGCAAGAAATAAGCGTATTGCATATAAATTGAATTATGATGCGATTCGTAATGAAAAAAATCCTGACATCGAATTAGAAGACATATGCAACAAGGTAAGCGAGCAAAAAGTTGGTGGACTTAATAACATTACAAATGTAGGACAAGTTCTCGCCGATAAACGTGGTATCGCAAATGCTACTTCCAAAAACAAGCTGGATAAATTAACCCTCGCTCCGAAGGTAGAAAATATGCTGGTTGATCTTGGGATTCATAATGGGAAAGAAATTGTGAATATAGAGAAAAAAACCCGTAGTAGTTCGTCAATCTAATTAGCTGTGTAGGTTGCTGAGCATTTCGGCATGCAGCAGGTCTATCATTGCTGCGAACGGTTGTCATTCACGCGAAGGCGGGAACCCATCCAAAATAGGTTCCCGCCTTCACAAAACTAAAACTATCCCTGAATCAACACAGGTTTCATTGCAGTAACAACGGGTGGATTGGCGATCATCTTATCTGTTTCAGTGATCTGATCAAGAGTCGAAATTAAGCCAGCAAGTCTTTCTGCATGCAATTCACGCTGAATTTTCATTGAAGCATTTTCATCGTTCAATTGTTTATTTGCCAGAACCAATTCCTGAATCCTGTGATGTGACTCTTCAATTTCAGCCAGTAACATCATCATTTTTTCATCGAGCTTTTGCAGTTTTTCTTCCAGCTTTTGTAGCAGATTGTCAGACATGCGTCGTTCCTTTTAAGTAACAAATTCAAAACCGGGTATTATCTTATCTATTGTCGCGGAATAAATGCAACTGGTATGTCCTCATCTGGTTTGCGCAGATAAGCAATATCCGGATAATCGACTTCAAACTTACGGTAATCAGTCAGAAAGCTTTCCAGCAATGGCACATATGATTTACGCGTAATGTAAATAGTATTGGTATTATTGTTAATGCTTTTCAATATCGGCCAGCATTTCAGCAAATCTGCTTGCGTCTGCACCAGATAACGTTTATCACCCTTGATGTGATAGCGAATCACGCTCGGTGGCAAATGCAAATAAAAATTTAATTTGCTTGCTGCATCCAGACTCACGACATTCCATTTTTCCCATGGCTGAATTTTACTGGCTTCCACTTTCAGCGATGCGGCAAATCTTTCTGCGCCAAAACGATTGTAATACCACTGCGGCACAAGATCGACACCGATATATAAAACAGTGAAAGAGAACAATAGCAGCGCGGAAGTAATGACGTGGCGCTTGCTGAAAGTGCCTGACAAAATCCAGTCAGCAGTTAAAAGAATCGCGAAAGGAACCATGGGTAAAACATAATAACTGCGTCTCGAACCACTCAGGCTAAAGAAAATAAATAAAGCCAGCAAGGTTAAAGCAATCCATCTGGAATGAATTTGCATGCGTTGCCAGCGTGATTTAAGCGAAAATACCGCGGGAATAAATAAAATAGTGCATGGCAATAAATAAACTGGCAGATAAATAAAATAAGTATAAATCGATCCCTGATGATCAAATGGCTTGAAATAGCGAAGAATATTTTCGCGATAAACCAGATACAAACCATTTTCACCATACGTTGCACTATTGAAATACGCTGAGGCATAAAATGGAGCGAGATAAATGATCATCGCAGGCATGAGCGCCAATAATAATGGCAGACGCAAATGCTGTTTCCACGAACGGTTTAAATAAATATCCACCACGACTGCAATCAAAGGAACAATTGCACCAACCAATCCCTTGCATAGCGAAGTCAAGGCGAGAATAAAAAAGAAAATGGCATAGTCAGTAAATTGCGCTTGTTCGCGTTTTTCGTAATACCAGGAAATGGCAAGCAGCGTGCCAGCCAGATTCAGCATATCTGCACTACTGGTTCGCACCCAGAATAAAAAATAAAATGTGGTCAGCAATAACCAGCCAGATAATAAACCTAACTGCTTATTTTTTAATTTTGCACCCAGACGATAAATAGCCCAGAGTGCCAGCAAACCTGCCATCGCTGAAGGAAAACGCAAAGACCAGATAGTGAGTTCCTGATTTAATTTGGCAACGAAAGCAATTAGCCAGTAAGAAAGCAGAGGTTTGTCATAATAATTAATTTTGCCGAGATAAGGATGTAAAAAATCGCCGCGAAAAAACATACCGGCAACAATATCCGCCCAGCGATGTTCCTGAGTCCAGATTTCACGACCGCCAAGAAAAGTAAAAAATAAAAAAATGGCGGCGATCATCAGATAGCGTACTTTTGCCTTACTTCCCCAGAAGTATTCCGTCATGGTGACCAGCATTTCATTAATTCCTTGAATCCCTGAAGGCGCCGATTATATACGCGAAAAATGAAATGCTTCAATGTAACTGTGCAGTTAAAAAATGATGGACAATTTAGCTGGCATGCTCTATAAAAACCGTCTCATCCAAATAACCCGAGCGGAGACACTTCATGTTCAAAGGAAGTATGGTCGCTATTATCACTCCCATGCAAGTTGATGGAAGCATTGATAAAAAAGCTATGCAGGCACTGATTGAATGGCATATTCAATCTGGAACAGAAGGTATTATTGTTGTGGGATCAACCGGTGAATCTGCAACATTAAATCATGATGAACAATTTGATCTGATTTCTTTTGTCATCAAACAAGTCGCAGGGCGTATTCCAGTCATTGCAGGAACAGGTTCCAATTCAACAAATGTTGCTATTCATTTGACAGAAAATGCCAAACGCGCGGGTGCAGATGCTGCTCTCCTTGTCACACCTTATTACAACAAACCACCGCAGCAAGGTTTGTATCAGCATTATAAAGCGATTGCAGAAGCGGTTGATTTACCCATCATCATGTATAACGTTCCAGGCAGAACAGGTTGTGATTTATTGCCAGAAACAATTGAGCAACTGGCTGGTATCAAAAATATTATTGGTGTCAAGGAAGCAACAGGAAAAATTGATCGCGCGGAAGACATTCTTAAACGTTGTGGCGCAGATTTTTTTGTTTATAGCGGTGATGATGATACTGGCATGGAGTTAATGTTGCATGGTGCAAAAGGTGTAATTTCCGTCACTGCCAATGTTGCGCCACAAAAAATGGTTTCCATGTGTGAAGCAGCGTTGCAGGGCAATCGCACATTAGCTGAAAAAATAAATGCGGAATTACAGCCATTACATAAAAAATTATTTCTTGAATCCAATCCTATTCCTGCGAAATATGCCTTGCATTGCATGGGCAAAATCCAGCCAGGGATTCGTTTGCCATTATTACCACTGGACAAGCGCTATCATGAAGAGGTAAAACAAGCCATGCAAAATGCTGGAGTAATATAAAATGAAACTCGTGTTACGTGTATTAATATGTGCATTGCCATTCGCTTTATTAAGCTGTTCGTATATTTCAAAATCTTCCTTCTCGCAAAATCGCGATAAAACTTATCTGCAAGCCAAATCCATTCCACCATTAAAAATTCCGTCAGGCGTTGCCAGCAGTTCTTTTCAGGCTGCCTATCCTGTCTCTGACAGAGCCTATCCTACTGCCACTGAAGATGTCAGCATTGCGCCTCCTGGACTTGATCGGGATTAAAATTGCAACTCAGAGCAAACGCAGTATAATCGCAAACTTTAACGGAGAGGTACCGAAGCGGTCATAACGGCGCCGACTCGAAATCGGATGGGGAGTTCATCCTCCCACGTGGGTTCGAATCCCACCCTCTCCGCATAAACAACCGAGGCACTTCCCATGGAAAATATTGATTATCTCATTCATGCAAAATGGATTATTACTTGCGAAGAAAATAATCGCATTCTGGAAAATCATGCGCTTGCCATTAAGGATAATAAAATTCTCGCTATTATTCCGAACAACGTGGCGCAGCAAAAATATACGGCAGCTCAAACTGAACATTACACTTCGCATGCCGTCATGCCTGGCTTGATTAATAGTCACACGCATCTTGCCATGAATATTTTTCGCGGACTCGCAGATGATCTTGAACTCATGGATTGGCTGACAAATTATATCTGGCCTGCTGAAGGTAAATGGGTCAGTGATGAATTGGTATATGATGGCTCGCTGCTTGCCATGGCAGAGATGATTCGCTCAGGAACCACATGCTTTAATGATATGTATTTTTTTCTCGGTGCAACCGCAAGAGCAGCAGAAATTTCTGGCATGCGCGCACACATTGGCATGACCATCATTGATGATGTGCCAACCGCCTGGGCAAAAACTGCTGATGAATATTTCGCACGTTCGCTCGAATTTTATCAGCAATATAAAAATCATCCGCTCATTGTGCCAACGTTTGCACCGCATTCCACTTATACCGTTTCACGCAAAAGTCTCGAACGCATCAAGCAACTCGCTCATGATTATCAATTAAAAATTAATATTCATTTGCAGGAAGCGCCCGCTGAAATGACAGCATCATTGGCAAAACACGGCAAAACACCATTGCAACATCTTGATGAATTAGACATGGTGACGCCACAATTAATTGCCATTCACATGACACAGATTACTGAGGAAGATATGGAAATATTGCAACTCGGCAATCCATCAATCGTGCATTGCCCAGAATCCAATATGAAATTAGTGAGTGGTGCCTGTCCTGTCGATCAATTATTAAAACGCAATATTAACGTTGCATTAGGCACAGATGGTGCAGCCAGCAATAATGATCTCGATATGATAAGTGAAATGCGCAGCGCGGCTTTTCTCGGCAAATTAACTGCGAATGATCCCAAAGCTCTTTCTGCCATTTCCACACTGAGAATGGCAACGGTAAATGGCGCCAAAGCATTAGGTATTCATCATGTCACTGGTTCTTTAGCCGCAGGCAAAGCAGCTGATTTTATTGCTATTGATCTTGAACAAATTGAAACCCAGCCACTTTATCATCCTGAATCACAAATCGTTTATGCAGCATCACGTAATCAGGTAACAGATGTCTGGGTGAATGGTAAACAACTACTGAAGAACCGTCAGCTCACCACGCTGGATGAAAAAGAATTGTTGCAGAAAGCACAAATCTGGCGCACCAGAATAAAAAATTAGGTATAATGCCGAACTTTTTTCAAGTTTGGATTATCAGAAAATTCATTAAAAGAGGAATAAAAACATGCCGATAGAAAGAACCCTTTCCATTATCAAACCAGATGCCGTTGCAAAAAATGTCATTGGTGAAATCATCAATCGTTTTGAAAAAGGCGGCTTACGTATCGCTGCTGCGAAAATGATGCACATGAGCAAAAAACAGGCTGAACAATTTTATGCCGTCCATCAGGCGCGTCCATTCTTTCCTGCGCTGGTTAGCTTTATCAGTTCAGGCCCAGTATTGGTACAAGTACTGGAAGGTGAAGATGCCATCGCAAAAAATCGCCAGATCATGGGTGCAACCAATCCAAAAGATGCAACGCCTGGCACCATTCGCGCTGATTTTGCTGATTCCATTGATCACAATGCTGTTCATGGTTCAGATGCACCTGAAACTGCACAACAGGAAATTGCATTTTTCTTCAAGCCAGAAGAAATTTGCGCTTATGTTGCAGAAAGCGAGCTTGCATAAATGATAGCGTCTTCGCCGGCACAAAAAGTCAATTTACTTGGCCTGGATAAAAAAGCCATGCAGGATTTTTTTATTCACGCCGGCGAAAAACCTTATCGTGCAGATCAAGTACTGAAATGGATTCATTTCAATGGCAGCGATAATTTTGATGCCATGACCAATCTCAGCAAAACATTACGACAAAAATTATCAGAAACCGCTGAAATTTCCCTGCCGCAAGTTATTTATGAAAAAGCGGCAGAAGATGGAACATACAAATGGTTATTGCGACTAAACGATGGTAATTGCATAGAAACAGTTTATATACCAGAAAAAACACGTGGCACATTATGTATCTCTTCACAAGTGGGTTGCATTTTAAATTGTGATTTTTGCTCGACAGGAAAACAAGGATTCAATCGTAATCTGACAACCGCAGAAATTATTAGTCAATTATGGATTGCCGTACGTAAATTATCGAAATTAAATGGCATACATGATCACGCCGTTACAAATGTTGTGATGATGGGAATGGGCGAACCTTTACTGAATATTGATAATGTCATTCCCGCCCTCTACCTCATGCTCGATGATTTCGCTTATGGATTATCCAAACGCCGTGTCACCGTGAGTACGGCTGGCGTAATTCCTGCGATGACACAATTACGTGCAGCAACTGATGTGGCACTTGCTGTTTCATTGCATGCTCCCAATGATGAGTTACGCAACAAAATCGTTCCTCTAAATAAAAAATATCCGCTCAAGGAACTCATGGCTGTTTGTCGTGAATATTTTCGTGATGATCCAAGACGTTCCATCACCATGGAATATGTCATGCTCGCCGGCGTCAATGACAAACCTGAGCATGCGCGCCAGTTAATCAAGATACTTTCAGGTGTGCGTGTCAAAATTAATCTGATTCCGTTCAATCCCTTTCCTCATACGGATTACAAGCGATCAGATGCCAGCACTATCCAGCATTTCCGCGATACCCTCATGCAAGCCGGATTTAATACCACGATCCGCCGTACACGTGGTGATGATATCGATGCAGCCTGCGGGCAATTAGTCGGTGAAGTCCATGACCGAACGAAGCGCCAGCAACGTTATCTCGAGCAAGCAAGGAAGAAAGTCATTGGCGATGCGTCATGATCGTCATACAATTTAAAGATGGCGATAAAGACAAGGTACCTTCATGATTAACCAGCCTCTAGCCACCAGCTCCTCCATGCATCTTCCCTTTGGCTCCCGGTTAAAATCTGCCCGTGAATCCTTAGGCCTTGATCGCAAGGAAGTAGCCACACAGCTGCGTTTACATGAAAAAATCATCGTCACAATGGAAAGCGGTGATTATCAAACCGATATTCCCCTGACCTTTCTGCGCGGCTATCTGCGTAATTACAGCAAGCTTTTGAACATCCCGGAACAGGAAGTCACTGATTTAATCGAGTCGCTCAAGCCAGTACAACCACCTGCTGAAGCGGAAACTGTCCAGCGTGCAGCTTCTGTTAGCTATTCGCAAAAACGGCCAGGATTTAGTTTCAATGCGGATAATATCGTCAAGAAAGTATTTACATTGTTATTATTATTAACGCTGGTGGGTCTTGTCTGGTGGCACTCACATACTTCCACACCATCTGATATTTCCAGCAGTGACCAGATAGCCGCCATTGCGCAACCCGCTCCCAATGCCACGCCAGTTGTCTCAGCCCAGCCAAAGACATCTGCCAAATCCTTTTTTGTTACCAGCCCCGAAGGCAAAGCGGCACTCATCAATTTCCTGCAATCGACGCCTGGTTTGCAATATTTAATCCAGGTGATTTTGTTTTTAATCCTGTTAACTGTCAGCCTGCGCATTTATAAAAGACCAATCATGGCAGGTCTGCGTCGCCCCAAATCCAGCAAACGCTTGCAAGCGAGCCGCGCTGAAAACAAGAGCTATGCCATTGGCAAGCAAACGTATCAGCGTCTCGGTGTCATTGCACTTGCCGCCATTGTTCTTTTCGGTGGAGTCTTCTGGTATAAACATGGCAACAAAGTCACTCATACCGCAAAGAAAAAACCACCAGTTGTTACCCAACAACCTGTTGCTATCGCGCCTGTGGATATATCGACCGCACCTCAATTTACCTTGCAAACACCAACGTCCTACTCCCTGTTAACCACCGGTAGCAAACCGTATTTCCTGCAGGATATGCAATATAAATTACAGGATTATATTAATCAGGCAGCTAATGTTTATTTTGTATTAACCGATAAATCGTCACCATTTTCACAATTCAAACGCAAGAAAATTCGCCGATATCGCGTTCGTTATAACCGTGATTACAATCAGGAATTCAATTATAGTAATCCACCACCGTACTACTATAACCAGTAAGAGGAAATTCTTGTGCCGGAACTTATCCAAGCCGTACGCGGCATGAATGACATTTTGCCCCCGGAAACCTATCTTTGGCTGTATGCCGAACATCTAATACGCAGAGTCTTGATCAGTCATGGTTATCAGGAAATTCGTTTTCCCATTGTTGAAAGAACAGAATTATTCAAGCGCTCAATTGGTGAAGTCACCGATATTGTCGAGAAGGAAATGTATAGTTTTCTCGATAGAAATCAGGAAAATTTAACACTGCGCCCAGAAGGAACAGCTTGTTGCGTGCGCGCGGCATTAGAACATGGCATGTTGCACAACCAGGTACAACGCTTATGGTATGGTGGTCCTTTCTTTCGTTATGAACGTCCGCAAAAAGGACGCACCAGACAATTTCATCAATTTTCAGCAGAAGTATTTGGTATTGAAACACCTGATATCGATGCAGAGTTAATCATGATGTCTGCTGCTATTCTTGAGCGTCTTGGTATACGCTCACTGTGCACCCTGCAATTAAATTCATTGGGAACACCAGCATCACGTGCTGAATATCGCAAACAACTTGTGCATTATTTCCAGATAAACAAAGCACATCTGGATGAAGAAAGCGTGCATCGCCTGCATAAAAATCCCATGCGTATTCTTGATAGTAAAAATCCGGAAATGAAATCCGTCATCGCCAATGCACCGAAACTGATTGAACATCTGGATGCTGAATCGCTGGAACATTTTGAAAAATTACAAACTTATCTGAAACAAGCGGGTCTTGCGTTTGAAGTAAACCCTTGTCTGGTGCGTGGCCTTGACTATTACACACGTACAGTAAGCGAATGGGTATCTGATAAGCTTGGCGCACAGGCTACCGTCTGCGCTGGCGGGCGTTATGATGGGCTTGTACAACAATTGGGCGGCAAACCGACTCCAGCAGTTGGGTTTTCAATAGGGGTGGAACGTGCTATTCTCCTGATGCAGCAAACGGACAAAACCCATAAAAAAGACCCAGGTTTACACGCTTACCTGATTACCGATAGCGAACAAAGCTTCGGTGCTGCATTAAAAACCGCCAATTATCTGCGTGCAAAAGTACCAGGTTTAAAGCTGATGTTGCATTGCGGTGGTGGCAGTTTAAAAAATCAGTTTAAAAAAGCAGATAAAAGTGGCGCGCAATATGCCATTATCATCGGCGAACATGAATTGAAAACCCGTTCCATTTCGCTAAAAAATTTGCGCGAGGACATTCCACAACAAACACTTTATCAGGATGAATTGGCAGAATATTTAAAGTTAAAAATTTCAAAAAAATAAAAATGAAACGAATAACGAGGAGTTTATGCGTAGCACTCATAAAGAGAATGAGCGTATCGTTTTACAATTCGATCCCAATAAGAATGATATTGTTGATGCTACATTAGTTGCAGATGTAGTTGCGCCAGAAAAAAAATCCATCTTCCCTACTAACATGTTTAGAGTCAAAAAAGATTTTGCCATTAACACACCAGAAGAAGCGGTGAGGTATTTTTTGGCTTTTTACAAAAAACGCTGCAGGGAAGATAATAAACAACGCAGTCTTCTATATAGACCCCATGGTAATTTACCTGGCCCTGAAAAGTTGACACTTGAACACATTATTAAAAACAAGGGCACGAGAACTTTTTTGATATTACGCGATGATCTCAGCTGGATTGATAATAAAAGAAATCCAACAAAATATTGTCCGCCAATTGTTCGTGATTATTTGCAAGCAATAAAAAAACACGAAAAACCCGGCATGACTGACGCGCAGAAAATCATACTCAAATGTAAAAATGAAATTGAACGATTATTGATAAATCAATACTGGGGTGGTAATAAAATCAAAATTGCTGCTTATCAATTATTAATCAAAACTCTCACTGAAAATCCTGTTAATTCTGCTGATGAACTTGGTGATTTACTGGAACGCGCAAAAGATATGGTCATACCTGGCATAAAATTTCGCGCAACAGAATATGCTGAAGTGAAAAATGGCGATGATTGGGAAATAAAAAAATGCGCGGCAAATACAGAGATTACCATTCAGGATGCACTCACCTGGCGACGATCAGGATCAAAGGGAAATTCAGCCACCTCTGATTCCGGCAAAATATGGAAAGGAATTTATAATGTGCCCGCGCGTGTGCAGCAGGAAAATAAGGTTTTTATTTATTAGAAACTCTTCCTCGTAATAAAAATCAGATTATTCCCACCCAGCAAAACTTTCTTATCCAGCGTCAAATGTGTGGCATGTTTCTTTTTACTTTTCCCCGAATTAAATACATTCAGCAATTGCAGCAACCACACGAATGGCAGCAACAAATTCTGTTTCGCTTTTTTTGCATTGCGTTTGATATCGATAATTTCCAGATGATTAATTCTGAAAATAAAATCCAGTTGCGTAATAGTCAGGGGAGAATTATGAAAATCAAATAATTGTCGATCCGCGCGCACATAAGCATCATATTGCGTTGGTTTGGTGAGATAACCATGTAATAAAAATTTAAACCGCTTTTCCAGATTGGAATAATTGGGAATGGAAAAAACACCGATGCCGCCAGGTTTTAATACACGGCTAAATTCACTGACTGCCTGATAAGGATCCGTCATATGTTCAAGGCCATCGACACAGCAAACATAATCAAAGCTATTTGCGGCAGCTGCGATCTCACGATTCAAATCCGTGTAAATACACCTGAGATCGGGCACTTTGAAAATATCGGGATTGATTTCGCCACAAGTAACCTCGTGCCCCATTTGCTGAAGCTTCATGCCAAGATGGCCATAACCTGCTGGCGCATCCAGCACCTTGCCAGGCGTTTGTGTTGCAAACCATTCGAGTATCGTGCGATGAATACTGGGACGCGCCTTGGGAACAATAGTGGATGACATTTTTTTATCCTGTAATCCATTCATAAAAAGGAAAGAGATTTTATCACTAATAGAGTTCCATCCGGCAAAAAAATCTGATTTAATACTCTGCCAAATGAGCAACAGTTGCAAAGGACGTATCGCTTGACTGATTATTTAACCGAACAAGAACAGATTGAAATTTTAAAATCCTGGATAAAGCAATATAGCCTGGTCATACTCGCGGGCGTGCTAATTGCAATTGTGACGATTTCAGGCTGGCGTTACTGGCAGCAACGTCAATACAAAATTCTCAGTCATGCTTCTTCTGTTTATGATGAAATGCTATCCTTGCGCGCCCAGAACGACAGTAGCGCAGCACTGGTTCAAGCCAATAAATTATTTGATCATTACACGCAAACCACTTACGCACAGATGGCTGCATTCATGCTAGCCAGAACTGCCCTGATTAATAAAAACTTTACGGAAGCCGAAAAACAATTACGCTGGGTGTTACAGACAAGCAGCGTTGCCTCCTTCCGCCAGATTGCACGCATTCGTCTCGCACGTTTGCAAATTGCCTTGCAAAAACCTGAAGCAGCGCTTCAGGAATTGAACAAAGTGGAAGATGAAAATTTTGCTGGCATGATTGATGAAGTGCGCGGCGATGCTTATCTTGCCATGAAAAATACCAACAATGCGCGTGAATCCTATAAAAAAGCACTTGATGAATTACCCAATGCAGAAGTAATTCGTCCAGTATTGCGGATGAAATACGATAATCTCGCTGTTAATCCATCTGTTTAATGAGTTTAAAAATTATGATACTTAAAAATAATAAAATTATTTTACTTGCCCTACCTTTATTACTGACCGCTTGTTCAACCTTTTTTGAAAAAGACAACACACCTACTCCCACTCAACTAACTTCCTATCGTCAGGAAGTCGCTCCCAGATTGTTATGGTCAGCAAAAGTTGGCAAAGGTTCCATCAAATATGATTATTTAAAAATGAATCCGGCTATTCATGGTTCTGCTATTTACACCACCAGCACAGATGGAACCATTACCTCCCTCAATAAAACCACTGGCAGAAAAAACTGGCGGGTTGATTTTGGCATGCCTATTTCATCAGGTCCTGGCATCGGTGATGGTATTGTCGTGGTTGGCTGTCAGAATGGTACGATCTTTGCCTTGCGTGAAGCAGATGGCAGACAGTTATGGAGAAAATCAGTTTCCGGTGAAGTTATCGCAGCGCCTGCTGTTGGTAATGGTTTAGTGGTAGTGAAAGCAATTGATGGCTATACACGAGCTTATTCTGTAGCCAATGGAGAAGAAGTCTGGGCATATCAGCAAGTGGAACCTAATCTGATCCTGCGTGGTTCCAGCTCACCTCTGATTCGTCATCAGGATGTCATTGTGGGTTATGCCAATGGCAATCTCACTAAACTCAGCCTCGCTACTGGTCAATTATTATGGCAGGAAACTGTGGCCATACCTGAAGGTGCTTTTGCCATTCAACGCATGATCGATATTGATGCAGACCCTGTCGTTTATGACTATAAAATCTACGTTGCGACTTATCAGGGCAGAATTTCCGCGCTCGACTGGACATCTGGCAGATCTTACTGGACGCACGATATTTCATCGTATACCGGCATGTCAGCCGATGCCTCAGCCGTCTATATCTCTGATGCCAGAGGCTTGATCTGGGGTTTTGATGCTGGCACAGGCCATGTCAACTGGCGTCAGGCACATCTGGAATATCGTGGTATCAGTGCTCCTGCACTGCAAAATGGTTACGTCGTAGTTGGAGATAACGAAGGTTACCTGCACTGGCTGAATAAGACAGATGGCCATCTGGCTGGACGACTCTCACTGGGTTCACCAATTTATGCCTCGCCGGTTGTAGAAAATAATGTATTATACGCGCTGACTAATTCTGGCTATCTGGCTGCTTATACATTGAGATAAATTTACCCATGTTACCTGTTGTTGCTATTGTCGGTCGTCCCAACGTCGGCAAATCCACTTTATTTAACCGTCTCACGCGTACGCGTGATGCGATTATTTCTGCTTATCCTGGTATGACACGTGACCGTAAATTTGGTGATGTGCACCTGGAAAATCGTCATTTTATTATTGTCGATACGGGCGGAATCACCGATGAAACCGATGATGTTGGCAAGCTAATTACCCAGCAAGCCCTGCACGCCATTGAGGATGCTGACAAGATCATTTTTCTCATTGATGGCAGAGCGGGTCTTACTTCCGAAGACCGCATGATAGCGAAAGATTTGCGTCGTATCGGCAAGCCACTTACTTTAGCCGTCAACAAAACAGAAGGACTGGACCCTTCCATCAGCACAGCAGAAGCGCATGAATTAGGTCTCGGTACACCGATTGCGATTGCTGCCGTACATGGCACTGGTATTTCCACACTGCTCACCGCCCTTTTCCCTGAAGCCAATGAGACCGCCAATGAAAATGAAACCGGCGGCATTCGACTTGCAATTATTGGTCAACCTAATGTTGGCAAATCGACATTAACCAATCGCATGTTAGGCGAAGAGAGAGTCATTGTGCATGATTCCCCAGGTACAACACGCGATAGCATTTTTATTCCACTCGAACGTTTTGATAAACAATACACGCTGATTGATACAGCAGGTGTGCGTCGTCGTAAAAATGTATCCGAAGAACCGGAAAAATTTTCTGTTGTAAAAACCTTGCAGGCAATTGAAAACTGCAATGTCGTTTTATATGTCGTTGATGCAAGACGTGGTGTGACTGATCATGATCTCAAATTACTGGGATTTGTGCTCGAATGCGGTAAAGCATTAGTGATTGCCATCAACAAATGGGATGGCATGACGGAAGAAGCGCGTAATCAGGCGAAAGCAACCATTGATAGACATCTGGATTTTGTGCAATTTGCACGTATTCATTATATTTCAGCATTACATGGTTCAGGTGTTGGTAATTTATTTGATTCAGTGAATGAAGCTTATGAATCCGCGACAAAAAAATTATCCACGCCGCAATTATCACGCTTATTGCAGCTCGCGCAAGAAACACATCAACCACCATTAGTGCATGGTCGACGTGTGAAATTACGTTACGCACATCCTGGTGGTTACAATCCACCTTGCATTGTTATTCATGGCAATCAATTGCATGCGCTGCCAGAAAGTTATCGCAAATTCCTCGAACATTTCTATCAGAAAAAATTAAACCTGCATGGCACACCTGTGCTGATTGAATTCAGGACGAATGAAAATCCGTATAGATGATGTGTAACAAAAATCAATCCCGAAAATTTTCATACTGCAAAGGTATTTCCACTTTCGCTTCGCGTAACATCGCAATCACTGCTTGTAAATCATCGCGTTTTTTGCCTGTTACTCTCACCTGATCACCCTGAATGGATGCTTGCACTTTCAAGCCACTTTCCTTGATGATCTTGGTAATTTTTTTTGCCTGCTCAGTTTCAATTCCCTGCTTCACTTCAATCAACTGTCGCGCTTCGCTCAAATTCACACTCACTTCCTTATATTTGAGACAACGAACATCCACGCCACGTTTGGCTAATTTGTTGCGTAATATTTCATCGACCTGTTTCAACTGAAAATCTGTTGGCGCAATAATAGTCAGCTTATCCTTGGCTAATTCCACACGCGCATTGGTATCCTTGAAATCAAAACGGTTAGAAACTTCACGATTGGTCTGATCAACTCCATTCGTCAATTCATGATTATCTGTGTTGGAAACAATATCGAAGGAAGGCATGATTTACTCCATATTAAATACGCAATGTTTCGCAATTTTACTGAATTTTCCCAATAGCTCAATGATAAACTTGACAGCCCAACGGTGGATTACTACGATTCACCATTGCATAAAAAATTGGGATACGCGATGCCTCTGGAATCGATACGCACATTGGTGAAAGCAGATCTGGAATCGACTGATAGTTTTATCATTTCCTGTCTTGCGTCCAATATTCCCATGGTCAAGGACATCATTGAATATATTCTGACCTGCGGTGGCAAACGTATACGTCCGCTGGTGTTATTGCTGAGTGCAAAAGCGCTCGCCCATCGTGGTCAAAAACATATTGAACTCGCCGCCGTTATCGAATTAATTCATACCGCGACATTATTGCATGATGATGTAGTGGATGGTTCGACATTAAGACGCGGTCATAAAACTGCGAATAATGTGTGGGGAAATGATGCGAGTGTGTTAGTCGGTGATTTTTTATATTCACGCGCATTTCAGATTGTGGTGGATGTTAAACATGAAACTGTGCTGGATATTTTTGCGCGCGCCACACCATTCATTGCTGAAGGTGAAATTCTGCAATTGGTAAATTGTAATAATCCTGATACCTCGGAAGAATTCTATTTCAATATCATTGAGCGCAAGACGGCAAAATTATTTGAAATTGCAGCGCAATTGGGAGCGGTATTATCTTCTGATTGTGAAGAAAAAATTGAAGCCATGCGTCAATTTGGTTTGCATCTGGGACTCGCGTTTCAATTAATTGATGATGCGATTGATTATAGTCAATCTGCTGATATCACCGGTAAAAATGTGGGACAGGATATTTCTGAAGGCAAGACCACTTTGCCATTAATTCATGCGATGCGTAAAAGTAAAGGTGCGGATTTGAAATTATTGCGTGATGCGATTGAAACCGGTTCCAGCAAGAGATTAGCGGATATTCTGGGGATTATTGAATCTACCGATGCGATAAAGTACACTGCCGACACTGCAAAACAGCATGCGCTGCAGGCAAAACAAGCCTTGATGTATATTGCTGAGACGCCGTATCGCGCGGCGCTGGAAACGTTAAGTGATTTTGCGGTGGAAAGAAAATATTAAACATTCGGGGTGTGGCTCAGCCTGGTAGAGCGCTGCCTTCGGGAGGCAGATGTCGCAGGTTCAAATCCTGTCACCCCGAGATGAAATACCTTATACCAACCCGCCTTTTCGTGAACGTTTGCGTTACCGTCTTTTCTTCTAAAATCAAAATCCGGTGATGATTTAAAACCAAAAAAACCGGTAACGCAAACGGTAACGTTCACGTTTACGGATATTTTTATTAGGATTTTACATGTATTTCGATCATGAAAAATTAGATGTGTATCGTGCCGCGATTGAATTCAGCACTTTAGCCAATGCAATCATAAAAGAACTTCCTAAAGGAAACTCGTATTTTGCAGATCAGCTTCTACGGGCAAGCGTCTCCATAACATTAAATATCGCAGAGGGCGCAGGCGAATTTGCTAAAAACGAAAAAATAAGATTTTATAGAATGGCACGGCGATCGGCGACTGAATGCGCTGCCATTCTGGATATTTGTCAAAATTTAAAGTTAAGCGAACATAGCAACACTAAATCTCGCGATTTATTAATTCGTATCGTTTCAATGCTAACGAAAATGATTAATAAATAGATTAATATTTAACTTCTTTATTTACCTTTCCGTAAACGTGAACGTTACCGTTTGCGTTACCGTTTTTTCTTCTAAAACCAAAATCCGGTGATGATTTAAAACCAAAAAAAACCGGTAACGTTCACGTCAATGCTATCTGCCCTTGCTCAAATAAATATTACTGATATAAAACGTCGTCATATCTTAAGCGTTGTTTTTACCTCAGGTGAAGACGCAGCATAATCAAGACTGGATACCTTTATGAAATTATCTGTAATTTTCTTCACTATATTCGGTTCTATGCTAAACAGTCCCATTGCCCTGATCGAAATGAAACTCTTTAGGCGAAGTAAGTCCGTATAATATTCTGAATATAGCTTTAATACTGGTATTAAAGTATTTAATTGCTGAACATTCAAATATACATTTACGTTATCCAGACTGGGTTTCAGGTCAGAAAGTTTCAAATTATTTTTAGATCTAAATAATCTGGAAAAACTATCCGGGGCATTTTCCAGCTCAGTTAAATCAATTAAAGATTTTATATTGAGCTCAATGCTCGAAGAATGTTCTTTAAATAATGAATCGTCCAAAACGATTGGCTCTGGATCATCTGAATCAACAGAAAAATTATATTTACATTTAAAATAAACTTTCGTTAACAAATAACTGCTCGCCAAAAATGCAGAAAATGAAGCAGCTCCAATTAAAACATTATATAGAATTGTATTGTTTTTATTGGATTCATTTAATGCATTTAACTGTCCAAACAAGGTTTGATTTTGCTGTAACATCTCGGCAGTTGTATTGCAATAATTTGATCTGATAGCTTCACATGATTGCGAAATATTATTGGCTAAATACCCCATAGTACAATTATATAATTCTCCTGCTGAATAAACCGAAGAGCAAGATCCATTAACCGGATCATTCATGTAAGTATGACCATATGTTGTATTAAAAAACGGCGGAAAACTGTTTACACTCGCATAAGGAGAAATGTCTTGGCAGAAATTATCAAGAATTCTTTGGCATTGAAATATAGGAATACGATTATGTGGAGATTTATCGCTACAATTATAATCAAAGAAATAATATGGATTTATCAAAATACGAATAATCTTCATCAAGTAATGGTCACAATCACGATTCATCCTAGTAATATCAGACACACTATGCACCCATAATTTTCGTAATTGTATTTTATCATCAAGGTAATTTTGAAAAATAAGCCTGCAATTTCCATTAACAAAATTAGTTTCTATTTGCGGATAAATCTGGTTACTTGCTACAGGATTTGGATCGATTACATTGCACAATTGCTGGATATTGGGAATCTCGGCATTAGCAAACTGATTTTTTATATTCGAGAGAGCTGCTGTGTAATTGGATAATAATTCACCCGAGTTTTTAGCAACATTAATTATTTGATTTTTGATTGCCCTTAATACAGGTGATGAATAGAATATCGCCGATGCTCCAGTCGCAACTGACAATAATCCTGTGCCTATGGAACCAAATATACCAGAATTGGTGAAGCTGGATTTTTTAACTCGACTTTCTAGTTCTTTTTGTTTTTCGTTTTCTATCGCGTCAAAATAATCCTCAATACTCCAAATCACTTGCGATAATGCTAATAATATTTCAGCATCATTCTTTGTGCTTGGACGATATTGAAGTTTTCCAATTAGTTGATCTATTTTTTCCTTTTTGGATTTTTTTGATAATAGTGGAATCGTAATATTACCCTCATAATCATTCTGTATATTACTATTCGCATTCAAATAACTTTGCATAATCACTCCTTCTTTTAATTACATTAAATTAACCCGCTTAATGATCCCTACTCAAATAAGGAAAATCTTCTTCCAGCATGCTCAGAATTTTTTTAAATCCTGCTTGTTTTTAATAATAATCTGAAACATGCGGATTAAGAACCACTGGCTTTGAAATTATATTCACTTAATGGCTGACACGGCAACCTGATTTCCCTATATTCAATCTATGGATACAATTTGAACTGAAAATTTATTGATGCCAAAAACGTTGTGCCCGTGGATACAGTTTCCACGCAATTAATAATAGTTTTAGGTCAATCTTTATTAACCCTGTCATTCCATAAAATACCCTGAATTCAATCGCGGAACTATCTGGTTTGAAAAAAATGGTTCCAAAATTAACATACTGCAAAACAATACTCTTGCGAAACGCTTTGCGTACCATTTTTATATTATTTAATTCAGCATAAAAATATTTATCAAAAGAAAAATCTTCGGGATAATTTTTTTCATCAAAATCCACAGCCGTTTCAGGCAAATTGATACCGTAAATCTTCCCATCAAATTCAGCCGCTAATTTTTCGATTAATAAACGGTAACGCTCTCTCACTGCAGGATCCCAAACACGCGCAACCCAACCAACTGCTACAGATTTTCCTTCACCAGGAACATCATACTGTTTTGCCACTCCGCCATGATAAATTGAATCCTCACGAATATAATCAGGTACATTAAATACGGTTGGCTCAAATGACCTATCCTGCAATTGACTGGGTAAATGTTATTATTCCTACTGTAATAGGATTAATCATTCGAATTGATTGGCTACTCGCATTTATCCTATTATAATAGGATTATATGAAAATATGACATATTTTTATTCAATAAGCCTGGAGTAATAGGATTTATGAAAAAACTCATTAAATTAAAAAGCCCTCCGCTGGAACAAATACTAACAGCTTCCTTGCTAGGCCAGGCAATTAAGGCACGACGTACGCAAAGCGGTTTACGCCTGGAAGATGCTGCTGCGCTTTGTGGGGTAGCAAAACAAACCTTTATGAAAATAGAACATGGACACCCTACTAGCCAGCTGCAAAGTATATTACAAATATGTTCGGGTCTGGGAATAAAAATCCATATAGCACCTTGGGAAGATAATAAAGAGGCAACAGATGACTGGACATAAAAATGAATTAAATATTTATTTGGGTGAAATAATCATTGCTCATTTGGCTTTTCAGGATGAACAGATATTTTTTCAATACACACAGGATTGGGAAAAATCTGGTTATGCCATTTCACCTTATCTACCATTAACAGGTGAAATCCCAACAGCAAATGTACAACGATATTTACGCAATCTTTTTCCTGAAGGCGAAATGCTCGAAACATTATTAACAAATTTGCACCTCAGCAAAGCCAATACATATGGAATTATTCGCACTCTAGGTGCAGATATGTCAGGCTCACTTTTATTCTTATCATCAGAGCAATCCTTACAAACTTCATCATCATTAAGAGCTATCACATCTGCTGAAATTGAGAAACGCCTTGATAAACGCAATGAATATAGCCTAATCATCTGGGATGGAAAGCCACGTCTTTCAATAGCAGGTGTGCAAGAAAAAATAAATATCACCATTAATTCAGAAGGTCAGATGGGGTTCGGCGAAGGAAAATTAGCTTCCACTCATATATTAAAATTTGAAAAACAAAAATTATCACATTTAGTCATTAATGAATATGTAAGCATGCAACTTGCAAAACATTGTGGATTAGAGGTTGCCAATGTTGAATTAATGCGTTTAGGCAAATATCCAGCATTGATGATAGAACGCTTTGACAGGAAATTAATTACACCAGATACAGTAATGCGTCGACATATAATCGATGGCTGTCAGGCATTGAATCTACCACCTGAATATAAATATGAAAGAAATTTTGGTAGCGGACGTGATGTAGCACATATTCGGGATGGAGCAAGTCTGGCTAAATTATTTGATTTCGCAAATCAATGCATAAACCCAGCGGAAACCAAAAGCAAATTGCTCAATTGGATATTGTTTAATTTATTAATTTATAATTTTGATGCACATGGGAAGAATATAAGTTTTTTTGTCGGAAAAAATGGCATTTCATTAACACCATTTTATGATTTGGTAAATATAAAAATGTATCCTCAATTTGAGAATGAAATGGCCATGGCACTTGGTGATGATTTTGATGGCGACAAGATTAATGCGTATCAATTAGCTGATTTTGCAGATAGTTGCCATTTACCACGTTTATATCTTGAAAGACAATTAAATGACATGGCATCCGCAATGCTATCTGCTTTTGCTGAAATAAATATCGTTGACATAGGACGCAATAAAAAAGAAAAGGAATATCTCAGACAATACCAGCAGATGATAATAAAACGTTGTAAATATCTGTTAAAGCAGGCAGATAAAATTGTGTCCGTAATTTTATAAAATTTTCATTAAATTAACCCGCTTAATGATCCTTATTAAACCTTTTTTAAAAAATTACACACTAGCCCTACCATTTTTTCCTTATCTTTTGGTGAGCTTTCTGCAATCAACAATGTTATTGCTGTTAATGCTGCTGGCGTTATCCTGCTTATATCTAGTATATTTGCCTGACGTAAATACCATATAAATGCATACGCACCACTACGTTTATTTCCATCAATAAATGGATGGTTTTTTACTATAAAATAAAGTAAATTTGCAGCTTTCGTTTCAACGGTTGGATAAAGCTCTTCGCCACCAAAGGATTGCATTACATTACCCACGATGCTAGCAACACTGTCTTTTGATCTCTCAACTCCAAATATTTCTGTTGCCTCACCTTTTGCTATCAATGCTTGTTTTAACTCGCTTAATCCATGATTTAATTTTTCTGCCGTTAATTTTACTTTTTTCTTTGTAACGCCTTTAACAGGGAGATGATCTCTATCGTATGCATCTAAAGAAAACCAGGTATCAGCAAATAATTTTACCAGCTCGATAACACTTTCATTATCAACATGCACAGATTCAGGCAATAGCGTTTTCACATCGTCTACTGCTTTCAAAAACGAGTCGTAATTGGATTTAATGCGATTACGATTAATCGTGTAACCTTTTGTGATGTGGTCTCTGAGAGTTTTAGTTGCCCATTGCCGAAAGGCGATCGCCTTACTTGAATTTGTTCTATATCCAACAGCTAATATTAGATCCAGATTATAAAATTGATATTGGTAAGTTTTACCATCAGTGGCAGTTCGTTCCATTTTGGAACTAACTGATTTTTTATTTAATTCTTTATCTTTCAATATATTGCGTATATGCTTTGTAACAGCAGGACGCTTAACATCGAAAATTTCTGCAATATCTTCTTGGGTCGCCCAAATTGTATCCGTCTCAGAATCTCGACGCAGCTCCAGCGCGCCTGATTTGGTTTGATAAAGATACATTTCAACACACTGCTTTTTAGACATAACATCACTCCTCTTCGAGTTTAACCGGCACCCACGTAAATATCTTTTTCACTTCGGCTAATTTTTTTCTATCCACTTTCCCACGCATGTTATGAGGAATTTCATCCACAAAGAAAAAATATTGTGGCATTTTATAATCCGTTAAATGTTGTCGGATATATTCACACAGTGCTTTTGCCGATACATCATCCGGTTGATCGCAAACGATATACGCTGCCAAAACATCGGTTGCAAGATGCTGATCGAATATCGCCGTGCATACAACATCCTTTATTTTTTCATATGATTTAATAACATTTTCAACCTGAATCGGAGAAACACGGAAACCACCTCCAACTTTGATGATGGAATCCAGCCTGCCGCAATATGTCAGATAACCATCCTTATCCATGCTTAACAAATCCTGGGTTAAAAACCAGTCGCCGCGATAATGTAAACTGGTTTCTGAATTTTCACCAAGATATCCCAGCATCAATCCTTGTTCATCCTTATGCACAGCAAGCATACCAACCTGATCAAAAGTAACATCATCAAAACCAGTTTCAATTGGCAATAAGCGCATATGTCTTCCCGGCTGAATTTTACCAATGGTTTGCGCTTTGGGAGGAATGGATAAACCAGTTGATATACAGGTAGAAATTTCGGTCATGCCAAGTGCGGTATAAATCGGAATGCCAAATATATTTTTCCACTGTTTTTGTACACTCTCTGCAAGCAACGTTCCTGCTGATCCTGCCATTCTCAGTGATGAATGCTGATACTCATGCAAATTATCTGTATCCAGAATCAAATGATAAATATCCGGTGTAGAAGCCATAATCGTTACGTTGTAACGATTAATCAATTGCAACCATGTCTTACCGGAAATTGCATTTTCTGCGAGCGATGAAAAATTGGATGGATTATATACCACAGCAGTTGCACCCATCATGAGTGGATCCAAAAATCCAGTGAACAAGGAATATGTCCAGCAAAGATTATCCGTCTGCATGACAACATCATCCGAACGAAGATCCATCCAGTATTTGATACTCGGCATGCGTCCAAGAATAACTCTCTGCGCGTGCACAACACCTTTTGGCGCACCCGTACTGCCAGAGGTATAAAAAATAAAAGCCGGATCATTCATCTGTGTTCCTGTATGAATTTCCCGGAAAGGAAACCGTACTAATTGCTGATATTCTTCAAGATTGATAATGCAATAATTTTGTTGTGAAAATTTTTTTTTGCTGTTTTTATCCAGTTGCAGAAAAATACTCGCGTTTGAATGTTTCAATATATATTCGACACTTTCATCCACCAGTGATTGCAAAAGCAAAACAGGAACAAGATTGGCAGCAATAGCTGCAAGAAATGACAATAGCAAATCATGCGCATCTTCTGCCTGAATGGCTACCACAGCACCTTTTTCCAGTTTCAGACTCGCAAAACCAGAAACAAGACATGCCACTTGATGATATAAATCCTGATAAGTAAATTTACGCTCGCTGCCATCTTTTTCTGCGATGATTAATGCATATTTATCGGGGAATCGCCGCGCATTTTCCTGTAAACAATATTCAGCAAGATTAAATTTTTCCATTGCAAGTATTCCATTATATTCACTGAAATTAATTTTGCATTTTTTCCTTCACCGGTCTCACAATCAAGCGCACATTTCTTTGTCCGCGGAAAAAATAAAATACCCATTGTGTAAATACCAATAATTTATTCCTGAAACCAATCAAAAAATAAATATGCACGAAACACCATGCCAACCAGGCAAAAAATCCCGTCGATTGCAAAGGACCAGAAAGCACTAGCGCATCGAATTTACCAATATTTGCCATCATTCCCCTATCTTTGTAGTGAAATACTGGCCTTTTATCAGCAGGGATTTTTTTGCAAATGATATTTCCAACAAATCGGCCTTCCTGTAAAGCGACTGGTGCAATAGCAGGTAATGCCCGTTCATTCTCGCGATAAAAAGCAGCATCACCAATGACGAATACAGCAGGATCATCTACCAGACTCAAATCCGGTTGCACAATAACACGACCGGATTTATCACAGGGAACATCGAGTGTTTTTAATAATGTTGAGGCTTCATTACCCGCCGCCCAAATAATATTGTGTGCATGAATAAATTCCTTTCCAATCGCCACACCTTCTGCATTAACATCTGTCACACGTGTATTGAGCAACACCGTCACTCTTTTTTTCTCAAGATCACGCACGGCATAATCTGCTAATTTGCGCGGATAACTATTCAAGACCTGATCACTGCCTTCAATCAGATAAACTTTCGTCTTGCCAGGATCAATCGCGCGAAAATTACGTTTCAAACTTTGATGCGCAATTTCAGCAATTGCACCCGCCATTTCAACACCTGTTGGTCCTGCACCGATGACAACAAATGTTAATAGACTTTCAATGAGTGATTTATCTGCGGTCTCTTCCGCCAATTTTTCTGCCAATTCAAATGAGGTCAATATCATTTCTCGCACTTGCAAGGCATCGTCCAGTGTTTTTAAGCCAGGCGCGAATGTTTCCCATTGATTTTGTCCAAAATAGGAATGACGCGCGCCCGATGCAACGATCAAATAATCATAAGGAATTTCCTGATTATCATCGAGCACGACAACTTTTTCGCTGCGATTAATGGTTTTCACCATTGCCATTAATGTTTTGATGTTTTTATCTTTTCTGAATATTTCACGAATGGGCATGGCAATATCGCCAGGTGATAATGCCGCCGTTGCCACCTGATATAGCAATGGCTGAAATAAATGATGATTTGTTTTATCAATGATTGTGACTGAAAATCCAGGTTGATTGGCAAGCGCTTTTGCTGCATTTAAACCACCAAAACCTGCGCCAATAATCACCACATGTTGAGATTGCATATGCACTATCTCCTGATTTTTTTAACCTCTTTATGTCTGAAACAATCGGTTGCATGATCATTCACCATGCCAACCGCCTGCATGAAAGCATAGCAAATCGTGCTCCCGACAAATTTGAATCCCCGCTTTTTCAAATCTTTGGACATGCTATCAGAAATAGCTGTTTTAGCTGGAACCTGACGAATACTCTTCCATTGATTCTGAATCGGACGACCCTCAACAAAATGCCAGATATATTCAGCAAAACTTCCCCATTCTTTTTTTACCTGTGCAAAAGCTTTTGCATTTTCAATGGCGGCATTTATTTTTAATTTATTGCGGATAATACCAGCGTTATTTAATAAGGAAGCAACTTTGGTTTTATCATATTGCGCAATTTTTTTATGATCGAATCGGGAAAAAGCTGCGCGAAATGCGTCACGCTTTTTTAAAACGGTGATCCAGCTTAAACCCGCCTGCATGCCTTCGAGGATCAGGAATTCGAATAATAATTTATCGTCATGAATTGGCACACCCCATTCTTGATCATGATATGCCATGTATAAAGGATCATTTTTGCACCAGGAACAGCGTATTTTATCCATTTGGTAACCCATTCAGCAGATTTACTTTTGCGAGTGTACAAGAATGTTACTCCATGTGCACTATTGTTGTTTGGGCTAGTTTGGCATGATACATTCGTCGGCTTAAGAGATGGCTTATCGAATAACACAAGAGGAGAAAAGCATGTTTCTAAGACGCAAATATGATGACCAAAGTATTGTTGATATATTACAACTGCGCACTAGTAGAACATGGGATTTTTTGAAAACACATCGCATCAAAATTAAAACCATGCAAAACGTAAATGAAATAATTAACTTGTGCATGGTCATTATCAATAGATTATTTGCGGATAATCCTAAATCGGATAATGATCGTAAGCATAATGAAGAGGTGATAAACAATATTTTAGATTTATTTGAACCACAATTTAAAGAGCTATTTAGTTGTAATGATATATTAGCATTATTAACCTGTTGCGAATCGAATAATCTGAGTGAAGCCAAATACGCTTTAGCAAAAGCGTTAATTCCCTTGATCAATATCAATGGAAACGAATTAGTCATGATAGCAAAGCTACTAACGAAGAATATTGATCGAGAGGATTACATTAGAAAGGTAGAAAATCACTGGGAAAAGACATATCAATCCCACGATACCCAATTATTATTTCTCAATGGAAAATCAGATCAAGGTTCATCTATTCATTATTTCTTTCAGCAAGGTCAGGCAGCAGCTGCGACTATCACTGCTGAAATCTTCAAGATAGCGGAAAAGATAGAAGAAGATATACTTGAAAAAACATCTTCACCAAAGAAATCATGACACAGGAAAATTTATGCCACATTTAACTCTGGAATACAGTGCAAACATTATTGATAAACCCGATTTTAAAAACTTATTTCGTGACTGCCATACTGCCTTATCTGCAACACTACCAACAGATATAAGTGGCTGTAAAAGTCGCGCGATTGCACATCAGGATTATTATCTCGGCAATGGCGAAGCAACAAATGCGTTTATACATGTGACCCTGAAAATCATGCCAGGCCGTTCACGTGAAATACTGGATAAAGTGACGCAGGAATTATTGGCAATTATCGAAAGAAATTTCGAAAAATCCATACGCGAGTTGAATTTGCAAATTACGATTGAAGTGAGTGATCTGGGGTTTTATTTGAAAAAGGCTACCTAGTTTTTCAATATCTTCCCGCAAAAATCAGTTGGTGTTAGTACACGGGTTCGACCGATTGATTTTCGTTGCAACAAACCAGCACGTTTCTCACCAGTAACCAAATAATCTGCCTTTCCCTCAGATGACATACTAATTAAAAATGCATCTCCTGGATCATTTGCTTCTTCTTTTATATTCAAATGATTCAGGATAATTGCATGTTGAAGATTATTTATCATTGCTCCTACACGTGCGGGTTGCAAAACGGTTTTAAATTTCGGATAACGACTAGCACGCCGCAGTTCATCAAGCTGAATTAAAGAAGTTACAAGATCAAATCTGCCTAAACGCCATGCACGATATATTTTATCTGATATACCATGCGGTGAAATAAGCGCACTTAATAATATATTGGTATCGAGTACAACACGCATTATTGATTACGCGCCCATTCTACAGCCTCATTCACAATCGCAGACAAATCATTTTCATCAATATCTGTATTGGCAGCTTTGGCCTGTTCTGCTGTTAATTCCAGAATATGTGTGCGCACAGCTTCTTCAACAAAACGGGACAAGTCACCTTTTCTTCCACCCTGGTTTGCCAGAAACACGCGCAACGCCTGATCTGTATCCTGAGAAACTGCAATATTCCATCGAATGGTATGAGTCATAATCCACCCCACATAAACACATATACATATATGTACTTATACACTAATGAAGCCAAAAATTCAAATATTGATTAAAAAACCAGGTTTCAACGCAGAAAAAAGATATTATTTTTCATATAAATAAAGTGATCATTTAGAAATCCGTTTACAATATCAGCCACCAAGGGTATTATGCGTAAAAATTACGCAGCCAATTATACGCAAAATTTAAAATAAAAACACATACATTAAACGAGGCAAGCATGCAAAGAGACAACAAATCATCTGAACTGGATGCACTAAATCTATTGAATCTTTCAAAAGAAGAATCTTTGTTGCTAAACAAATTATTTTCATATATTTCCAATAACCTTCCTGAAAATAATAACAACATCACTCCATCCAGTTTTATAAAAACTCTACCGCATTTCATAAAAGATATTAGCTTACTGACACTTGAAAATATGCGTGTTTTAGCTGATATATTTTTTTCTGAAAAAGGCAAGGAAATGTATTGGCTAATGCTTGGAGATAAAGCTGATAATGAAAATACCTTGCTCGCCAAGCTAATGTTCGGTAAAACGATTGCCAAACCAAATGCCAATACATTCTATTTGCACGAAATAAACACTCCAAAAAGGAAAGCAGAATCTGATTTTCCTGCAATTCAGCATGCTTTATGGAAATCCCGCATGTATGAGCACGTGGGTGGCTATCATCGATGGTCAGAACCCGATGACATGAAAATATCGTTAAGTTTTGCACAATCCTATCTTGACAATCCTGATCTTGATTTCAATCAATATGTCTATATCCCTATCGTAAATACATATAATGGTTCGCTGGAAAATATTATCAACGATCATCTGGATATGCATAAAAACGATATTGAAATAATAATAAATGAAAATGCGACTATTGGATTGATGCAAATTCCTTTTTATAACAAAAAAATAATAACTGATAAATTAAAATATCTGGGAATCGTTGCTTCACCATGGGAAATCTCCAGTTATCTTGCTGCAAACAAGAATATGGAAGCGAAAATCAATGACATGCAAAATAATTTTTCATCCGTCGAAAGATTAACAGCGTCTGATAAAAAACTAATTAGTGATGTCCTGCAACTTGCTCCTTCAACACTGCAAGACTTGAAGGAAAATATCCTGATGACTCAACTTTCGAGAATCGCGCTAGGCAATGATAGGCCTGTAAAACATCTTGCCTGCTGTCTGCATAGATTGATATCTGGTTTAGAGCAGGAATGGATTTCCAACAATGAATCCATCAAAAGAATATATCTATTTTTAAGTTTTGCGATTCTATTCCACGGTTGGCACTACGATAGATTCAGCTTTGCACTACATGCAATTACTCATGAAATTTCATTAATTCTGCATGATGCTCAAAAAAATAATATGAATATTATAAAGTACGTGAATTTCAAGCAAACCATCGATCAAAATATTGCTGCGACATTCAGCCTCGATGAGAATAATACTAAAAAACTTAATACAATCGCAGCACTCGCGAATTCAGGATGCCACGCCACTATTATGGCAATTGAACTTGTAAAAAAATTACATCCGAATAAAGGAATAAATATTGCTTCGTATGGCCCACTGTATTATGAATTTGATAATTTTAAATTCATGGAAGTAAGTGATACAACTAATTTCATTTGTGATGCCTATCTTGTTACTGCTGGTCCAATTAGTTATTCATTAGGCGTTGATGTTAATTTATTTATTGATCGCTTACTTAATATAGGACTAGAGTACTGCGCAACACCTGTATTTCTCATTGTAGATACTACTACGGCATTGAATAAAAATTTGAGTTTGAACGATACGAGTAAACGCCTACTCAACGAAGGAAAAATAGCAATAATATGCCACCAAAGCTTGCAAAAATTCGGGTTGGCTCATACTGATCAGGCACAAAGTGGTTTGATTTATGGGATTATCAGCAAAAATATTACTAATCCAGCAACAGAACAGATATTAATCGAATTTAATAACAATGCTGCAAAAGATTTAAGGAATCACCCGGATATGGCTATCGTCAGTTTCATGCAAGAAAGCATGGGTCATTATCTTGAAAAAATAAAACATATTCACTTCAGAAATGGTGCATTGATCAATAGATTGTTCGCGAGTCAGGAGGACTATAGTTCGAAGGAGAATTTATCCTCACTTAATAATTTAGATGAAACTTTATTCACCATAGTTAATATAAATGAAAATGCTGGCTTATTTAATGCCGTACGTACAAACCTCGATTTTCGCCAGAGTCTTGGACATTACAATCTCACATATTCAGATTGCATCGTAAACAAATCAGCAAGATTATCTCCGGGCGCTTCGGATTCAATTGATACTCTGATTCAAATTGCCCAGCTTTCGCTTTCCAGCGATTTTACCCGGGATAAGTTGTTTGATCTGCTAAAAAAATGTCTGGTGCTGCGTAAAAATGAAAATGTCAATTTTCATATGACCTACGAAATATTTTATCTCGGTCTTCTGTTATCGCTTAAAAATACTTGCAACTTCGCACCACAAGCAGACCAGGAGCAGATGGAGCTTTTGCTTAATGCTATAAATGATCTGATGAACCCGGATCGTAAACCTTTATTCGAAAGAAAAAGCATAAAAACATTGCTTACGTTTTTACATAAACCCAGCTTTTTCAAATTCTCGTTAACCAGTTTCTGTGAATATCTTGACTCTTTAGCAGATGAAAACAAAAAAGTTAATGCTATAAATAAATATCTTTCAATTTTGGAGGATTTAATCCTGAGTGGCAATGCATTAAAGAAAGTTATCTCTTCTGCCCCATCAAAATTAAAGTATGAATTGGCTATTAGATATAGCCATAAGATAAAAGATGACAAGGAATGGAATATTGTCGCTGAATTTTTAGCTGAAGATCAGAAAAATATATTTTTACAAAAAGCAATACAGCCAATATCATCGCAATCACAGCCAGCCATTATCTCATCGCCCATCATTACAAACACGTGCATCCTGGAAAAAAATATTCCAAAGTCTCCTGTTCAGCGCCGTATTGATTTATCAGTAGAGTCAATTAAATTAGCCATTCAGGATTATGCAAAAGAAAGAAATAAACATCTTGGTTTCTTTTCCAGCAAAGTTGACTACACAAGAGGAGAACATCGCGCCAACACCTATTTATTTTTATTGAGTGGTGAAAACTTAACGTTGCTTGAACAACTGACGCTATTCTATGCCGTACTTGCAAGTAAAAATGGTAAAAAACTTCAGAATTATGTTTACAGAAAAATTGGTTACAATAATTTGCAACAGGCTCAACTTCACCTGCAAAAAGAGATTAGAAAGCAATTAAGATTAATCTATCCAGAAAAAAATGCGTTCAATCAGGCATTGGATAAACTTAATGACAATGTAATTAGTAAAATTATCAAATTTGCTAACTCTGACAAGATGATTACTGAGAAAAAAGCAACTGAACTAATGCATGGCTTTTTGAGCATAGTTAATGAAGTAACTTATAAAAATAATTTAGCCCAGTAGATTAGATGGATAAAGCGAAATTCAATGATCTAGATTGTAAAGATATTTCAGATCTTCAGGATGGCGTTCAAGTATTTTTAATAAATTACTGACAGCAGCCAATGGCCTTATTTCTCCCCGCTCATAGCGGCTGAAACCATTTTTACCACCTCCAAATATTCTTCCAGCTTCTTCCTGAGTTATTTTAAGAACATCTTTACGTATATGGCGAATCTCTTCAGGAGTCAAAAGACCATCAATTTTTGCCTTAAAATCTTCAGCTGAAATTGCTTGCGAATGAAGGGAGCGCTATTGTGCGCTGACAAAATTGAAGTAGCAATTATTAAATTATTATTCGATAAAAGAAGAGAAGAAGCTCTATGCTTCTTCTCCTTTTAATACATTAACTTCTGATAAAAACATCATGGCCGAGCATTTTCGCATCATTCCATTCTTTGGTGGAAGGCTGTGAGGGATGCGCGACAACTGCTGTAACATCAATCATTTTCTGGTTTTCATTTATATGGCCAATGTATGTCAAAACACCGCATTCTGGATAAGATGCGCTAACTGTCAGTGCATTTTTAACGATATATCCCATGATCGGACGCTTCTTGCCAATATATTGCTGACAACTTTTACTCGCAACCGCTGTCGTGAAATAACCATCCAGCGTGTTGTCAGAGTGAATCGTCAGATGCAATACCGAACCACGCTGGTTTTTGAAAGTTAAACTATCATCCGCAGCAAAGATATTTTGGCTGATGATCGAAAGACAAATCGCAGTAAAACAAATATTTTTTAATTGCATTTTAAACTCCTTAATTGGTGATGCTATTTTATCAATGGATATTGTCATTGCGGGAGGTAGTCATTGCGAGCGCTTTTCAGCGAAGCAATCCATTCGCATCATGCATGGATTGCTTCGCTGAAAAGCGCTCGCAATGACGGCCTCCTGCAATGACAATATCCAATTGAAATATATTTCAATTTACAGCATCAAAATATCCGTGAAATCACGGATGCTGACAAATTTTTGCAATTAATTCCGCGCGTCGTTTCACACCCAATTTGCATTTCGCATGTTCAATATGCGTCTCGACTGTACGCGGGGAAATTTTCAATTCAATCGCAATTTGTTTATTGCTATAACCTTTTGTCACCAGCAACGCACACGCATATTCACGCTTGCTTAACATATTAATATGCGCAGAGGCTGGCAATTCCAGGCTAACATCCATCAAACCAACAAGTTTTTTATTACGATCAAATATCGGTGTTTTTTTCGTAATGATATTCACATAACCCGCTTCATATCGCAAAATACGCTCATAGACATTCAATGATTGTCTGGCTTCAAAAATTAACTTGTCATTTGCCTGCAATTGATCTGCAAATTCATGCCACACAAAATGATGATCTTGCTTGTTAACAATATCACTGGATAAATGACAACCTGAATTCGCAACAAAAAAATCATTCGCCCAAAGATAACGGCTGTTGCTGTCCTTGATGAACACAGCCATATCAAGCGCGCGATACGCATCAAGATTTAAAGCTTCGAGATATAACTCATTCATTTTTTTTCCAACACCAACCACTTTTTGATAAAAATCACCTTATCATTCTGCCCCACCTTAAACAACTCTTAACCCTGTACAAGCCTTGCACTCCGAGGTTAATATAGCCGCATGCTAAAAAGACGCTCGACTTTACAACAAATTCCCATCGACTTGCTGACGCCTGGTCAATATCAGCCGCGCCAGCATTTTGATAAGCAAAAATTGCAGGAACTCGCCGATTCCATCAAAAGCACAGATGGTTTATTGCAACCGATTGTAGTCAGACCCGCAGGAAACCAGTATGAAATCGTCGCGGGTGAAAGACGCTGGCGAGCTGCACAATTAGCTGGCATGCAAGATGTGAGTTGTCTCGTCTATCAATACACTGACGAACAAGCGTTACAGGCAGCGATCGTCGAAAATACCAGTCGTACAAATTTAAACCCCATTGAAGAAGCGCAAGCTTATCAGCGCATGATCGATGAGTTTGATTATCTGCATGAAGAAGTCGCAGCATCAGTTGGCAAATCGCGCACCGCGATCACCAATTGTTTGCGTCTGCTCAAGCTCGATGCACGTGTGCAACAAATGCTGATTACGGAACAATTGTCTGAAGGTCATGGCAAAATTCTTGCAGGACTCGCTGCGCATCAGCAAATGGAACTGGCAGAACGTTGTATTCAGAAAGGCTGGAATGTACGCAAGCTGGAAGCAGAAGCAAAAAAATTACAAATGGCACCCGTGGTTGGAAATATTTATTCAGATGTGAATCTGAAACGACTGGAAACTGCGCTTTCAGAACATCTTGGCAATCGCATCAATATTGAATATGAAGAGCGCGGCGGTGGTTACATGCGCATTCGATTTAATAATATTGATGAGCTCGAAGGCCATTTTGAGCGTATTGGATTTGAGTTCAAGGATTAAACATCCAGCGTTTTGTCCCACAACACTCCATCATGATTAATACGCATCATCGTCTCCTGAATACGCCGCAATCCTTTGTGAATACTTCTCGCACGCGTGCTTAATTCAGGATTCAACACGGTGGTTGCATGATTAATATGATCGAGATATTGCAACAATACGCGTGAAGGCAGAAATACCATTTCATGACCAGAATCGACTAATTGCTTATGCATGTCCTTGCCAGCCACTTTGTCACCGCCAGAAAAACGTAAATCAAATTTGCGAATCAGATCCGTTTTATATAACGCACAATGACTGCGCAGATAATAAAAATTATCACCCACACCCTCAATCAGATGGTTCGATTGACCCATGACATGATAAAGCGCAAGTTGCGCACTGCGTTCAACGGTTTTCAATGCCTGCTTCCATAAGGGTTTCGCTTCCAGTTTCCAGGAACCTACACCTGCAATCGTCGGGCGCTTTTCAATTTGTGCCAGCAAAAATTCCAGCCACTGTGGATGCTTGATGATGGTATCCGTGTGAATCGACAAGACATAGCGCGTATTGACTTCAGCAAGACCAAGATCCAGTGCACGCGAGTGTGAAGCAATCGCACTTTCATTACTTTCAGGCCGACGCTCAATCAGGCGAATCCAGGAAAGACTACGCAAATAATCCAGCGAACTATCACGCGAATCATTATCGATGACAAGGACTTCTACCTTGTCAGGATGAGTATATTTACGAATCAGACGCAGACACAAACAAGTCAGATCAGGAGTGCGGTAATTGGGGATTAAGATGCTAACCAGTGGTTTACTCATTATCTTCCTTGATAGTTCACACAGCCAGAAACTGCGACTATAATACGTCACTCAATACGATTCAATAATGGTAGTAAATAATTAATGAAAGGCATTATTCTGGCAGGCGGATTAGGCACGCGCCTTTATCCTGCAACGCGCTCCATCAGCAAACAATTGTTACCTGTTTATGATAAACCCATGATTTATTACCCGTTATGCACACTGATGCAGGCGGGAATTCGTGACATCCTCATTATTACCACGCCGCATGAGTTACCCATGTTCCGCGAATTACTGGGTGATGGTTCGCAATGGGGAATCACATTGTGCTATGAACCGCAGGCAAAACCCAATGGCATTCCGGAAGCATTTTTGATTGGTGAGAAATTTATTGGCAAGGATTCCGTGTGTCTGATACTGGGCGATAATATTTTATATGGCGATGGTTTGCCGGAAAAATTACGCCATGCGAGTCATGATCTCAATGGTGCCACCATTTTTGGTTATTACGTTTCTGATCCTGAACGTTATGGTGTTATCCAGTTTGATAAAGAAGGCAAGGCAGCAGATATTATCGAAAAACCCCAACAATTTATTTCACATTACGCCGTCATTGGTTTGTATTTTTATAACAATGATGTCATTCGTATTGCGAGAGAATTAAAACCTTCTGCACGCGGTGAACTCGAAATTACTGATGTGAATAAACATTATCTGCAACAAAAAAATTTACACGTAGAAAAATTAGGACGCGGTACAGCATGGCTGGATACCGGTACGCATAAATCATTACTCGATGCTGCAAATTTCATTTATGTGCTTGAACAACGTCAGGGATTAAAAATTGGTAGTCCCGAAGAAGTCGCATGGCGCACAGGTTTAATTAAAAATGATGAGCTAAAAAACCTCGCCGCATCACAAATCAAAAGTGGTTACGGCGAATATCTGCTCGATCTGATTCGTTAAAAAAAAGGAATCTCATGGAAATCATAGAAACCCCCTTGCAAGGATTATTAATTATTCAACCCAATGTTTACAGCGATGATCGTGGTTGTTTTTACGAAGTTTATCAACATGAGCGTTATGAATCGCTCGGTATTCCAGCCTTCGTGCAGGATAATTTTTCTCATTCAAAACGCAATGTGATACGCGGATTGCATTTTCAATTACCACATCCGCAGGGAAAATTAGTGTTTGTTACACATGGTCATATCTGGGATGTCGTCGTCGATATTCGTAAAAGCTCCAGCACATTTGGTCAATGGTATGGCTTGCATCTTGATGCGACACGCCATCAGCAATTATATATTCCACCGGGTTTTGCACATGGTTTTTGTGTGTTATCGGATGAAGCGAATCTACATTACAAATGCACAGATTATTATTATCCAGAATTTGAATCCGGTATTGCATGGAATGATCCAGGATTAAAAATCGAATGGCCTATTGAGCGCCCTATTTTATCCAGCAAGGATATGCATTTTCTCAGCCTGCGTGAATATCAAGATGAAAAATTATTTGCCTAAATTATTAATCACCGGTGCTGATGGGCAATTAGGTCATGCTTTGCGTGCGCATGAAAATGCAACACACTATGAACTCATTGCATGCAACCGTGCGCAATTGGATATCACACAACCTGCTGCGATCGATGAGACCATCAAAAAATTTTCTCCCGATATCATTATCAACACTGCAGCTTACACTGCGGTTGACAAAGCTGAACAAGAAACTGAAACTGCCATGCAAGTTAATTATCATGCTGTTGCAAAGCTTGCCTCGATTTGCCAACAGCATCGCATTCCCATTATTCATTTTTCTACAGATTATGTTTTTGATGGCAACACACATTCAGCTTACAAGGAAGATGACAAAACCAATCCACTCAATGTTTATGGTAAAAGTAAATGTTTAGGTGAAGAAGCCGTGCGTCAATCTTGCGAGCAACATATTATTTTGCGTATTAGCAGCGTGTTTAGTGAATATGGAAATAATTTTTTAAAAACCATTCTGCGTCATGCGCGCGAAAAAAAAGAATTGAATATTGTGGCAGATCAATTCTCCTGTCCGACTGATGCAGCTAATATTGCTGGCGTTGTCTATGAGATGCTAAACCATCTGCATTCATCGGGCACCTATCATTATTGTGATGCACCGATTGTTTCCTGGTATAAATTTGCAACGGTGATTATTGAACACGCAAAAAAATATCAGACTTTATCCGTCGAAAAAATACATGCCATTGCTGCACATGAATATGCAAGAGCTGCTAATCGTCCTGCATATTCTGCATTAAATTGCGATAAATTGGAGCGTGATTATGGTATTGCAACTTCAGGCTGGCAACATTCACTCGATCGTATCTGTAAGGAATTAATATGACATATCAACCACATTCCATGCTGGTGACTGGAGGCGCGGGTTTCATCGGTGCCAATTTCATTCATCATGTTTTAAAAAATGAACCAGATGTGCATGTGATTAATCTGGATAAACTGACTTATGCAGGATCACTTGCCTATTTAAATAATCTCGCCGATGCAGATCGTTATCATTTCATTCGCGGTGATATCAATGATACAAAGCTGGTACGTCATATTTTGCAGCATCATCATATCGATACCATCGTGCACTTTGCTGCAGAAAGCCATGTGGATCGATCTATCAGTTCACCAGCAGCTTTTGTTGAAACCAATGTCATGGGAACTTTTTCCCTGCTTGAAGCGGCGCGTCATCACTGGTTTGAAGTAGAAAAATGCAAGCCTGATCATTGTCGTTTTCATCATATTTCAACCGATGAAGTGTATGGTTCATTACAACCGAATGATCCTTTATTTACCGAAACAACACCCTATTCTCCGCGTTCGCCTTATTCTGCTACCAAAGCAGGATCAGATCATCTGGTGAATGCTTATTATCATACTTATGGTTTGCCGATCACTCTTTCCAATTGCTCGAATAATTACGGTCCATTTCAGCATGCAGAAAAATTTATTCCCACTGTGATTCGCTCCTGCCTGAAATGGCAACATATTCCAATTTATGGAAATGGAAAAAATATTCGTGACTGGTTGTACGTGGATGATCATTGTCGCGGTGTCATGCAAATTATCAAGCAAGGTAAAATGGGAGAAAATTATAATCTGGGTGGTAATAATGAATGGGAAAATATTTCACTCGCCAATTATATTTGCGAACAGTTTGATAAATTGCTTCCCCGCAATGAAAGTTATTTATCCCTGCTGGAATTTGTCAAAGATAGACCCGGACATGATTTCCGTTATGCGATTGATATCAGTAAAGTTAAAAATGAATTAGGCTGGGAACCACAGGAAACACTGGAAACGGGAATGGTGAAAACAATTGAGTTTTACAAATCCAGCTTCTCCACTAACGACCAATTACCGTCGAGCAAGCGATAATTTTTTATCTCCGACAAATCAACCCAGGCGAGCGTCTGGTTTTCGAGACCGTGAGGTTCGCCTGAAAAATCGTTCACTAGCCATAACTGCAAGTGAACGATTTTATCGGGATAAGTATATTCATGCTGAAATAAAAACGTTGCTGCGTTAACCGTAATACCTAATTCTTCATGCAATTCACGTATTAATGCCTGTTCGCCAGATTCATTCTCTTCAATCTTGCCACCAGGAAATTCCCAGTAACCGCTATACGGTTTTCCTGCTGGACGCTCAGCAATAAGGATTTTATCCTTGCGCTGCAAAAGACCGGAAACAGCATTCACAACCCTCATCAATCAAGCTTACCGTGACATTGCTTGTATTTTTTTCCTGAACCACAAGGGCAAGCATCGTTTCGTCCTACTTTCGGCGTCATGCGTGTTACCGTTTCATTGACCGCAACTGCCTGCTCACTTATTTCCTCATTACTCTGCACGACTGCCAATTCAGGATGTTTATATTCCATTTTCACTGGCGGATGTGGCACTTCCATTTGCGCTTCCTGTTCGGCTCTTACGTCATATTTCAGCAAACCTGAAATCACATCGTAATTTACCTTATCAAGAAATTGCGCGAATAATTCAAATGATTCACGTTTGTATTCCTGTTTTGGATTTTTTTGCGCATAACCACGCAAGTGAATACCTTGTCGCAAATAATCCATTGCAGATAAATGTTCACGCCAGGCAATATCCAGTGTTTGTAACATCATGGCTTTTTCAAATTGTCGCATGATGTCAGATGTAACTTGCACTTCCCGTTGTTGCAATGCTTCCTTCAATTCACCTTGTATACGTGCGCGTAAATGTTCTTCATCCATGTTCGCATCTTTTGCAAGCCATTCACGTATATCTAATTGCAAATGAAAATCCGCTTCGAGTTGTTGCATCAGGCCATCAATATTCCATTCTTCTTCCATGCTATGCGGTGGAATATAAGCATTAATCACCTGATCCATCACACGTGTGCTGATATCAGAAATGGTTTCAGCGATGCTTGCTGCTGTTAACAATTCATCACGCTGACGATAAATCACTTTACGCTGTTCATTTGCAACATCATCAAATTCGAGTAATTGTTTACGCACATCAAAGTTATATGCTTCCACTTTGCGTTGCGCGTTTTCAATGCTGCGCGATAACATGCGTGACTCAAGCGCCGCACCTTTTTCCATACCAATTCGTTGCATGATGGCATTCAAACGATCGCCACCAAATATGCGCAGCAAATTATCCTGCAAACTCAGATAAAAACGGGAACGGCCAGGATCACCCTGACGACCAGAACGTCCGCGTAACTGATTATCGATACGTCGTGATTCATGACGCTCTGTACCTAATACATATAAACCACCTGCATCGACCACTTGTTTATGCCGCTCTTCCCAGGCGTTGCGACGTGTACTTATTTCTTCTGGCGTCGAGGCTTCCAGCGCTTTTAATTCCGCTTCAAGACTACCGCCCAGCACAATATCAGTACCACGACCTGCCATGTTGGTAGCAATCGTTACAGCTCCCGGTCGTCCTGCTTGCGCGATGATTTGCGCTTCCTGTTCGTGGAATTTTGCATTCAATACTTGATGAGGAATATTTTCTTTCTTAAGCAAGCCCGATAAATATTCAGAAGCTTCAATCGATGTGGTGCCTACCAGAATAGGTTGCTGGGTAGTATGTGTTTTTTTGATATCTTCCAGAATGGCAGCAAATTTTTCATCGCCAGACATATAAACAAAATCAGGCAAATCAGCGCGAACCATATCCTTGTGCGTGGGAATGACAACAACTTCGAGATTATAAATTTGCTGGAATTCATACGCTTCTGTATCAGCTGTTCCAGTCATGCCAGCGAGTTTCTGATAGATACGGAAATAATTCTGGAAAGTAATGGATGCGAGTGTCTGATTTTCCTGATTGATCTTGACTCTTTCCTTGGCTTCTATCGCCTGATGCAAACCTTCAGACCAGCGTCTGCCTGGCATGGTTCTGCCTGTATGCTCATCAACAATGACGACTTCGCCATTTTGCACAATGTAATGAATATCACGCTGGAATAATTTTTGTGCGCGCAAGGCAGCATATATATGATGCATCAGCACAATATTGTGCGAATCATAAAGACTTTCACCTTCACGCAACAAACCCGCTTGCGTCAATAATTCTTCAACATGCTGATGACCTTCTTCACTTAAAAACGCCTGTCGCGTTTTTTCATCCAGACTAAAATCACCAGGACCATCTTTTTCAGCCTGTTTATTTAATTTGGGAATAATCTCGTTTATCGCAATATACAAATCGACTGTTTCATCAGCAGAACCAGAAATAATCAGTGGTGTTCTTGCTTCATCAATCAGAATGGAATCGACTTCATCGACAATCGCATAATGCAAACTACGCTGCACTTTGTCTTGCTGATTAAAGACCATATTGTCACGCAGATAATCAAAACCAAATTCATTATTGGTTCCATAAGTCACATCACAAGCATAAGCAGCCTGTTTTTCGAGAGGTGACATACCATGCAGATTGATACCGACAGTCAGGCCCAAAAATTCATAAACAGGTCGCATCCATTCAGCATCACGCTTGGCAAGATAATCATTCACTGTCACCAGATGCACGCCCTTCTCTGGCAAGGCATTCAGATAAACAGCCAGTGTCGACATCAGGGTTTTACCTTCACCGGTGCGCATTTCTGCAATACTGCCTTCGTGCATCACCATGCCACCAACTAACTGCACATCAAAATGACGCATTTTAAGCGTACGCAGGGATGCTTCCCTGACAACAGCAAAAGCTTCAGGTAATAAGCTATCAAGTGTGGCACCATCTTTTAATCGCTGACGAAATTCACTCGTTTTGGCACGCAATTCATCATCAGATAAAACTGAAATACTCGGCTCGAGGGCGTTGATACGTTCTACCGTTTTAAAACAGCGACGCAGGACACGTTGATTGCGGCTACGAAAAATATTTTTGAAGAGCTTTAGCATGATGGGACTTTCCCGGGAAAAAAACCAAATGAAAACATTACCGTGTTCAATAAAAAAGTCAAACATTACACCGATTCTAATCCATTGACAATTCCTCCATACCTGTATTTAAATGACACAAAACAACTATCAGGAATATATGTGGACGATTTTCATTTTAAAAAGGCCAAAGAGTTTATTGATCATGATAGCCGCGACTTGCAGGCTGTATTCGAAAAGGTCAATTTACTGGGTGATCTGAATCAGAAAATAGAAGCTCATCTTGATCCTGCTCTGGTCAAATATTGCCAGGCTAGCAATCTCACCAATGGCAAGCTGACACTGATTGTCGCCAATGGTTCGGTTGCAACACAAATACGCTATCAGACCAATGACATCTTGCGGAAATTCCGCGGCGATCCTGCTTTAAAACATATCACTGCCATTGAGTGCAAAGTGAGACCCGAGCAACCGCCTTTACCACCACGACTGTCTGACAAACCCGTTAAAAACACACTAACGCTTTCACCAGCAACAGCAGAAGCAATCAAAAGCATCGCCGACTCCATCACAGATCCAGGCTTACGCGAAGTCATGACGAGAATTGCTTCGCATGTGAAAGAGAAAGAGTGATTGATACTGTGCTTTACGCGTTCTCAGTCTAACTGTGGTATTGACACATAAACTGAAGATTCTGTTTTAGCGCCATCAAACCTAAGCTTCAACGAGAATTGGGCGGATATAGGAAATTGGTGAAGTTGCCTTATCTTCAAATGTGACATATTCCCACGAATCTTTTTCACTCAGCAATTGACGCAGGATTTTATTATTCAGGGCATGGCCGGATTTATGGCCATTGAATGCACCAATGAGACTGGAACCTAACAGATAAAGATCGCCAACAGCATCAAGAATCTTGTGTTTGACGAATTCATTTTCATAACGCAAACCATCTTCATTTAATATGCGATAGTCATCAATCGCTATAGCATTATCAAGACTTGCACCACGGGCAAGATTCATCGCCTGCAGTTTTTCAAAATCAGCCATGAAACCAAAGGTACGTGCACGACTAACTTCTTTCACATAAGAAAGACTGGAAAAATCCAGTGTCGCGGTTTTGGTACCAGCTTTAAATAAGGGATGATCAAAATCAATAGTGAATGTCACTTTGAATCCATTGAAAGGTTCAAAGCTCGCCCATTTATCACCATCCTTGATTTTGACTTTACGTTTGATACGAATAAAACGCTTGGGAGCATTTTGTTCTTCAATGCCTGCCGATTGAATAAGAAACACGAATGGAGCAGCGCTACCATCCATAATTGGAATTTCAGGTGCATCGACATCAACATAAGCATTATCAATGCCAAGTCCTGCAAAAGCAGATAAAAGATGCTCTACCGTATCAATACGGACATTATCTTTGGTGAGTGTGGTGGAAAGAGTGGTATCGCCAACATTTTCAGCACAGGCAATGATTTCAACTGGAGGATCAAGATCGACTCGACGAAAACGGATACCTGAGTTTACACCTGCAGGACGCAGCGTCATTTCTGCGCGTTGACCACCATGCAAGGTAATGCCAGTGGCTTTAATAACGTTTTTAAGCGTACGTTGTCTAATCATTCCGTGTTTCATATTTTTTGAACACCCGAGCATAATATCATGATGTGATTTATTTTGAAACAAAATATACAGTCAATCAAAATATACACATCAAGGAATTTTAGGAAGCGGCAATTTAACCATTTTTAAAAAGGAATATCTACTGTTTCTTAACATTACCTTAATAGGTAAGCATGAGGTGCATGGAGAGCTGTCATTCTGACGTATTGCGGAGAGCTGTCATCCTGAGCGCGGCTCTTGCTTTTGCGCGAAGGATCTCATGATGAATATCCTGGTCTTCTTCATGAGATCCTTCGCGCAAAAGCAAGAGCCGCGCTCAGGATGACAGCTCTCCGCAATACGTCAGAATGACAGCTCTCCGTCACAGAATACAGCTCTCCGTACGACCCTACAGCGTCAATCTCAAACCTCTTCTTCCTTCCTGCGCAAAAATGCAGGAATATCCAGATAATCGATATCGTGGATTTTTTCCGATGCAGGAACAATTCTGGTGGCAGGTTGTGCAACTGCCGCAGGAGCTGCTTGCGGTGCCGCAGCTGGTGCTGCTGCTGTCATGGTGAGTGGAGCACTTTGTTTACGCATGAAAGCAGGTTTTTCGAAATGATTGTAATCCGTTGGTTGCTGCTCCGCATGATGTCTATGCTCTGCCATCGCAGCCATACGCAGTGTGGTTGCAGCTTGTTTTCTGCCCAGCCCAGTCACAATAACTGTAACCCTGACTTCATCGCGCAATTCAGGATCGATGACAGTACCAACCACCACAGTTGCGCTTTCTGATGTAATGCTTTTTATCACTTCACCCACTTCTTCAAATTCACCGATAGATAAATCAAGACCTGCGGTAATATTAACCAGCACGCCTTTGGCACCACTTAAATCCACATCTTCCAGCAAGGGGCTGGCAATCGCTGCTTCTGCTGCCAATCTTGCGCGATTATCACCTGAACCCACACCAGTACCCATCATCGCCATGCCCATTTCCGACATGACTGTGCGTACGTCTGCAAAATCCACGTTGATGAGACCTGGTCGTGTGATTAATTCTGCAATACCCTGCACCGCGCCCCGCAATACATCATTCGCTGCCTTGAATGCATTAATCAATGTGACATTTTTACCCAGCACGCTCAGTAATTTATTATTTGGAATCGTAATAAGCGAATCGACATGCTGCGACAAATTGGCAATGCCTTGTTCGGCTGTTTGCAAACGCATTCTGCCTTCGAAGGAAAATGGCTTGGTCGTCACTGCTACGGTCAGAATTCCCAATTCCTTGGCGATTTGTGCAAACACTGGAGCAGCACCCGTTCCTGTTCCACCGCCCATGCCTGCTGCAATAAATACCATATCTGCACCAGCTAATATCTTGCTGATTTTTTCGCGATCTTCTTCTGCTGCGCGTCGTCCAACTTCTGGATTTGCTCCTGCTCCCAAACCACGCGTAATTCCTTCACCTAATTGAATAGTTGTATTAGCTGAAGAATTTTTTAATGCCTGGGAATCTGTATTGGCACAAATAAATTCGACGCCTTCAATATGTCCTGCCATCATGTTTTCGATAGCGTTTCCGCCACCACCGCCAATACCAATCACTTTGATAACTGCGTTTTGTTGACACGTATCCATTAATTCAAACATGCCATTTTCTCCAGTTAAAAATTGCCCTGAAACCAGTTTTTCATTTTTGACCATAGACCGTTTAAGCTTGTACTATTGGGTTGCTGAATGACACCATCGCGCTGATTCACTCGTTGCTTCTGTCCATACACTAACAAACCCACACCAGTTGCGTAAATAGGATTATGAATAATATCCGGCATTCCCGTCACACATTCTGGTTTGCCAATTCGCACTGGTATTCTAAAAATACGTTCCGCCAATTCCTGCGCACCAATTACTTTTGATGCACCACCTGTTAAAACAATGCCAGCAGAAATCATCTCTTCGAGACCACTACGACGTAATTCTGCTTGCGCCAACAAAAATAATTCTTCATAACGCGCTTCAATGACTTCTGCCAATGCTCTTCCTGGTATGCGTTTTCCTGTTCTATCACCAATCGCTGGAATTTCTATGGTTTGATTGCAATCGACAAGATCCTGCAAGGCACAACCATAACGAATTTTGATTTCTTCAGCATTACGTGTCGGTGTACGCAAGGCAATGGCAATATCATTCGTGACTTGATCGCCTGCAATTGGAATGACAGCAGTATGACGAATCGCACCATCTGTAAAAATGGCGATATCACTTGTGCCGCCGCCAATATCAATCATGCAGACACCTAATTCTTTTTCATCGTCTGTCAGAATGGATTGGCTGGATGCAAATTGTTCGAGCACGATATCGCTAGTCGTCAAACCACAACGTTTCATGCACTTTACAATATTCTGCGCCGCACTCACTGCGCCTGTCACAATATGCACTTTCGCTTCCAGTCTGACGCCTGACATGCCGACAGGTTCACGAATGGCATCCTGACTATCAATCGTAAATTCTTGCGGCAAAACATGCAGGATTTTCTGATCAGCAGGAATGGCAATAGCTTTTGCTGCATCAATCACGCGATCCACATCACTGGTTGAAACTTCACGATCACGAATTGCAACAATGCCATGAGAATTGATACTGCGAATATGACTACCTGCTATACCCGTGTAAGCAGAAAAAATTTCACATCCTGCCATTTGTTCAGCATCTTCCACTGAACGCTGAATGGATTGCACAGTAGATTCAATATTAACAACTACTCCGCGTTTTAAACCTTGCGAAGGATGTGTTCCAAATCCAATGATATTTATTTTTCCGTCACTCATGGCTTCGCCAACGAGTGTTACCACTTTTGAAGTACCGATATCGATACCGACCAACAAATCTTTATTTATAGGCTTTTTTGGCATAATTTTTCATCCCATTTCTTTCCATCGCACTGCGAAACCGTTAGCGTAACGTAAATCAATGTAATCCACATCATTTACGCGCGTGCCAATAATTTTGGGGTACACTTTTACAAATTGGTTAAGACGAGTCAATACGTCCTTATGTCCAGCTTGCATGGTAATTCCATTATCCAACTTCAACTTCCATGTTAGAAATGGGGTTAATTCCAGATACGAAATCTTAGCATGTAATGGCAGCAATAAGCGATTCATGTCTAAAAAATTCTTTAGCATAAAAAGTTGCTGTCCTTCTGGTCCTGAAAATTTTGGCAAACCTGTCGGCCATGATTCCTGTTTCGGACTAAACACTTCACCATTCTGGCTCAACAACGTATTGTCATTCCAGTATGCCACCGGATCTTTTTCAGAAAGTCTTATCACGATTTGATCTGGCCACACGCGACGCACATGTAAATCTGCAATCCACGCAATTTGTTTCAGACGATCATGAATATAATCGACGTTAATGGTAAAAAAACCATGATCAACCAGTGGCGACAATGCATTTTGCACTTCCACCTGATCGAGGCGATTAACGCCATAAACACGTATTTTGCGTATGGGAAAATAATCGGCGAGATTAAATTGGCTAATAATTAAAACCAGCATCAGGAAAATAATACTGCGGGATGAAATTTTGAAAAGCTGGCGTCTGAGTTCCAGTTGTTTCAAATGACTCTCCCAATAATGCAAACTTCGGGATGTAAAAGTATCCCGGTTTTTTGTTCGACGATGTGACGAACCTTGCCAATCAGTGTTTCAATATCCAGTGATGTCGCATTATTTTCATTGATGATGAAGTTTGCATGCTTTTCTGAAACACGTGCACCACCAATCGATAAACCTTTTAATCCGCATGTTTCAATCAGACGTCCTGCAAAATCGCCAGGTGGATTTCTGAAAACTGAACCACAATTTGCGGTTCCTGTGGGTTGCGTATTGTTGCGTCTTTCCAGTAGTAAACGAATATCATGCAGGGATTTTTCCTTATCACCAGTGGATAAGGAAAAATGGCCTGCAACAAACCATTCATTGGCAGGACGTACGACCGTGCGATAACTCACTTCAAAATCAGCGAGCGATCTAAACTTGATTTCACCACGTCGTGTGATAGTTTCCACTTGCTGTACATGACGCCAGACTTCACCCCCAAAACAACCTGCATTCATCGCTAGCGCGCCACCGACAGTGCCAGGTATACCTGCCATGAATTCCAGACCTGCAAAACCCGTTCGTGCCGTAAAGCGTGCCAATTGCGCAGATGCCACACCTGCTTCTGCGCGTATGGTGCCAGCATCCGCTTGCGCCATTTTGTTTAATACACCTTGCGTAATGACAACAACACCGTCCATGCCACCATCGCGCACCAGTGTGTTGCTGCCAAGACCTAACAAGGTCAAGGGAATGTCTTCTGGTATTTCACTCAGAAAATGCGAGAGATCATCAAGATCAGCAGGAATAAAAACATAATCAGCAGGACCACCAGTACGCCAGGAAGTGTAATGGGAAAGCAACTCGTTTTTAAGCAACTTTCCACGCAAATTGGCAATGTCCCTGATCATGTTTTATCGTCCTGTTTCACGCAAATTTGATGCAGCAAGTTTTGCTGCTAGACCACCAATATTGCCAGCACCCTGCATCAATAATACATCACCATCTTTTAATTCCTGAGCAAAGAGTGATGGCAAGTGATCATGGCTTTCAACCAGAATAGCTTCCACTTCACCGCGTTTTTTTAATTCGCTCATTAATGATGGGCTATCTGCACCGTGAATGAATTCTTCACCAGCAGAATAAACTTCCAGCAACATTAATTTATCTGGCTTGGACAACACATTACAAAAATCACCAAATAAATCGCGTGTACGCGTATAACGATGCGGTTGATAAACCATTACCAGCCTGCGTTCTGGCCAGCTTTCACGTGCAGCTTGCAAAGTGGCTGCAATTTCACGTGGATGATGACCATAATCATCTACCAATGTCACCTGACCACCACTGGCGAGTGCAAAATCGCCATAAATCTGGAAGCGTCTGCCAATCCCTGCAAAATTTTCCAGTGCATCCATGATGGCGCGATCCTGGATTTTCAATTCCGATGCCACAGCAATTGCAGCGAGCGCATTCAGCACATTATGTCTGCCAGGTAGATTGAGTGTAATGGATAATGGCGACTGACCTTTTGGTCTTTCGACCACAAACTTGGTGCGCATACCATTTTGCGCATAGCTTAATGTTCTAAAATCCGCTTCTTTCGTCATGCCGTATGTAACAATCGGACGGGATAATTTTGGCAATATTTCCTGTACCACAGGATCATCCACACAGAGAACTGCTAATCCATAAAACGGTAAACGATGTAAAAATTCGATGAAGGTTAATTTCAATCGTTCAAAATCATTTTCATATGTTCCCATATGGTCCTGATCAATATTGGTGACGATTGAGATCATGGGTTTGAGATACAGGAATGAGGCATCGCTTTCGTCTGCTTCTGCTACCAGATAATGACCACGACCCAAACGTGCATTGCTTCCAACGCTATTCAAACGTCCGCCAATGACAAACGTCGGATCAAGGGCAGCTTCTGCAAGAATGCTGGTGACAAGACTCGTTGTTGTCGTCTTGCCGTGCGTACCGGATATAGCGATACCATAACGAAAACGCATCAGCTCACCCAGCATTTCCGCACGTGGCACGATAGGAATATGTTGTTCACGCGCCGCTTTCAGTTCCGGGTTATGTTCATCCACTGCGGAGGAACGCACGATCACATCAGCATTCCTGATATATTCCGCATCATGTCCACGATAAATGATTGCTCCCATGACACGTAGCCATTGAGTCAGACTATTTTCGGAAAGATCTGATCCAGAAACGGTATAGCCTTGTCGCAATAAAACTTCAGCAATACCAGCCATGCCCACACCGCCAATACCTACAAAATGGACATGTTTTATATGTCCCATCTCAAACATCCAGCTCAATGGAAAACCCCCTTTGCCTAGTTCACTACTTCACATAAAATTTGATAAATTCTTGCTGCCACATCCGGCATACGTAATTGATACGCAGCTTCTGCCATCGCAAGACGCTTCTCCGGTGCCGCAGAAAATTCCCTTATTATATCGGCGAGCAAGGTATCTGTTAATGCAGATTGCTGAATACATCTTGCTGCACCATTTTTTACCATAAAATCAGCATTAGCTGTCTGATGATCATCCACAGCAAACGGATAAGGAACCAGTATGGCTCCAAGACCGACTGTACATAATTCAGCAATGGTGGATGCGCCCGCGCGGCATAATACCATATCTGCAAATTGATACGCTGCTGGCATATCGTCAATAAATGGCATGAGCTTTGCTTTCACCCCCAGCTCAGCATACGTTTGCTGTGCTGCGGCAAGATGCTTTTCTCCGGTTTGATGCCAGACTTCGGGACGCTCTTCCTCTTTTAATAAAGCAAGTGCCCGCGGCACGATATCATTCAATCCTTGCGCACCCAGACTACCGCCTATGATCAATAAACGAAAAGGAGTCTTTTTGGTCTGAAAACGTTGATGAGGCGGTGCAAAAGCTTCCATCTCTGATCGGACTGGATTGCCAACTGCCATGACTTTTGCCTGTTGTCTGAATGCATCTGGAAATCCTTCCAGTACACGTCTTGCAAAGTGCGCGAGAACTTTATTGGTGAGTCCTGCTTTCGCATTTTGTTCATGGATAATCAAGGGACGCGAAGCTAGCCAACTGGCAAGACCGCCAGGACCGCTGACAAAACCACCCATACCCATCACCACATCCGGTTTAATTTTATTGATGACACTCAGGGATTGCCTGAGAGCAAAAGCTAATCGTAGCGGTGCAGATAGCAATTTACGTATTCCTTTCCCACGCAAGCCTTGCACATTGACGATATGCAAGGGAATGTTTTCTGCAGGAACAAGACGCGCTTCCAGACCAGATGAGGTGCCTAGCCAATGCACTTCCACGCCATTAGCATTTAATTGTCTGGCAACAGCAAGTCCTGGGAAAACGTGACCACCGGTTCCACCAGCCATAATGAGTACGCGTTTGAGTGGTTTCATTTACCTGATACCTAATGCTGTTAGCCGATTCTCGTGATCAATACGCAGCAAGACAGCAATCACAATACAATTAACCAGCACACTGCTTCCGCCATAACTCATCAAGGGCAAGGTCAAGCCTTTGGTTGGCAAAAGCCCGGAGTTAACACCGATACTGACAGTAAACTGAATCGCCAGCCATAAACCAAAACCATAAGCCAGAAATCCTGCATACGCACGATTCGCCAATTGCGCAGCACGACCAATCATGAATATCCGTATCACCAGCAGTAAAAATAATCCCATGACAACTAACATGCCAATTAATCCCAGTTCTTCAGCAATGACTGCAAACAGAAAGTCAGTGTGCGCTTCAGGGAGATAGAACATTTTCTGTATGCTCTGACCCAAACCTACCCCAAACCATCCACCACGCCCAAAGGCGATGAGTGATTGGGTCAATTGATATCCCGTATCAAATGGTCGCTCCCAGGGATTCAGAAAACTGGTCAATCTCGCCAGACGATAAGGAGCAGAAATGGCAAGCAAGGCAAGCGCACCCAGAGCGAGTGACAGCAGCACTACAAAATGTCTAAGGCGCATACCCGCAAGAAACATTAACCCAAGTGTCGTTGATGTCACCACAACCGTTGCGCCAAAATCTGGTTCCCGTAATAACAAAATGGCAACCGCGCCTACAATCATCATGGGTTTAACAAATCCTCGTAACTCATGTCTCACTTCATGGTGATGTCTGACAATATAACCAGACATGTAGATGACCATGATGAATTTGGTTAATTCAGAAACCTGAAAGGTAAATGGACCATAACCAATCCAGCGCGCACTACCATTTGCACTATGACCAATGCCCGGAATCAGCACGAGCGCCAGCATGAACATAACTGCGAGTAAAAAATAACTGCCCCACTTTTCCCAGTAAATCGTATCAATTTGCATGACGATACCACCCACTCCCACACCGAGTGTCAGAAATACCAATTGCTTGAAGAGGAAATAAAATGGCTGATGCATCTGACGATCGGAAATAACAATGGAAGCGGATGTCATCATGAGCAAACCGAGGACGGTAATACAAACGACGGCAAGAACAAACCATTTGTCATGGAGGGCAGTTGGCTGTCTTGTGGCAGAGTAGGAACGCATAGTTAATCAGTTAATTTCTCCACGCTATCAGTAAATACATCACCGCGATGTTCATAATTCCTGAACATATCAAAACTCGCGCAAGCAGGCGAGAGTAATACGCTATCACTGGGATGAGCATAGTTTGCGGCTTGTTCAATAGCATCATTCATATCACTCGCAAATGAAAACGGAACTTCTGTCCCCAGCGCACCAGCAATGTCTTTTGCAGCTTCACCAATTAATACAACATGCCGTGCATACTTGCCGAGCACCGGTGCAAGCTGGGAAAAGTCAGCATTCTTGCCAACTCCACCCATGATCAGAATTAATTTACCGCTGATTTCACTACCCAAACCTTCTATCGCTGCCTGCGTTGCACCGACATTGGTTCCCTTGGAATCGTTATACCATTTCACTGAATTACGCTCGCGTACCAGTTGACAGCGATGTGGCAATCCCCTGAATTCACGCAACACATCCAGCATGGAAGCAAATGAAAAGCCAGCTCCATGACCTATCGCCAGTGCTGCGAGTGCATTCGCCTGATAATGCTTGCCTGCAACAGGTAATTCACTAACCGCTAACAAGGCATTCTCTCCATGCGCGAGATAAACCGTGTTGTTACGTCTTAACAAGCCAAATTCACCAGTCGCCGGTGCATTGAGCGTGAAATATATTTTTTTAACCGCAGAAGATTCGTGACATTCAGTGAGTGGATCATCGCGATTACAAACCGCAATATGACAATTTTTATAAATACGATTTTTTGCCTGCGCATAATCCGCCAGCGTTTTGTATCTATCCATGTGATCAGGGGTAATGTTTAACACAGTTGCTACGCGGGCTTTAAGGGAATCCGTCGTTTCCAGCTGAAAGCTGGATAATTCCAGAACGAAAAGATTGGCCTGCGGATGATTCAATAATAAATCCAGTGCTGGTATACCGAGATTTCCGCCAGTTTGCACATCATAACCTGCCGCGGCTGCCATCATGCCAACGAGTGTCGTCACTGTGCTTTTTGCATTCGTGCCAGTAATCGCAATGACAGGTGCCTTGACCGCACGTGCAAATAATTCAATATCACCAATAACAGGAATGCCGCGTGCAGCCTGTTTGGCAATGAGAGGTTCATACAAGGCAATTCCTGGACTTAAAACAATCGTTGCGGCTCTTGCCAGTAATGCTTCATCCAGTTTGCCAGTGGATATTTGCACATCCGGAAACAATTTTCTGAATTCAGCTAATTGCGGGGGTGTTTCACGAGTATCGTTAACTGCAAATGGAATACCGCATTCCCTGAGATAACGTGCACAGGAGAAACCTGTTATTCCCAAACCAACAATGACATGCAAATCAGATAGCGGCATAGTTTATCTCAGTTTCAAAGTAGCCAGACCACATAACACCAGCACAAAGGTAATAATCCAGAAACGTACAATGACACGCGGCTCAGGCCAGCCTTTTAATTCAAAATGATGATGAATCGGTGCCATCTTGAAAATACGTTTGCCCGTTAATTTGAAGGATGCAACTTGCAATATGACAGAAACCGTTTCAAGGACGAAGATACCACTCATCAAAAAGAAAACAATTTCCTGTCGCACAATCACTGCAATCGTGCCAAGCGCCGCACCTAAAGCGAGTGCACCCACATCACCCATGAAAACTTGCGCGGGATAAGTGTTAAACCATAAAAAGCCAAGACCCGCACCCACGAGTGCACCACAAAATACGACTATTTCACCCGTGCCAGGAACATAGGGAATTGCAAGATAGGCAGCAAAATGACTATTGCCGGCAGCATAGGCAAACACACCCAGTGCACCACTAATCATCACAGAAGGCATGATCGCCAAACCATCCAGTCCATCTGTCAGATTGACAGCATTGCTGGAACCAACAATCACAAAATAAGCCAGAACAATAAAAAATGGACCCATTGCCAATGAAATATTCTTGAAAAATGGGAAAAGCAATTGAGTTTCGGCGGGTAATGTTGCAGTGAAATATAAATAACATGCAGCGCCAAGCCCGAGTATGGACTGGCATAAATATTTTTGTCGTGCAGGCATGCCGCGACTATGACGCAAGATCAGTTTGAGATAATCATCCCGATAACCAATCGCACCAAAACCAAGCGTCACCAGCAATAATAACCAGACATATCTATTACTGAGATCGCTCCACAATAAAGTGGTCAGCAAAATGGAAATCAGAATCAGTGTGCCACCCATGGTTGGCGTACCAGCCTTGCTAAAATGACTTTGCGGACCATCATCACGCACGACCTGGCCAAAACGATGCGAACTCAGTTGGCGAATAATCGCAGGACCCATAAACAATGCGAGAACAAGAGCCGTAAGCGTGCCAAGAATGGCGCGCAAGGTCAGATATTGAAATACATGAAAGGCGTGAAAATATTGCGTCAGCCACTCACTCAACCACAGTAACATTTATTTTCTCCCAGATATTTTTTTGCTTTTTCTACATCATCAAATGGAATTTTTTCATCACCCACTTGCTGATAACGTTCTGCACCTTTGCCAGCAATCAGGATGCAATCACCTTGAGAGGCACATTGTATACTGTTCAGAATGGCTTTAGAACGATCCAGCTCGACGGTAATTTTTTCAGGACAAACAAAACCCTGCATGATTTCAGCAGCAATTTCTTCTGGCTTTTCATGACGCGGATTATCATTTGTCACAATGACATGATCAGCCAGTCGTTCTGCAATTTTAGCCATCAATGGCCGTTTACCACGATCTCTCTCACCCCCGCAACCAAATACACACCATAATTTTCCACGTGTATGTGAACGCAAGGCTTGTAACACTTTTTCCAGCGCATCCGGTTTATGCGCATAATCCACTACAATTAATGGATGTTTGCCACCGCCCAACGTTTGCATACGTCCAGCCACCGGCTGCAAAGTAGCAAGACTTGTTACTGCTTCCTGAAAGGGTATGCCGTAAGCACATAACGCAGCGAGCACAGCCAAACCATTCCCCAGATTAAATTCGCCTATCAATGGCAAACAGATTTTTGCTTCTCCAAAGGGTGATATCACTTGCGCAGTAATACCATGCATATCAGAAACAACTTGTTTTGCCTGAATAAAAGGTACATCGACAGCAGGTTTTTTTGTGCCATAGGCAAGAATACTTTTGCTGGCAGCAAGCTCATTTATCCATGTTGCGCCATAAACATCATCTGTATTGATAATCAGATGTTTCACTGACATGTCAGCAAAAAAACGCCGCTTGACTGCAGCATAAGATGGCATGTCGCCATGATAATCCAGATGATCCTGGGAAAGATTGGTGAAGATACCAATGTCATAATCAATATGATTCACTCGCCCCTGATCGATGCTATGCGAGGAAACTTCCATCGCAACCGCTTGCGCACCTTGTTTGACAAAATCATGCAGGAGAGCTTGCAGGCTAATTGCATCCGGTGTCGTTAATCCTGCTGTGCCTAACGCATCATAAAAACCACTGCCGAGCGTGCCAATAATACCGCAGCGAATTTGCAGCGATTCCAGTGCACAGGCAAGATAATGTGAACACGATGTTTTACCACTCGTTCCAGTAATCCCAATCATGCGTAATTTGCGTGCGGGATAATCGTAAAACCGTGCGGCAATGGCAGCGAGATTTTTTTGTAATTGTGGAATGGCAATCACAGGGACAGTAGTTGAAATAGCAGCATTCTCTGCATCTATCACGATTGCGCTGGCACCATTGGCGATGGCTTGCGGAATGTAATCGCGTCCGTCCTGATGTGTACCTTTTATTGCGATAAATAAACTATCTGGTTTGACTGCACGACTATCCAGCGTGAGGGCGGAAATTTCCCTGTCAGCCTCTGCGGGCAATGCATAAAAATCTTGCAGCAAAATGGATAAACGCATGGTATTGCCACTAAATGAAGTAAATAATGCCGAAAATATAGCTGCAAATCGTCAAGTGTTCAAATATTACTTGTATCAGCTGCATCAGGTGGAACATCCATAATACGCAATGTTCCTTCCATGATTTTCTGGTAAACAGGTCCTGACACCTGACCACCATAATAATGTTTTCCGCGCGGGTCATTAATGATAACCGTGACCACAAAACGCGGATGGGTAAGCGGTGCAATGCCGACAAAATAGGAATTATAACGATGTTTTTGGTAACCACCTGCACCGAGAATATGTACCGTACCCGTTTTAGCTGCCATACGATAACCTGGGACTGAAATAGTCGCCGCTGTACCGCCTTTTTGAAAGACAGATTCAAGCAGCAACAATATTTGTCGCGTAATTTCTGGCTTGAGTACCGTCTGCCCTTTAACCGGCTGATCCACTTTGATCAACGAGAGTGGTAATTTGTCGCCATTGGCAGCCAGCACAGAATATGCATGCGTTAGTTGCAAGGCAGTTGCTGACATACCATAACCAAAAGCCAGCGTTGCCAGAATAAATTGTCCCCATGGCTGATGATGTATCAGCACACCCGATTGTTCGCCTGGAAAGCCAATGCCCGTTTCTTCACCAAAGCCAACACGATGCAACACACTCCATAATTGATCTGGCGGCAAGGACAATACAATTTTCGCAACACCCATATTGCTGGAGAATTGCAGAATTTGCGGGATGGATAAGATGCCATTGTCTTTTTCATCCTTGACAACATTGTGTCCGACACGCATCCAGCCAGGTGAGGTATCAATCAGCGAATCTGGAGTATAAAGCCCCGATTCCAGCGCGCTTGTCATGGTAAATGCTTTTATGGTTGAACCTGGTTCAAAAATATCAGTGACAGCGCGATTACGAAGACTTTCACGATTCACTCCCTGGCGATTATTGGGATTAAACGATGGCACGTTAACCATCGCCAATATTTCGCCGGTTTTAACATCCATCACAATAGCTGTACCAGAAACAGCTTTGTTGTCGAGAACACCTGCCAATAATTCACGATAAGCAAGATATTGAATACGCCTATCGATACTCAGGATGAGATCATGTCCAGGTTTTTGATCCTGTACCATTTGCACATCTGAAATCACGCGACCCAGCCTGTCTTTTGTCACCCATTTTTTTCCTGCCTCGCCCGAAAGCCACTGGTTATAGCCAAGTTCCAATCCTTCCTGACCATGATCATCCACATTCGTAAAGCCAATCACATGCGCCATCATTTCGCCTTCAGGATAATAACGACGATATTCCTGCTGCAGATAAATCCCAGGAATATTGAGCGCCTTGATCTGATTGGCAAGCTCAGGCGACATGCCACGCGCAAGATAAACAAATTCACGCTTGCGTTTCATATTTTGTTTCGCGAGTGAGAGTATATTTTTTGATTTTGTATGGGTTAATTTTGATAATTGCGTGAGATCTTCATCAAGCGGATAAAATTCCTGCGGGTTCATCCAGATGGAATAAACCAGGGTGCTAACTGCCAGCGGAAAACCATTTCTATCCATGATCATGCCACGAATGGATGGTGCACTGACCAGACGCAGGACACGTTCATCGCCTTGCGCACGCAGGAAATGCTGATCCAGAATGGATAAATCATAGACGCGAAAAATAAGTCCTGAAACCGTCAGAAAGATAAACATCAGAATCAGATAAAAACGCCAGGCAATATATGTCTGCGATTTACGTGTGAGGGAATCAGAAAATGCCATTTATTTACTCATGAATAATCATCACCGATTTTGCATCCGGCATTATCATTCCTAACTTGTCTTCTGCAATTTGCTGAACACGCGCTTGCATCATCCATGTGCTGCGCTCCAGCAATAATTGGCCGGTTTGTACTTGCAAGTGATTCTTCTCCAGCAGATGACGAGCTGAAGTGGCATGCAACACACGCGTTACATGTGTCACATAAATAATACTCAACGCGGAAAGCAAAACAGCGAGCGCAAGAACAGCAATACCAATTTGACGAGACGATACAAAATGCGCTCGAATCAGATGCCGCGATATGACACTTTGATGAACCAGGCGAGCTGCCGCGTTCATGATAGTTTCTCCGCTATTCTCAATATGGCGCTACGTGCTCTTGGGTTAAGATCCGTTTCTTGCGTGGAAGGCTTGATTGCCTTCCCAATACTTTTCATGCGTGCATTAAATTGCGAACCTTTTACCGGTAAACCACGTGGTAAATCGTCGCCTTTTTCATGCGCGCGAATGAATTGTTTCACCAGACGATCTTCAAGCGAATGGAAACTGATAACACTTAATCTTCCGCCCGTTGTTAATGCTTCAAGACTTTGCTCAAGTGCTGATTCGAGATCACTTAATTCCTGATTGATCTCGATACGGATAGCCTGAAAACTACGCGTTGCAGGATGTTTATCATGCGGTTTTTTTGGCTTTGGCTGTGCGAATTTGATGATATCTGCCAATTGCGCCGTGCTGGTAATCGTTTGTTGTTGACGCGCATTCACAATGGCACGGGCGATACGTCGTGAAAATTTTTCTTCGCCATACTTCCAGAGCACGTCTGCTAATTCTGCTTCGGGAACATTTGCGATATAAGTCATCGCATCCATACCTTTGCTGGTATCCATGCGCATATCCAGCTTGCCATCACGTGAAAAACTGAAACCACGTTCTGGATCATCAAGCTGTGGTGAGGAGACACCCAAATCAAACAGGATACCGTCGATTTTTCCCATTAATTGCAATTCATTCAGCGTCAGTTGCAAATGAGCAAATGAACGATGAAAGATGGAAAAACGTTTATCGTGGGAGAAAGTTAGTTTCGCGTGAGCGATAGCTTCAGGGTCTTTATCGAAAGCAATTAATCTGCCTTGCGGGCTAAGTTGTTCAAGAATGGCTTTGGTATGACTGCCGCGTCCGAAAGTGGCATCAACATAAATACCATCACGCAAAGTCACAAGCGATGCGACTGCTTCATTCAATAAAACTGGAATGTGTTGGTAAATCATGTCATTCATACGGCAAGCTGCCATGTCAGCAAGTAACTCCCTTTACATCGTTTACAAAGAAATGGATTTCACTTCATCAGGCAAACTGGACTCATCCGAATCCGATTCTTCCTGCAGCCAGCGGCCGCGAGATTTTTCCCAATGTCCTTCATCCCATAATTCAAACTTCTTTCCTTGTCCAACCAGCACTGCCCGTTTACCCAAACCAGCATAATCACGCAGCAAAGGTGGAAGCAGGACTCTTCCATGTCCATCCATCTCAATATCCGTTGCATGGCCGACCAGCAAACGCTGAATACGACGTGCAGCCGGGTTAAAGCTCGGCAGCAAGGCTAGCTTGCGCTCGATTTCCTCCCATTCCAGCAAGGGATACAGCAATAAACAACGTTCTTCGGTATCGATAGTCAGAACGAGGTCGCCCTTGCCATCCTGTTGCAAGCGCTCGCGGTATCGTGTCGGCATCGCGATCCTTCCCTTCGCATCAATGTTAACTGCCGTTATACCGCGGAACACTGCATTTACCTCCCGAGAGAGAATGCACCCAAAATATGGAAATAACTGTGGTTAGTAATAAAGATACCACAAATTTCCACAAAACAACACTTTCTACCACTATCTGGCACTTGACCGCAGATTTGGTGTCAAGCGTAACCCCACTGCATAAAGAGTGAGCAGCCCAAGCCAGCAGCAAGTATTTAGGTGTATTTGCAATGGCTCGTCGGCCTCCGGCCTCCTGCGCTTTATTTGCAAATACACCTAAATACTTGCTGCTGGCTTGGGCTGCTCACTCTTTATGCAGTGGGGTTACGCTTGACACCAATAATTGTAATTTGAGTCAGTCGATAAGCCGGGTTCTGTCGCGGACAATCATTAATCTGGGATGCTTGTCACCAAACACCTCATGCAGCCTACCCAAACCTGGTACGGGTCGCACCATCAGGTTCCTATTTGGCCTTACTCCAGGCGGGGTTTACCGTGCCGCAACAGTTACCTGTTACGCGGTGCGCTCTTACCGCACCTTTTCACCCTTACCCCAATAAAGGGGCGGTATATTTTCTGTGGCACTTTCCGTAAGCTCGCGCTTCCCAGAAGTTATCTGGCGCCTTACCCTGTGGAGCCCGGACTTTCCTCTCTTTTACGAATAAAAAAGCGATTGCCTGACTGACTCGGGCGCGATATTAGCACAAATATGCTTATTTGAGCGTTTTTCTGTGTTGCGGGAAATTGGAGAATTGATTGAACAACTTTTCAAACGCTTGTTTGTCAAAATGCGCTGGTTTGGCAAAAAATGTTAGGCCATGCACAGAACCTGCTTTTTCCACTTTGTTTTTTATATTGATACATTCTTTTAACTGTGCTGGTTCAATATTATATCGTTGCTGCAATTCGCTGGAAAACTTCGCTGGCACATCTGCTATTTTGCGTACTGTTGTCGCATAGATCATGAGGAAGGAAATCGCTTCCTGTTTATCAGAAAACTTCAGGCCATTTTCCACCAGTCTTTTCGCCGTGCTAATATGCACATCAATATTTTTCTGATCCAGATGACTGGTGTAATAATTAAAATCTTTTTCATCCTGCGGTGATAAAGGCATCACTCCTCCTTTAGCTGTAATGTACTGCCCTCTTCCCTGATACGTTGCAACATGTCCCTGGAAAAAATACGGATGAAATTCTGTAAATCATTTTTATATTCTGGATCATCCCTTTCCTGTACCTGAAAAAAAATATATTCACGCGCAATAATATATTTTATCTCTTCCAGTATTTGCGGATTTCCCGATGCAAATAATCGATCTGGCAAAGACTGGACAATTGCTAATATCGCTTCTTCCATTTGTTTTTTATCGATACCGAATAATTCCGAAATTTCCGCATCATTATTCATATTAAACACGGTTTCGCAAATATTCCTCACGATATCAAGCACTTCCTGGGAAAAGGAGAGCTTGTCTTTCAGCATTATTATCATCCTTATTTTGTGCTTATTTTTATTATTATACTCCAAACACAGAAAGCTTTATTTCCCAGCTTTTTTTGCTAACGCCATCTCATATAAAACATTTTTTCGTTTTCCCGTGATTTTACTGGCAAGTCCAGCCGCTTGTTTTAAGGGTAATTCTTCCAGAAGAATATCCAGCACTTGTTCCGGTATCACTTCAGAGGTTTCAGCTTCCGTTTCATCTTCACCTGCAACTAAAATTACAAATTCACCACGCAATTGATTAGCATGCTGATTAAAATGTTCGATAAGATTTTCAAGTGTATCGGCAAGGACTGATTCATGTATTTTCGTTAATTCACGCGCAATGACCGCATACCGATGATTGCCAAATATCTGCATCATATCCTGCAAGGTTGCAAGCACACGATGCGGCGCTTCATAAAAAATTAACGTACAGGTTGCATGTCGCAATCTTGCGAGATAATTGCAGCGTGCTTCACTTTTTGCTGGCAAAAAACCTTCAAACAGGAAACGATTGGTCGGCAATCCCGATACACTTAATGCTGCAATCAATGCGCAGGCGCCAGGTACTGTGCTGACTGTAAAACCATTTGCTTTTGCTTCTCTCACCAGATGAAAACCGGGATCGCTGATTAATGGTGTTCCTGCATCGCTAATCAAGGCAACAGATTCACCTTGCTCCAGATAATCGAGAATAATGGCATGACGTTCACGTTCATTAAATTCATGAATGGAAAGAGTAGGTTTATTAATGGAATAATGTTTTAATAACGGCGCTGAATGTCTGGTATCTTCTGCTGCAATCCTGTCAACTGACTTTAATATTTCAATCGCACGCAAACTAAAATCCTGCAAATTTCCGATCGGTGTTGCGACAATATATAACGTTCCCGCAGCTTTGGTTGTCATGTCATTCACGCTTATAAAAAACCGCAGTTTATCATCAACAACATAAGAGATCATTGCATGAATGAATTTAACCGAAAAAAAATTGGGAATGATGCAGAAGAAACCGCTCGTATTTATCTACAAAAACAGGGGCTCATCCTGCTTGAGCGTAATTACCGATGTTACAGCGGTGAACTGGATTTGATCATGCGTGATCGCGATATGATCGTTTTCGTTGAAGTTCGCTCCAAAAGTCGTATCGATTATGGCCATCCTGCTGAAACCATTACTCGCGCCAAACAGAAAAAAATCATTCGCGCTGCTACACATTTTTTGCAAAAAAAAGCCTGGTTGTATAAAGTGTATAGTCGCTTTGATGTGGTTGCGATTGAATATCTCAGTGACAAATATAAACTGGACTGGATTAAAAATGCGTTTTTGGCAGAGAATTAAATGAATCAACTTATCGAACGTATCAGAAATAATTTTACCGAAAGTATTCAGACGAAAATTAATTCGGCTGATTCCATCATCAACATCATTGCAGAAGCCAGCGAAGAAATTGTGCAAGCCTTGCTGGAAGGACATAAAATCCTGTGTTGTGGCAATGGAGGATCTGCATGTGATGCGTTGCATTTCAGCTCTGAAATGCAGAACCGTTTTCGCCACGAACGACCAGGCTTACCAGCGATCGCTTTAACAGCGGACCTTCCTACCCTGACAGCGATTGCCAATGATTATCATTTCAGCGATATCTACGCAAAACAAATTCGTATTATTGGTCAGAGCGGCGATTTGTTATTAGCCATTTCCACTAGCGGCAATTCCACCAATATCGTCAATGCCATCAAGGCTGCACATGACAAGAATATGGGTGTAATCGCACTGACAGGTTTTGATGGTGGCAAGATTGTTGAACATTTACAGGAAAAAGATATTGAAATACGTGTGCCCGCGCAGGATACTTCGCGCATTCAGGAAACACATTTATTAATATTACATTGCATCTGCGATATCATTGATTATCGTTTGTTTGGACACGGGGAAACAAAATATGAATAAATTTCGCGCTTTCATTTTGCTCTTGATTGCCTTCACCTTGCAAAGTTGTTTTTTTGCAGGCGCTGCCGCTGGTGCTGCTGCGATTGCTGTCGTTTATGATCATCGCACGCTTAACAAAATGCTGAATGATGCTGACATTGCCAATAAAATTTCTGCGCGTATTCGTCAATATCCATCCTTGCGCAACGAATCACATATCGAAATAACAGTGTTCAATCGCGTGGTCTTGCTCACCGGCGAAACACCTAATCCAGCCTGGAAACAACAGGCAGAAGAAATAGCGAAATCTGTTTCGGAAGTGACGCGTGTTTATAATCAGATTACGGTTCAGGGACCTACTTCTCCTCTCATTCGCACCAGCGATTCATGGATTACCACAAAAATAAAAGGGCAAATGCTGGCAACAGAAGATTTGAAATCAGGCAGCATCAAAGTGGTAACAGATAATGGCGTTGTTTATCTGATGGGAATTGTCAAACGTGAACAGGCTGAAGTTGCAGTTGATATTGCAAGACAAGTTTCTGGCGTACAAAAAGTCGTGAAGATATTTCAGTACAGGAATTAATCCTGTACTGATTTGTGGATTGATTAGCAGACCTTGTTACCATGGCCTGGCCTATTTGGTACATATCCAGGATTAGGATTGGCAAGGTTTTCCATACCATAACCTTCATCTTGTGGTGGAGAACCAGAACCTGACGACATAGGACTATTCTCAGATGACTTTTGATAATTGCCATGTTTGCTTGATGACTTATAAAAATTAGAACTAAAACCGTTTGACTGCGTACCTTTTGAATTTTTACGCTTCTGGTTTGTTTGCTGGTTTATCTCGGGATTTCTTGCACCGTTGTTACCATTAACATTATTACCATTTTTATTATTGTTAGAATTTTTTTGCTGCTTATAACCACAACTTGAGTTTCCATTATTATATTTATTGTTATAGAAAAGATTATTCGATGTATTCATATTTCCTTTTTGATTATTTGAATTAACATTCGCAGTATTATTATTACTACCATTCACTGACTTCTGAAGTTTTTGAGGATTTATATGGTGCTCTTGAAGAAACTGACCGTAGTCACATGAATTAGATTGCTCAGGCAACGTCTGTATTTGTGTTAACAAATCAGGCTGATTTGACTGTGGATCGCATTGTGGACAGTCAGGTTTACAACCATTTTGTGAGTCAGTCATCGAAATGTATCTATAATCATGAGGATGAACATAGCCAGCTGCGGATGAAAAACCATGCTGTGAATAATACGCATTAGGATGAGAAACATTCGGCGGAAAATTTCCCATATTAGGGACTGCAAAATAATTATTTGGATAATTATTGGGCGGCATCATATTCATATTTGCTTGTTGTGGAAAGCCTGAATAACACGATGCTTGTGGCACAGTAACATACACTATCTTTTCGACTGGTTTTTGTTTTTGCTCTGCTTGAACGAGAAATGCAGCTCTTGCTCCGGCAACAAAACCCGCTTCATAGCCATCTATATAATTATCTTTTTGTTGTATTGGCGGTTTCTGAATAGGAATGGATGGAGAAGTCTTTCTGATGGAGGAAGGAGATCCTGATTGTAGTTTAACGTTAATCTCTCCCGACTCCGGGATAAGCATAGAGTCACTCGCTGCTGTCTGAATTTCACTAATAGCAGCACTGGAGAATCCATTAGTTATTACTGGTGCTTGACCATTTTTTTCATTCGCGCTAACAGCCTTTTTTGTTTCTTTTACTGAAAAAGGAACCATTTCAAATCTAAACTGCAAAATAACCGGAGGTGTTGCGCCATCTTCTACTCCATAAAGAATTCGACCTGAATTTAGAATTCCATCGCCTATGGTTGTATCTGAAAGATTATTTTTATAGATAATGAGAGTAACTTCTTTTTCTCCATCCTTTAATTTGTCGGTATTGTTCTGCAATTTAAGAATTTTATGAAGCACCAATGTGACGATAGTATCTTTTATTGAATTCTGATCTACCTGTTCTGGGGTCTTTCTTTCTAATACGATTTTGTTTTGTAATTCAATTAATTCATTCTTATCATTCTCGATGGCGAGTAACTTTTTCTTTTCAGCTTCTTCTGATGTGATTTCGTTATTGATAATCATTCGCGTGAATTCTATTTCCCTGGCGTCTTTTTGCTGTGCGATCTCCAGTTTTTTGGCAGCTATTTTCTTATTCTCCTGAAGTTCTTTGCGTTTAGAATGTTTTTCACGATCTTTTTTCAATCTCTCTTGAATTCTCGTAGAATTCTTTTCACAATAACTTTCATATTTTTTAGTTACATCATTAAATAAATCATTTAGAGGCGTTTTCATTATTTCTTTGCCATCAACCGTTATATAATATTCAGTGCCATCGGCTATGGGCTTGACCATTTTTTCATATTCTATAACTTCAATCTCTCCATCATCTGATCTCAACAAATCTCCAAATGTTTTTTTCCATTCTATTAATTCCTCACCTTCATGTAATAAAACAATTCGGGGAATGATTTTATAACCTTCCTTCAATTTTGCCCTAACACTCTCCAATTGATCTTTTAATTGAGAATAGGTTTGGCCTTCTGAGCTGGGGCAAATTAAAAAGAAACCATTCATTTTTACTTGTTCTTTTATTTCTTCAGGCGTAGCATTTTTCAGGCCCACTAATTCCCCGGCCTGTTTAAATGTTTTACGGAAACTTGCTTCGTCTATTTGTTGTCGGTTAATCGACATTTTTTACACCCTCGCATTTAAACCTATTCAACATCTATTGTTATTCAAGTAATATGGGGAACTGTTCACGCCATTTCAGAATAATATTCAGGATTCGCAGGCTGCTCTTTTTTTTATGAGGCACGAACAAATTTCTCACAGCCTGACCTGTATATGATAAGGGGAATTTCCCATGAGTCAATATACTACAAAAAATAAATCCAGTAGATTACAGAATCATTGCATGATCAAGGAGAAAGATAACATAATTTCGAAGCTAGAAGATGACAATTTAACCTTGAGGAGTATTATTGACCATATTCCGGCCAATGTGTTTTGGCTAGATAAAAATGGCTTTTATCTTGGATGTAACAAATCCACTGCAAACACTGTAGGCCTGGATTCACCAAATCAGCTAGTTGGAAAGTGTAATAATGATCTACTCGATAAAACAATGGCAGATCCTTTAAATCGAACAAATGCTGTAGTCATCAAAACAGGTGAAGATTCTTATTTAGAAGAAAAAGGGATCAGCTCTGACGGAAGTCCTGCTGATTATCTTACAAAGAAGTCGCCATTGCTAAACAAACAGGGAGAAATTGTAGGAGTAATTGGTGTTTCATTTGACATTACTGATAGAAAACGAATAGAAACAGAACTTAAAATTGCCAAGGAAAAAGCAGAAGCATCCGATCTTGCCAAATCACAATTTCTCGCCATGATGAATCATGAATTAAACACACCTATCGTTAGCATTATTGGCTTGATTGATCTTATCAAACAGAATCAAATTCCTTTGGAAGAAAAAAATAATATTATAAACACCATCGAGAATTGTACTCGTCACCTACTCAATCTGGTAAATGAAGTGCTTGATTTTAATCGTATTGAAAAAGGCAAATCCAGAGTTCGTAAATCCCCGATTAATGTTTCCGCATTGATAAATGAGGTTTATAACATTTTATTTATTCGTGCTAACGAAAAAGGTTTGAAGTTGAATATTCATTATTCAAATAAAATCAATAAAGCAATCTATTCTGACTATGGTGTTTTACTACAGATTTTATTAAACTTGGCCGCCAATGCTATCAAGTTTACCGATACAGGCGAAGTTTCAATTCATGCAAATTTACTTTATAGCGATAAAGATAAAATGGTTCTTGAATTTAGCATAAAAGATACTGGAATAGGCATTCCTGTCGATAAACTCGAGCTTATATTCGAACCATTCCAACAACTTGAAGAATGCTATGTCAGACAAACCAGCCGTCATGGAACAGGTTTGGGACTCGCGATTGTCAAAATGCTATGTCAACAGCTGGATATGAAAATTAATGTTACGAGCATACCAAATGTCGGCTCAACTTTTTCAGTTATCGGTAAATTTGATATTTGTGAAAATACAAATATAAATTCAAGCGATATTCATTCTGCCCAAAAAATTCCTTATGCCGAAAATTTTTTATCAACCAACATGGCTGAAGATGAATCAATCTTATCGGCAAAAAAACCACGCATACTTCTTGTCGAAGATGATCCAGTCATACAATATATTCACAATAAAATGCTTGAAGAATTCAAATGCCAAGTAGAAATCATTGCGCACGGTCGCGATGTAATTAAATCAATGGAGGAATATGATCTGATATTTGTCGATCTCAGCTTGCCTGATATTAGTGGTTTTGATGTCATTAAATCTCTGAGAGAAAAAAACATTCATAGGACAACACCCATTATTGCTTTAACAGCTCATACAGGAATAAAAGAAAAAGAAATCAGCCTGGAAGCCGGAGCAAATGAGTTTCAAACCAAACCTATTTCTCGAGAACAATTAAAGAAAATTTTAATACAACATATCATTACAAAAAAATAAGCGGAGAATAGTATGTCCTTGCCAAGAATTAAGTTAGACGATTCTGATTTCAATAATTTAGTTTTTAGTGCACTAAAAGAAAAAAGAGGATTCATCCTGGCAAACCTATCTGGTCTTACACCAACAGTGAATAATTTGTGTACTGCATTTGATGATTTTCTTAAACAACCAGAGAGCTTTAAAAAATCCTTCCAGGGTGATGTTGAAAACGGAGCAAATGGTTTTTTTCCTAAAGAAAATTACAAGACGGGTTCTATTATATCTGACAGATTCTTTTTTAAATGCGAGGGCACTTCGCACACTCTTAATCATGCCATGCCCAAACCCATCAAGTCTAACATTGGACTGGAGCAGGCAAACGCAGAAATACTTGCCTACACACGACCTATCATTGAAAAAATTAGTCAGGCAATTGAAACGGGTTTAAATCTGGAAAAAGGCAAATTAACTGAATATATCGATATTAATCCGACTTTGACGCTAAGTCATTTTTATCCGATGACTCAGGAAAAAATGAAAACCATTTTTGAGAACTCCCAATTAACCATTACTAAATTCAATGAAATAAAAACCTTCATAGAGCATAGGGATTTGAGTTTATTTACCTTATTGATATATCGCAAAAATCACGTCAATGGATTAAGCGTAAAAATTCCGAAAGAAGATGGCAAAGCTTATGAACAAGTACAGCTTGATGGCGAAGACGATCTATGTATTATTGTGATAACTGGACGTGTGTTGAAAGAAATAACAAATAAAATGTTGAAAGGATTAATGCATAACGTAAACACTACTCCCCTCAAGGAAGAAGAAATATTTTATCGGGATGCAATCGCTCTTTTTGTAGTTCCTCCACCTGCTCTGGAATTGAAACCACTTATAAATAAGAATGGTGCGCAACAGAAAAATTATGAAACGTACAATCAGTTTTACATGAGATATCATACTCAATACCAAGAAGGGATTAAAAATACTGCATTGAAAGAATTACCTTCCCAGATAGCAGAATATCCAACAGAAAATGAAATAATCACATTAGAAACTGAACATGGACCTGCGTACAAACGAATAAGTTTGAAATGACATTAAGGCGCGGTTAATTACATTAATGAAAGACTGTGTAATTCCTTATTTGAATATTTATCCAAATATTAAAACGCATTTCGCCGCAAACTATTACTCAACAAGCGTCAAAAATGGTTTGCTCTTGATAATAGGTTGAGGGGCATCGACATTTTCCAGTGTTTCTGCAGCGGTCATGCTATCAATTCCTTTGAGGGGTATTGTGCTTTTACCTTCACCACCTTGAATACTACCTTCTTCTTCTGCATCGAAGAATATGCCTTCACCATTTTCTTCTGCATACACAGCAAGAATAGCGTTGATAGGCGCAGAAATAATATGGATAACACCAGAAAACGAAGCTTTGAATTCAACAAATTCATTCGTCATTTTTAAATCACGAATGGCTGTCGGAGAAATATTAAAAACGATTTCGCCACCATCAGCAAAATCACGAGGAATTTTCGAGCGTGGATTATTCGTATCGATGACTAAAATGGGATTGCACTGACTGTCAACAATCCACTGATAAAAAGCACGTAAGAGATAAGGTCTATTGGATAACATCATTCGCTCTCCATCATCATGCTGATTCTTCTCTCAGCGCCGCTTTTCTTAATTCCTGTTCAGCTTCAGTCAAGCTTGACTGAAAAGAATCACGTTGAAAAATACGATCGGCATATTTATTGATTGCACGCATTTCAGCAGGTGAAAAATTCAAACCCCACACTGGAATACGCCACAAAACGGGGGCAATAAAACAATCTACCAAGGTAAATTCATCACCCATGAAATAAGGCGATGTATTGAATACAGGGACAAGTTGGGTGAGATAACCTGTCAATTCCTTTGCAGCCACTTTTGCTTCTGCTACTTTTCCAGATTCCAGTTTGCGAATTAATGGCGACCATTCGCGATCAAATCGATAAATGATTAATCTTGCTTTTGCTCTGGCGACTGGATAAACAGGCATTAATGGTGGATGAGGGAACCGCTCATCAAGATATTCAGCAATAATATTTGGTTCATACAAGGCAAGTTCACGATCAATTAATGTTGGAACACTACCGTAAGGATTGAGCTCGAGTAAATCTTCTGGTCTGCCACGTGTTTCGCTATTAATAATTTCATACGTCACTCCCTTTTCTGCGAGGACTATGCGAACACGATGACTAGCTATATCAGTAGCACCCGAATGGAGTGTCATGACGGATCGTTTGTTTGTGGTGATTGCCATGCTAGCCTCTGCGTGAAATCAGGTTTGCTGGGGGACTAGGATTCGAACCTAGGTTAACGGAGTCAGAGTCCGTAGTCCTGCCGCTAGACGATCCCCCAATTCGGATGTAAAGAAACATAATTAACGCTTGGAGTATTGCGTACCCTTACGAGCTTTATGTTTACCAACTTTTTTACGCTCAACTTCTCGCGCATCGCGAGTCATGTAACCAGCCTTGCGCAAGGATCTCTTGATAGGACCGCCGCCAGTGCCGCTATCATCTGTGCCTGTCTCATCTTGTTCATACTGAACCAGTGCGCGTGAAATAGCGTGACGCAAAGCACCAGCCTGGCCATTCATTCCACCACCATCTACTGTGGCAACAATATCAAAATTGCTCAGGAAAGAAGTTACTTCCAGCGGCTGACGCACGATCATGCGTGAGGTTTCACGACCAAAATATTCATCAAGAGTTTTCTCATTAATGACAATGCTGCCCTTGCCTTTTTTCAAAAAAACACGAGCAGTGGAAGTCTTGCGACGTCCAGTACCATAAAAATTTTTTTCTGTTGCTGCCATAATCTTGTCCTATTCTTCTACTATTCCAGATTAATTTCGGTGGGTTGTTGTGCCTCATGCGGATGTTCTGATCCTGCATAAACTTTCAATTTACGCAGCATTTCCCTACCCAGAGGGTTTTTTGGCAACATACCCTTTACTGCTTTTTCGATGATCGCAGCAGGATCCTTGTCACGCAGCTTTTCAAAGCTGATTTCCTTTAAACCACCCGGAAAACCCGAATGACTGTAATAAATCTTGTCTTGTTCCTTATTGCCAGTCACCTTGACCTTTTCTGCATTGAGGACGATCACATAATCGCCTGCATCACAATGAGGGGTATATTCTGGTTTATGTTTACCACGGAGGTACTTCGCGATCTGGCTGGCCATTCTGCCTAACACTTTGCCTGATGCATCAACGACATACCATTTATGTTCTGTGTTTTCTTTCGTTGCAAAATACGTTTTCATCGCTAATCCTATGAATTGAAAGTACCTTAAAAGCGCGAGAATTGTATAGTAAGCCGCTGGAACACGCAAGTAGCTGAACTCTTCAGTTTTATGTCTGGTCACTCTGAAAATTTTTATTTTTAACAAGGAAAAACCACGCGAATTAAGCTGTCGTTTGCTGCCTTTTCATAAAAAATTTCAAAAAAACGCGGGTTTTCACCTGTTTTTTGTATAAAATGATAAAAAAACTCTCGCAAAATCCTACAGAAATGGTATTTTATTTGTGTCTTTTACCTTTATTTACCTTAGTGAGGAATGAACATGGCCGTAAAGAAAAAAATGAAAAGGAAGTCTGGAAACAACAAAACTGCAAAGCCAGCAGTTAAAAAAATGGCTGCTACCAAGATGCCAACGATCAAAGATCCATTATCCAAGAGTGGCATGATTACCTGTATCGCTGATGCTACTGGTCTTGCAAGAAGAGATGTCGTTTCAGTATTTGACTGCTTTCCACAAGTAATTGAAAAGCATGTTAAATCTGGCGGACCAGGCAAGTTCGTATTTCCAGGCTTGTTAAAAATTACCGTGATCAAGAAGCCAGCAAGACCAGCTCGCAAGGGCGTCAATCCGTTTACTGGCGAAGAAATCATGATCAAGGCCAGACCTGCTTCAAAAGGCGTGAAAATCCGAGCGCTGAAAAAATTAAAAGAAATGGTTGCCTAACTATTTCCAACTTTTATATTTAAAATTCCCTCAATCTGGAAAGATTCGAGGGAATTTTTTTTGTATATCCAAATTTATTCTCTTCCTAATTCTTCTCTCACTACCGTTGCCAATTTTTCTGCGGAAAGTTTTACCTTCTTCTCATCATCACCTTCAACCATGACACGTATTAATGCTTCTGTACCTGACCGACGTAATAATACTCTGCCCTTGTTATGCAAATCTTTTTCTACTTCCCTGATGGTTTGCTGAATACGCGTATTTTCCAGTGAAATATCCTGTTTTGCGACTTTCACATTCAGCAATATTTGTGGATACGTAACTAATCCCGCACGTATTTCTGCAAGCGATAATTCCTGATGACGCATGGCTGCAAGCACCTGCAAGGCGGTAATAATGCCATCGCCTGTTGTTGTCATATCCATCGAAACAATATGTCCTGATGGTTCACCGCCCAAATCCCATTTGCGGTTTCCCAATTCACTAATAATGTAACGATCACCAACCGGAACACGTACAAATTCCACACCCATTTGCTTCAGTGAATTTTCGAGACCGAGATTGGACATCACTGTTCCGACAATGCCACCTTTCAATGAATGTCGTTTTATCTTGTCCTTGGCAATAATATACAAAAGCGTATCGCCATCCAGAATGTGTCCCGTATTATCGACCAGCACCACACGATCACCATCACCATCCAGTGCAATACCAAGATCTGCTTTCTCTTCCAGCACGCGTTGACGCGTCAGCTCTGGATGCATGGCACCGCAATGATCATTGATATTTAAACCATTCGGCTCAACACCCACTTCAATCACATCAGCACCTAATTCTCGAAATACACTGGGGGCAATGTGATAAGCAGCACCATTCGCACAATCCACCACAATTTTAAGACCATTCAGGATGATGTCTGATGACACCGTGCTTTTACAAAATTCTATATACCGGCCCGGCGCATCCACCACACGGATTGCCTTGCCTAATTCCGCAGAATCCACCGTTGTCATCGGTTGCTCTAACTGCTCTTCAATCGCAAACTCAATATTGTCTGGCAATTTGGTGCCTTGCGAAGAAAAAAACTTTATTCCATTGTCGTAATAAGGATTATGTGAGGCGCTAATAACAATGCCTGCTTGTGCACGCAGGGTTCGAGTGAGATAAGCGATAGCGGGCGTTGGCATAGGCCCTAATAAATGTGTATCGATGCCAGCTGCAGATAAACCGGACTCCAGAACGGACTCAAACATATAACCAGAGATGCGTGTATCCTTGCCAATTAACACTTTGCCATTTCCCTGACGGGCAAGCACCTTGCCGACTGCCCATCCCAGCTTTAATACGAATTCAGGTGTAATTGGCCAAACACCAACACGACCACGTATGCCATCGGTACCAAAATAACGACGCGATTTGCCTGAAGATTGATTTGTCACTGATTGATTGTTCCGTCTGCTGATATGGTGCCCTGATTTTCATCGCCTAATTTGATAGGACCACGATCATCCTGACTGGGGATTTTTTCATCCACTATTTTCTTTTCAGATTCTTTCTGGCGTGAAGATGCAGGTTCACGTATAGGCTTACCTTGCATAATATCCTGTATCTGATCGGTACCAATGGTTTCAAACTTGATAAGCGATTCAGCCATAATATGTAGTTTATCGATGTTTTCACGCAGGATATCTTCTGCACGTTGATAATTACGTTCGATTAGCAGGCGCACTTCAGCATCAACCACGCTTGAGGTAGCTTCAGAAATCTCCTTGTGACGTGTAATGGAATGGCCAAGGAAAACTTCTTCTTCGTTACTACCTAACGTCAAGGGACCCACTTTTCCTGACAATCCCCATTTGGTTACCATATTGCGCGCAATTTCTGTGGCTTTTTGAATATCATTTGATGCACCCGTTGTTACCTTACCTGCACCAAAAATAATTTCTTCTGCAATTCGTCCACCAAACAAACTGGACAGTTTGCTTTCCAGATATTCGCGTGTGTAACTGTATTTGTCGCCTTCTGGCAAAAACATGGTGACGCCCAATGCGCGTCCACGAGGAATAATTGTCACCTTGTGCACAGGATCATGTGATGGCACATGCAAACCGACAATGGCATGACCTGCTTCATGATATGCAGTCAGTTTCTTTTCTTCATCAGTCATGACCATGGAACGTCGCTCTGCACCCATGATGACTTTGTCCTTTGCTTTTTCAAAATCTTCCATATCGACTGACCGTTTGTTTGCACGTGCTGCAAACAAGGCTGCTTCGTTAACGATATTGGCAAGATCGGCACCAGAAAATCCTGGCGTGCTACGTGCAATCACAGCAACATTCACATCATCTGAAGTTGGAACTTTACGGCTGTGGACACGCAAAATTTGTTCACGACCACGTACATCAGGCAAACCAACTACCACTTGTCGGTCAAAACGACCTGGACGCAATAAAGCAGGATCGAGTACGTCAGGTCTGTTCGTAGCAGCAACAACAATCACACCTTCACTGCCCTGAAAACCATCCATTTCCACTAATAATTGATTGAGTGTTTGCTCGCGTTCATCATGACCACCACCGAGACCTGCGCCACGATGACGTCCCACAGCATCAATTTCATCGATAAAGATAATACACGGCGCCTGTTTCTTCGCCTGATCAAACATATCGCGAACACGGGATGCACCCACACCCACAAACATTTCCACAAAATCTGATCCGGAAATAGTAAAGAAAGGAACCTTGGCTTCACCGGCTACGGCTCTTGCCAGTAGGGTTTTACCTGTGCCTGGCGGGCCAATCAATAACACACCGCGGGGAATCTTGCCGCCCAGACGCTGGAACTTGCCTGGGTCCTTGAGAAAATCCACTAATTCCTTGACTTCCTCTTTTGCTTCTTCACAACCAGCAACATCAGCAAAAGTAATTTTCACCTGATCGGAATTTAATAAACGTGCACGGCTACGTCCAAAGGAAAAAGCACCGCCTTTACCCACACCTGACTGCTGACGCAGGATATAAATCCAGATTGCAAAAATGATGATCCAAGGAAGCAGACTGACGATGTGAGACAAAAATCCAGGTTGTTCTGGTGGTTTGCCTTCCACTATCACATTCTTGTCGATAAGGGCCTGCATCAATGCAGGATCCTGAGTCATTGGCAAATAGGAAACGAATTTTTTGTTATGCACCAGTGTGCCGGAAATATTCTGATCGGAAATGGTGACAGACTGGACATTGCCTTGTTTGACTTCCTTCATCAGCGAAGAGTAAGTCATTTTTTCATCGGAATCGCGTTTGAGACCCGAATTATTGAATACCGCAATTAAAATGATGATGATTACCAACCATAACAAGATAGTCTTTATTGCGTCACTCATTTGCAGGCCTCTTTTTAAGCAACCATAATTCCATCATACCTAATCCAGGAATGATATTCACCAAATCAAGCTATAAGCGCAGTTCACGCGCCAGAATATAGACTTCACGTGAACGATCACGCGAAGCTTTCGGTTTACGAATGACAACCGATTTGAACTTTTGCTTGATATCGTTCAAAAATACATCAAAACCTTCACCCTGAAACACCTTGATTAAAAAACCACCGCCAGTGCGTAAAGCCTGTACAGCAAAATCAAGTGCCAGCTCAGAAAGATACATGGAGCGTGGAATATCGATACATTCATTGCCACTCATGTTAGGTGCCATATCAGAAATCACCCAATCCGCTTTTTTGCCAGCCATGCGTGTGAACAATGTCTGCATGACTGTCTCATCAGAAAAATCACCCTGAATAAACTCCACACCCTCTATTGGCTCCATTGCCAGCAAATCCATTGCGATAATCTGACCGTTTGGCTTAATCAATCTTGCTACTAACTGACTCCACCCGCCAGGCGCTGCACCAAGATCAATCACCGTCATGCCGGGTTTGAATATACGATAGCGTTCCTGAATTTCAAGTAATT
>Ga0206842_1007_pt2 | contig 81030 bp, 59 predicted proteins | sample Alteio_BWOrgCont_23_FD_152861 | JGI IMG/M metagenome (GOLD analysis project Ga0206842, IMG submission 152861) | Enriched cells from forest soil in Barre Woods Harvard Forest LTER site, Petersham, Massachusetts, United States -... | ecosystem: Environmental > Terrestrial > Soil > Temperate forest >...
GTCTGGAGCTGCTTCTCGAGAGTATCGATTTCGTCGCTTTGGGCCTTGAGCTGGGCGCGCTTGGGATCAAACTTCTTCTGCAGTTCGCTGAAGTTGCGCTGCCCTTCGTTCGTCTGGCCGACCGCGCCCTGGAAGTTAATGACGGCGACCTTGGTGACGCCTACGGATGTCGCGCTGGGCGCGCCGTCGGTGGCAGCCTGGGCGATGGCGCTCGCGCCAAGCCCCGACGCAAGCAAGCAAACGAGTGGCAACGAACTTAACATGCTACGTTTCATGGAAATCAAAAACTCCTCCAGTTTGTTGAGATCGCCCGCACAAGCGGAAGCGAACTTCGCTTCCTGATCTACCTGCTGCGCTGTTCGTTGCGGCAGATTCCAGGCCCGAACGGGGTGGAATGCGAAGACGAGAGACGATCAGAAGACATATTCAGGAACTGAGCCAAATTATATAGGTTGAGGGCCCCGGACGGTCAAACAGACCGTTAAATCATCGAGGGCGGCAACTGGATCGATTTCCGCCCCCAATGCTGCTTGGACGCATGCCGCGTCAGAAGGTAGTGCTGACCGAGAGCCGGAAAGTCTTGCGCGGCTCGCGAAGCTGGTAAAGCGGCCCATACGCCTGGAGTGCCTGCGCATAGGTATAGTCGCCCGCGCCTCCGGCGGGGAACATGCTGCGCGTGATCAGGTTCTCAGTAAAGAAGTTCTCCTCCAGCCGCAAGGGATTGTAGGCGTAATAGATACGGAAGGGCGCGTTGATGATCGGCATCATCACGTCGAGTTCGGCTCCCGTGGACATGCGCGGGACGTAATTGGTGCCATTGATGGTATGAATCAGGTTGCCGAAATTGATCTGTACCCCGCCCTGGCATGAGCCGTTGACGTAGTTCGGGCAACCGTACAGGGGCGAATTCAGGAGCGCGGCACCCCCCGGACTCTGGCGCAACTGCTGCTTGTCGATCGCCATGTTCATGCCGAAATCGCTGAAGAACGCAAAGCTGACCGTACGAGCGTAGATGGGAATACGGTACTCGACGTTCCCCGTGAAGTTGGTGTCGCCGCCAATCGACGCAATACCAAAGACCGGGATGGGTACCTGAATTGGGCCGAGGGTAGGATTGGTAGGATCTCGAGGCACGGTGCTGCCATCGGGATTCGTAAGGTTGAAAAGCACGCGCGTCGGAACAAATCCGTAGGGAGTGACCGAGCGAACGTCGAAACCGCGCAGATCGGCCTCGCCGCCCGCGTAGAAGCGTTGGAAGGGGGGAGCAACATCGCCGCTGATGCCGCGAATGTACGCCCCCTGCAGGCGGTAGCCAAATACGTTGCGTCCGTCCGATCTGAACTTGAGACCATGGATGGGATGGAAACTGCGATATTCAACGATGGGGCTGACATAGCGCACGTTGCCCCAGATGCCCGCGAGCTGCAGCGCGGCCGAGAACTCGGACCCCCGATGCGGCTGGTATGCGGCGTCCAGCTTGTTCATCGAAAAGCTGAACGAAACCTGACTGTTGATAATGCCTTCGAGCGCGTTCTGCCCCTGAATGCCGCTGCGGAAGGCCAGCGTCTGGAAGAAGTTGCTCGACGCCTGGCTATACGCCGTAATGTTGGAGCGATCCAGGCTGTAGGTCATGCCAACGCTCTTGAAACTGCGATGAATTGGATACCTGATCGAGACGTTAAATCCGTTCGATGCCTGGTTGTACTTCTGCAAAAGCGAGTTTGTGGCGTTGGTGAGGTTCTCCGGATTGCCGCCTTCGAGCTTGTAGTTCTTCTGCGCGTTGAAGTCGTACTTCTTGCTGAATATCTGGAATCCCAGGTTCAGCGGACGGTTTCTAACATACGGCATGTTGAAGCCGAACAGGAAGGTGCGTGATATGTCCCCGACATTGGCTTGCAGGCTCAGAGTTTCGCCCAGACCGAGGAAGTTGTTCGTCGAGTAGTTGAGGCCAATGAACGCTCCGCCCAGACCGCTTACACCGCCATTGAGACCGATAGAGTTCTTGCCCTTCTCCTTGACCTTCAGCAGCAGATCGACCGTACCGTTTTCCGCATCCTGGTGTGTCTCGGAATCTTGCTCGACGCGCAGCGGATCGAAGTAATCGAGCTGATTCAGGCGCAGCAGGCTCAACTCCCAAAGATGGCTGTTGTAAACGTCGCCTTCTGCGAGCAGCAGCTCGCGGCGGATGACGAAGTCGCGCGTAACGGTGTTGCCCTGGAACTCGATGCGGGAGACATGGAACGGCTTGCCCTCATCGATGTCGATATTGAAAGAGACCGTCCTCTTGGTGTCATCGATGGTGGGATTGGGAATGCCCACGAAGTTGATGTAGCCAAGCTGGCCATAGGCCTTACGCAGATTCTCCATGCCCTTGCCGAAGGCCGTGGCGTTGAACCAGTCGCCATCCTTCATGGCGAACTGGCCGCGGAGCGCTTTCTCGTTGGTCACCGCTTTGTTGCCCGTGAAAGTGATCCCGCCCAGCCGGTACCGCTCGCCCTCGTCGATGGGCATCGTGATGTCGATACGCTTGCCCTTCTTGGGCCGGAATGTGAGTAAAGACAAACCGCCCTCGTTGCGCAGATGGGTCTGCGGATCGCCCACGCTGGCGCGGAAATATCCTTTATCGCGATATGCCTGGCGAACTCGTTCGGAGTCCTCCTCAAGCTTGCTCGCATCGTAGGTGCGGGGAAAGAGGTTCTCGAGGAAGATTGACTTGGGAATTCCGATGGGGCGCAGATTCTTCATCGACTCGCGTAACTCGCGTGAGTTGATATGGTCGTTCCCCGTGAATTGGATCTTGCCTACCTGGACCTTCGGCCCTTCCTTGATGTCGAAATTCACCTGCACCGAGGCCGGCGGAATCTTCTTGATATCGGCCTTGATGGTGGCGAACTGGTGGCCATGCTCGCCCAGCAGCTCCTTGAGCACAGCGATGGCGTGCGCCACTTCGGTCGGATCATATTTGCTCTCAACCGAGACATGGACCTTTTCCTTCTTGAAGCGGTCGAGCACATCCGACTGCGTAACGGTATTCAGCCCCTTGTAGTTGATCTCGCGGATCGTCGGCTTCTCCGTCACGTAGACGTTCAGAATGACGCCCTTAGGAGAATCTTCTTTCTCGATGCGCACGTTCTCGAAGTAGCCCGTGTTCCACAGAGAGTTGAAGTCGCGTTCCACGGTCAGCGGGTCGTAGGTATCGTTGATCCGACTGAACATGCGAGCCAGAACGGTTTCCTTGGGAATCTGCCGATTGCCAATGACGCGAATCTGGGTAACGATCTCCTGTTGTGACCATGCCGAGAATGCCAGCAGGCAGCAAAAGAGGGAGAAAAATTGCAGTGTGCGGCGAATGGTACGGCGCAAACTCTGGCTCACTTGGATTGGGGAGCTTGCGCCCCCGCGTTCGACGGGAAAAATATGCACACCCTCACTGCAAAAAATCAGGCCAATCTTGATTAAAACGCGATTATATGTGACGGAAGGGGCAGACCCCAACTCCGGAATTTGATTCGACGCCCGGTACGTCATCAGAGACAGGCCGCAGACCGCATCGAGTCGCGATCAGCTTTCCAACTCCGCGCGGATGAGAAACCCTTCACCGTCCCATCGGATCTCAAGGACATTTGGTTTGCAGCAGACCTGGCAATCTTCCACGTAGCATTGCCGGCCGCCACCTGATTCATCCACAACAGTTTCATTCCACTCTCCACAACCAGCACATTGGAAGCTCGCCACGAACGGCATGGCCACCTCTGTCGAAACGGCATATCAGGCTCTTCGCAGCCTGGCATGGCTTTTAGTCTAATGGAACCACAGGGAGTTTAGCTTCTCCAGCATGTTCAGTAGACGATTCAGGGTCCCGCTTGGGGAGCGGCTTTCCGTACCTCCACGAGCGTGGAGTAGAATGTCGGTCCCCCACCGATATCCGTGAGGCGCTGCGAGGTCAGCAGGTTTACATTGTGCCCGCCCGGAGACAGCTTGTTCCATGAGAGCCGCGACGCCACCACCCCCGCCGGTACGCTGGTGTGCCCGTTTGCCGACACGCGCGCTGTCAAGCGGATCCGTCCGCGCGCATTGAAGACCTCGACAACGTCGCCGTCGACGACACCGCGCGACGAAGCATCGTCCGGATGCATCTCGAGCGTCGCGTGATGGCCCTTCTCCATCTTCTGATGCGTGGGCAGATTCGCGAAGGTGGAGTTCATATAGTTATCGGCCTTGCGCGGCAGAAATTCTAGCGGATAGGGATTCTGGGCATTTTTTTCTGCCGAATGCCGCGATTCGATCGGCGCCACAAAGCCGGGGAGCGGATCGAGCCCCTGCGCTGCGAGGGCTTCGGAATAAAACTCCGCCTTGCCGCTGGGCGTCCTGAATCCGCCATCCGCAAAGGGCAGAAACTTCTCGCCCGCGGCCTCCGCCTCGAACTTGAGCCGGATATGGCCGCCCGCATCATCAAGAGCCCGCGCCGTCATCCCCTTTATCCATACCGGTTGGTCCTTCCCTGCATAAAGCGCCTGGGCGATCAGATCGTCGGGCGTGTCGCGGAAGCACTCTTCGGAAAAGCCCATACGCTGCGCCAGCTCCGAAAAGAGCGATACATTCGAGCGCGCCTCACCCAACGGCTCAATGGCCTGGTTCGAAAGCTGGACATAGTAGTGCCCATAGGCGCCTTGTACGTCCTTGTGCTCCAGGAACGTGGTCGCCGGAAGCAGGATGTCCGCGTAATCCGCCGTATCGGTGAAGAACTGTTCGTGGACCACAGTGAAAAGATCCGCGCGCGCCATGCCGCACAATACCTGCGCCTGATCCGGCGCAATCGCGGCAGGGTTCGAGTTGTAGACGAACATGGCATGCACGCGCGGGGAATCGAGCTCCATCAGCGCCTGTCCAAGCAGTGACATGTTGACCACGCGCGCCGCGCGCTTCAGCGGGCTGGCGAGCATCAGATCGGGACGCTCCAGCGCCTGTTTATCCCACGGGAACGCGCCACTGGTGGAGAGCTGCAACCCTCCGCCTCGCTGCTTCCATGCTCCGATGAGCGCCGGCAGCATGGCCACCGCTCGCGCCGCCGCTCCGCCATTCTCTGAGCGCTGAATGCCGTAGTTCATCCGAATCACGGCCGGGCAGGTCGTCGCATATTCGCGAGCCAGCCGCTCAATGTCTGCCGCGGCTATGCCTGTCCAGCCGGCAGCGCGCTCCGGCGTGTACTCCGCAGCGCGCTGCTTCAGCTGCTCGAAGCCATGCGTGTGCGCCGCGACATACTCGTGATCGTAGAGCGAGTCGCGGATAAGAATCTGCATCAGGCCAAGAGCGAGAGCTACATCTGTTCCGGGATGGATCGGGATATGCCAGTCGGCCACCCGCGCTGTTCTCGTCGCGTAGGGGTCGATCACCACCAGCTTCGCGCCCTTGCGCCGCGCTTCATCGATCATCGGCCACAGGTGAACGCTGTTGCCGTGGATATTTGCGCCCCAGGCAATGATGTAGCGCGCCTCGCGAAAGTCCTCGGTGTCTGTGCCCAGCTTGCGCCCGTAGACAGAAACTAAGGCGTCTCCGCCGGCCGACGAGCAAATGGTCCGGTCGAGTTGTGAGGCCCCCAGTCGATGAAAGAAGCGCCGATCCATCGATCCGTACCCCAGAACACCGATGGTTCCCGCGTAGGAATAGGGCAGGATTGATTCCGGACCGTGCTCGTCGCTGATTTCCTGGAGGCGCACAGCGATGGTGTCCAGCACCTCGTCCCAGCCGATGCGCTCGAAAGCTTCCGTCTCGCGGCCCTGTGCCAGCGGGCCTTTCTCCACACCCGCGCGCCGCCGCATGGGATAGAGCAGACGATCCGGCGAATACACTCGGTCGAGATACTTCGCGACCTTGCCGCAGAGAAATCCCTGCGTGACCGGGTGATTCGGATCGCCCTGGACCCGCATTGCGCGTCCCGAGTCGTCAATCGTGACCAGCACACCGCAGGAGTCCGGGCAATCGTGCGAGCAGACGGTGTGCACTGTTCTGGGGGACATGCCTCGATTGTATGTCCCTGCGCGCGGCGATGAAAGCGCGTTCTGCCTCGTTGCAACTCCTGTGAAATACTTCGATCCGGAGGAGACTCATGCGATTTCATAAATCGGCGGGGATCGGTTGTGCGATCCTGCTTTTCTGCGCCGCCGCCCTGGCCCAGCCTTCCGATGACAAAACTGCCATCGAGCAGGTGCTCCACGATCAGGAGACCGCCTGGAACCGCGGCGACATCGACGCCTTCATGCACGGCTACAAGGATTCGCCCGACACGACCTTCATCGGCAAGACGCTGCGCCGGGGGTATCGACCGATTCTGGAGAATTACAAGACCAGGTATGCCACCAACGAAGCGATGGGGAAGCTGGATTTTTCTGAACTGACCGTGCGCATGCTGGGCAACAACTATGCCGTGGTCACCGGCAAGTACCATCTGGCGAGAACCGAGGGCGGCGGCGGCGAAGCCAGCGGCATCTTCTCCCTGGTCTTCGAGCGCGAATCCGATGGCTGGCGCATTATCCTCGATCACACCAGTTAAATCGAAGCGGAGGTTTTCTTGAAGGCAACTTTATCGGGATTTGTGTTGTTCGCAGCTGTTGTATCTGCATGGGCTCAGGAGGCGCGGCCGCCCGCTATCCCGCTCATTACCCACAATCCCTACTTCAGTATCTGGTCTACAGCGAGCCAGCTCACCGATCAGCCCACGCGCCACTGGACCGGCGCCGAGCAGCCAGTCACCGGGCTGGTTCGGGTTGACGGTGTGGCCTATCGTTACATGGGCGCCCGTCCCAGCGAAGTCCCCCCCATGCAGCAGGACTCGGTCGAAGTGAAGCCTACGCATACTGTCTACCGCTTCGACGCCTCGGGCGTGAAGCTCGAACTCGCCTTCTTTACCCCAGCCTTCCCGCAGGATCTGGACCTGCTGTCGCGTCCCGTCACCTATCTCACCTGGAACGTCACCAGCACCGACGGCAAAGATCACAAGGTGGAATTGCTGCTTGATGTCGATGGCCGTGTCGCCGTGAACACTGACAATCAGCAGGAGACCTGGGGCCGTTCGCAGGCTGCCGGCCTTACAGTACTCAACATCGGCTCGCGCGATCAGCAGGTGCTCAATCGATCGGGCGATGACCTGCGCATCGATTGGGGGTATTTCCACCTCGCCGTTCCGACCAGCGAACGGGCCAGCCTTGTGGCGTCCTCGCAGGGGATTGGCAATTTTCTCAAGACCGGCGCGCTGCCCGCCTCCGACGATATGGATATGCCGCAGACACCGCGCGACCATGCGGCGCATCTCGCGGTCACATTCCCTATGGATGTGAAGCCGGGACAGGCTGCCAGCCGTCACATCCTCGTCTCCTACACCGAGGAGTACGCGATCGAATATCTCAACCGCAAGCTGCGGCCTTATTGGCAGCGGAATCACGAGACTGTGCAAACCATGCTGGCTCAGGCCGAGGCTGAGTACGCGCCGCTCGAAGCCCGCGGCCGTCAGTACGACGACGAGCTCGCAGCCGATCTCGAACACGCCGGCGGGCCAGGCTACCGCCAGTTGGCAACGCTTGCCTACCGGCAGACTCTCGCCGCACATGGTCTCGTCGCCGATCTGGACGGCAAGCCGATGCTCTTCGCCAAGGAAAATTTCTCGAACGGCGATATCGCCACCGTCGACGTTCTCTATCCCTCGGCTCCGTTCTTTCTCTTCTTCAATCCAGCACTCCTCGAAGCTCAGGTGCGGCCGGTGCTCGGATACGCCAGCCTGCCGCGTTGGAAATTTCCCTTCGCACCGCACGATCTCGGCCGCTACCCGCTCGCCAACGGACAAGAATATGGCGGCGGCGAGCTCACGGAAGAGGACCAGATGCCGGTTGAGGAAAGCGGCAATCTGCTGATTCTCGGCGCGGCGCTGGGGCAGGCCCAAGGCAATTGGCATGTCGCGAAGGAGTTCTGGCCGGAGTTCACGAAATGGGCAATGTATGTCCGCGAAAAGGGTCTCGACCCTGAAAACCAGCTCTGCACAGACGACTTCGCTGGCCACTTAGCGCACAACGCGAACCTCTCCATCAAGGCCATCGAAGGACTCGCCGCATATGCACTGATGGCGCGAGGACTCGGCGAGACTTCTGTCGCCGATGACTACGCCGCGGCAGCGAAGCAGATGGCTCTAAAGTGGGAGGAGATGGCTCGCGATGGCGACCACTACAAACTGGCCTTCGATCGCGCGGGCACGTGGAGCCAGAAGTACAACTTGGTATGGGATCAGCTTCTGTCACTGGATCTTTTTGCTTCGCGAGTGCGTGAGACAGAGATCGCCTTTTACCTCAAGCACCTGAATCTTTACGGATTGCCGCTCGACAACCGCGCCGATTACACCAAGCTCGATTGGGAGTTGTGGACGGCCACCATGGCGAAGAATCCGTCGGACTTTGCTGCGTTCCTCGACCCGATCGTGAAGTGGACCAACGAAACTCCCACCCGCGTGCCGCTCACCGACTGGTATGACACGAAGAACGGCAAACAGATCGGCTTCCAGGCTCGCAGCGTGGTTGGAGGCGTATATGTTAAAGCCCTCGCCGACAAAGAATTAGCTGCGAAGTGGCGCACGAAGGTGGACCATTGAGGGGGCTGTTTGCGGACTTTGGAGTTACGTGGCTCTGGAGGCATCCGAGGATTGCGCAGCGCGGTTTCTTGCTGGCATTCCATCCAGATTTGACCCGGTGTTGCAGCTTCCACTTTCTGGGGGTTTACGGCCGCAGTTCGCGCCTGACCTGCGTGTGATATTCAAAGCAACGACGCGATCTATTACCTGCCACGCCAGGAGGAAATCGTGATGGTCCGTGGGTTCGATGGCTCTCGCGATATCGAAGCCATTGCCGAGGAAGAAGGCTTTGAGCTTTGATCCTTCATTCGGTCAGCAATTGCAATTTGGCATTCACTGGCTTCCCTAACTGTAGCTGTCGAAGTCAACTGGATGACGCGGTGAGGCCGTCCGCGCCGCCATCTACCGGAAGAAGAATCGTGAAGGCAGTACCGTGATCCCGCTCTCCCGTCTTCGTCTCCAGGGTTAGAGTGCCGTTATGCTTGTCGATCAGCCCTCGGCTTACCCAGAGGCCCAGACCGGTCCCAAGTTCCTTCTTGGTAGTGAAGAACGGCTCGAACAGATGGTCAAGGCTCTCCTTCGAGATGCCGGTGCCCTGGTCCGTCACCCGGATCATCACATCCTCCCCCTGTTGCTTCACTGTCACGCGAATTTCCCCGCCCGCATCGCTCGCGTCGATGGCGTTGGCGATCAGATTGGCCACCACCTGGCGAATCTCTCCGGGAACCACGAGGGCCATTACCTTCGCATCGATCTCCGAAGCCGGATGCAGTCCCTTGGCCATGAAATTGCGGCGATACAGATCCAACACCTCCATCGCGATCTCTCCGATGTCGGCGTCTTTTGGTGCTGAGTTCTCCCGGTAGAAGCCCAGCGTCTGGCGGACAATCTGCGCCACACGCTGCATCTCCTCGGCGGCCGTGTCCAGATAACCGCGCGTGTGTTCGTCCAGTACAGGAGCTTGCTGCGCCAGGTAGACGAGGTTGGTAACGGACTCCAGCGGGTTGTTAATCTCATGCGCGACCGTGGCGGCCAGACGGCCTGCCGTCGCCAGTTGCTCGGTGCGCCGCAGCTTCTCCTCCGCCAGCATGAGATCGTGGATATCCAGAAGCACACCCACCCATTCCTGCACTTGGCCCGCTTCGTCTTTCATCGGCACGGCACGCACGGTGCAGTGGCGGTAGGTTTTCGAAGCAGCATGCCACAGCCGTCCGCGGAATTCCTGCTTGTCCTCCGTCCCCTCGATGACCTCGCAGAGCAGCCTGTCCCGGTCGTCGGGATGCAACGCATTCGCCCACCCGTGGTCTCTCAACTCTTCCCAGGTCTGCCCGCAGTATGCGGACCACGCCGGTTGCGGCTCCACGAACTTGCCCTCCGGATCCGAGGTCCACGCAAGCGAAGAGGTCGCGTCGATCAGCGAGCGGAATCTCGATTCGCTCAACTCCAGTTCGCGAAAGAGCTGAGCATTCTCTATGGCCGTCGATGCCCGTGCGGCCAGATCTTCGGCAAAGCTCAAGTCGTCTTCGGTGAACCGGCGTGCGCTCTGGTTGGTGGACAGACGCATCACGCCAATCACGCGATCGCGCGACTTCAGCGGCAGGAGGATGAGCGAGGTCAGGCCCAGCCATCGCAGGAAGGCAAGATGCTCATCATTCTGCGCTGTGCTGACAAGATACTCGTCCGTAACCGAAGTGCGAAGAATCGACTTACCCGTAGCCAACACGTTTCCTGACCCGCTTCCATCCCGAATCTTCTGGTAAAAGCTACTGGAAAGGTCCCGGATCTTCCGCTCTTTTTCCGGATCCACGTGTGCAATCGCCAAAGCGGTGAGCCGCCCGTCTTCATGCATGCTTACCGTACAGCAATCGGCCAGATATGGCACCGCAAGTCGGGCGATTGTCTGGAGGGTCTCTTCATAGTGAAGCGAAGAGGCCAGAATAGCGCTCGCCTCGGCCAGAAACTTCAGCCGCGTTCGTTCCCGCTGCTGGGCCAACTGCAGCTCCGACATATAAAGCGTCGAGGCCGACAAATTCGCCAGCATCCTAGCAAACTGAATCTCGTCCTGCGTGAAGGCATGCCGGTTTCGGCAGTAGAAGGTAACCGAGGCGGCGAGATTGTCTTCAATCCGGAGGGTCACGCAAATCAGGCTGCGAATCTGTTCGGAGTCGTACCATGCCACCCGATCGGCGAGAACTGCGAAGGAGCGAACATCCTCGATCGCACCAACTTCAGGTATCAAAGAGGGGTCCGGAACCGTGAGCTCGCTGCCACCCTTGGTATCGGTGAGTCCGGCGGACGCGAGCATGCGCCAGTTGTAGCCGCCGTCGATGCTGCGCCACACGCCGCAGGCATCGGCGCTGATCAGCTCCTTGGCGCATTCGAGAACACGCCCCAGCATAGTGTCGACATCGGACACGGCAAGCAACGCCGCCGAGGCATCCACAAGAATGCGCAAACTGCGTTCGCTGACCTCACTGTCGTGCTCTTTGGCGGCAATACCGGACAAAATTCTTACCTCTCCCGCGTAGCTGGTAACCCCGGCATGGATGCACCAGTGTATACAACCACCGGCGGATTTGCCTGCTACAAAATCCTGGGAGGACGCTAGCGAAGGGTGAGTGCGGGCACATCAACGGGGGCCTGTGATCCGCATCGAAACCGGCAGGTCCCAGTCATCCCGCTCCCGGCAGAGGTTGAACCTTTTGCCTGGCCTGGTGCGTCTGGGAGGCTCACACGACGGTGAGCGCTCCCTTACGACTGCGCGCTCTGCACCTGCGACGGCGGCGCTGGCTCAGCCGCGGGAGCCTTGGGAACAGCCGGCTTTCTGGGAGCTTCCTTTTTACCTGGAGCGAGAATCGCGTGCAGAGTCGTGCCTTCCATGCGCGGCATGAACTCCACCGAGCCGGCGTCGCCTATGTCCTGAATCAGCCGGTTGATGATCGCATAGCCCAGCTCGCGGTGTGCCATCTGGCGGCCCTTGAAGCGCAGTGACGCCTTCACCTTATCGCCCTCGGTCAAAAAACGCACGGCCTGGTTCTTCTTCGTCTGGTAGTCGTGCTCGTCGACTGTGACCGAGAATTTGACTTCTTTGATGATGATGATCTTTTGCTTCTTCCGGGCAGCGCGCTCGCTCTTGTCTTTTTCGTACAGGAACTTGCCGTAATCCTGAATGCGGCAAACCGGGGGGACCGCGTTCGGCGAAACTTCTACCAGGTCCAGCCCGCGCTCACGGGCAATTTTCAAGGCCTCAAAAGGGGTAAGAATGCCGAGCTGCTCGCCGGCGTCATCGATCACGCGCACTTCCCGTGCACGGATTCTTTCATTGATGCGGATAAATTGCTTGGCCGAACGCTTGTCGATGGGTGTCCTCCGAAATTCGTGGCACTGGCCACGTAGCTACTCAGTATACCGTGGTTCGCTACCATTAGGATGCAAATACCGTCGCCACGCTACGCCGATATCGTCAAGAGCTCGGGGAGCAAACCCACGATTCCCGCTAGCCGAAAATTCCCAACATGGTATTCTGCCTCGTTGCCAGGGTTTAATCTGGCGAGTGCTGCCTTGGGACCGCGCCTGGAGTCTTCGTTCGGTCGCGCTTTGAAAGGGCGGGTTGGGGCGACAAGCGAGTCCGGATCTGTAAAACAGACCAGGGGACCCGTAAAGCGACCAGAAAGACAGGTATTTGCTTATGAAACGGCGCATTTTATTGGTCGACGACGAAGTGGCCATTCTGCTCACCTTGCAGGCTGTGCTTGAGATCAATGGCTTTGAGGTCGAGACCGCCGCTTCGGCGCGCGAAGCCAAATTGAAGATCCGCGCCAACCAGTACCACATGGTCATCACCGACATGCGCATGGAGAGCGACAGCGCCGGACACGACGTCGTGCTTGCGGCCCGGAAGTCGGCCTGTCACCCGGCCGTGGCCCTGCTCACCGCCTTTCCCCTGCCCGGCTCGGAGGACGATGAGCACGACGCTGATGAGGTGTTGGTGAAGCCCATGAACACCAACGATCTACTGCTCCAGATCGAAGCCCTGCTGGTCACGCATGAGGATAAGAAGCGGCTCGGCCAAGGGCGCAGTCCGCAGTTCGCCGCCACGGGGTCAAGGAAGTCCACCACGAAGGCAGCCGGGACGAAGGCGGCCAACGTGAAGAAAGAGCCGGTTGCCAGAAGCGACTCACGCAGAAAGACTGCAAGCACCGAGAAGGCTGCCGCCCGCAGCAAAACTCCTGTTGCCAGAAAGGCGGGCAAGCTGGCGCGCGCTCGTTAGCCCCTTGCGGTATTCGTTACAAACGAACCTTTACACGCTTCGGCTTACCTGTGCAGGCATGCTCCCTTTGTGCTGGAAACACTGGCGGCACAGCACTGGTCGTCCCTGCGTTGGCTTGAAAGGAACGGTGGTCTCGGCGCCGCACTGCGAACAGGTAGTTCGCGTTTCCGGTCGCGAGACGCCTCCGCTCGAAGCGCGCTTTGACTTGCAGTTCTTGCATCGCTTGGGATCGTTCTTGAATTGTTTATCGTGAAAAAAAAGCTGTTCGCCGGCGGTGAAAACAAAATCGCTTCCACAATCCACACATTTCAAAATCTTATCGACGTAGTCCATCCCGCGTCCCTTGCCCCACCGCAACTCGCGTGGTGAATGGCTCCGGCCAACGGCGAGGCCGGTTGTGATCAGACGACCAACGATTACTTTGAATATGAAAAGAGCCCTGGCCGCAATGAAGTGCGGCGAACCTTTGGCTTCAGATGCGAAGCTAAAGCGCTTTCAAGATTGCATCGCCGAGGGGGACTGCGAACCGCGCGCCCTCGTTGTGCAAAGCATACCGGCACCGGATGCGTGGGTCATTCGGTATCGCCGGTATGTGAGTTGACTCCACTGCTTGCTCGTACTGCTGCTATTGCCCTTACCGAGCTAGTCTTGCTCTTTACGAGCCTTCTTACGATTCCGCTTGCGCGCCAGCGCTTCTTTCACGCGGCGCTTTTCACCGGGCTTCAGGTAGAAGGAGTGACGTTTCACTTCTTTGATAATGTCTTCCTGCTGTACCTTACGCTTAAACCGGCGCAACGCATTTTCAAGCGGTTCGCCTTCCTGCACGCGAACCTCTGCCAATGTACGACACCCCCAAACTGACCAAACATGGGCTCATATAGAGTACAGGAACCGACCCCCGAATAGCTAGGGAGGCGCGCATTACCTGGGATGACGGCTCGCATGATGCCATCCGCAAGGTAGGATCCAAGCACGAGAAATTCGCTTGCCCCCGGCGGCGGCCAGGCGCACGATAACCTGCCGCCGTTTCTCGTGGTCAATTTCATCCTTGCCCTCGAAGGCATCTTTCCGAGCCAAGGTTGAAGCCGGAATCGAACTGGCGAGTTAAACACAGGAGGCAATATGTCTCAACTGTTTCTCGCGGAAGTCCGGATCGTGAGCTTCGGCTTCGCACCCAAGGGAGGGGCACTCTGTAATGGGCAACTTCTTCCTATCAATCAGAACCAGGCGCTTTTTTCGTTGCTGGGGACTACGTATGGCGGTGATGGTGTTCGCACCTTTCAGCTTCCAAACCTGCAGGCAAGCATGCCGATCCACGTGGGGAATGGATTTGCTCAGGGGCAGGCCGGGGGCGTTGGTACTGTCGGGTGCTTCCTTCCCCGTAGTGTCGATTCATCGACGGACATAAGAACCAACGAGCCCTGTGACTTGTTGTTCTGGCTCACACTGAAGCGTGAGCCTATCCATGGTTCGAAGGTTTGACGGGAAACCCCGCTAAAGATGACTAAAGTTTCCGGATCAAAATCTTTGGTTTGGCTATTGAGGAGTTTTTGGCAAAAGGCACTGAAGGGAAAATTCGCCGCAACGATGGAAAGCGCAGCTTTTGCAGAAAAAGCCGTCGCGTGGAATTCATCAACAAATCCTCCAGGCTGAGTCATTTGGAGGTACCATACCGGTTTCGTTTGCCAGTGGCGCTTTTTTAGCGAGATTTAATTCGGACGGTGTCGCGCCAAGGATTTGCGTTGACAATGCCCCTCGGCTAGGGGAGACTTGCTCTGTTTCACGAATTCCCTACAAACTGAAGACGCCTTCCCATCGGCAAAGGAAGGTTCTCATGTCGGGAACTGATGTTCTTTCCCAGTCATAGACAAAAATCTCATTGTCTCGACTGTATTTATTGCTGCTATGGTTTTCCCTCTCTGTAGTTTCGCTCCGACTGGGGGCGACAGAGGTGAAGAAATGTGCTCATCACAGGCGATTTACCGCCGCCAGTTTGCCCCCCTCTTTCTTTCGCTGTCCTTCCTTCTGGCATCGATTACGATCAGTCAAAATTCAGCACTCGGACAACAACGCATCTTCTCGCCCGAGCAGCCACAGCAGAGCCACAGATTGAATCTGCGATTCTCCGGGGAACAGCCGCGCCCTCTTGCGATGGTATCGGGCGACTTCGATGAAGACGGCGTGCCCGATCTGGTGATCGGTTACGGCATGGAAAAGGGTGGCTCGATTGCGCTGCTTCGCGGTAATCCCGATGCCATTGCACCGCGAACAGAGGCCAGCTGGCTCGCGGCCGGCAGGCATGAATACATCGATCCCTTCATCCAGCGACCGAAGCGGATATCGACTAAGGCGCCGCCCAACCTGATGCTTTCTGTCGATGTGAACGGCGATGGACATCTCGACCTGGTCTATGCGGCGCGCGGCAGTAGTGCCCTGCACATCTTGTTTGGAACGGGCCAGGGGACATTCTTGCAACAACCGGTTTCGATCGCCCTCCCGGGAGGCATTACTGCGCTGGCGTCATACCGGCCAGGCATGCCGTTGGCTGGCGAAGCCGTGATCGTGGGCTACACGTCCGGGGTAAGCGGCAGAATCGGCATCGTAAGTTATGGTGCAACAGGGCTGACGATGAATGCGTCGTACACGGTCCCCAATGCGCCCACCATGTTAGCGGTCGCGAACCTCGACACCGATTTCATCCCTGACACCGCGATTGTCGCGGGCGGCGAACTTCTTGTCCTGCATGGCAAGAACGCGATCCATGGTGGCGGGCAACTCGAAGTACTGCCTGTGAACGGCGCAGAAGCCGTCACAGCCGGCGAATTCCTTTTCGATCGACACGCGCAGATGCAGCTCTCCGTGGTCACCTCCAGTGGCAGGGTCGTTATTCTCGCGCATCAAGGTTTCGACCCAACCCCTTACACCCCTCAGCAGATTGTAGCGGCACGCCACAGCAAGGTCCCACCCTCGTTGGCGCAACAGGCCGGCAATACCGGAAATGAGCCATGGGTCGAAGTGGAAAGCCACTCCGAGGTGATCCTCCACCCGCACGGCTCGGTAGCGCCAATTCTATTGCGCTCTCGGCAGAGCGGCAGCGGAGGTGATGATCTGGTGGTAGTGGACCCTGCGGGCGAGCAACGAGCGGTGATCAGCCATCCTGCTACTGTTCCTTCGCCTCGGTCCACCCTGTCGTCAAGTTTTGTGCGATCCGGCATGATGCAGCCTGGAGTCGAAGGACTCTCTCCAAGCCATGTCGCGGTCAGCAACCTGTCGTCCGGCGAAGTTGTCGCGGCGATTCCTATGCGAGTGAACGCGGACGGGCGACAGGGAATCGTGACCCTGAACGCGAGCGACCCGTCGCCTGAAATCAGCGTGCCTCGCGCGGGAAATACCTTCTACGTGAACGTATTCACAGACAATGGAGGGAATTCGACCGATGCGCCCAGCGCCAAACGCTGCACGCAGGGCCAACCCATGTCGAACCCTTGCACGCTCCGAGACGCCATTACCTATGTGAATAACGATGCGGCAGACAATATCAACGCGGGGAAATCTGACACCATTATGGTGCCGAATGGTACCTATCAGCTGACGTGGCAGGCGGGAACGCTTGATACCAATGGGAACGCCGTGACTCATCTGGAGATTCTGGGTCCGGTGACTATTATCGGGGGCACAGCAGCGATTATCGACGCTCACCTCAACGATACGGTCTTCACCATTAATCCAGGCTTGCTCGGATATTACAGTACCATCGGGGGCTCCGGTGCCTCCCTCGCCTTCAATACGACGCTCGAGAATCTGACGATTGAGAACGGCAAGAACGCAAACAATCCCATCAACAGCTCGACCGGGCTTTTCAACAATGCCAGCGGGGGCATCAACTGGGATGCCTTTGGCACCGGGAATCTGACCCTCACTAATTGCACCGTCCAGAATAATGAGATCACCTGGGGCGACGGTGGTGGCATCTGGGCTGAAAACTCGGCAGGCGGCGGAAGCGGAACCCTTACCATAAGTGGGGGCAGTGTTTCGAACAACTCGACTTCGGAATCGGGCGGTGGAATCTTCATAGCTTTCCCTGCTTCCGCCCTTACTGTATCCAACACGACGATCACAGGGAATAAGGCCTCCGTCACCGTCAACCCGGGTGATCCTGGAGGCGCAGATGGCAGCGACGCAGGCGGCGGAATCTTTCTTACGGCCCGGTCAGTTTCGGGCACACCGCAAACCACGCTGAGCGGTCTTACGATCAGTTCGAATATAGCCAACGGTGCGGGCGGCGGTATCAATACGGGAACCGGTATCGTGCTCACCACCTCCGTGCTAAGCAGCAACTCCTCCACCTTCGCCACTTCGACGGGGCAGTCGGAAAATGGAGATGAGTATACGGGCGGTGGTTTCTGGAGCAATATCGTATCTCCAGAGGTTGCCCCGACGATCACCAGCACGAATTTTCTGAATAACTCCGCATACTCGGCGGGTGGCGCGATCGCACAGGGGACGGAAACAACCGCCAACGGAAACAGCCTGCAGATCAGTTTGAGCCGAATCTTTGGAAACACATCAACTAACGGCGCAAGCGGTCTGGCCCTTGGCCAGCAAAACGCAACCGGAGCGTTCGGGGGAACCGTTACCGCCCTCAACAATTGGTGGGGATGCAACGCCGGTCCATTGATCAGCGGCGATGGCTGCGACCATGCAACGAACAACCCCATCGGCACTGCATCCGGAACTTTGACTGTCGCTCCGTATGCACAGTTTCTCCTCAGCGCGACTCCTCCAACCACTATTCCGATCGGCAGCAGCATTGGCCTCAACCTCAGCCTGAACACAAATTCCAACAGTCAGTCGATTACGGGTGCATTCCCGGCGGTATCGAATACAAACTATACCTATTCATTCACTGTTTCAGGCGTGACTGCGGATTCGATACCCGCTGGCACATTCAGCACCGGGGGCATCGGTGCCGCGACCCTCACGCCCACGAGTACCGGCTCCGGCACGGTTTCTGCAACGTTCGACAACCAGACGGACTCCGTGCCCTTCACTCTGCCAGCCGTTTCGGCGTCGCTGGCGATCACGTCGACTCCCAGCGCGATTTTCGTGTACGGTCAGCCTTCGTCCTTCACCGTTCAGCTCACGCCCGGCAACGCTACGGGCATCACGACAAGTGACTTCACGGTGACAGTGGATGGCTCGTCTGTCGGGTACGGGTTGACATTAATATCCAATAACAACTATCAGCTCACGGGGCCGTTTAACTCGATACCTCCGGGCGTCAACCATATGCTCAAAGTCAGCTTCGCGGGCACCGCGAGCGTTGCGGCCACCAGTACATCCGTCAACCTGATTGTTTCGCAGGGAGCCGTGACCGTCGGCGATACGATCACGCCTCCAAAGCCTGTGCAAGGACAAGGTGGAACCATCAACGTGACCGCCACCCAGATGGGCACCGGAGCCCAGCCGACAGGGTCGCTGAGTTACGCGTTTGACGGCGGGAGCAGCACCGCAGTTTCGCTGGTCGCCGGGGCGGCAGCCGTATCCATTCCCACGACTATCCCGACCGGCGGCCACATTGTGAAGCTTACCTACAATGGAGATACGAACTACTCCACGGCTACGATCAACGTGTCTTTCAACGTCGACGCGCGATCCCAGACGACGATTGCGGCGATAACCTCAACCACGGCTACGATCAATGTCTTTGGCTTTGGATTCACCGCGCCGAGCGGTCAGCTTGCCTTCACCGACAGCACCCAGGGCAATCCAGTCGCGGCTCCAGTGACGCTCAATACCTCCACGGCCGCAACATCACTGCTGCCTCAGGTGACAACCAGCACCGGCGCAAAGACTCTTCCCGACTGGACAACTCTGGGGGACATCAACGGCGATGGCAAGCAGGATCTCGTCACTTCGCTCTACAACACCGATTCGGTGAGCGTGCAGCTGGGCAATGGGGATGGTACCTTCCAGCCGGCGACGACGACCCTGATTAGTGCGGGCTTCGGTCCCGCGGAGTGCCATCTAGTGAGCCTGCGAGGTAATGGCACGCTGGATTTGATCGTCGGCAGCTTCAATCTGAATGAGATTGCCGTACTGCTTGGAAATGGCAATGGAACTTTCCAGGACCCGGTGTTCTACACCGTCGGTACGGCAACCAATACGCCCACCTCACTCACGACTGGCGATTTCAATCATGACGGCAAACTGGATGTCGCGCTCGCGAATACCGGGAACAATACCGTCAGCATTTTTCTCGGAGATGGGACCGGCGCGCTCACGCCGTTGGGTTCACCGATCAACGTAGGTCGCATCCCCCAGGCCATTCGCGCGGGCGATTTCAACGACGACGGTTACTCAGACCTGGCTGTGGCAAATTACAGCGATGGGACCGTGACCACCCTTCTGAACAATCAGAACGGAACGTTCACCGCAAACACGATCGGAGTCGGTAGCGGCGCCGGTTCGGGGCCGCAAGCGCTGGCTATTGACGGCGCCGGTGCCTCACTGTTGCTGGCCGTCGCGAACTACAAGGACAATACCGTCAGCGTGATGCAAAGTCAGGGCAATGGAAACTTTGGCGCGCAGACCATCATTCCCGTCGGGATGGGGCCGGACGATGTGAACTTCGCCGACTTCAATGGCGACGGTCTTCCGGATCTCGTTGTGTCCAACTACACCAGCGGCAGTGTCAACCTGATGCTCAAGAAACTGGCTGGAGGCTATTCAGTGCTTGGCCCATTCAAAGTAGGAAATAATCCTTACTCCGCCGCGGTTGGCGATCTCGACTTGGACGGCACACCGGACATTGTGGTCTCCAATTGCTTCAGCGACAATACGGGAGTGCTGCTCAGCGGAACCCAGATTTCCGTGCCGTATACCGGACTCTCCTTCACCCCTGGACAGATGCTCAATGCCACTTATACACCGGGCGGCGCCAGTAATCACGGATCGAGTACATCCCCTAACGTCACTGCTCCATAACAGAAAAAGGAGATTCCATCGGAATCATGATAGACAGCAATGAATTGAAGCAGGATGCAAGCAAGAATGTAACACCACAGTCTTCCCCCGAGACTGCAACTTCGCCGGAGACACCGAGTCGTCGTGAACTGATCGAACGTTACGGTAAGTACGCGATTGTGGCCGCTCCGCTTCTTATATTTGTGTCGAAGGCCCGCGCCATTCACAGCAAGCCTTAGCCCGACGGACTGCCGTCTTGCCAGTCGTGCGGGTGCCAATTTTATTTACTGACACCCGCGTGTGCAAGGGATCAGAAGTCATATTCGCAGAGGAAACAGAATCAACCACACCATGGACGTCCCGTATTTCCGCAGCAGACGATAGGGTCGCAAGACGGGCGCGCGGCTGGGACAAATCAGCCGCATGGATCGCCGGTGCCGAGCCGAAAAACCGCTATTATCAGCCTCTAGTCGAGACAGCAGCGGAACTTGTAACTGCTACAGCGCCGAATTACGACTCTTAGCTTGCAGCGTTTCCACCGCTTGTCCCACCCTGAAAATCGTCGCCTCATCGAAGTGCTTCCCGAGAATCTGTATTCCGATCGGCAAACCCGATCGCGACTCGCCGCATGGCACCGAAACTCCGCAGATGCCCGCAAGGTTCGCCGTAACCGTGTAAATGTCCGCGAGATACATGGCCATTGGGTCGTCCGTTTTTTCGCCCAGCTTGAAGGCCGGTGTCGGCGCAGTCGGTGTCAGGATCGCGTCGACTTTGTCGAATGCTGTGAGAAAGTCATCGGTGAGCAAACGCCGCACCTGCTGCGCCTTCTTGTAATACGCGTCGTAGTAGCCCGCGCTCAACACGTAGGTCCCGAGCAGGATGCGCCGCTTCACCTCCGCGCCGAATCCCCCTTCGCGCGAACAGTGATACATCCCGGCCAGTGTTGGTGTATTCGCAGCGCGATACCCATAGCGCACGCCATCGAAGCGCGCCAGGTTGGCGCTCGCCTCGGCCGTCGCGATCACGTAATACGTCGGCACGGCATAGCGTGTATGCGACAATGACACCGGCTTGATCTCGGCTCCCGCCGCCCTCAGTCGCTCGATGGTTGTCTCAACAGCCTCACGCACCTCGGGATCGAGCCCCTCGCCAAAATACTCCGGCGGAACACCCAGCCGCAGCCCGGCAACGCCCTTGTCGATTTCAGCCAGATAATCCGGGACTGGCTCGGCAGACGAAGTCTCGTCCATCGGATCATGCCCCGCAATTACCCCCAGCACTTTCGCCGCACCACGCACCGTCGCCGCAAAGGGCCCGACGCGATCAAGCGACGAAGCAAACGCAATCAGTCCATAGCGAGAGACGCGTCCATACGTGGGCAGAACGCCCACCACACCGCAGAACGACGCCGGTTGCCGGATCGATCCGCCGGTGTCCGTACCTAGCGTGGCCACGGCCATGCCCGCTGCTACGGCAGCCGCCGATCCACCGCTCGAGCCACCCGGGACCCTGTCCGTCGCATGCGGATTCCGCACCGGCCCATACGCGGAGTTTTCGTTCGAGGAACCCATCGCGAACTCATCGCAGTTTAGCTTGCCCAACACAACCGCGCCGGCATCCATCAGTCTGCGCGCCGCTGTCGCGGTGTAGGGCGGCCGGTAGCCTTCGAGAATCTTCGAGCCCGCCGTTGCCGGCTGCCCGTCAATCACCAGCACATCCTTGACACCCATTGGCACGCCCGCAAGAGCGGGCAGAGCCTCTCCCGCCGCGGCCTTCGCGTCGATCTCCCGCGCCCGCGCGAGTGCACCGTCGCGGTCGAGCGACAGAAAGGCGTGAATGGTTGCGTCTTCTTCGTCAATGCGGTCGAAGCAGAGTCTCGCTGTCTCCACAGCCGTCGTCGTCCCGCTCGCAACGCCTTCAGAAAGCTCATCGATTGAGGGAAGCTTTACCTCTGAAATTTTGCTCGTCATGAATTGATCCTGGGTGCCCCGGGGTCCCGCTTCTGGGATCTGGGGATTCAAACCTGTTCGGCCTTGCCAGACCTTAACGCTCAATTACCTTGGGGACTTTGAAGAAGACCCCGTCTGTCTCAGGAGCAGCTGCCATCACGCGTTGTCGATCGAGGGATGGTACAGTCCGATCCTCGCGCAACGCGATCGTCACATCCCCCGCGCCGCGACGCAGCACATCCGAGACCTGCGCCATGGGCGCAACCGCGGCAGTATCCAGCTCATTCAATTGTGCGACATAACCGAGGATGGCATTCAGGTCCCGCTGCATCCGGACCTCTTCCTCTGCCGTCAGCTCCAGATTCGCCAGTTCAGCGACCCGCCGCACATCTTCGGCGGCAACTCTTTCGTTTTCAGACATAGATGGATTGCACTCTCAGCAACATTATATGTCGCCGCGATGAAGATCTATTCCGTGCGCATCGTCTGCAGGGTCTCGCCCAGCGCATCTTGCCACGATGGCAGCGCGACTCCAAATCGAGCGTAAAGCTTTGCATTCGACAGCATCGAATTCTTCGGCCTCTTTGCCGGCGTTGGATATTCGGTGTCCAGAATGCCAACAACGTCAGGCCAGTTCTTTTGCTTAGGAACCGGCACCCGCCGAAAAATCTCCTGCGCAAACCCGTACCAGCTCGTCTCGCCTGCGCAGGTCATGTGATAGATCCCAGACCAGTTTTCATTCGTATCGAGGCCGTCGATCACTGCCCGCGTCGCCCTCGCGAGCGCCGCCGCAGTGGTGGGTGCGCCGATCTGGTCGTTTACTATGCGAAGCTGGTCGCGCTCCCGTCCCAGCCGCAACATGGTGCGCAGAAAGTTGGTTCCGTGCGGACTGTACACCCAGCTGGTACGAAAAATCAGGCAACGCCCGCCGGCTTGGGCAATATTCTGCTCGCCCGCCAGCTTGCTCCGCCCATACTCATTCAGCGGATTCACCGCGTCCTCTTCGACCCATGGCTCATTCTTCGAGCCATCGAAAACATAATCCGTGGAGTAGTGCACCAGCAACGCGTTGATCCTGCGAGCCTCCTCGGCCAGGATTCCGGGAGCCTCGCCATTCACCCGCATTGCCAGCTCCGGCTCGGACTCCGCCCGGTCAACCGCTGTATAAGCAGCCGCGTTCAGCACAAGCGTGGGGTTGACTTCAGCCATCGCCTTCCGAATCGTCTCCGGTGCCGCCAGGTCGCACGACTGCCGCCCGAGAGCCACCACCTCATCCGCGCCGCCCTGAAACGCCTTCTGCAATTCAATTCCCAGCTGCCCCTGCGCGCCGAGAATCAGTACGCGCCGGCCGTCCGTCACGAAAAGATCTCCGCATCCTTGAGCACTTTGCCTTGCTGATCTTTCGCAGACACAATCGCGTCCGCTTCGGAGATCGGCCACGCAATGCCGAGCGCGGGATCATTCCACAAGATGGTTCGCTCGCCGGCAGGCGAGTAATAGTCCGTCACCTTATAGGAGAAACCGGCCTTTTCGCTGAGCACGGCGAAACCATGCCCAAAGCCCGGAGGAATCCACAGCATTTCTCCGCTCTCCCCGGATAGCTCGACGGCCACATGCTTGCCGAAGTGCGGCGAGCTGCGCCGCAGATCGACCGCCACATCGACGACCGTTCCATACGCCACGCGCACCAGCTTACCCTGCGGCTGCACGATCTGATAGTGGATCCCTCGAATCACATCTTTGATCGAGACCGAAAAATTATCCTGCCGCCAGCCCGTCGGCAGCCCAGCCTCCTGCATTTCCCGCTCGTTGTAGGTTTCAAAGAATGCCCCGCGCGAATCGCTGAAGATCTTTGGGGTGAAAAGAAGTACGCCGGGCAGACCGGTTTCGGTGATCTTCATGTATTAGACCGCGCCGCTGGTGAAGTTCGATTCGTCCAGCAATGAAATTAAATATTGACCATAGCCGCTCTTGCGAATGGGTCCCGCCAACGCTTCCAGGTCTTCACCCGAAATATATCCATAGCGATACGCAATCTCTTCCGGACACGCGATCTTCAGCCCCTGCCGCCGCTCGATAGTATGAACGAACATCCCAGCTTCGATCAGCGAGTCATGCGTGCCCGTATCCAGCCACGCCATTCCGCGGCTCATAAGCTCAACCTCAAGCACGCCCCGGCTCAGATATACCTTGTTCACATCGGTAATCTCCAGCTCGCCCCGCGGAGAGGGTTTCAGCGCTGAGGCGATTGCGATCACATCATTGTCGTAGAAATACAGCCCCGTAACCGCAAAGCGTGACTTGGGAACTGCTGGCTTCTCTTCCAGGCTAATCGCGCGGCCCGTTGCATCGAATTCCACCACGCCATACCGCTCCGGGTCCTGCACCTGGTAGGCGAATACCGTTGCGCCAGCGGTCTTCGCCGCCGCCCGCTTCAACTGGCCGGAAAGCGACTGCCCATAGAAGATGTTGTCACCCAAAACCAGCGCGCATGGTTCGTTGCCGACAAATTCCTTACCGATGATGAAGGCCTGTGCCAAGCCATCGGGACTGGGCTGCACGGCATACGTCAATTCGATGCCCCAGCGCCGCCCATCGCCAAGCAGCTCCGCAAATCGCTGCGTGTCCTGTGGTGTTGAGATGATCAGAATGTCCCGAATTCCCGCCAGCATCAACGTGCTCAGCGGATAGTAGATCATCGGTTTGTCATATACCGGCAATAACTGCTTCGAAACGACATGCGTTACGGGATAGAGCCGCGTCCCTGATCCACCCGCCAGAATGATTCCTTTCATCATGCCAGCCGCTCCGAACCGAAACGCTCTGAGTAGTTCAAGTCAATCCACTGCTGGTACGCACCGGACCTCACATCATCCACCCAGGGAAGGTTCTCCAGAAACCATTCCACGGTTTCCCGAATGCCGCTCTCGAATTGCTTCTCCGGGCGCCAGCCGAGTTCACTAGCAATCTTCTCCGCGTTGATGGCATAGCGACGATCATGGCCTGGCCTGTCTTTCACGTAGGTGATCAACTCCCTGCGGCTTCCCAACACCGGATTGGGGCGCAGTTCATCAAGGATGTCGCAAATGGTCGTAACAACGTCGATGTTCTTTCGCTCGCTCGACCCGCCGATATTGTAGGTCTCGCCGATCCGGCCACGCTCCAGAACTTGGCGAATTGCCGCACAGTGATCGCCGACAAAGAGCCAGTCCCGGACATTCAACCCATCTCCATAGACCGGCAGCGGCTTACCCTCCAGAGCATTCAGGATCACAAGAGGGATCAGCTTCTCCGGAAACTGGTAGGGACCATAGTTATTCGAGCAATTCGTAGTGAGAACAGGAAGGCCATACGTATGAAAGTAGGCGCGCACCAGATGATCGGAGGAGGCCTTCGAAGCCGCGTATGGGCTGTTGGGCGTGTAAGGGGTGGTCTCGGTAAAGGCTGGATCATTGAGCCCGAGGGTTCCGTACACTTCATCGGTCGAGACGTGAAGAAAGCGGAACGCCGCCTTATCCTCCCCTGGCAACTCGGCCCAATACTTCTTTGCCTCTTCGAGGAGCGAAAAAGTCCCGACGATATTGGTCTGAATGAAAGCATTCGGTCCGGCAATCGACCGGTCCACGTGGCTTTCAGCCGCAAAGTGGAGAATCGCGCGCGGCTTATGTTTTTCGAGTAACGACGCGACCAGCGCTGCGTCACCGATATCGCCCTTGATAAAGATATGCCGCGGATGGTTCTCAATCGACAAGAGATTCCCGCGGTTGCCCGCATACGTCAGCAGGTCTAGATTCACTACGCTGGCCTTCGTCTTCGCAATCCAATTCAGGACGAAGTTGGAGCCGATAAAACCCGCGCCACCCGTAACCAGTACCGTGTCATTCATGCCAGTCCAATTCTCCGCATCTGGTTCAATTCTCCCCGTTTTGGTAGGCGGGAACCGCCTCAGAGCCGGTTTATCTATCCTACGTGAAGGCTTCACGCCGTTACGATTCCCCGATTGGGGCAGCCATCCCGCCCCCTCAGAACACCCCGTCAGAACACAATGATAAGGACGACGAGGCCAGAACCTGAACAGGTGAACGCCGGCAAACCAACGAAGATGATTCTAGATTTTTCTTTGGAGAATTAAGAACAAGAAGGTCTGTACGCGCCAATTGCGCTCCATATTTTCGGGCAGGCGGAGCTAACCTGCCGCCGATTCCATAGCTGGCTCAGGAACATACTGGTAGTGGTCTCACCCGGCAATGGCGTGGAAAAGCCGCTGATTACGCTGAACGCAAAGCTTCCACCGCGTTCACCCTTGCAGCTCGTGCCGCGGGCACAGCCGATGCGATCACAGCTGCAGCCAGAATCACGACAGCAGACGCAATAAAAGTCAGTGCGCCCGGCAGATGCACCTCTCCGACGTAGCTGCCAATCATGCGCGCGAAAAGGAAGCCAAGCACCAAGCCCGCACCCACTCCGATGCTGGCGATCACCAGACCCTCACTAAGAACATTCGTCAGGATGTTGCGCGGCTGTGCGCCGAGGGCCATACGGATTCCGAACTCGCGCGTGCGCCCGCTCACGGAAAATGCTAGAACGCCCGCCACACCCACCACGGAGATCAACAGTGCTACAGCGGCGAATCCGCCAAACACGACGGCATTCAGGCGGTTGGGCGTTAGAACTTCCGCGCGAATGTCCTGGAGTGTGCTGGCTCTCTCCACAGGCTGGTCTGCTGCCATCTCGTGAATCGTACGGGTAATGGCGGGAACCAGCGTATATGGATCCTGCTTCGTGCGCACGAACAGGCGGCCGTGCCATCCCTCCTGTTCAGTCGGCTGATACACCGTCATGGCCGGCGACGGGATGATATTTTCATCATCGAAATCAGGCACCACGCCGATGATTCGCCGCGGCTCGTAGCTGATGCCGATAAACTTCATCACGCCGTCGGTCCAGCGCATTTCGCGGCCGATCGCTTCCTGGCCGGGAAAGAGCGTCTGCGCAAGGCTCTGGCTTACGATCACCACACGTTCCGAGCCCTCCTTATCCGTGTCCCGGAAATCCCGGCCTTCGAGAAGCGGCATTCCCACCGTGCCGAAGAATCCGGGCGAGATGGACCGGTAGTGAGCGCGCAAATCGTCCTGGCCGTTCTTGCGCGTCGCCCCCTGCACCGCGAAGGCGAAGCTGATGTTCAGCCCCTGCTCATCGCGCCACGGAACGCTGAAGCCTTCGGAGACGTGCTCGACCCCGGGCAGCGTGCTGACCCGGTTCTTCACGTCGCGATAGAAATCACGGACCTGCTCGGGGGTTCGCCCATACGACATCACGGGCAGATTCACGGCCAGCACCCTCGCGGTCTCGAATGGGGGCTGCGTCGACTCGAGTACGTAGAGAGTCCTCATGAGCACGCCGGCTCCGGCGAGCAACAGGAACGAGGCTGTGATCTGCATCACCGCGAAGACGCGAAGACGCCGCGCGCTTCTTCCCGTTACGCGCACTTCATTGCTGGTGAGCCCCAGCCCCCGCGAGGTATCCGCCGCGGGAAGGCGCGGAATAAACGCCAGGAAAACCGCCGCGACCAGCGCCAGCACAATCCCAAACCACACCAGCGTGAAGTCCAGTTTCAGGCCGTCGGCCCGTACGGAGAAACGTGACGCATAGCGACCGAGCACGGCCACCATCGGAGCGGCGACGATCAAAGACGCCAGCACCCCGCTTCCGCAGAGCACAATGCTTTCCGCCAGCAGCGAACGGCGAAGCACCGCGGCGCTTGCTCCCAGAGCCGAGCGCACGGCCAGCTCCGGCTCGCGGCGCACCGTTCGGGCCAGCACAAGATTGGCGACATTCGAGCATGCAATCACGAACAGCAGGCCCGAGGCCGCAAAGAGCACCCACAAAACCGTGTTCGCGCGCGAATTGATCTCGTCGTGCATGCGCGTCACACCGATCTGGAAGCGATCGGCGGGCTTGTACACCTCCGGGTGCGCCTGCACGATTGCGGCGTATGCCGTTTTGAGCTCTGCCCGCGCGGCTTCGAGAGTCGCGCCGGGAGCAAGGCGCGCGAATACCTCCGTCATGCGATGCTCGCGGCCGGTCACCATGGTAGCGGATAGATGATGCGGACTGGTCACAACATTGGCGATAATCTCGGTCGCCACCGGATATGGCACCGATGGCTCGAGCACCCCGACGATGGTTGCAGTTCGCGGGCCTCCATAGCTTTCAAGGCGAACCGACTTTCCAAGCACGCTGGCGTCAGAGTGCAGCGAGGTGCTCCAGAACTTGTAGGTGAGCACAATCGCGCCCGGGGCGTTCGGCCCGTCGTCGGCGGGAGTCAAGAGGCGTCCAATCACCGGACGCAGCCCCATCACCTCGAAGTAATTGCCGTCGACAACCCCGGCGGGGATCTCGCGCGGCGTGCCCAGGCCGACGATGGTGAAGTCGATGGCTGAAATGGTGCCCAAGTCCTTGATGGTCTTCAGACTCTTGCCCAGGTCCTGGATTTCAGGGACAGAAAAAGTCTCGTTAGCGACACCGATCCCGGGAGCGCTTTGGCGCAGGTAAAGTAACCGGTCTTCGTCGCGATTCGTAAGCGGCCGTAGGAGTACGGCGCGGACCACGCTGAAGATTGCCGCGTTGGCGCCGATCCCCAGAGCAAGTGTAAGAGCTACAGTGATCCACAGCGCGCGAACTCGCGACAAAGAGCGAGCCGCAATTTTCAAATCACGCAGGAATGACATGTGGGTCCTCCTCCATATGGTCTTCAGGGCGGCCGGTTGCCCTGCCTTCACTATAACGACGAACGGCCGGACCGGAATTCGACAAATCGTCCAAAAAATCTCCGGTCTTTTTGATTGGTAAGTTCTAACTTACGTTAATATGGGCTTACATAAATGGTTTGTCAAGATAGCTCAATATAAGGTATGTTGATATCAACATATTAGCGCCATGTCAAGAGCCACAATTGTTCCTTTTGAAGCAACCACTCGAGTTCGCGACCGATGCCTCTGTCTCCACGTGCAGCGGGCAGCACGGGCTCTGGCGCGGCGTTTCGACGAGGCATTGCGGCCGCTCGGCCTGACAAACGGCCAGTTCTCTCTGCTGATGTCGCTGAATCGTCCTGAGCCTCCGGATATGGCGTCGGTGGCTTCACTGCTCGCCATGGACCGCACAACCTTGACTGCCGCACTCAAGCCGCTGATGCGCCGCGGCCTTGTCAAAGTCGTCACAAACCCTTCTGACCGGCGTGGCCGACGACTGAAGCTGACACCGCAGGGCAGGACTCTGCTCGCCACGGCTGTGCCAGTCTGGGAGCATACGACCATGGAAGTTGAAGCACTTCTGGACGACGGCGACTCCATTCGTCTCGGGGGCAACCTGCACGCGCTCTCCCAATCGCTGTACTGATCGTGAAGCCTTCCTTGCGCGCCTCCGCGCACAAAGGGTTCATGCGAACTGGCCTTCCGGGGTTTTAGAAACGCTATGTCGCCAGTTCGTAAAAGTGACTTGGGATCATTCCGATCGATCCTTCATTCCGCAAGTGTCGAACCCACCCTTTAGGCAACAACTGAGGTCAGTCCGAATTCCTTAAGATCAGACCTCTGAATTTCTTTGCCGCGCTCCAACCATTGGGCTTAGACTTGTGCTCACCACAGCTCCGGACTAGGTGCTGCGGTTTTCTTCGCCACTTCGCGTACGCCGCCGGAGGGCGCCAATGGAATCTGGGTCCACGACCAGACGCCTGTTTTACCTGGCACTGCTGTGCCTGCTTGCTTTCACCGCACCGCTAGGGCCAGCCTGTGCGCAAGTGAACGGCGATCCTTTGCTCTTACAAAGGAGTGGGATAGCCAGGATTGATCACTGGCTGGACCATGTGCGCACCACGGGCGACGCGGCGAGCACGCGCGACGAGCTGGCGACGGCTCAGCTTGAATTGCAGACCAGCTATGTTCTTTTCCTGCAGCGTCAGGATCCGGCGGGTGCGGTGTGGAGCGCCATCAAGTTGGGCGATATTCAGCGCTACGTGAACCAATGGCCGCAGGCCATATCCGTCTTCCAAAACGCGATCCAGCTTGCCGACCTGGCCAGACGCACGGACTATGGGACAAAAGCCCTTGCCGAGCTGGCACTTTCGGAGATAAGAACGGGTTCAATGGACGCTGCAGCAGATCATGCCCGTGAGGCGGTGCGCCTGGGAGCGGATTGCGGCAACAAGGCCTTCTACTTCGACGCGCTCGCTATTGCCGCTGAATTGGAAACCAAGCGCGGTAACCTGACCGCCGCCGCTGACTACCTTAACCGCGCTTTCGCGATGAAGGATCAGATTGTCGATAAGCAGCAGTTGTACTCGGGCTACTTGGATCGCGGCGATGTCTATGATCAGCAAGCACACGCGTGCGATTACAAGCGGGGCCCCGAGGTTTGTTCTCAGCTGTTGCAGCTCGCGCGCAACGACTACCAGGAGGCTCAAGCGATCGCCCAGGAGCGAGGATATCGCTATCTTGCCGGGCTAATACCGGGTTTTCTGCAGGGGTTGGACGTACTGCAGGCCACGATCCAGGGATCGCAGAAACAGAATCAAAGCCTTGCCGCCATGTCCACGTTCAACCCTAAACAGCCCAAGGACGTTCTGGTAACCGAAGAGTTTGCGCTAGGGGGCTCGACACCTCAGGATCTTGCCCTTGTCGAGACGGCGATCAAGGAAATCAATGACTGGCTGGCACACATGCAGCAACAGGGGTTGACCGTGCGGGATCTCGATCCTAATGACTTTGCCGTTCAGGGTTCGTTGGCGCAAATGAAAGGAGACCTCAACACAGCCCTTGCGAAAGAACTGCAAGCCGTCCAATTGCTGGAGCAGGACAGGAGAAAGCTTCACGACCCGCAGGCACGCAGCAGATTCATGGAAGACAAGATCGGTTACTACTATTCGCCTGCGCTTATTTTGCTGCAGCAGAAGCGCTATCCGGAGGCGTTTGCGCTCTTCGAGGCCTCGCGTTCGCGCGCGATGGCGGACATGCTCGCCAGCCGGCCGCTGAGCCTGGGTACTCCGCAGGAGCGGACACTTTTTTCTGATTTGCAGTCTCAAAGAACAGCCATCGCCGCCCTGCAACAGAAGCTTTTCAATCTGACCGGCAGCACGGATCGGGACCAGAACGGCAAACAGATTGCGGATCTGGAGGCGCAGATTGCCGGACTCGAGGAGAAGTACCGGTTGCTTGAGGCGAGAATTGCCCGCGAAGCACCGAAGCTGAATGAGCTCACGTCGTCCACACCCGTGACGCTTGAAAGCGTGCAGCGCGCGGCCGCCGAAGGACGGTACGACGTTCTCTATTACGTTGTTACGCAGACGAGCGTCATTCTCTGGCACATCGCTGGCACCGATGTCGAGGTCAAGAACGTATTTTTGCCGTCTGCAATACTTGCCGCCAAGGCAGCGAAGTTGCACGACAGCCTTGTCGCGCCCAGGGATTCTTCCGACGCCCGGTTCGATGAAGACATTTCCCGCCAGTTGTACCTGTATCTCATCCAGCCGGTAGCGGCGTTTATCAAGAGCAATCATCTGCTTATCATCGCGCAGGAGGATCTGACGTCGATCCCGTTTCAAGCTCTGCAGAATCCGGCGGATGGAAAGTATGCGGGAGAGAGTTTCGACATCTCTTACGCGCCGAGCGCGACGGTGCTGGCAACGCTCGAGAAAAAGTCCAATCTGAAGAGCGGCCGTCTGCTTGCCGTTGCTGATCCGGAGATTCACGATGCGGGCGAGGAAGTAAAGGCTATCGGCGCCCTCTATCCCGGCCGGTCCAAGGTGACAGCGCAGGAACAGGTTAGCAAGGCGGACGTTCAAGCGTGGGTCGGCGGGTATGACCTCGTCCATCTTTCGGTGCACGGGAAGTTCAACGGCAGCGATCCGTTGCTTTCGTATCTGCAATTCAGACCGGGGCCTTCCGATGATGGCCGCCTGACAGCCGCAGAGATGTTTGGCCTGCCCCTGCGGAAGAACAGCCTGGTCGTGCTGAGTGCGTGCGAGACTGGCCGTGTGCAGGCGACTCACTCGGGCGAACTCCTGGGGATGGTGCGATCGCTACTCTATGCCGGAGCCGGGAGCCTGGTGTTGTCGGACTGGGAAGTAAACGCGGCATCGACGAAGTTGTGGATGGAGACTTTTTATCGTGAGGGACAAACGAGAGGGCCGGCGGAAGCTGCGCGGCTCGCGCTGGTGGCGGTGAAGTCTCGAACTGAGTTTAGCCACCCGTTCTTTTGGGCTCCATTCGTGGTAACGGGGAAATAAATGGACGATCTGTTCAAGAGCCTTACCGAGAAGGTTGGCAACTTCGCCGCCAAGTGGACAGCCTATGCCGCATTCGGCTCCTTCCTGCTTTATCTGATCGGCTACCTGACGCTTCGTTTCCAACTGAGTACGTATGGAGTAGCGACAGACCTGGATTTGTTCGATGAGAGATATCTTTTCGCAGGGTGCCGGTTTTTGGTGTACGTAGTGTCCTCCGTTCCCAATATTCTGATTGTTGCTCTAGTGGTGGCAGCGATTGGCTACGTGCCATGGCGGCTGACGCCATTACCCGTCAGGGAGCGCGTGAGACGGTGGTTCGCCGAGTGGTACGCGAAACCATTGCCCCTGCCTCTGCTGGGAATCGTGTTGGCGGTGCTCTTCATCCAGCTGGCGATGCGGCGATGCTTCGCGTTCGGGAATCTTCTTCTGCAGAAGCAACTGCCGGATGAATGGATCTCCTCTGTGTTGCTCACCAGCGATGGCAAGCTAACGCTCTACTTCAGTGGGCTGATGGCGGGGACGCTGCTTACCGTTTTTATCGCGTGGCAAGCGGTCGCGCGCGGCGACTCCCTGAACGGTGCAGCCAGATTGCTCACTGGAGTGCTGGTGTTTCTGGTTGCGGTAGAGTTTCTGCTGCTTCCGGTCAACTACGGTGTTTTGATCTCGACGCAGCAACTGCCTCAGGTTGCCGAGCTGCCAGGCGACGCGAAATCGCCTGACTATCAGCGAGTCTGGCTGGTGTGGAATAGCAAGGAAACGTTAACGTACTTTCTATATGGACCGCAGGATCGCAGAGTGCTGCTCACCGTTCCCAGAAAGGATGCCCAGGTCAGGATCGTAGCTTATGACGATATCTATTGTGTCCTCTTCAGCGCGGATCATTCCGAGTCGCGTCCGTGCTCAAGGTGAGGGCGGTATGCACAGGGTTGTTCTGGGGTTGAGCCTGGTGCTGATGCTGGTGCCGGGCGGCGCGGCTGCAGGTCAGAACCAGAAGCCGCAGGGGAGTGCTCCTGCGCCCGCAAAGAAGCAGTCGCCTGACTTCATTGACAAGGTGCTGAAAATTCTCGGCATCTCCGATAGTCCGGGCACGTTGAAGGGTCCGGGTGACGAGGTAGTGAGCGGCGAAGTGTGGATGGCTGATCTAGGATCACAAACGACGCACGCTGTCGGTAGCGGCGGACGCTATCGGTCTCCGGTCTTCGTACCGGGAAGCAATGAGATCCTGGCCCTGAGCGGGACCGATCTTATGCGCTTCTCAGCAGGATCGGGAGAGCCGAAGAAGCTATACCCTGTTGCCGCCGTTACCAAGCTCGTCGGATTCAGTGCTGACGACCCGGACAAGGTGCTGATAGTGCAGACCGATGATGCCAGCGGACATCCACGCATTGGTTTGCTCTCTGTGGGTACGGCGAAGGTCACGCCGCTCGCCTACGATCCCACCTCCAGCGCAGACCTGCAAATGATTGAGAACCTCAAAGGCTGGACGCGAACCTACGGCAACAAGCAAGTCTACGTGCGCCGTCAGACAAAACAGGCTCTGTCCGGCGTTGTAGAGTGGAGCGATGTCTTTCTGAAGGCCGATGGGCAGGAGGCGATCGACGTGAGCCAGTGCAATGGTGCAAATTGTGGACAACCATCCTTGTCCGCAGATGGCAGGCTGCTCGTCTTCGTGAAGACCGCACCCGAATAGGTTCTATTTTCTCCTAACGTTTCGTTACACCAGGAATAACGACGCGTAGTTGCAAGGGATTTTTGATGGCGTAAATATCGTAGATGGAGTTATCGAAGGTTATCTCACTTATCCACCAATATAGTTGGATATCTGCTGGTGTGTCTTGGAAGGGCAACTATTGGTGGATGTTGCTCTATTCCGTATTTACGACCTCGTTCTTATAACGCCAACCATCTCCGGATATAGCTCTTCGAATCAAACTTCTTTCCCGTCGACGCGCCCGACATATACCGGATTGTCCCGAAGACAGGCCGGTCGAACCAGGGCCGGTCATGCACTCCGCCTATTGCCCACGCAATTCCGTTGTAGCCATTTGGATCACGCCCATCGAGTTCGTATTTATCATTCAGGATCACCGCCCACTCCCACGCCAGTGCCGGATTCGGCGCCCACTCCAGAATCTTCTTCGCCCAATACATGCGCATGTAATTGTGCATCCATCCGAACTCCACCATCTGCGTCTGCGCAGCATTCCACAGCTCGTCGTAGCTCTTCGCTCGTTCCAAATCTTCGAGGGTGTACACCGGATCGCGCCTGTCGCGCGCGTGTTCCCGCAGTGTCTTCTGCGCCCACTCGGGAGCGCAGTCGATCGAGTCGTAATTCGGAACGTATTTGACGAAATTCACCGATAGCTCACGCCATCCGATGAGTTCGTTGATATAAGCGTCGCGTGCCGCCTGCGAAACCTTGCCTTCGCGCACTGCCTTCTCGACCGCCAGGGCAATCGTCACCGGACTGATGTGGCCGAAATGCAGATAAGGAGACATCTGGCTCGTGCCGTCCAGCTCGGGATGGTTCCTCTCCTTCGCGTAATCCGCCAGCCTGTGCGTCACAAAGTGTTTCAGTCGCTTCAGTGCCGCGTGCGTTCCGCCCGTGAAGGTATCAACGGGTCTAACGGAGCGGTCGAGCTTCTTCCAGCCCGTTGTCACATCGTCAGTCACGTTGAAGCTCTCAAAGTTTGGCGGGCGATGCCATGCTTTCTGTGCCTTTGTTCGCGGCATCGCGACCAGGTACTTGGGCAGCTCGGCATATAGCTTCGGCCGCATGATATGCAACATGTACTGGTGTTTGGGAAAGAGTGACGACGGAACGACAACATCGGCATCGACCGTCCAGAAGGGCAGCGTCAGTCGTTTTGCCAGTACCTTGCGCCAGCGCGCCGGCTCGCGGCAGGGATTCTCATCGCCGACGATTATCGCGGCGCTCACTTCCTCAAGCAGCTTGTCGAGCGAATTGCCCGGAGGCCGCCGCACTACAAATGTGACGTTGCGCTCGGCAAGATCGTCCTCGATATCAGGCAGACCCTGGTTCAGAAAGGCGTAGTGCCGCAGATTCGCATGAGGAACGTTGGAGATCGCGGAGAAAAAGACGATCACCGGCAGGTCAAGCTCATTGCCGATCTCGATGGCTATGTCGAGGGCCGGATTATCGATCCCTCGCATCGCTCGCTGTATCCAGTAGACGACGGATTTGCCTTCTTTCAAAGGCAGGCCCGAACGGCGAACCGTAATGCGTGGGTTATTGGCCAGTTTTGCGAGAAATTCCAGCGTGGATTCCTGTTCCTTTGCGTGCTCTCGCATCAGCGTCCAGTCTCGTCACCATCGTAGATGCAGCGTATCTTCCAGAGGCCTTGTCTCCAATCGACTTTCTGCTCACCAAAGAAAAGAGGCAGCCGAAGCTGCCTCTCGAAAATCGATTTTTGCGCCGGAGGCGCATATGCCTGGACGGCCCGTCCTACCACATTCCCCAGGCGCGGCTGATGTAGTCGGTCATCGACATGGTGATCAGCACAAGAAACGTGAAGAATCCCGCTGCCACCGTCAGCTTGGTCAGCCGCGAACTGTATTTCACATGCATGAAGAACAGGATCACCAGCACCGCCTTGATGCACGCGATTGCCAGCGCAACGACTACATTGAAGGGACCCAGCTCAGCATAGGACGCGGCAACCGTGAGAGCAGTGAAAAACATCAGCGCTCCAAAGATCACCAAGTAGACTATAGGGCTGACAATGTGCTCTGCGTGATGCGTCGGCTCGGTATCGAGTATTTCTTTCTCAGTCAGTTCAGACATCGTTTGCCCTCAAATCCTTTCTACTGCAATCACTGGTGCCGGCTGATCAGATACAGCAGCGGGAACAGGAAGATCCACACAATATCGACGAAGTGCCAATACAAGCCAAAGTTCTCTATCGTCGTCATGTGCCCTTGCGTATACGCCCCGCCCCACGCGCGTATCACCAGGATGATCAGAATCGAGACGCCGATCACCATGTGCAGCGCGTGCATACCGGTCATCGCGAAGTACAGTGAGAAGTAGACCTGCGTCTTCTCGGCCATGTCGCGCGGCAGCGGCTTGTCTTCCGGATAGTTCGGGTCCTCATGCATGAATCCAGCTGCGCTAAAGTTCAGCCCCGGAACGTGGTGCTTCTCCCACTTTTCGTGATACTCGACCGCCTTGATGCCAAGGAAGACGCTGCCCAGCACAATCGTGGCCAGCAGCCAGCCCACCAGCGCCTTGCGCCAGCGCATCTCCGACGAGTAGACGGCCATGGCCATCGTAAAGCTCGAGCAGATAAGCACCGCCGTGTTGGTCGCGCCCAGCACGATCGACAGTTGATGGCTGCCGGCGACAAAAGCCGGGTAGTACCAGTTGCGGTAGATCAGGTAGGCGGTAAACAACCCGCCGAAAAACATGATTTCCGTCAGCAGGAAGAGCCACATGCCGAAGGTCGAGGTCTCCTTTTGCTGCTCCACCGTGGCAAAGTGGTGGCGCAGGTACGGCGGATGCTCTGCGTGCTCCTGCTCGGGATGGGTTGCGATCGCCTGACTATCCAACGGTCTGCACCTCGTGTTTGGTCTTGTTTGCCAGCCACTCGTAGTCGTAGGCCTCGTAGTCGACGACCGGCGTTTCTACGAAGTTTTCGGTCAATGGAGGCGACTGGATCTGCCATTCGAGCCCGGTAGCCTGCCACGGGTTCGCGCCTGCGATCTTGCCATACTTGAGGGACCAGACCAGATACAGCATAGGCAGCAGGTAGCCCACGCCGAGCACCGTCGCGCCCGCCGTCGAAAGCACGTTCAGCACCTGGAATTCTGGAGGATACGCGGCATAGCGCCGCGGCATGCCCAGGTATCCAAGGATGAATTGCGGGAAGAAGGTCAGGTTGAAGCCGATAAAGGTAGTCAACGCCGCCAATTTCGAGAGCCCCTCGGGATACATTCGGCCCGTCATCTTCGGCCACCAGAAGTGGATGCCCGCGAGGAACGCCATCAGCATGCCGCCCACCATCACGAAATGGAAGTGCGCGACGATGAAGTACGTCTCCGTCAGGTGGATGTCCATGCCCATCGAACCCAGGAAAACGCCCGTCAGCCCGCCGATGGTAAACAGACCCATGAAGCCGAAAGCGTAAAGCATCGGCGTCTCGAAGGTGATTGAGCCCTTGTACAGCGTGGCCGCCCAGTTGAAGATCTTGATCGCCGAGGGCACCGCAACCAGCATGGTCAGAAGCGAGAAGACCAGCGCGGAGTAATTCGAAACACCCATGATGAACATGTGGTGCGCCCAGACGAAGAATCCGAAGACGGCGATCGCTACGGAGGAAAACGCCACGGCGGTGTATCCGAAGACCCGCTTGCGAGAGAAGGTGCTGATGACCTCGGAGATGACGCCCATGCCCGGCAGGATCATGATGTACACGGCCGGATGCGAGTAGAACCAGAACAGATGCTGGAAGAGCAGCGGATCGCCGCCCTTGGCCGGATCGAAGACGCCGATTCCCATCACGCGCTCCAGAATGACCAGGACCAGCGTAATCGCGAGCACCGGCGTTCCCAGCACCATCAGGATCGACGCCGCGTAGTGCGACCAGACAAACAGGGGCAGCCGGAACCAGGTCATGCCGGGCGCGCGCATACGGTGAACGGTCACAATGAAGTTAAGCCCGGTAAAGATGGAGCTGAACCCCGCGACAAAAATGGCCAGTCCGGCCGTGATCACGTGAGTGTTTAGATAGTGGGTGCTCAGCGGAGTGGTAAAGGTCCAGCCCGTATCCACGCCGCCCAGGGTGAGCGCTGCCAGCACGAGTATGCCGCCTACGACGTACAGATACCAACTCAGGAGGTTAATCTTCGGAAACGCCAGGTCTTTAGCGCCTACCATGATCGGGATCAGGAAATTTCCAATGGTTGCCGGGACAGAGGGCACCAGAAACAGGAAGACCATGATGATACCGTGCATGGTGAAAAGCTTGTTGTAGGTATCCGCCGCCATCAAATCGGTCGGCGGAGTCAACAACTCGAGACGAATCAGACCCGCCATCGCACCGCCGATGAAAAAGAAGAACGTAATCGAGATCAGGTACAGAATCGCGATGCGCTTGTGATCTCCCGTCAGCAGCCAGCTCTTCAGGCCATATTCTTCGTTGAGATAGGACCGCTTCGGCAAGCTCGCCGTCTGCTGGTCCGGAAGAGTAACGATTGTGCTCATGGCTTCACCATCCCCGGCGTTGCTGGCGCCGTCTGCTGCACCTGGCTCGAAGCCGGGCTTTGCGCCTGGCTTTGTACCTGACTCGTATTCAGCGTTTGCTGAACCCGAGAGTTTGACTTGAGTTGCTTGATGTACTCGACCAGATCGATCAAGCCCTCTTCGCTGATCTGGCCCTGATAGGTCGGCATGATTGGCGCATAGCCCGCGGTGGTGTGCATCGTGGGATTCAAAATCGAATCCCGCAGGAATGCGTCATCAACCATGGCATACGACCCATTGGTAAGCTGCACCCTCGTCGCGTATGCTTCGGCGAGGTTCGGGCCGCGCGCCCCGGCGTTTCCTGAGTGACAGGCATTGCAGCCCATGCTGGCAAAGAGGCGCTCGCCATTCTGCGCCAGCGACATCCCGCTGGTCGAACCCTGCGTCCACGCCTCGTAATCATCCGGTTTCATAACCACAACTTCGCCGATCATTTGCGAATGCAGGGTGCCGCAATACTGCGTGCAGAACAGGTGATACGTGCCCGGCTGCGTAGCAGTAAACCACACCGTCGTGTATCGTCCCGGGATGACCTCCCGCTTCACGCGAAATGCGGGAATCGAATAGCTGTGAAACACATCCTGCGAAATCATGGTCAGCTGGACCGGCCTCCCCATAGGAACGTGCAGTGAATTGATTTCGTGCTGCCCGCCTGGATGCTCGGCCTTCCACATCCACTGTTTGCCGACGATGTAGATATTCATCGCGTTGGCGGGCGGATTGTAGATCCGGAAATACAGCAGCGCGCCCCACACGAAACACACCATGAAAAGTGCCAGCGGAATAATGGTCCAGGTGGCTTCAAGCAGCGTCGAGCCTTCAATCTGCGTAGCCTCCGGATTCCGGTCCTTACGGTAAAGGATCGAGAAGCCGCCCACCAGCGCCATCACGATCACCATCCCCACCAGGGATATCAGAATCAGAAAGAAATAGAGTGCATCCGCATAGGGAGCGATCGCCGACGCTTCGGGCGGAAAGAGCGCGAAGTGCGTGAGCCAATTAACGAGAAATTGCCATAGTACTGGACTGATGAAGTAATGCATCGTTCCCTTTATCCGTTCGCGTTTTTCCCATCTCGCTTCAGGTCACGCCGGAACATGACCGTCATATAGCTGCCCAGACTGAAAACGGTTATCAGCCCGCCTAACTGAACGACGCGAGCGACGACTAAACTGTGCCGGTTCAACTGTGGATCGTAGCGATAGCAGTAAGTCAGGATCGCGTCCACAGGCGTGCCAATCCTGCCCGCTGAGGCATCCACCAGACCCAGCCGCAAATCGTTCGGCGAGTACTCCACGCCGAGGTAGTACTGCGACAGCTTGCCCTGCGGGGTCAGGATCTCGATCGCGCTCGCATGAGCAAACTGGTTCATCATGCCGTCCGGACCAGGCACACGCACGTAGCCGAATCCGACTGCGTTCGCCAGGGCGTTAATCGCCGGCTGCTGGCCCGTCAAAAAATGCCAGCCGCTCGCCGTCTCCGGGCGCCCATAGCGTTTCACATAGAGCGCCTTTTCCCTGGCCGCGATCTCCGGCGTCTCGCTGGGATCGATGCTGACGAAGACCACATCAAAATCCTTGCCGGGCGCGAACTTCACCATCTCCAGCGCGCCCACCAACCCGTCAATCTCCTCGGGGCAGACAATCTTGCACTGGTAGTACACCAGCGACAGGATCACGGGCCGCTCGCCGAAGTAATCGCCCAGCCGGACTGCCTTACCTGTCTCATCGCGGAACTCGCCATCCAGAGGGATCCCGGTGTTCAGCTTCTGGGTAATCGTGACCTTGTTCAGGATCGTCGGCGGATGGTCACTCACCTCGCCCATCCGCTTGTCACCATAGCCTGAAACCTGTCCGCGCGCCGCAGGGACAACGAGGCATGCCAGAGCCAGGCCCGCGCCTGCCGCAGTCATTCGTGCCCGCATTGTCACCAATCTGAACATTCGCTCCATTCTCTACAGTTTAATTATTGTTCGGCTTGGCCGAAGCTTGCTCGGCTGTCGGCCTCGTCGCTCCCGCCTGTTGTTGCTCGAAGCCGGTACGCGCGAACCCATCCGTCAGCGGCACCCGCACCACCGGTGTCGCGTCGCCGGCCATCAGTGGCTGAGAGGAGGCCGCCGTCTGCGCGGCAACTGGCAAACCGCGCTGCGCAATCAATTCCATGGCGCGGTCAATGGGAATCCTCACCTTGCCCTGCGACCGGTCGACCCAGCTGAAGTGTCCCAGCAGCAAATCCTCGCGCGCATGCAGATCAAGCAGATCCTGGTTCCCGTCATCGCGCTGCAAGCGCGGCGTCGGAAAGGTCTGGGTCAGCTGTTGCAGTTGTTGCTGCTCCTGCGCCGGGTTCGATTGCATGTTCTTCAGCTTGCCGGCCTCTGCGGCAGCGTTCGCGTTCCATTTGTTCGGCGGCCCATCGCTCTTGACCAGTGCGTTATTGATGACCTTGCCCATGCCGAAACAGAAAACAAAGAAAACGCCCACGGAAATCAGAAGCGCAATCAGGAAAACCGCGATCCCATGCACGCTGACGTCGGTAACTTCATAGCCTTCCCGGACAGACGCCGGCATATTGTGAGACTCGTGCTCGTTAGGCGTGTGCATGTTCAGGCTCCAAAATCTCCGCCAGGTGCGGATCGTTCGTCGCTATCAGCGGCCGTTGCTTGAGCTGCGTGAAGTAATACGCCAACCAGAAGGCGATCAGGGCCACCGGCACCGCTCCATATTGGAGGATTCCGACGCTGAGGTGCAGATTTCGTGCGGTATCGGGGAAGTTCGGCTCAATGAGCCAGAACATGTCCAGGCAGCGCGCGAAAATCATGATGCAGCAGACCACGGCCAGACGGCTCTTGATGCGTTTGAGATCGGCGGACAGCAGCAGCGAAAACGGAATCAGCCAGTGGAAAATGACGTTCAGCGTTGCGACCACGCCCCAATTCCCGCGTATGCGGTCGAGATACCAGGGAATCTCCTCCGGCGAGTTGCCTGACCAGATAATCAGGAACGCCGCGAAGGCAAGATAGATGTTCAGCATCACAAAAGCAAAGGCAAGCTTGCCCATGTCGTGCTGTTCGGTCGTGCGAAACATAGTCTTGATCGGATCAGCCTGCGACAGCCCGATCAACGTCAGAAGCGACAATGCAAAGACGCCGTATCCCTGCGCGACCAGGAACTGGAAGCCGTAGACAGTCGAGTACCACGTTGGATCGAGCGACATAATCCAGTAGATCGCCACCGCGAAGAGCAACAACGCGTAGAGCAGAACGCCAAACCCGCTGAGGTTCTCGAATTTGGTTCGCCAGTATGTGACGTTCGGCTCAGGGTCGGCATCTCGTTGCAGTGACCACTTGTTCAACAGGTGAACATAGAGTCCCAGAACGGCGAAGACCAGCAACGATACGGTCCAGAAAGTGGTCACGTTGAGGATGGGATGTTTGAAATGGATCGCGTGCGCCTGTTCATTGCTGATCAGGCCGCGCTTCAACGCCGTGGCCCAATCTGCGTATCGCGCCCAGATATAGAGTTTTCCGAACGATGCTCCGAATATTCCCACGGGCAGAAACATCAGGAAGACCAGCGGCCAGGTGCGCGTCATTGCTTCCAGTGGCCGGCGGATGATCAGACCCCACTTGCCGCCGGAAAGATACTGCACCATCAATAACACCATGGCGCCAAAGGTGAAATTGAAGCACATCATGTAGCCGTGCAACCAGGCGCGCAGAAAATGGTTCCACCCACCCAAAAAGCCGAGGATGATTGCGATGACCGAGAAAACAACGCCCACGATCAGCGCCCGGGTACGCCAGACATCGACAAATGCCGGCGCATTCAGATTGGCGGGCAGCGTTTTCGCGTGATATCCGTTTGCCATGCGTTCTTCCTGCATTCCTTAATTCGAGACCGGCGGCTTGGCCGCTTCGCCGCTGCTCGGGTTTGTCGTTGCTGAGTTCTTCGGGGCTGAATTCTTCGGGCTCTGAACCGTCGCGTGCGGAGCGGTCAAGTCTTTCGCCGGAGCTCCGGCCAGGATTCCTGTCGACGGCTTAGCCTCAACATAGGTAGAGGCCGCCAACGGCCAGGGACCGGCAAAACTCGTCGGCAGCCCTTGCTGCTGCGCGACGTCGGACAGGGTTTCGATCTGCGCGCCGTGAGGCACATCCGATTCCTTCGCATTCTGACTTAATTGCAGTGCGCGGATATACGCGGCCACGGCCCATCTGTCCGCCGGAGGAAGCTGCGTCGCGTAATCAGGCATCGCCCCATAGCCGTTGGTCATCACGACAAAGTAGTGGCTGAGCGGTTCCGCCAGGCGCTTGGCGTCGTGGAAATTCCCCGCCGGCTTATAGCCCCGCTCGACGATCATGCCCAGCCCGTTTCCCACGCGGGAATGGCAGGGCGTGCAGTAGACGTTGAAGCGCTCCTGCCCGCGCTCCAGCACCGGCAGTGTCGCCGCGAAGGGCAGCGCGTCCTGTTCCTTGCCATTCACCAGGCCGGTATAGAAAAATTCATTCTCGCGCAGTTGCCCGCGCGCCACTGTGTGTTCCACCTGCGGACGTGCCGAGCGCCCGTCAGCGAAGAATTCCGATTGGCGCTGCGGAATCATCTTCGGCTGATCCTGCATATCCTGCCGGCAGCCGGCAGCCAACATCAACGCCGCGGCGCCACAGAGCGAAAGCGCGCGGACGGAATGTGCCCCGATCATTTTGCCGGCCGTCTTCATCGCGTTAATACTCCACCTCCACAATGGAAACCGGCGTCAGGCGCTCCAGGAATGAGCGTGCATCGCCCAGCTCGAACTTCGGATCGTTGGCTTCCAGACACAGAAAAAACTTGTCGCTGGTCGCGCCGTTGCGAAAATTCGGAGCATTGAACAGCGGGTGGTAAACCTTCGGCAGCCCGTTCAGTGCCAGCATGCCAAAACACGCTGAAAGCCCCGCGTACAGAATCGTCCACTCATACGCCGGCACCACGAACGATGGCCATGAGAAGTACGGGCGTCCACCAATATTCAACGGGTAGGCCCATACCGAGATCCAGGTCTCCAGGCTGAACATCGCCACCACGCCCAGCAGGCCGCCGATCAGGCATACCAGCGAAACCTCGTTCTTGTGAAAGCCTATGGCGGCGGCCGCTTCTTCGACGGGATAGGGCGTGTAGCAATCCATCCGGCGATAGCCCGCAGCATAAGCGTTCTCGGCAGCCCGCACCAGTTGGCTGGGCGTATCGAATTCGGCCAGCAGGCCGTATGTTCCTTCACGTACAGGCATTAGTCACCTGCCTCCGGTTGTGGTTCCGCTTCCGCCCGCACCTTTGCCTGCGGCAGCATCATGCGAATCTCCGACATGGGAATCATGGGCAGGAAGCGGACAAAGAGAAAGAATAGAAACGTAAACAGTCCCAGCGTTCCAACAAACGTCGCATAGTCCCACTTGGTGGCGCGGTAGGTGCCCCACGACGAGGGCAGGTAGTCGCGATACAGGCTGGTTACAACAATTACGAAGCGCTCGAACCACATGCCGGTGTTGATGACCAGCGACATGAGGAAGATCAGGATCGGGGTGCGCCGGAACTTTCTGATCCACAGCAGTTGCGGCAGCGCGATGTTGCAGGTAATGAGCACCCAGTATGACCAGCCCATCGGCCCGAACATGCGGTTCCACATCATGAAGTATTCCCAGTGGCTCCCCGAGTACCAGTAGGACATGAAGACTTCGGTGGAATACCCGTAGGCCACGATCAGGCCGGTCGCCAGCATCACCTTGCCCATGTTGTCGATATGCCGGATCGTGATCATGTCTTCCAGGTGATAGAACTTGCGGATGGGAATGGCCAGGGTGATGACCATGGCGAACCCGGAGTAGATCGCGCCCGCGACAAAATAGGGCGGGAAGATCGTCGTGTGCCAACCGGGTAAGAGGGCCACGGCGAAATCGAAGCTGATGACCGTGTGCACCGAGAGCACCAGCGGCGTCGCCAGACCGGCCAGCAGCAGGGAGGCCGACTCATAGCGGACCCAGTGGCGCACCGAACCGCGCCAGCCGAGAGCCAGCCAGCCATAAATGAACTGTCCAACCTTTGACCTGGTGCGATCCCGCATTGTGCCCATATCGGGAATCATGCCCATGTACCAGAAGACGACCGAAATCGTCGCGTAGGTCGAGACCGCGAAGACGTCCCACAGCAATGGCGACCGGAATTGCGGCCACACATTCATTGTGTTGGGGTAGGGAAAGAGCCAGTATCCCAGCCATGGGCGGCCGACGTGGATCAGAGGAAACATGCCGGCGCAGACCACGGCAAAGATGGTCATGGCTTCGGCGAAGCGGTTGATCGAGTTGCGCCACCCCTGCTTGAAGAGCAATAGAATCGCCGAGATCAACGTGCCCGCGTGGCCGATACCGATCCACCACACGAAGTTAATGATGGCAAAGCCCCAGGCCACGGGGATGGTGATGGCCCAGATGCCGACGCCCCTCAGGAAGAGCCAGGTTATCGCGGTCAGCAGCACCCCTACGATTCCACCCGCAAGCACGAAGCCGGCAAACCAGCCGATTGGCGTGTGCGGCGTAAGGACGATGCGCGAAATCTTTTCCGTGACCGACTTGAAGGTATGCCCGGGCGCGATGACCAGCACTTCCCCGGTCACGGGGTCGAGCATGGGGTCATTCACCGGTGCGTCTTTAGTTGCCATCGCTTTAACCTCTTAGCCTCGGACCTCTTATACCCGGCCTACCCACCCTCGACGCCTGCTCTTGGCGCAAAGAGTCGAGAGACCGCTTCTCCCGATTGCAAAAACCTGCCTCAACCGTTTTCCGCTGCGAATTCCCCGCGCGCCGCGGCCAGTTCCTCATTAATGTTCAGCACTTCCGCCATATACGTCGTGCGCGGACGTGTGTTGAGGTCCGCCAGCACGCCATAGGTGCGCTCTTCGCCCTTCAACTTCGCCACTTTGCTTGTGCCGTCGTTAACATTGCCGAAAGCGATCGCCTCCGTCGGGCACGCCTGCTGGCACGCCGTCACAACCTCTCCGTCGCGAATCTTGCGATTCTCCTTGTCCGCCTGGATCTTCGCTGCCGTGATGCGCTGCACGCAGTAACTGCACTTCTCCATCACCCCGCGGCTGCGCACCGTTACGTCCGGGTTGCGCATCAGCTTAAGACTCTCCGTCTCGAAATCGGAGTAGAGCAGGAAGTTGAATCGGCGAACCTTGTAGGGGCAGTTGTTCGAGCAGTAGCGCGTGCCCACACAGCGGTTGTAGACCATCATATTGAGGCCTTCCGGGGTATGCACGGTCGCGCCCACCGGACAGACCAATTCGCACGGGGCGTTTTCGCAGTGCTGGCAGGTCATCGGCTGGAAGTGAGCGCGTGGCGCGGCCAGATCGCCCTCATAATAGGTGTCGACCCGTATCCACTGCATAATGCGCCCCATCGTCACCTGGTGCTTGCCCACGATGGCCAGATTGTTCTCCGCATAACAGGCCACCACGCAGGCACTGCAGCCGATGCAGGAGTTCATATCGATCGACATGCCCCAGGCATTGTGGTCGAAGCGGAAAGACGGGAACATGCTGGTGGTCGGCTCCGGATCGTCCATGCCCGGGCCGGAGTGCGCAAACTCCGGATCCTTCTTGAATTCCTCGAGCGTCGCCCAGCGGATGATTCCGCGGTCGATCGCCTCATTCCCCTCGAGAGAATGCGTCCCGCTACCATCGCCGCCTACCGCCTTCGAACGATGGTCGATATACATGCTCTTGGTAACCGCAAAACCCCATACATCGCCGGTCTTCCTCACCGTCGCGCCGTTCGCGAAGAGCGGCGAGGCAGAAGGACGGATCTGATAGGCGTTGAAACCCACTCCACTGCCCACGCGGCCCGCATTGCGGCGGCCCTGGCCCAGATGCAGCGTGATGCTGCCATCGGCATGACCGGGAACCGCCAACGACGGAGCCAGCACCTTCTTGCCGTTCAGCGTGATCTCGATCACGTCGTGTTGGACTACGCCCAGCTTCTCCAGCGTCGCAAAACTCATCAGCGCCGCATTGTCCCAGGAGAGATTCGTCACCGGGCGAGGCACTTCCTGCAGCCAGCCGACGTTTGCATAGCGTCCGTCGTAGACATTGGAATCGGGCCGGAAGACGATCTCCAGTGAGTCCGCCGGAGCCTGTGCAGCCGGGGCGGGAATCGACGCCCTGCCGCCACTACCTTTCGAAAAGGCCGTATCGGCGATGAAACCGTCGTGCAGCGCCTTGCGCCAGCCGAAATCGGGATCCGTGCCCTTCGATGCGGTCGCGCCCTTCCATGTATCGCGGACCGCTTCATAGGCTGAGACATCGGGATTGTCGAGCAGCGACTGCACGATCTCGTGCGCCGAATGTCCGCCATACAGAGGATCGATCATCGGCTGGATCACGGTAACCGTTCCGTCGTAGGCCCGCGCATCCGACCAGGCCTCGAGATAATGCGTCCCGTTGATATGCCATTGCGAGATCTGTCCGGTTTCGTCGTTATGCAACCCCAGATGCACGACCGTCCGCACCTTGCCCAGCGCATCTTCGAAGGCCAGGTCGGCGGGCGCCGAGTAAACCGGGTTGGCATTCAGTATCACCAGCCAGTCCACTTTGCCGGCATTCATATCCGAGACAAGAGACTTCAGCTCGTCGCCCTGGATTGAGGGCAGCGGATTTACGGTCTCCGTGTACACCACGGTCTTGCCGATATTGCCCAGCGCATCGTTGATTGCCATGGCCGCCAGATGCACGCCCGTCGATTGCTGTTCGCCGGGAATCACTATGCACTTGCCGCCGTTCGCCTTCAGGTCTTTCGCCACCCACGCCAGAAACGCCTGCGCGTCGCTCGACCACGTATATCCCGAGGGCGCGGAGCCTGCGCCTACGGCTGCCGCCAGAGCTGCGGAAAAGGCTGCAATGTCGCTCGCCCGCAACGCCAGGCGATGATCCGCCTTGAGCCCCGTGGTCGTCGTCATGCTTTCGACCGAATACAGCCGGTTCATGCCGTAATCACCTGCGCCGGCACTCTCGAGCTTCCTGCGCTTCGCGTAATCCCTGGCCAGCTGGTGGAAGCCCGGCTGCGCCGCGCCGGAGAGAAAATCCGCATCCAGGGTGACGATCACATCTGCCGCTTCGAGCCGGTACTGCGCATCAGCGTAGTCACCGAAGGCCGCCTTCGAAGCCGCATAGGCCGAGTCGCGATTCACCGGGTCGTATTGCACCCACTTCGCCTTGGGATACGCCCCCTGCGCCTTCTTCCATTGCCCCGCCAGGGTCGGCGAAGTCACCGTGCCGCTCAGGAAATACAGCCCCTCGCCACCCGAGGCCTTCTTGTCGGCGAGCACGCCGCGGAAACTCGCGAGAAACGTCGGCCAGGTGGCGGATTCGCCGCGATGCAGGATATGCTGCGACCGGTCGGGATCATACAAGTCGAGCAGGGTTCCCTGCGTGATCGGGTCCGAAGTGCCCCGGATCACAGGATGCTCGGGATTGCCGTCGATCTTGATCGGCCGATATGCGTCGCTCTTCACCAGAACCGGAATTGCACCGGTAGGGAAGGGGAAGGCCGTGGCAAAATAAACCGGTTTGCCCAGAATCAGGTCTTCCGGAGCTTTGACGTAGGGAAAAATCGGCTCGTCCGGTTGCTTCGTGCATCCTGCGAGGCCGGCCAGGGCCATCGAAGCACCCATCATCTTCATGAAGCCGCGCCGTGAAACCGGATCGATCCATTCCGAGCTGTGCTGGGGAAACTCCTGGCTCAACGCCGCTTCGAACTCCGGCGTCCCGGCCAGCTCGTCGATCGACCGCCAATACCTCTTTCCCGTCTGCCCGGCCAACTTCGCCCGCACCTCGGCAAGCGTCAGCTTTGCGCGACCATTCTCCTCTGCCATGTCCTGTCTTTCTTCGCTCACCCCGTCCATCTCAAGCTCACGGTCCTTCATCGGTGGCATACCTCGCAGCTCGAAAGATCCCGCGGAGACCGGATGTTGTAATGCTGCACCAGGAATTCGCCTAGCGCCTGCTGGCTCGTGAACTTCGTGTAGCTTGCCGGTGGCGGTGAAAGCACGCCGGTCGCCACATCTGTGACCTGCGCATTCACCGCCGGCGTCAAATGCAACGAGGCCAGCTGCGAATCGCCTCCGCCCGCCGGATCGGAGGTTGTGCAACTCACCAATTGCGCCGTGGGCGTGCCCGGCTTTGCATCGGAGGCCGCGCACCACACCGGGCTCCTGGTCGACGCACCCGTCCAAGCCATGTTGTAAATCTCGCTCGTAGGACGTACGTTCGCGGCCGGGTTGCGATGACAGTTCAGGCACCACTCCATCTGCAGCGTGTTTTCCTGATACATGATCGGCATATCATCCACGCGGCCGTGGCAGCTTGAGCACCCCAAGCCCTTGTTCACGTGAATCTCATGACTGAAGTAGACGTAATCGGGAAGGTCGTGAACCTTGGTCCACACAATCGATTCGCCCGTAGCCCAGCTCTGGCGAACCGGCTCGAGCAACGCGGCATTCGTCCAGATCTGCGAATGGCAGTTCATACAGGTCCGCGTGGGCGGAATGCCCGCATAGCCCGACTTCTCGACCGAGGTATGACAGTACTGGCATTGCAGGCCCAGGCCTTGCACGTGATGCTTGTGGCTGAAGGGGATTGGCTGATCGGCCCGCTGCCCCTGTCGCGTAACCCACGGTGACCGTTGCAGTTGATCCAGCGTCACTCCCAGGGCGATCACAATCAGTCCCGTTAAGACCAGGCTCGCGCGGGCCAGTGCGTTCGAGCTGCGGTCAAAAATCTGCGCCATGAATGCGTCCTTGCTCCTCAAGAAACCCATTGGTTGGAGGTCTACCGCGCCGTTTTCGCGCAGCAGTTATCCGGGACGCGAACCCGCCCCGAAACGGCTTTGATTGAAGATTCAATATAGCAGGCCAAAGGGCCGCAGAATCAAGAGCGCGAGCACCATGATGAAAAAATCCGAGCCAATCTTTCACGGGGAGCAATCAGGACTAAAAAGGTCGTAGATGACATTGGCCACATCGTAGCTTTCAGACCTTACGCATTCTCGATCGCAGACCCGCCCTGATTGTGCCTGCGCCGCAGTCGCCTCCACACGAACCAGACCGCCAGCAACAGCAACCCGATCACAATGTATGGCAAGCGGGAAAAAATCCAGATCGCATGACGCAGATGTCTGTCAAACTTCTCTGCCGCGGTCACTTGCTCGGCCGGAATCGTCACCGTCTGACTCCAGTCGAGCGCGATCATCCGTGGGAGAAAGCCTTGCCGAATGCAGCCCTCCAGGCTGTAGATACCGACAAGGTGAGAAAAATGACTGGCGACTATCAGGTCGCGCGAAAATTCCTCCCAGGTCAACGCCGTCAGACCTGCCGCCTTATCGTCGAGCGTCGTTCCCACCGCCAGCGTCTGGGTCTGCGGACCGTAGATCAGGGGAATCCCGCCTCCCGCCGCATGATTAAAGCTGCTGTAAGCCATCAGCACTTCATCGCCACCCCGCACATCCACAATTCCGAATAGCCGCTCGATCAGCGTCGAATGCACCGCGCGCTCCTCGGCTAGAAACGGCATCTGGTAGGTCTGCACCGGATACCCCGCCGCCTGGATTTTCCGGATGAGCATCGAATAAGCCTCGCGCCCCTGCTCCACCTGGCCGTAATCAAAGAAGCGCCTGATCATCAGCCAGAGAAAGCTCCCTTTGTGTCTCCCCACTTTCTTGAGCTGGTCGAAGTTTGGCTCGATATCCAGGCCCACTGCGCCCCACTTGAGACCGTTCTCTCGCGTCCACTGCTCAAACTGCGTGAAGCGCTCCTCCGCCTCTGGTGCGTTGAAGCCATTCAGGTAATGTCCCTGCTCGCGCGACATCACCAGCCAGGCCGTCAGCGGAATCCCCGCCTCATCGAGCTTGCGCACCGCCTGCGCCCGATCCACGCTGAAATCGCTGATCTCGACCGCCAGACCAGCGTGCAATTGCTGCAGTAGCGAAATGACATCGGGATTCGACACCCACGACTCCATGTCGCTCATGCCCTGATCGCAGCAGGCAAAGAAGAGCTGCGGGCGCACTCCCCGTCCCTGAACCTGTATCGATCCGGCCTGCGCGGGCGCGGCCTCGACTCGCCCCATAAAGGCGAGCGCCACCGCAACGAGAACAGATGGAAACACAAAGAAGGATGCAAGGCCCTGAATTCGTTTCAAGTTAAACTCCGCCCCTGCTACAATATCTCGCAAATAAGTATCTTACCTCTAAGGTAAAAAATGGCAAGAGCGAAATCCTCTTCTGAATCCGCGCGTCCCGTGGCCTCCCCGGCTGGCAATCTCGGGCGGGAGCTAAGCACCGCCGTAGTCTTCTTTCATGAAGCCATCGCCGCGCGTTTGGGCATGAGCACCGGCGAGTGGAGATGCTACACCCTCCTCGCCCAACACGGCGCGGTCACAGCCAGCCGTCTGGCCGAACTCTCGGGATTCACCACCGGAGCCATCACAGGCATCGTCGACCGGCTGGAGCGCGCAGGGTGCGTGCGCCGCCGGCCCAACCCGGAAGACCGCCGCAGTGTCATTCTCTACCCGCTGCGGCTTAAGGAAACAGAGCGGCGGACTAGACCCATTTTTGACTCCCTGGGACGCGCCATGAATGCGATCGCAGCGGGCTACAGTTCGAAGGAACTGGCAGCCATCGCAAGCTATCTCACCCAGACCATCCACGCCCTTCACTCAGAAACCAGGAGGCTCAAAAGCCGCAATTAGCTTGCAACCTCTTGCGCCCTCCCCTGAGGGCTTGAGAGCATGGACGCCATGAAACCCCTCCGGCTGAACTTCGCCGCATTCGCGATCATGAGCGCCGTCTTTCCATTCTGTGCGCCTGCCTGGTCACAGAGTTCCCAGGCTTCCAAGACCACGCTGGCCGCCTCGCAGCGCGATGGATCTCACGATTTCGACTTTCTCATCGGCAATTGGAAGGCTCACGTTCGCCGGCTTCCCGACCGTCTCAACGGTTCGAACGCCTGGATCGAATATGACGGCATTTCGAATCATAAGAAGATCCTGGACAGCGATGCTAACTTCGAAGAATTTGACGTCCGGAATGCTGAAAAGAACCTTCGAATCAAAGCTCAGACGCTGCGTCTCTATAACCCCGAGTCGCACCAGTGGAGCATCTATCTTCTGGATGTCGATAGAGGCACTCTGAGTCTTCCGCCGGTTGTTGGCAAGTTCAACGGCAACCGCGGCGAGTTCTACGATCAGGAAGACTGGAAAGGCCGCGCCATCTTTGTTCGCTATGTGTGGTTGAATCTCTCTCCGAAATCGGCGCGAATGGAGCAGTCCTTCTCACCCGACGGCGGAAAGACCTGGGAGGTGAACTGGATCTGCGAGCTGTCCAGGTAGCATCTGGCCCGGAAACCGTGAACGAAGAATTTCGAACCCCACCCTTTGTTGCCGCTCCGCTAATCCCTGAGTTCTCTTCTTCAGGACCCTTTCTGTCCTCAATCCCCTATACCCTAGTCCCTGCACCCTATACCCTTTCTCTCATGAACGGCCGTCTCGCACCCCGCTACGACTCCGCGCTCGCCATCCGCGAGCTCACCGCAGCCGATCCCGTCCTCGGCCGCCTCATCGAGCGCGCAGGTCCATACACGCTTCGCCTCAAGAGTCAGCACTCGCCCTTCGAGGCCTTGCTCGAATCGATCATTTATCAGCAACTCAACGGCAAGGCCGCAGCGGCAATCCTCAAGCGCGTCATCACCTTTTTCGGAGAGCTGCACCCAGCGCCGGAACATATTCTCACCGCGCCAGACGACCGGCTGCGCGGCTGCGGCCTCTCCGCAAACAAGCTCCTCGCCCTTCGCGACCTCGCCGCCAAGACCCTCGACGGAACCGTGCCCACGCTCGTCCAGATCCGCCGCCTGCCCGACGCGGAAATCATCGAACGCCTCACGCAGGTGCGCGGCATCGGCCCATGGACCGTCGAGATGTTATTGATTTTCCGCCTCGGCCGTCCTGACGTGCTGCCCGTCTCCGACTACGGAGTCCGCAAAGGCTTCGCCCTCACCTTTAAGCGCCTGCCGAAATCGAAGCCCTTCGACGCTACCATGCTCGCCAAGCCAGACGAGATGCTTCGCCGGGGAGAACGCTGGCGGCCATGGCGCTCCGCCGCTTCCTGGTACCTGTGGCGCGCCTGCGATTTGGCGGGCAAGGCCTCACCGCCGCCGGATTAACGGACGGTTCTCACACTTAACGGGCGAGCTTGTGTTCCTCTCCACTACTTTGTAGCCAATTCAGGCCAACGCATTAAGCGGCCAATCTCGCGCCGTTGAATAGCCTCAGTCGTGAAAGAGCTACTTCTTTCACCGCCTCAATTACGGGAGGAAGAACCTTATACGGAACTACTTCGCCCGGCTTTTCGGCCAGACTGGCCTCCAGGCTTTCTCTCCAGGCAACTCGCAGTTCTGTGTTGATGTGGACAATGTTGATCCCGGCAGCGATGGCCTTGCGAAAATCTTCGTCGTCGGTTCCCGAACCGCCGTGCAGCGTCAGCGGCACCCCTGTAGCCTTCTTGATCTCAGCGATCCTCTTTATGTCGAGATGCTTCCTAGTCTCTCCCCGAACCATGCTGCCTGACATGCCGTGCATGTTACCCACGGCCGGAGCTAGAATGTCGATCCCGGTCGCCTCGACGAATTGCTTTGCTTCCTCCGGAGTCGTCAGCCCCTTTGACAGATCGATCGTCGTCTCGTGGACTTCGGAGCCGGTCCCGATATCGCCAATCTCTCCCTCTATAAGAATGGAGGGATGAATTGATTTGAGCGAGACGACGGCCTCCTTGGTTTGGCGGACATTCTCCTCCAGGGGCAACGCGGAAAGGTCGAAAACAACCGCATCGAAACCTGCCTTAGCTGTTTCCTCGGCCTTGGCAAGGGAGTGCGTATGATCCGCGTTCAGAAAGATGGGAACACCCGATTCTTCGCGCAGGCTCTTTACCAGAGCCGCAATCTCGTGAACTCCCATAAAGTCGCGCTCGCCTTGGGAAGCGCCCACTATCACTGGAAGGTCAAGCTCACCTGCGGCGGCGACGACCGCCTTCAATAGAGCAAGATCGGAGATATTGAAATGGCCAATAGCCACTCCGTGTTGTTGCGTCTGCTGCAGAACTTCCCGCAGGCTTTGCATAGTGCGCACCTCCTCCAGATTATTGAGTTTTATGACGATTCTTCGCCCCAGCAAACAGACAATACCACCCGGATAGCGAACCGATTATAAATCCAGACAGGGTGCCCACTCTTCGCGTGAAAGGGGCTAAGACCTCTGCACCTCTCGCCTCGCAACATGCGGCCCGGCAAAAAGCCCGGAGGCTTTTCATATCGGCAACAAGAAACCGATTTGCAGGACCGCACCTACGCAACTGACGATGCCATTGCTTACTGTAGCCAGAATTTCTTCCTGATTGGCTAAGGAGTCCTTCTGGTTCTTCAGAATCTCCTTCTGATTTGAGGATCAGTTCCAATGCCTACTGATTCTTCTTGATCGTCTGCTGATTCTCAACGATGTCTACCTGATTTTTGAGGATAATGTTTTGGTTGTTCAGGATCTCGCTGTCGCCGCCCACGTGTTCTCCTAGGTGTTCTTGTGCCATTCGATGTAAGAGGTTGCGCCTCTGGTCCCTGTTCAGGGCCAGTCGATATCGTAATTGAATACTGGGCGCCCGACCGCGACCGAGTACGAGGAAAGTCTGCGCGAAAGCACGATCCAGCCGAAATTCACTTGACGTTGGGTTAAACAGGCCCGAGTCAATCGATTCAATCAAGAAAGTTCAAGATTTTGACATTGACAATGTCGGGCTTTTCAATTGGCACAGAATGGGTTGCGCCAGGGATAATGGATTCGTGACTGCCTGGGATGGCTTTGGCCAGTTGGTCCGTGTGCTCGCGGTTAATTAAATCGTTCTCGCCAGCCATAACGAGAGTCGGAGCCTTGATATGGCCGAGATCGTCGAGCGTGTATTGGGGCTGCGTCCGCCACATCGCAACGACGTTGCGGTAAAGATCGGGCCATTGAGCGGGGTTTGGTGCAAGAAGCCAGTAACGAAGGGCGATGCGCGGCACTGGCTCGACTGAAGGGGTGTATCCCAAACCGTCAGGGTTGTAGTTGGCGCTTATTGCGACCAGCCTTCTGACACGCTCCGGATGACGCATGGCCATGTCAAGCCCAATAATGCCGCCATCGCTCCAACCGACTACGTCCACTCGGTTGATGTTCAAGGATTCAAGAACTTTCACCATGTCATCGGACATTAACGAGTAATTCAACGGACCGTTGGCGCCAGTTGATCGGCCGTGGCCGCGGCTATCCACCGCAATGACGAAATGAGACTTGGCCAACGCCCTGATCTGGAAGCTCATATCCTCGATGTAGCCGACACCGCCGTGCAGTACCAACACCGGCGGTCCGGCGCCAAACGTTTCACAATAGATGCTGACGTCACCGACACGGATATGTTGACCGCCGTGGGCCTTGCCCGAAAAAGCCTTCCAGAGATAGAACTGACCCCATCTGCGCACGGGCTCATCCACTGCATAGATTGTTGTGCACACTATTGCTGCAAGCCCCGCGAGAGTGGCCAGAGCAACGATCATCTTTCTTTTCATTGCAATCACCTATATCACAGGATTTCTCGTTTGCTGATACCACATTCGCCGTATGGCTAATCGGCGGAATCTCCTTATCAGCATCAGCTTTCCGGCACTCTCGGTGCGGAGGCGTAGCGTGTTCACTGGTTTCAACTGGCCATTCAGAGCAATACAAGTCTGATATGGTAAGTTTTTGGGGGGTCTAGGTTATTGATCGGAGGCGCTCAGAATCTGCGCAATTCGCTATTGCGCGTAAGAAAAGGGGCGATGCGAGGGTGCGGATATCGTTGTTTCACGAACCTTGGTGGCTATCGGCTGCGACGGGCGGCCAATTCGAAGAGGCTGTTGTTAAACAGGGAAATGATCTCGTTGGCCGACTTCCTTATGTGATGAAACGACACGGGCCTTTCTATTGTGTGGGGATGCCACCGTTTACACATGTGCTTGGGCCAGCGATCGAAGAGGGCAATGGAAAACCACAAACTCGATTGCAGCGGCGAATTTCGATCACCCGCTCACTGATTGATCAATTGCCACGGCATTCCTATTTTCATCAGCATCTGGATCCGTCACTCGATGACGGACTGGCCGTTGCAGATGGTCTCGCGTTTCAAGAATGCAAATTTGAGGTGACGCATCAGTATAATTTTGAGGTTGATTGCCGTAGAAGTCTGACCGAGCTTTCTGCAGGCTTGCACCTAAAGACGAGGCAGCACATACGCCGAGCAGAGAAAGAATACTCAGTTCGCAGTGTGGATGAAACAAGCTCATGAGATGGGGCTTGTCCTTGATCTCGATGGCGTTTACTCAAGCGGATCGGCCCGATTCTTAAGCAACTTCGGCGGTCACATGAAGACGCGTTTCTTCACTCGCGGGTTCTTTATGGCGCCGTGCAATATATTAAGCGGCAAGTTGCACCCGACGAGAGTCAGTTTTTCACGTAGACATGTCAACGAGAATGAATCCGAGGCGCCGTGACTCGGGGAAGATTCGGTAGCTTCAAAAAATGACCCAAAGCATTTTCGATTCCGTCGCGGCCATCGGTCGCTCACATGTCGAGCCCTTAAGAACCAGTGGCACTGGGTTTCCTCTGTTTTGTTTTCCGGGTGCTGGTGATCGACCTATTAGGTTTCGAGAGTTGACGGCTTTTCTGCCCGACAGCCAACCTGTCTATGCCATTGATCTGGATGCATTATGGGGCATCGAACAGGACTTTACCATCGAACTCCTTGCACGCTTTTATCTTGACCTGATTCGAAAGATTCAAAGAAGCGGGCCTTATTTTTTATGCGGATATTCTTTCGGTGGCCTGGTGGCGTACGAGATGGCGATGCAATTGATCGATGAAGGGGATAGCGTTGGTCTGATCGCCCTGCTGGATACTCCTAATCCTGCTTTGAAATCCAACCTTTCGGTAACCGGCGCGGCGCAGTTTCATAAGGCATACCTGTTCGATCGGCTCAAGAAATACTGCCGTATGCTGCTACAACGCGATTTCAAGCAGATGACGCGCAGCGGGCTCGCTTTCATGTCCACCAATTTTGGATCCTTCTTCCTGCCTGCAATGAGAATCGGGTTTCGGATGGTGAACAGACCCCTGCCGACAGTTTTTGGGGCTCACGATCCCACCACCGTCTTCGCGAAGGCGTGGCGATCCTATGTTCCGAAGCGCTACGCGAAGAGCGTGGCGTTTTTTCGGGTGCAGGACCGCGGCCCAGAGTATGACCACGATCTATCGATGGGATGGGATACATATGTGATGGGCGGCGTTCAAGTTCATATCGTGCCGGGAGGTCATCTCGATATGATGAGCATGCCGGCCGTGCGTGTGGTCGCCGAAAAACTTGCGGCTTATTTAGACAACGGCTCTAATCTGAAAGAATCCGCCGGTACGTTCTGATACCGGGCCTATGAACTTCCGTCCAACCCACGATCGATTCAAAATACCTTCAGAACGGTTCGTGTAAGTAGCGCCAGAGCATAAAATTCCAGGGCTCCACGCTCCCTGCGATATATCGCCTGCATTTGCCGGTGCCCTAAGCGTTCACTCTGCTTCTGTGCTTCGGTGGATGGGGTAATGCATGAGTGAGGGGCTACCAGCTCGGTAGTGGATCGCAGTTCGGTTCAATAACCGTGTGCCGCATTCCCGCATAGCACGAACATGGAAATCGGCATCTTCCATCAGTCGGATTGATGGGTCAAAGCCGCTTAGCCGCGCTACGCATCCACGTCGGGGCACGGACGCACTACAAACGAGAAGCGCCTTGTCAAACAGCATGCGTCCGGTAAATGAGTTGCTCAAGAACCGTGCCATTCCGTTTGAATGAACGCCATCAAGATCAAGGACAAGGCCGATCTCATAACAAGGAGCCTATCTGCGCCAACCAGTGATTCAAGAACGATGAACAACGGCGGCTCTCCAACGGCAAGCGCGGATTTTATCGAACAGGGGCGACCGTTGATCTACTATGGAGTGACGCGACTTGAGTATTCCTCGAAATAAATTGTTATTTCCCGTACCCTTGTGCTTCCGGTTTTAGTCGAACGCCCCCCAACACGAACCTGAATAGCGGTTGCTGAGGACGACTCCATGCATATTGCGCCCCATCTTCATCCATTGGTCGCTCTGCTTGCCTGGATTCCGATTGGCCTCTATTTTTTCTATCGCTATCCGGTCCGGGTTGCCGTGCTGCTTAACTTCATCGCCGGATGGGCTGTGCTGCCAACCGCAAACTTCGTGCCCACAGAGGCTCCGTTTCCATACTGGATTCTGGGTGCGAGCCTTCCAGCTGGATACTTTGTTACCAAGGCGACCATCACTGGACTGACGGGGTTGGCCGGGGTTTTGCTTTTCGATCCGCGCACCATTCGCCGCTTCCACCTCACACCGTGGGATTTCCCGATGATGATGTGGTGCGCCGCTCCCCTGCTTTCGGGAATCGCGAACCCTGGATCTTTGCTGGAGGGATTGCGCGGAGTACTCTATCAGCTTCTCGCCTGGGGCGTCCCTTATCTGCTTGGCCGCCTCTATTTCGCCGACAATGCTTCCTTGCTGCTGGCGGCGAAGGCATTCGTAATGGCCGGGCTGCTTTATGTGCCGATCTGCCTGATCGAACTCTTCACCGGACCGCAGTTCTATGCGCGGGTCTACGGCTATCAGCCATATCGCTGGCTGGGCGCGGCACGCTACATCGGCTTTCGGCCCATTGGCTTTCTCGAGGACGGCAATCAGCTCGGCATCTGGATGGCGGCCGCCACGCTGCTTGCCGCTGCTCTCTGGAGGCACACCCCAGTGCGCCGCCTGCTTGGACTGCCTATCGCCTGGGTTGCGATGACACTCTTCGTGATTACGCTTGTCTGTCAGTCGGCAGGCAGCATCCTCCTGATGCTCTGCCTGTTGCCGTTTATCCTCCTCAGGCGCGCCCAATTCCGGCGCTGGCTTGCGATCGCGCTTGTGCTTGGCGTTCTTGGCTTCGCCGGTCTCCGCCTGGCGAATGTCATCTCGCTGCGATCGTTGGTCGAACGCAGTCAATCCGCGCACGCAGTCGCCCAATTCATCGTGAAGATGGGACGCCAGTCCTTCGGATGGCGTCTGGGACAAGATGAACGCCACGTGAAGACGGCGCTCGCAAGACCCTTTCTCGGCGCAGGACAGTGGAACTGGTGGCAGTATGGGGATAGCCGACCGTGGGGACTCTGGTTACTCGCATTTGGCACGTACGGAATTGTAGGCCTTCTCGCCCTGGAAGCCGTGCAGCTTCTACCCGTCGTTCGCACTGCCTGGTTCCCTTTGGCCCGTGCTAATCAAGCGAAGCTCCATCTGCCGAACATCGAACTGCGTCTCGCTCTCGCCGCTGTCCTCCTGATGGCATCGATCGATAACTTACTGAACAGCGGCATGATCCTTCCCCTGGTGCTGGTTATCGGCGGGATGAGCGCCCCTGCTCCATTGGTCATTCCGGCGTTGAAGAGACACCCCGATAGATAAAAACAGCTGCTGCCCAGATATACTATTTACGTTGCATACCAAAAAATTGAGCTGTCACTTTCCCAATGCAGGACGACTCCTTCGGGTTAGTTCCCCCAAAATATGTAATCGTCAGAGATAAGCATTAGCTCAAATGGATAGGAACTAGCAATCTTGGGATTCACAACAAACTGTATTACAGCCGAAACCATGCCTTCTCGTTCAGCACGGGGGAGAAAGACGCGCATTGCCTATCTTCTCAGCCAATACCCAGCGGTTTCCCATACGTTCTTCTTGAAGGAAATTCTTGGCTTACGTCAAATTGGTTTCGAAATTGAGGCCGCATCGGTCAACCCGCCGGATCGCGCCATTGGCAAACTGCCCCCACGTGAAGCGGAGGAGGCTTACAAAACCTATTATTTAAAACAGACAAGTATTTGGAAATCTATTTATACCTTCATAACTATTACCTTCGTTCGTCCGAGAGTAGTCTTTCGCGGCCTTAAGGCTGCAGTAAGTCTAGGTGGTTGGGATTTACATCGTAAAATTTATGCATTCTTCTACATGATCGAAGCCTTTCTTCTCGGCCACTGGATGCACAAGCGAAGTCTTCATCATCTTCATGTTCATTTCGGAGGACCGGTCTCGACTGTCGCTATGCTGGCTGCCGAGGCGTGGGGATTCGACTATTCCCTCACCATCCATGGACCGGAAGAGTTTTACGAGGTTGACGCCTCTTATCTTGCGCGCAAGATCGAACGGGCAAAGTTTATCTTCTGCATCAGCGATTTCTGCCGCAGCCAGCTCATGAAGTACTGTGATCCTGCCACTTGGGACAAGATGCACATCGTCCGGCTCGGTATTGACACTGAAGAATTCAAGCCCGCCTCTCGAGAAGCGAGTCTCCCACTGCGAATTGTCTGCGTCGGCCGTCTGGTGCCGGCCAAGGGGCAGCATATCCTGCTCCGAGCATTCTCTCATCTGCGCTCGAAGGGCTATGCGCTGCAGCTGACTTTTATCGGAGACGGGCCGGACCGCGCCAGCCTCGAACGCGAGGTTGCTGAACATGCACTATCAGACCACGTTACCTTCTGCGGCGCGCTCAATCACAATCAGACCCGCGAACAAGTAGCCCAAGCCGATATTTTTGCCCTGGCAAGCTTTGCAGAGGGTATTCCCGTTGCCTTGATGGAAGCTATGGCTATGGGCATTCCCTGCGTCAGCTCGATCATCGCCGGTATTCCGGAGCTGATCCGGGACAACATTGACGGCCTCCTGGTCCCAGCCTCTTCGGTAGAGTCCTTCTCCTCCGCGATCGAGTCGCTCGTTCTCAACCGGGATTTGAGACAGCACCTCGGCGCCGCCGCCCGCGCTCGCGTCATCGAACTTTACAATCTGGCTGATAATCTGAAGATACTGGCGTCCACTTTCGAAAAGTGCTTCCTCTCATAGAAGCTGCGGGGTTCATGACCATCCTCGACTCTTCCGTTGACACGTCCGTCGATACCTTCGACGTCTCGATCGTCATTGTGTCCTTCAACACGCGCCAGGTACTACGCGAATGTCTGGAGTCGGTCGAACGCGAATCGGCTGGGCTCAAGGTAGAGGTGCTGGTCGTTGACAACCACTCCGCTGACGGGTCGCCCGAGATGATCAAGAGCGAGTTTCCTCAGGTCCGTCTCTTCCGCAGCGATGTGAACCTTGGATTCGCCTCGGCGAACAATGTCGCGCTCAAGGTTACTCGGGGGCGGTACCCGGTGCTGCTCAATTCCGATGCGTTCCTCCGCTCGGGGGCACTTACTCTCGCTGTGCAGCATATGGATGAGAATCCGTCGGTGGGCCTGGCGGGCGCTCGGCTGGTGGGACGCGACGATGCATGGCAGCCGTCGGCGCGCAGGTTTCCCTCCCTGCTAACTGATTTTCTCGTCATGACGGGACTGGCCGCGAGGTTTCCCCGGTCGCGCTTTTTCGGCAGTTTCGACCGCACTTGGGCCGATCCCCTTATTCCGGCAGAGACCGATTGGGTTCCCGGCGCTTTCTCAATCATTCGCGCCGATGCGATGAAGAAGGCAGGCCTATTCGATCACGACTTCTTCCTCTACTCCGAGGAGGTTGATCTCTGCAGGCGTATTCGCGATGCCGGATACAAGATATGGTACTGGCCCGACATCGTGGTTACGCACATCGGCGGCGAATCGTCGCGCCAGATGAAGTCTCTGGACATGTCCCTCACTGGAGCGCAACTCGTGTTGTGGAGCATTCGGAGTACACTGCTCTACTACCGTAAGCATCATGCTTCGGCTGCTTGGCGCGCAAAGATACTGAGGATCGCTCTTTGCCGGCTCGTCGTGCTGCGCAACAGATTTAGCCGCGATCCCCGACGGCAGGCACGTGCCGCGGAATACCAGAAGCAAATCGAGCTGATCAAGCAGGCCTGGAAAGATACTCACGGCGGCCGTGTTTCGCCGCCGAGACCGTGGTGAGGGGAGAGCAGCGGTATGAAGTCCGGTTTCAAAGGTTGGCTCAGTACTTTTCTCTCGCTTGTGTATGGCTCAACGCGCTATCTGCGGAAGAAATTCACGCGCCTCTGTGCGCACTCGGCGCTCTCAGCCGATCTGGTGGGGACTGTCCCCACGTCGCTGGTGATCGAGGGTCTGGCTTCTATCGAGGGCACGTGCAACATTCACTTTGGGGAGCATGTTCTTCTTTACCCGGGCCTGCACCTTGAAACCCAGGGGAAGGCTCTGATCGACGTTGGCGACGGCGTGGTCATCTCGCGCGGCGTTCATATCGTCGCCATGTCAGGGGTTACCATCGGCGCGGGCAGCTTGATCGGCGAGTATGCGAGCATCCGCGACGCCAATCACCGGCGCAGCGAGAAAAGCAACATTCGCGATTCGGGCCACACGGCAGATCCGATTCTCATTGGAAAGGAAGTGTGGATCGGGCGAGGAGTCGCTGTGCTGGGCGGTGTAACCATCGGCGACGGCGCCACAGTCGGCGCAAACGCTGTAGTCACTCGCGATGTTGCACCTGGTACGACGGTGGCCGGGGTGCCAGCGGTTGTGATCTCGCGGCGCGAGATCACAATTTCTTAATCTTAAGATTTCTAATGGCAATACATGGTCCGCAACCCTGGTTGAAGGGCGCCCCCGCGCGAAAGCGTTGAAGCCCCCGGATACTATAGCAACGGACCGTCCCCAGGTTATTACTTAGAGCCGTGATCAGCCACAGCGACGCTGGCTTGCACCTGAGAATCGACCCATTCATAGGTGCTGCGTAAACCCCGTTCTAGTGGCGCAGAGGGTGCCCAATTAAGCTCTCGTGCGATCAGACCATTATCCGAGTTCCTGCCGCGCACGCCGAGGGGACCAGGAATATGACGGATGCGGAGCTGCTTGCCCGCGATGCTCATTGCCATCTCGGCCAGTCGGTTGATGGTGACCATTTCCTGCGAACCGATGTTGACTGGTCCCTGAAAGTTCGACTCCATCAATCTCCGAACGCCTTCAAGGCACTCATCGATGTAAAGGAAGGAGCGGGTCTGGAGACCATCACCCCAAATTTCAATTTCGCCGTGATCAGAAGCCTCGGCAACTTTCCGACAGATCGCCGCAGGGGCCTTTTCCCGACCGCCGCACCAAGTCCCCTCAGGTCCAAAGATATTGTGGAAGCGGGCGATGTGAACCTCGATACCATAGTTACGCGCGTAGGCGAGATAGAGACGTTCGCTAAAGAGCTTTTCCCAACCGTATTCGCTGTCCGGCGCGGCAGGATAGGCGGACTCTTCGGTGCAGTTTGGATTGTCGGGATCCATCTGATTGCGTTCCGGGTAGATGCAAGCAGAAGAGGAGTAAAAGAAGCGCTTTACGCCGGCTTTGTGGCCCGCCTCAACCGTATTCAGGTTGATCGTTGCCGAATTATGCATCACACATGCATCGTGCTCGCCCGTAAAAATATATCCGGCGCCGCCCATATCGGCTGCAAGTTGATAAACATCATCCATCCCTTCCACGGCCGCCTCAGCCACCTTGGGATCGCTCAGGTCACCAACCACGAATTCATCAGCTGAACTCTGAGAAAATTCAGGGAGCTTCAGATCCACTCCGCGAACCCAGAATCCCTCTTTGCGCAATCGACGAACTAAGTGACTGCCGATGAACCCACCGGCTCCGTTTACAAGAACTCTTTTCATTTGATAAACACCTTTGCGTCCAACTAGAGTTGTCTCGGTGAATGCTCGCGAATATGCAGTCACAGGATAGCTGGATTATAGTTGGGGCTTGCGCACGATCAATCCCTCTTCGGTGTAATGCCCCTCTCGCATTCACTTCCCATCCCTCGCGCTTGAGCATCCCCCTCAACGCGGGTACCCATAATACCCCTGCTGCCGGCCAGCTTTCGCAGCCGAACCGCAGGGCTTCCTGCGGATGGACATGATGTTCGTGACGAAGGCACGCCCGGTCTATCGGAATCAGTCTTGCTACCCGTCCTGCCTAAAATCAAGAGCTTGCTCGAACCACTCTGCCAACTTGCGACGCATGCGAGCTTCAGAGTTTTTGCGCTGATCTCTTGCAGAATGTGGAGATTCAGACCCCGGGTTCGCTGGCCAGACGCTTCAGGTTCGAGTTCTCTTCCCGCAATGTCAGGAATGCGTAAGTCTCTCAGGATTCATGCCCTTGCTGGCTCATGCGCCCGGCCAGGTATGGGCGGGTGAGGACACCAGTTCGATACTTGGAGCCAATACGCCCTGGGGTCCATCAATGGGCCACAACCCTTGACGCCAACACTCGTCGCGAATCCCTCTGCCCAGGTTCACCATAGCTCCGATGGCAGATTTTTGGTACCACCGTTGGGAATTGAGGCTGCTAGGTGATCCCTTCTGAACTGAAAGACATGGCGAGCTCACAACAGAAATAACGTCTGGGTTGAACTGACGAAAGAAGAAATAGGCAGCGTCGATGTATATCTTGCCGCCTTCCGGGTGTCCGGTCTCGCGGTCAATCGTTTTTCGAAGGTACTCAATCAGTCGCGGCATAATCCGCCGGTGTACGGCGTAGCAATGCGCCCAGATAAATGGCCCGGAATAGCGCACCAGGCCCGTCGGAGAAACAGGAAGTTTCTCCAAGACTGAGTGTCCAAGGAAAACTTGATCCCACTCATTTGCCCGCAAATATTCCGCGATCGTCAGTTGCTGCATTTGGAATCTCTTGCTGAAAATCGCATCGTCTTCGAGCACCCAGACGGTATCGAGACCATCGCGGTACGCGCTCTCTATGATTTCGAGATGGCTCAAGAAACTTCCATAGACCCCGCGCGATGTGAATCCGTTCGATGTTTCCGGCATCGGGGGATCCGGTATGCTCACCTTTGAGCACTTAATGTCGATACCAATGCGCGATAACTCTCGTTCAAGTGCCCGAAAACGATCCTCTCGATCTGGTAAATGGATGATCGCCAAACGGTCGAAATAATCAAGAATCCCCATCTGTGTTTACCTTTCCGCAAGTGCAATCACCAAGACCGTGGATGCGACTGAGAGTGGGCCTTTTTGAAAAAACACAGAGGTACCTGGCCCTCGTATCATTGTAGTATTAGTGCACAGAGCCTCAAACTCATTTGGCGCCCAAGCCGCATTTTCGAGGATCTCCGGGAAACGAAACCCGCCCAGAAATAATCCGCCAGGAAAGCGAAGCAGGAAAGAAATCAGGTTATGATTTCCATACACCGAAACAGACAAAGAATCGGAGTCTGCTAGACCATCACACCTATGGCAAGAGCGCCACGTTCCTAAACAAACACAACCTACGGCCCGGGCGCAAGAAACGATTTAGTCCCCTGCGTTGTCGCCCGTGGCTACCGTGACTGCACATACTCCCACTGGATCACCGCAATTGGCCCTATGTACAACGTAGAGGACATGGTAGGAGTCGTCTGGTTGGTCGTGTAGAAAATATTCGCACCGATGCAGCGTCAGACAACGTCAACGTCTGCGAAGAGCGCCAGCCAACGAGAATGTGGGAGCTGCTGTCTGCGATGTCCCGATTGTGTAAGCCGCCGTGGTCACCGGCTGTTGGTTTAGCCTGTAGCTACCGCGATAGTGTTCAGCGTCTCCGTCGAGCCAACCGTAAATCGGGCCGGTGTACTTGGTCTAGAACGTGGTGGGCGGGTATCGTTCGTGGCGTAGTAGATCGTCGCGCCCGAGGTCGCATTGGTGATGATCACTGATACGACCTCGGATAGATCCCAGTTCCGCCACGCTGAACGTCGGCGTCGCCACAACTGCACTAAGGGTTATAGGTCCAGGTGAGAACCTCCTGCGAGGCAGTGTAACCTCCTGTGGCGCCCGTGAACCCGACATAGGCCGTATTGCCGCCTACGGTTGCCGGAATATTGATCGTCCAGCTGCTGGAGAATGAAGCATTGGTGACAGTGTCGGTAATGGTCATCGTCAACGTGGTTCCGTTGTAGACCATATGGACCGCCATGGTGTCGCCGCTGTGAAGGTCGACTCCGGAAGAAGTCATGTCGATCGCCGGAATTCCCGGCGCCGCGCCATCCGTGAATAAGCCAGTCGAGTCGGGGCCCTCGCCACTGTTATTGTACAAATCGAACTTCACCGCCACGCTATTCGGGATGTTGCCATAACCCAGGCCACTTCCCGAGTTCCCCGCGATGCTGGCGTTGTTGTTTTGAATGGCGAACGTGAAGCCGTCCGCCGATGGACTAGTTAACAGGAATGTAAAGTCCGTGGTAAACGACTGCACATTCACTGGGGTGTCATACCACGCCGTTCCTGATTCGTTCGCCACGGGGCCAGTTAACAGGAGGCCTGACCCGCTCAGCTGTGCGCTGCCATTCAGTGCCATCTGTCCGCCGGAGCCGCTGAAGCCGTTCGCGAAGTTGATGGCTGCGGCGGCGATGGTGTAGGTCGCCGTAGCCACCGGGCTATTGGTAAAACCCGGAGCGGCCCCAATTGCCTTAAGGGTCTCTGTCCCGTTGACGGCGATTGCGGTCGTATATTTCGTCGAGGACGTGGTCGGCGTCGTCCCATCGGTCGTGTAGTAGATCGTTTCACCCCGAGTCGACGTCGTGATGGTCACCGTCTGCGCCGTTGTATACGTGCCGGATTTCAGGCTAAAGGTAGGCGTGGGCAGCACCGGAGCAACCGGACCGGGTGCATATGTCCATGTAAGGACACTCTGCGTCGAGGCCAGGCCACCGGTGCCAGCGGTGAATCCGACATAGGCAGTATTGCCGCCCACCGTAGCCGGAATATCGATAGCCCAGCTGGTCGAGAATGTCGCCTGCGTCACCGTATCGGTGATGGTCATCGCCAGGTTGGTGCCATCGTACGTTAACTGCACGGCCATCGTGTCGCCACTGTGTAGATCGACTCCACTGGGAGTCAAATCGATGGCCGGCATCATCGGCGCCGCGCCATCTGTGTATAAGCCAGTCGAGTCCGTGCCCTCGCCGAGGTTATTGTACAAATCGAACTTCACCGCCACGCTGGTTGGAATGTGCTGGTACCCCAAGCCTCCCCCCATATCTCCTAGCGCGGCCGTGCCTTGGTTCTGAATAGCAAAGGTCATCCCATCCGCTGTCGCATTGGACAACTGGAAGGTAAAGTTTGTGGTGAAAGATTGAATATTCACTGGCGTCACAAACCACGCTGTGCTCGCTTGATCTGAGCCGCCGTTGGTCAGCTGGAGGGCAGAGTCATTCAGTTGAGTGCTGCCATTCAGGATCACCTGACCCTGCGAAGCGGCAAAACCTCCGGAGTAATTAATCAGCATTCCTGTCGTCGGGGGCGTTTGGATGGTGTAGGCCGCTGTTGTCACCGGGCTGTTGGTATATCCGCTCAATGCGGCAATCGCATTAATCGTTTCATTCGAAGACACTGTAACTGGCCCCGAGTACGGCGTGGAGGAAGTGGTCGGCACGCTTCCGTCCGTCGTGTAATAGATCGTCTTGGTCGAGATGTCACTGATGGTCACGGTCTGCGATGTGGCATAGCTCCCGGCCACCGGACTGAAGGTCGGCATGGGCACCACTGGATTGATGGTGTAGGCGGCCGTGGCTACCGCGCTGTTGGTGTAGCCGGACTTCACTGCGATCGCCTTCAGCGTCTCGCTGGAAGAAACCGTAATAGCCCCGCTGTACTTGGTGGACGAGGTAGTAGGCGTCGTTCCGTCGGTGGTGTAAAAAATCGTCGCACCGCTGGTGGCATCGCTGATGCTGACCGCCTGCGGAGTGGTGTAGGTTCCGGATGCCACCGAGAAGGTGGGCGTAGCGGCGGTGGACGTGCCGCTGTTCCCAGCCGTGTAGACGAACGAACCGATCAGAAGCGGCACCTGCATAGCCGCATCTCCAGAACCAGCGGTCAGGCCCAGATAAGCAGTGTTGCTGCCGACCATAGATGGGATATTGACGTTCGGCCATGTGTGAGTGAAGCATGCACCGCCTGCGGTCACGTCACAGAGGTTAAGGGTCACCGTGCTTCCATCGTAGGTAATGGTTGCCGAATACGTATGGCCCGTGGTGGTGCTGCATCCATTGCCTAATAGGCACCCGTTGGCGTTGCCGGTGCTCAAAGTTAGCGGGACAGGAGATGTGCTTATCTTGTTCAGTCCCACATAAGGTACTGAGCCACCAAGATCCGGATTGCAGGGGCTTTGACCAGCCGAATAAATTTGAACACTGCTATAAGTGAAATTCCATGCTCCAGCGGTCAGTGAATCTTGTTCGCTCAATTCCAGCGCGAAGATGTTGTTCGTCGATTGACTATTCGTGGCGAATCCCTGATAGAAACCGGCCTCACATCCAGCGCCAGCAGAGAAAGCTCCTCCTGAGCCACCGGAGGCTTGATTGTTCGTATTATTTTGAAGGACGAACGCCAGATTCCATCCATTCGGCACAAAAGTGTAAGTCGCGGTGAACGCCTGCACGTTAACCGGCGCGGTGGAGTTGAGAGCAACGCCCCAGTGAGACGCTCCGACGGGAATCAGGTCCACTGCTGTACCTGACAAACCGGGAGCCGGAGAATTGGGAGCCACAACCTGAAATGCCTGAGTTGCCTGTCCCGGTAGCGCAATACCGCACGGTCCCGTAGAGGCAAAGCCATCGGGACAGTTGATGACCGCCTGTGAGGAATCCGAGGGCGTCGCCGTTAGCACCTGGACCTTCTTTGTAAGCTTCGGAGCAGATTGGGGTGTTCCTGGCGCAGTAGCATGGGATGTCCCTGCCGGAGCAAAATTGCCGAGCGTCTGCGCAACACCTCCAGAGGTCCATCTCAAGAGGGTCATTGAAAATGGCGGCAGGGATAGCCCGCCGCTAACATCAGAGGCACTCAGCGTCTGCGTCGACGGCCGCAATTCCGCTCCGCTCTCGTTGCTATCGGTGATCTCTCTAGGCGCAATCTGCGTCATCTGCACATCGCCCGCAGGCGCATTCCTCCCGGAGAAGGTCAGAGGCAACTCTGCGGTACGGCTCAGGTTGAAGACCACCAGCGAAACCTTGCCCCCTTCGGCAAAGGCAAACGACTGCAGCGCGTGCGCCCGCACCGCTTCCCCGCTTAGCACCTGAGACCATGACGGGTTGGCGCCGGTCTGCACCGTCTGCAGCATCGTGCCGCCAATCACACCGTTGGCCAGAGCCTCAGTCAGAAACTGCGAACTACGGCAATTGCCGGCCTGACTCCCGTCCACGCAATGCAGGCTGTTCTCCGTCAGGAGTGCACCGTTCTGATACCGCACACCCATCGCAATCATTTGCAGCAGATGTTCCGCTTGCGCCAGACCAGCACCCCAAGATTGCGCCAGCTGCTCTGATCCTTCTGCTAGGCTCAGCTGGCTCCGCCCCACATTCACACTTATCCCACGGGCCGCCGCCGAACTGACCCTGGTCAGGCCTGCCACTTCACGAGATACCACGCCTCCAGTGGAATCCGTGGCCTCCGGCCCCGCCAGCAGAGCTCCATACAACTCCACCTGCGATGTGCCTGCACCGGGCCAAGGCAGATCCGCCGCGATGGCCATCGAATCCTGTTCCCGGCTCTGACTTAGCACCGCTGTTGCCCACTCTGCGGAAACCCCGGCCCCGCTCAGCATGAGGTCGAACTTGCTGCCGTCAAACCCTGCCGTCTGCCGCGCCGCGCCATAGTCCGTATTCGCCCGCTCCGCATAGATCCCGGCCTCCATCCGCTCAGATGCCGCTACCCGGCTACCGCTCTCGTTGCCCAACTCTACGTGAATCCTCCCGAAAACCTCCGTCCACGGCTCAGCCTGACCGCCCCCGATGCGCGCCGCACTCCACGCATCAGAACCCGTACCGCTCAGATATTCCACCAGTTCCCGCATCTCCGCTGGCGTTGTCCCGGACGGAATCTGAAGCCATGGATCCGAACCTGCCTCGGCGCACAGCTGCAGAAATTCCCCTAAACCGTACCCACTGCCCGAAACCGACTTAGCGCTCATGGCCGCGCCGGAGACAGAAAACTTGCCTGCCAGCTGCTGGCTCAAATCCGGAAACTCCATCCGGATCGTCCCCGGATGAATCTCCTTCAGCGCACCTACTAGCTCCTCGCGGAATACCACAGGGTTCAAACCCCGCGACTTCGACTGACGCTGAAACGCATCTTCCAACTCCACTCCACTCAGCGTCACTCCGATACGGCTCACCGAGGATTGCTGAATAGCCGAAGAAACCTCAATATTGGTGGACTCGGATTGCGCAAGGCTCCCAGTAGTGCTTGAGAGTACTAACGTGACGAAAAGGAAAAGAAAACGCTGGAAAGCCCAGCTGCTGACACTCGATCTCACGCTCATTAAAAACTCCAAAGAAAACAGGTATGGAAAATCGCCAGAGTGAACGGCACTTGCCAAGGAATCTGCGCTGGCAACGTTGCCGTCATTTTTGCTAAATATTGTGCAGTATGATCCCTGCCTTGGATTAACCTTCCTTAATCAAATTAGGTAATCGGCAGAGAAACGCTCTGGGATGAGCTGAAGGGTAACTGAATTCTGATTCTCGATATTACGATAAGAACATTACTACAGGGTCATCTACATTAAATCCAGAAAAAAATGTGTGGGCTACCTGCTCAGTCGCTAGACGGACATTTCCCAGCGTTCTTTCTAAAAGAAGCTCTTTGATTACAAGAAGTTGGTCGAGATTGAGACCGTGTCCTTGAATCCCCGGATGGGTCTACCCCCAGCCTGCCTGTGCGTAAGCGGGAGGAGGTTGACAGAACCTATTGTCCGAAACAGACGACTATTTGGGAAGCTCTTTTTGTGCTGGTCACTGTTACCTTCGTGTATTCGGAGGAGCTTCCCGCGGTGCAGAGTTCGAGCAAGCCATTGGATCATCCCTGCATGGGCCCTGCTGCTCTTTGCTTTGCCTTCGATTTTTATTGCTTGGTATACACTCACCATATCAAATCCATAAATTTTTGGGTTTTCGATGAGCTTGTCCGAGCAGACTTCAACGTTCGTAGAGTCTACGTTTGAAGCCGAACAACGTTCTCGCCAGTGGGAGCCGTCGGGTGCCCTGGGATGGGTCCTTCTCGCATTTCTTCTCCTGCAATACATTGTCTTCGTCTCCATGACTTATCAGTCAAAGCCCTTTTGGTTAGATGAGGTATTCACATATTACACAGCCAGTGCCAGTTCCGTGGGCAGGGTTATTCAAGTGCAGATGACGTCGCCCGTTGGCCTAGAACCGCCACTTTATGGCATCCTTGCTCACGTATCTCTCGTGGCCTTCCCTCGCCACCATAAGGCCATCCGGATACCGGCGGCGATTGGCTTCCTCGTTCTGATCCTCTGCACGTTCTCTTTCCTGAGACGTCTTGGTGGCGTTAAGCTTGCCGTCATTGCGACGGCGCTTCTCCTCGCGTCACAGAGTCTTTATTACGCGTCGGATGGACGCCCTTACGGCGTAATGCTAGGCATGTGGGGGGCCACTCTCCTGTTCTGGCAGAGCGCCAGACGCAACTTGCGCTGGCCACCGCTGACCGCACTCGCCGTCGCGATCGCGATTGCAATTAACGATCATTACTTCGCGATTCTGATGCCGCTCCCGATCGTAATTGCAGAACTGATTAGTTTTCGACAACGCGGCGCGCATCGAGGGAGAGTTCTATTCGCGGTAGCCATAGGTTATTCATCGGCGGTGTTATGGCTGACGTTTCTAAAGGCAGCCTCGCTGTACGGAAAGAACTACCGCGACAGCTTCCATTTGTACCACCTGACGAATGCTTACAGGTTCATGCTGTTGTGGTTACCAAATTCGAAGTACATCGGTGCCTTTATATCCGCGCTGTTCGGGTTATTTGTTCTCGCTGGTATTTTCCTTCTGGTTCGTCGCGGCGTTTTTAGAGAGTCGGAGCGATCCGCAGAGTGGATGGCTCTTTGTATTTCCTGCCTGATTCCGTTCTTCGGCGCCGCACTCGCATACAAGTCGCATGGAACGCTGGAACCGCGATATGTGCTCTACGCTGTCACTGGTTTTTGCGCACTGGCAGCTGTGGGGATTGGTGCGTTAGTTCAGCGGACGATGGGGTTGTATGTTGCCTTGATCCTTATTCTGGCGGTCGCCTGCGCGCAGGAGGTATCTGTAGTCCAGGAAAACAGGGTGGCCACAAGGAGGGAGGAGCAGCCTTTACCCCAGACATCGCCCGATCAGACAGTTGTCATGGCAGATTACGGTAAGTTTTTGGGGGTAGAGTCGGAGACTGAGCGTTCTTCGCCTCGTCTGGCTTATGTGTATGATCGTAAACAGGAAACAAAGTACTTTCATACCGACTACACTACGCGCACCATCTTGAACGCAGCCGCAATCGCCGCCCTGCCAGTATATGACGCAGACAGTTTTCTCAAGAGCCACTCTGCCTTTGCAGTTGCTGGCTGGCGCGACTACGATTCCTGGTGGTTTCACTCCTGGAGCGATAAAAACCTGAGGATCGACAGTGTCGAGAAAGAAGGTTCCTGGACCATCTATCACGTATCAGTTCTGCCCCCGCGCAGAACTGAGTACGGCTGCGAAGCCGCGTTTGGCTTCGATATGTTTGACCAATGTAGCGCAAGCAGGAAGTTCTAACCTCGCGGGAGGGACCCCTGCAATTGTCCGTTGTGTTCAATTTACTCATTTCGACCGCCACCGCGCCAACTCAAATCCAATGTGCGAGAGATGGACTGCGTTGTCGGACATGTCCCCAGCCCTGCCGAGAATTGAAGGGACCTGTTTGTGGCGAGCAAACGATGCGCCAATCGGCCTCCCCACAGTGCGATCAGGCATGGGGTATCTCTGGAAACGGAGGCCCAATCCGAAAGCATGCCGGATGGCGAATCCTACAGCTAGTGTTCCGATGAAAACCAATGCCACCAGCGGTGCGACGATCTACTACGCCACTAAATGCACCACGCCCACCACGTCCTCGACCAAGTTCACCGGCGCCATTACCGTCATAAACACCATCAACGCCACCACTGTGGTCGCGGAAGTAAGCAAGTAGTCGACGAGGGTGTCCGAAGCCCGGTGAGGGCAAGTTCGAGGGCTGTGTCGAAGAGGTTGATACTGGCCGCGAGCTCAAATTCCGCTCGTTTGAAGACTCCTTGGCTTCCTGCAGAAATGTATTGAGGACATCGGATCAGATGGTAGCTGACGGCGCTCCCATTCATTCCTTACAACTACACGTGAGCCGGACTGACGTTGTTAGCGGATGACCCGGGGATGCGTTGATCCGGAGACTGACAGAACGCTGAAAAGCCTGCTCCTGCAGCTTACTGCCAGTGGATGCCATGAAACGGCAGTCCGAAACCGAGCGCCATACGAAGAGCCAATGCACCGGCCAGCACAACCAGAAAGGCGACTGTCATCAGCGCATCCTGTACGAGCGTCCCCACCTTCTCGCGGTAAGCCGAATACTGCACGACAAAGTAAACTGGCAGGTCGCCAAAAGCCACGGCCGCCACTGCGCCCGGCATGCCGTAATAATGAAATCCCAGCGGAATGAGGGTGAACAGAGAAATACAAAAAACCAGATTTCCGATTGCGTTGTAGTGAGACTTGGAGAGGGCAAGGATGGCAGGCGCCAGTGTGTTGTAAAGAGTTGTATGCCATAATCCGATGGCAAGAATACCAATCATCCACGCCGCCTGATGGTAGCGATAATCGTACACGTGCAGTATTACTTGATCACCCACACAGATGGCGATAATCAGCCCCAGCGCTCCCACAGCAAGGACCGGCAGACGGTATTTCAGCAGGACAGCCCGGTAGTCCCTCCTCGGCTTGCTGGCAAATTTAGCGATAAAGGGATATCCCACACGCGAGGTGAATTGCATGATGATCTGGCGAGGCAGATCCGACAGGGTATAGGCTATTCCATAAATTCCCAGCATCGTTGTCGATGCCAGTTTTCCGAGTATCAAGCGGTCCGACTGGGTGGCCAGAAAGGTCAAGACCGTCCCAACAAGGATCCACTTGCCAAAATGGAGCAGTTCACGCACACACTCCCTGTCGAGGGAGAATCGCAGACGAAGCTCAGGAAGAATGAAATAGCTGGCTGCCACGCGGACCAGCGATGAGACGAGCTGGCCGCCTGCCAAGGCCCACAGTGAAGGCTGAATTAAGGCCCAGACCACGGTCACGACAAACTGAACGATCTGTCCTAGAAGCTCCAGGGAAGAGAGCCTGCCAATTCCCATGTGCCGCGTCAGGCTCAGAACGCTCGGCGAAGTTGCTCCGGAGATTATGGCGCTTAATCCCAAGACAGGGAGCAGCAGGACCATGCGGGGTTCATGGTAGAACCGGGCAACCGGCCATGCGAGGATGATGGTTAAGATCCAGATGCCGGTTCCGCGCAATAACTCGATTGTCTGGGCGGTATGCAGAAAGAGAGGCTCGTCGCCTCTGCGGCTCTGGATAACACTGTCATGTACTCCAATGTGGGAGAAAAAACTGAGACCCACCAGCACAGTTGTGACCAGCGTGATGATTCCGAAGTATTGAGGCGCGAAGAGACGAGTGAGCACGACACTGCTCAGGATGCGCACCGCCAGCGAGATCCCATAAAAAGCAACAACGTAAACCGTCCCTTTGACGGCCTGCTTTTCCAGTCTCCGATGGTGAACGGCCTGCTCTTCCACAGACCGTACATCCTGAACCTCGGCACCGGCAGTCATAGGGCCGCAGCCGTTCCAGGCACAGCACCGAGCTTGCGCGTCGCTGTGTTATTTGCCGCGCCGAGAGTCACCTGGGCGATGTCCGCAGGGGCTGATTGTGATCGATTAATATGTGAAATCAATGGCTTGTGATCTACTTGTCTGGATAATAGCATCGGGCGGCGTGTAACCAAATACCACTACGGTGTCGCTTGGGACGTCTCGACGAAACACGCCTGCTGTAGGTCTTGCGTTTAAGATCAGTGCTTAGACTGGTTGCCGTTCAATCGCGCGCGAAAACGCGATTCGTCGCGATCCTCTATGCTGATCTCGTCAATTTCGGTATCGATCGTCATCTCTGGCCGTTATCGTTGAGTTCACAGCAAACAGTCCGATCCTCATCCCACCGCTATGGGCGGTGCATTCCTATTCCAAAACTGACGCAAATCCTTGAAAGACGAATCAATGCGCTATGCAATGCATTGGCGACGAAGAACTACCAGCGGTAAAACCCATAGCTTTAGACAAGCGATTGATCCAAGTATAGCCGCTGCATTCTGAGACCGCGGCTTGGCTCCCTCAGAAGTTGTACGTCGTGCCCCGGCGGTTCAAACTCCAGTGCATGAACTCTGCGTGATAATAAGAGAGTCATTCTATGCCGCATCGTCGACATGTCTAAATAGTGGTCTCACCGCGTTCTTTGAGTTATTCCCGGGGCACGTTAGAGAGCCTGTTTCGTAACTCTATTTAACCGATTCAACTAAGGCCCATCATCGATTCAGAGCAGGACAAGGAAGAGAACTGCCATCAACAAAGGGATACACCTGGCGCACCATGTGGATATCGGGGTCGCTCACTGGCGAGATTCTGGCCTTCATGCAGGCGGTGAAGCAAAGTGGTGGTGAACACGGTACGCGAGTTTGGGCTACTAGATGCCACGCCGCCCATTGCTTGCTTGGCCGCGTGCTGCCATTTGTGGAATCGACACCCGCTCGTTACGCTCGGAAACTGGCGTTTAAGCGGGGGCTGCAATTGTTAGGGTGCTACCATAAATTTCGTCCCGCGTGAGTCCATATGCGAATCTGTATTGTCGCCGAACACGCCTCGAAGAACTTCGGTGGCGAGGCCATTCTTCCATTCCATTACTTTCGCCTGTTGCGGTCCCTCGGCGTCGAAAGCTGGATGGTTGTCCACGCGAGAACGCAGAACGAATTGTCCGAGCTATTTCCGGATGACTTCGACCGTATTCTGTTTGTCCCGGATCTCTGGATTCACAAGCTTATCAATCATCTGAGCGGCTATCTGCCGAGGCGTTTGTCTATGTCAACTCTAGGGCTCCTGAGTCAGCTCATCACGCAATTCCGTCAGAAGGAGATTGTACGCCGATTGATTCGCGACAAGCATGTCAGCGTGATTCACCAGCCAATGCCGGTGGCTCCGAAATTTCCTTCTGTGCTGTATGGTTTGGGCGTACCCGTGGTAATTGGACCTCTGAACGGCGGAATGCAATATCCGCCGGCTTTTCGCCGCGCCGAGCCATGGATCGCACGGGTGGGGGTCGCTATGGCCGGGCTATTCGTCGATTTGGTGCATGATCTGCTTCCGGGCAAAAGGCTGGCAGATGTAGTCCTGGTGTCAAACGAACGGACACGGCTGGCTTTGCCATCAGGGATTCGTGGCAGAGTGATTGAGATGGCAGAAAACGGGATCGACTTCAGCATCTGGCAGGGCAGTTCTGTCAACGTCGAGAGCCCGACCACTCGCTTCGTCTTCCTCGGACGCTTAGTAGACTTGAAAGCCGTGGACGTCGTCATTCGGGCGCTGAAGGCGGTTCCATTGGCGGAACTCGAAGTCGTTGGCGACGGACCCATGCGAGACCCATGGCAGAAGCTTGCTGACGAGTTGGGGGTGAAGGAGCGCGTTCATTTCACCGGCTGGCTCCCGCAGGAGCAGTGCGCTGCGCGCTTGCAAGCCTCTCTTGCGCTGGTTCTGCCAAGTATTATTGAATGCGGTGGCGCCGTGGTCTTAGAGTCCATGGCCATGGGTAAGCCAGTCATTGCCGCTCGGTGGGGTGGTCCATCGGACTATCTGGACGAATCCAGCGGGATACTTGTCGAGCCAACAAGCTACCAAGATATGGTGGACGGCTTCGCCGAGGCGATGACGAAGCTGATCACCTATCCCGAATTGGCGCAATCCATGGGGGCCGCTGGACGCAAAAGAGCCGTCCGCGATTTTGACTGGCAAAAGAAGATCCAACAGGTGATTAGCATCTATCGCGCCCTTGAACATAAGGCGGGGCAACCCCGGGAATTAACGGAAGTGCCAGTTCCTCCTCCAGCCGTTTCCGAGCGGCAGTGATGGTAACTTCGGCCGATCCAGGCAATCTTCCGGGGTCGCGCTTTCGTGCTACTCCTACTTACGTCCCCTTTTGTCGAGTTTGTCTGTCGAGCATATCTTTCAAAAGGATTACCCGCTCTCGATGCATCTCCTGATGCGTCATCTCGTGAGCGTACTTCAGGGACTGCAGGCCGAGCTGTTTCAACTCTGATCGATGCCGGGACGCATATTCGAGAAGGGCGACCAGCGCCGCAACATCGTTAGAGGGTATAAGCAAGCCTGTTTCTCCCTCCCGGACGCAAGAGCGAAGACCGGCTGTATCACTCGCGAGTACCGGGACTGCCTGAGAATATGCGTCGAAGACAATCCTCGGTTGCTCATCCGAAATGGTGGGAACCACCAGAGCATCATATTCGCGAATCAACGCGAACAGAGGAGCACCATAAGGCACCGTTCCGAGCATTTTCACCGAAGTGACCCCTGTCAGCTCTGAACCTACCGTCATGCACTCACCCTTCAGATCACCTTCTCCAAGGATGCTCAACAGAATCGGGGCGTCGCTTGCGCCCAATTGCCGCAAGGCTTCCAGAAGAACGAGGACACCTTTGTCCGGAACCAGGCGCCCTACGAAGAGAATCTTGAGCCGTGAATCAAGGGTGGCAAGTTTCGTCTTCCAGATTTGCTCCGCTTTAACATCCGTGAGGATATCTTGTTCGTCGATCCAAGACGCTGGAATGACATGTCCGCGAAATGCTTGTTGGCCCATCAGGCTTTGTCGGTATTCGTCCTGAGTGAAAATCGCGAGTTCGGTCTTACCGATAACCCATCGCCCCATAAGCTCCTGTATGGATGACCTTAGTCGTCTCTTCCAACCTCCTGCAGCTCCTGGCTGTAGCCGCCAGGGTGCGGACTCGACAATAACGACGTACGGTTTCCTGCACAAGAGGACAAGCGGCGTTACGATCCATGCCATCGGGATCGGCCAGCCGGCAATTCCACTATGCACGATACCAGCGCGGCGGGTCGCGCGCCATAGCCGGGACACTATGATTGGCATCACTCGGATCGCGTTTAGAAAACTTGTCTGCGCAGGTAGGTCAACGACCTCGAGCTTTGACTGTTTTGAATCCAGCAGCACCGCATCCGAAGGCGGCTCTTGACGCAGCAATGGCGTGGCGATCATCAAATGCTCTAGATACTCCAAATGCATCGCGAGATCCTTTTGCCAGAGTTCGCCCGTGAAGAGTTGCCCCGATCCGTCGCGGTAAATGGGCAAATGTTGTCCGACAACCAGCAGATACGGATGCGGGTAACGCGTCGAATCCCAATCATTTTGAGAAGATGCGTTCGGTTTTGATTCCGTGTTGCTGATCATTTGTCCCCTCTCAATACAGCATAGGACACCGAAGGTTCGGACTCGCCCCTTCTCATCGTGTTTGGCTTTATTAACAGTCTGAAACCCTTAGCTCCGGAACACGCCGCCAGAGTCTGAAGAGCCGAGCAGCCGGGCCGGGAGTCCAGGCCAGAAGACCGTTAAATTTAGGTTGGGGGAAGGTCGAGAAGGGTCGTGAAAGGCAGTACTCGAAATAAGGATATTGTTTGCCCCCAGGATTCGAACCCCGATATGCTGATCCAGAGCGGGCCGTCCCTTCCATTGCTCGAGGTGGCAGCAGCCAACAGCCAGATAAGCTTGCGGGAAGTGAAGGTGGTGCGACATTTGATTCTCTTCCAGCAAGATGAGAGATTACTCGGAAGGGCTTATGTCAGAGACTTCGATTCACGTCGTGTACCCAGACCCCGGTGGAGAGGGGTACCTCTGCATATTTCATATGGCGCGACTCGCGGCCGAACTCTTGAATGGCGAATTGGTCGTAGTTCCTCCAAGGGACCCGACACTGACTGACAAATTAGGTGGTATCCTCCTTCAGCGGAAAAGATCGCGTGCATCTTGTTTACTGATATGCACTTCGCCCACTGACCTTAGCTCGATACTGCTTGTTCCAAATTGGCGAAAAAACTATGGCCGGATAGTCGCATGGGTGTATGACTCGTTCTGGACCAATTGGATTCCACCGTGGGTACGGGCATCGCGTATATTCGACCACGTGTTTGTGACGGAACGGGAAGATCTGAATACCTGGCGTCAGAAGGTACGTGCTCCAGTTGATTGGCTTCCCTGGGGATCCGATGTTCTGAATCTTGGATCCTCTAACCGGGTGCGGGAACTCGATTTGGTGCGATTTGGACGTCAGCCCAAAGAATGGGATGATGACCTGGCCAACGCAAGGGCTTGCCAATCATTAGGGTTAAATTTTCATGGACGCCCTCCATCCTTCAGTGATGCGACTGACAACGAGCGCGGACTCATGGGAATGTTGAGCAAAACTAAATTAGCGTTAGCCTTTTCTAACCGGGTGAGTCCCGAGGGGCATACCCATCCCGAGCGCGAATATATCACCGGACGCTGGACTGACTCGTTAGGCTCCGGGGCTACAGTTGCCGGCATCCCCCCGCGTAGCGAGTCTGCACAGTCCCTCTTGTGGCCGGAAGCATTGCTTGATATAGGCACATCGAATCAAGCCGACGGCCTCAAAGTGATTGCTTCGGCGGTACGAGAATGGACCCCGGAGCGTGCACAAATTAATTACATAAAGTCCCTTGAGACCCTCGATTGGCGTTGGCGCCTCAAGACGCTTGCAGAGGCGTTAGACACCCGATCATCGAAACTTGACGCTGAATTGACGCGTCTACAGAACGTCATTCGTTCCGCTCAGCCAGCTGCCACGATTCGCTGAATAACACATAACTTACGGACCGTTAAAGGACGCCGGATCGGCCGTGTGTTCCTGCGTTAGCTACCTGAATACCCGCTGGAAGAGGAACTTGGGATGCGCTGCGACTCCCGCAGCCGGTGCAGCAGAAGTAGTTCCGTCCACCAGAGATTGGCCCCAACCCATCAGCAGGAATGCAAATTGTGGCAACTGTTGGCCCATAAAGACTGTGTAGAGCGTAATCCAAAAAATTGCCAAAGCAGCCAACATACTGCAAGCAAAAGCGCGATCTTCCAAAGCCTGGAAGCGCCATAATCGCGCAATCGCAGTACGGATAGATTCTGCACAAATCAGGATGATAAGGATATAGCCTAGCTTTCCTTGTATTAGGTAAACGAGCAGGAAGTGATTATCGATTGAGTTCATCCCGCCAACGTGCGGGACGCCCGTCACACCATAGCCAAACCATCCCCCTTTCTCCGCGATTTCAGGATAAACTTCATTCATCACGCGCCTGTACATTGCGCTCGACGCCTGTTCGCTAATCTGGGAAAGGTCACTGACGTCCGTGATACGGGCGAAGTACTGCTTCGCTCCCAGAGCTGCCAGAATAAGCAACACTACAACCAATCCGGTCGCCAGCTTCGTGTACTTCACCCTGGTAATTTGAAGGATAAGAATGCCGGCGGCGAGTGACATCAGTGGTCCACGCGACTCCGTAAGCCAAATAAGGAGAAGCAGAAGAAGTTCAGGTACATGGAACTTCTCAAGCTTCGAAAATATTTCCCCAAGCTTTGCTCCTTGCTGCCTTTTATTCATAAAAAAGAGCCACGAATTTAACGCATACGTCATTCCAAAAGCGATTCCGACTATCTCGGGACTAAGGAAGGACCCTCCCAGCCTTCCATGTCCGGATCTGATGATTGCCCCCTGAGCCACTTCGGAAATACCCAAGAATTTCTGCCCGAATATGCCATAAAGATTTGTCCCCATCCGCCACTCCCACACGCCGATAGGAGCGGTCAGGAGAAAGAAAATCACGATCCTTCGAGCTGTTTCTAAGCGCAGGTCCGGTTCAATCAAGCGCCGCCCTGTCACATAAGCCAAAAGGATAGAAACAAACGAATCGAGAGCAGCAAAGATGCCGTCGTTCAATATTGGCTCATGGAGAATCTCGCTGGTGGCAAAACTGACAACAAACATGATCACCAGAGCATCCATAAGCCGGAAAGAACCGCTCCTAATAAGTTGACGCAATGCAACAATACCAATCGGTATGAGAGCGAATTGTGCAGCTGAGAGCGGGGGCAAATGAGGTAACCGTAGGGAGTATTCTGGCGGAAGGAGTAAGAGGGAGGGTAAATAGACAGACAAGAATGCCGTCTCAATCCGCCCTCGGAGCACGAGGACGAACGAGATGATGCCCGGTATGAGAATGAGAATGTTCATGCAACCGGATATTTCATTGGCTGCCCCTCAGGGATTCGAACCCCGATAAGCTGGCCCAGAGGCAGCAGGACTACCATTGAAAGAAGGGGCCAACAGCGGAAAATCCGATGTGCCCATGACGGAGCCGAAGGCCGAAACTGGCTTTCATGGCTTGAAGTGTACCCACGTTGTTCTTCTCAAAAAGCTTTGTAGACGATATCCGGAGCAGGCTGGCTGAGCAATACGGCCATAACAAATGCAATTACGCCGAAAGTAGTGGCGTAAACGACACGCGCATAGCGGCTGGTGAATATTGGCTGCTCTCCCGTTTTAATCGACAGCAGCAAAGCTCGTAGCCATTCCCACACCGCCAT